>Ga0302228_10003253_pt1 | contig 10660 bp, 10 predicted proteins | sample II_Palsa_N1_2_FD_193519 | JGI IMG/M metagenome (GOLD analysis project Ga0302228, IMG submission 193519) | Peat permafrost microbial communities from Stordalen Mire near Abisko, Sweden - II_Palsa_N1_2 | ecosystem: Environmental > Terrestrial > Soil > Palsa > Peat permafrost | place: Sweden...
CTTGCCCGGTACGGTCGACTTGTAGGGTAGACCGGTCGCCTCCTCGATGGGCAGCGCGTCCATGTCGGCGCGGAGCCCGACCGCTTTGCTGCCGGGGTTGCGGCCGCGGATGACGCCGACGACGCCGGTCCTTCCGATGCCGGTGACCACTTCGTCGCAGCCAAAGTTCTTGAGCTTTTCGGCGACCGAAGCCGCCGTGCGGTGCACGTCGTAAAGAAGTTCCGGATTGGCGTGTATGTCGCGCCGCCATGCGGTGATTTCGGCGTGGAGGTCGGCGACGCGGTTAACAATCGGCATGGCGCAATTCCTTGCTGGGCACGGCCCCTCAGAATGAGCCTAATCTAGCAAATGGCCGCTGGCGTGGCAGCCCAAGCTCAGCGGGTGGCTAGAAACGGGGTAAAGTTTTAAGTATGCACTTGCGCGCTAGTGTCTCGATACTAGGGCCCGTAGCTCAGTGGTAGAGCGACTGACTTTTAATCAGTAGGTCGATGGTTCGATCCCATCCGGGCTCACCAAACCGATACGTCGGTGAATAAAGTTGGGTGGATTATGTCCGTTTTCGCCGTGAATTATCTCTGTCGCGAAGTTTTGCGGGATCACGCGTTCCGTGCCGCCATGAAAGCCGACCCGGCGAAGGCGCTGGCGTCGCTTGATCTCACCGACGCGGAGCGAAGCGCGCTCATCGCCGGCGACGTTGGCGCGCTCTTTCGCATGGGCGTGAACGGCTTCCTGATGGGCTATCTCGCCCGTTTCGAAGTCTGCGGGCTCAATGTGCAGAATTACAACGAGCGCATGCGCGCGGTGAAGGTCGACGAGATCGGCCAGCCAGTCTGAGAGACCCGATCACCGTCCGAGCAATGCCAATACTATTCCACCGAGAGCGCCCAGAATAACGACCGCGAGCGGTGGGACACGCCAAACGGCAAGAAGAATGAAGCCGAGTAGCGCCACGCCAAAATCTCCCGGCGTTTTCACCGAGCTCACCCAGATCGGATTGTAAAGCGCAGCGCCGAGAACGCCGACCACCGCGGCGTTGACGCCGCGCATGGCGGCCTGCGCTCCGGTGCGTTTGCGAAAGCTCTCCCAGAACGGCAGCGTGCCGAGCAAAATCAAAATTCCGGGAATGAAAATGCCGAGCAGTCCCAGCATCGCGCCGGCTACGCCGTGTGGATTGGTGTTCACGATGGCGCCGAGATAAGCCGCGAAAGTGAAAAGCGGGCCCGGCACCGCCTGCGCGGCGCCATAGCCGGCCAGGAATGCGTCGTCGCTGACCCAGCCCGGCGGGACAAAGGCCTCGCGCAGCAACGGCAGCACCACATGACCGCCGCCGAACACGAGCGCGCCAGACCGATAAAATGCATCGAAGACCGCAACGCCTTGCCAAAGGTGCAGCTCCTGCAGCAGTGGCAAGCCGGCGAGCAAAACGAAGAAGGCAATAAGCGCCGCGAACCCTACACCACGCGAGACCGGAACCGCGAAGTGACCATGCTCTGCCGGCGGCGCTGCGCGGCAAAGCCACAATCCCGCAATGGCGCCAAGGAGGATGCTGCCGATCTGGGACAGCACTGAGCCGCTGAACAAAATGATTAGGGCGGCGGCGACCGCGATAGAGGCGCGTTCTCGGTCCGGACACAGCGTGCGCGCCATGCCCCAAACCGCCTGCGCGACAATAGCGACGGCGACGAGCTTTAACCCGTGCGGCAGGCCCGCTCCGAGCGGTCCGCTTACCGAGCCTGCGCCGTACGCGAAGAGAACAAGGACGATCGCCGAAGGCAGCGTGAAGCCGGTCCACGCGGCAAGCGCGCCAAGATAACCGGCACGCATCAGCCCGATCGAAAATCCCACCTGGCTCGACGCCGGTCCGGGCAAAAACTGGCAGAGCGCGACGAGATCCACAAAGGCCCGCTCGTCAAGCCAACGCCGGCGGACGACAAATTCCTCGCGGAAATAACCGATATGCGCGATAGGTCCGCCGAAGCTGCTCACGCCGAGTTTCAGGTAGACCAGCAGCACTTCGAGCGGCGAACCGTGGGACTTGGCCATGTGCTGGGCGCCGACGGCTAGTCGCTATACGTAGGTAATCAATCCCGCGAAACCTTCGTCCATGTGGTCCTGATGATGACAATGAAAGAAGGTTGGTCCCGGGTCATCGGCCAAAAAGTCGATCTCAGCAGTCGAGAATCGCGGCATGCTGATGGTGTCCTTCATCAGCCCCGACATCGAGACATCGCCTACCTTGGTAACTTCGAAGGTGTGCCGGTGAGTATGAACTGGATGCGTATCGCCGCTATTGTTGTTCATGAGCAGCCGATAGCGCTTTCCCTCCTCGACCGTGAACAGTGGATTAGTGTCGGGCCATGATTTGCCGTTGATGGTCCAGCGGTTGTAGCCGCCGCGACCGCCCGGGATTTTCTCGAAGGTCAACTTGATCGTCGCGTCCGGCGCCGTTGCCGGGGCCGTCCGCGCAAAGGCCGCGTAATTCCACGCGGCTTTTTGCGGCGGCAGCCATTGCGGCTCGCCTCGGCGATTTTCGTATTCGACCACTACTCCCATGCCCATATTGCGATCGTCGTCATCAGTTGATCCAAAGACCCAAACGCCCGGATTGTTCATTTCGACAATTACGTCGGCGCGCTCTGCTACATCGAGCTTTAGCGCGTCCACCGCCGCTGGCGTCGGAACGGGATTGCCGTCGAGCGCAATGACCGTGAATTTATGCCCTGACAGCGCCAACGACACATCCATGGTGGCGCTGGCATTGAGCAAGCGGAACAGAACCCGCTCGCCCTGACGCACGCGAATGGGCTCATCGTGGCCGAGCATGCGTTGCCCGAGCGTGGCGGCGTGATACATGACCTCGAGGCCGTTGTTCGGCGGGGGTCCCTTGTGGATGTCCTGCATGCTGACCCATTCGCCTTCCCAGCGTCGCGCGGCGAGCAGGACTTCTCGGTCGTAACGGCCGGCCTCAGCTGCCGCCGGCTCGACGATCAGGAACCCGAACTCGCCCGAATAGGTGCTGCGACCGAGATCGGTCATCGCCATGGCGTGGCTGTGATACCAGCGTGTGCCATTCGGCTTGGGCGTATAGGAGTACACACGCGATTGTCCGACCGGAATAATGGGAGAGCCCTCCTCAAACGCACCGTCTTCGATAGCGGGCAGGTAAAGGCCATGCCAATGCACCAGATCCGGATAGCCGGCGTCATTGATGACGTTAATTGTCACCGGACGCCCCTCACGCAGTCGCAAAAGTGGACCGGGAACTTGGCCGTTGTAACCGGTGGTCTTGATCAACCTACCAGGAGCTAATTCGAGCGAAAGCGGCGCGATGCGGAGCGTGTAATCCGCTTTGTCCAAGAGTGGATTTTCAGCGGCGCCCAGCATGCGCGGTTCGGAAGCGGCGATGGGCAGCGTTGCGGCGAATTTGAGGAGCCAGCGGCGATCAAGACTCATGTCTACCTCCACAGCGGACGCTAGCGCACTTTGCGTGCAATAAGAGCATCCAGCGACCAATCGCCCCCGCCCTCGATCAACAAATAAAGCGATCCCAACAGCATCGCGAAATCGTCTCGTGCTTCGTGCGCCATGCTCCAGAAGCCGTATCGCGCGATTTTCGGGACGTGGAAAATCCAGAAGTCTTGTCCGAGCAAAATCGGGATTTTAGTCGAGAGGATGGCAACGATCATGACAACGATCAGCGGAATGGCCGCCAACCTGGTCAGGAGCCCGAGAAAGATAAGCGCTCCACAAACGATCTCGACAGCGCCAACAAAGGCTCCCATCACCTCGGGATAAGGAATGCCGATATTGGCGAAGCGTCCTGCCCCCAACACGCTCGGGAAGATGAGTTTTTGAATGCCTTCTGGGAAAAACACCACGAGGCCGACAATCAGCCGGACGAGGATCGACCAGCCGGGTGCGCGGGTAGCAAAGATCAAATAGCTCCAATCGGTCGCGCCTTGGCCGCCCACCTTCGCCTCCGCTTGATCGTCAGCCTTTCAAATAATTCTTCTTGTACCAGTCGACGATTTCGCTGCCGGTCGTGATCCACACCTCCTGGCGCGAGGTGACGTGCTCAAGCGCTTTGGCGAAATATTTGCTGCGGTGAGGATAGCCGACCAGAAACGGATGCAGGCAGATCGACATTACGCGCCCGGTATTGGCGCCGTCCTCGTAAAGCACGTCAAACTGATCGCAGATCATTTGTCCGAAGACTTCCGGACTCTGGTGTAGATCGAGGAATGCCGGAATGTCGTTGATCTCGGTCGAATACGGCATTGAAATCATCGAGCCCTTTTTCACCTTCATCGGATAGGGCTGGTCGTCGTTGACCCAGTTGCCGACATAGTCGATGCCGTTCTCAGCCAGAATGTCGAGCGTGCGCACCGTCTCGCTCAGCGCCGGGCTGAGCCAGCCGCGCGGCGCCTTGCCCACGCCTTTGGTGATCGCGCCCACGACCTGCTTGATGAGAGCGCGCTCCTCAGCCTCGGTCTGGCTGTTGATCAGGGTCGAATTGTTGTTGCCGTGTCCCATCCACTCCCAGCCGAGCTTGTTGGCCTCCTCGATAATGCGCGGATAATGCGTGCATACGTCGGAATTCAGCGCGACGGTGCCCTTGACGCCGTGCTTCTCCATAATCTCCATCATGCGCCAAATACCGACGCGCACGCCGTAGTCGCGCCACGAATAGTTCAGCACGTCGGGATTGACCGGGATGGTGGTGAGCCGCGTCGAGGGGCGGTCGAACAGGAAATGCTCGATATTCGGGATCACCCACACCGCGACGCGCGCGCCGTTCGGCCACGACAGGCGCGGCCGGTCGATGATCGCCGAGTATTCGAAGCGGCCATGCTCGGTTGGTATCGCGGCGGCGGCGACATGCGGTTTCGCAGGGCGTTTCTTCTTCGCTGGCTTTCGCGGCACGGTTTCCTCCTCGCTACTCTGGCAGCTTCACGCCGCCGGACTAATGTCGCATAAGACCCGCTTGGAAGTGAATGGACGACAGGGAGTTGTGAGATGGCGAGTATAGTTGCCGGGTTTGGCGTACCGCACACGCCGGTATTTCCGTTTTTCGTCAAGCGCGACGGCCCGGAGAGCGAAACCGCGAAGCTGTTCGCGGCCCAGAAGGAGCAGCTCGCCGCCGCACGCCCGGACGTCATCGTGATGTTCGATACCGATCACCTCAATACGTTCTTCCTCGATAATCTGCCGATCTTTGCCGTGGGGGTGGACAAGGAGTTTACCGGCCCGAATGACGAGCCGCGGGAGATGCCGGTCTACAAAATCCCCTCCGCGATCGATTTGGCCGCGCATATCCGCCGCACCAGTGTCGAAGCCGGCTTCGATACGGCGCTCCTTCAGCATTATTCAGTCGATCATTCGGTAGCTGTGCCGTTGCACTTTCTCACGCCTGAGATGCAGGTGCCGGTAGTGCCGTTTTTCATCAGCGGGCACCTGCCGCCGCTGCCACCGGCGCAGCGCTGCTACGCGCTCGGACAGGCGGTCGGGCGTGCCATCGCGTCCTGGCCGGCTCCGCTGCGCGTAGTGGTTATGGGCTCAGGAAGCTTTTCGCTCGAAGTCGCGGGGCCGCGCATGGCGCCCGGCCGCACCGACGGCGTGCCCGATCCCGATTGGGCGTGGCGGATCATCAAGCTCATGGAGGAGCAGCAGGTCGATACGCTGCTTAAGGAGGCGACCGAGCACCAGCTTCTGAAGGCCGGCAATGTCGGCGGCGAGTTGCTCAACTGGATCGCGATGCTCGGCGCCATCGGCAATCATAAGCCGACCTATATCGCGCCGCAGATGCAGAACGGCCACGCTTACGGCGTCTGGCGCTGGAACTAGCGCCCTCTCGTATTGTCCGCGCCGGCGCGACCGGAGGCGGCTCAAATCGAGCGGGCGAACCCGTAATTTCAGTCGCCGTCACGGCGCTTGAGCCGCGCCGTGTGAGGAGGCCACGATGCTGAAATTGTATGGCAACTCTCTGTCCCGCGCGATGCGCTGCATGTGGATGCTCGAGGAAATGGGTTTGCCTTTTGAGCTCGTTAAAAAGACCACGCGGCCCGAAGACTTGCAGAGCGCCGAGTATCTGCGCCTCAATCCGAATGCGCGGATTCCCACGCTGGTAGATGGATCGGTGGTGATCTGGGAATCGATGGCCATCAATCTCTACCTGGCGCAAAAGTACGACGGCCCGCTGCATATCACGAAGCCGGAGGTGCTCGGCGTCGCGGCGCAATGGAGCTTTTGGGCAATGTTGGAGACCGAAGCGCTCCTGCTGGAACTGCTGATGCATCGCGCGATGCTGCCCGAGTTTGGGCGCGATCCATCCTACGCGGAACGCGACGAGCTGTTGTTGCAAAGACCGCTGCGCGTGCTGGATGACGCACTTTCGGCGCGCGGCTATTTGGCGGCGGATGATTTTACCGTCGCCGATCTCAACGTCGCCAGCATTCTCGCCTGGGGCAAAATGAGCCGGCTCGATCTGTCCGGGTTTTCGCATGTCGCGAAATGGCTCGACGCTTCACTGCGCCGGCCCGCATACGGACGCGTGCGTGGGGCCGCGAAGCCGCAGTGATGGATCGCACTGACAGCAGCGCCAACGGCACTGCCATCACCTGGACGTCTTGATCTCGTTGAACTTTGCCAGCGCGGTCGCGAACTTGTCGTTGAAGAGCCACATGGCATCGAGAATTTGGCGAAAGGTGGCCGACGTTCTGGCCCGGTCAGCGCGCCCGAACGTGAAGATGCTGTTGTTGCGCAGATATCGCATGACCGTCGGATCGGAGATGCGATAACCGACAAGGTTGCCGGAATTGAGCGCGGCCCGGGTCGGCGTCGGAACGATCTGCACGAGTTCGAAGACCTTCATCTGATCGATCGGGTCCGGCAGCGCCTTCACGATGGCGGGTATTTGCCGGAAAAGCTCGGCGTGCGCATTCATCAGCCCGTCGCGGGTCGCGATCCAGTGATTATAGCGGCGATCGAGATTGCCGACGCGCGCTTCCTCTTTGTCGTCGCGGACGATCACCCCCGGATCGAACGGAGCGATTGAGTTCTTTATCGCCTGCCATTTTTTCCGCCCGTTTGCATCTTCCGACACGCCGGTCTGAAAGCTGCCTTTGTAGGCGTTCGAACGCGCGTTCCCGAGATTCTGCATGCCGTTCGTCTCGGCAAAGAAAATCCCGAGGCTGATGCGGCCGGCTACCGCCGCGTCCGCCGCGTCGAGCCCCTTGGCGCGCGCAATCGCTGTTCCGAGCTCGACCACGTCTTTGAACGGCGTCTCCGAATATTGCGCATAAGCGGGCGGCGCCTGCATGACATTGAAGAGATTACGATACTCATCGAGGAGCGGCGTATTGTCGGCATCGAAATAGGCGGGCGGGATGCCGAATTTATTGGGTCGTCCGATTTTTGCCGGAACCGCGTCGGTGAGGTCCTTGTACGCGCTGATCACGTCGTTGCGCGCATGATAGAGCGCCTGCCCCGGCAAATCGGGTAAGTGCTGGTGCGAACTGATTTGTGCGCGCCGTTCGCTCAAGACCGCCTTGAAGCGGCTGACGGCTTGTCGGTAGGAATCCACTACATCTGACTGTGCGAATGCGGGCATGCAACCGGCGAGCAGTATTCCCGCAAGGACAACAAAACGTCGCAGCATGGCCTGGCGACGTTCCCCATAGAGCGATTTCAAGAAATGCGGTCCTCCGCGGCTTGGCGCTGCGGCGTTGGAGTGATTGCCTTTTGCGTGAGTGAGGGTCATGCTCGTTCGAGCGACGGATCGCCAGCGCGGCGTTTCGCTTCGTTGAACAAAATCAATAGGGAGGACTAGCACACATGCAAGCGCGCACAATCGCCCTTTGCGCAGGTCTCGCGGCAGCTACTTTGCTCGCGCCGCAATCCGCCTCGGCCCAAGGCAAACGAGTCGCCTTTCTCGACGGACCGGTGGCCGACAAATATGTCGGGGGCCTGACGCGAAGCTTCACCGAAACCGCGAAAGCAAATGGGCTCGACGTGTCGGTGGTGCAAAGCCCCTTCGACCCGGCGCTGCAGGCGCAGCAGATGGATGACGCCATCGCCAAAAAGGTCGATGCCATTGTCATGATGATCATGAGTCAGAAAGCGCTGATCCCCGCGCTCACGCGCGCCAAGGAAGCGCACATTCCGGTCATCCTGATCAACACGCCGATCCCGCAGGAGGACCTCTATACGGCGTTTGTCGGCGAGGACAGCAACATGATGGGCGCGACGGCGGCGAAAGCGATGGCCGACGGCCTCAAGGGCCGTTCACCCGCCAAGGTCGCCGTCATCGCCGGCAGCATGGACGAAGGTATTGCTCCGGCGCGCGTCGCCGCGTTCAAGAAGGAGATGGAAAACCATTCCGGCATCTCCGTGGTTGCAGTCGAAGAAACGCATTGGGCGCCGCCTGAGGCCGAGCGCGCCGCCGGGCAGTTGCTCGCCCGCTTCTCCGGGCAGGGCGGCCTCGACGGCATTTACGCCATGAACGATCCGCTCGCCAACGGCGTCGTTCAAGGCGCGCAGTCGGCGGGTGTCAAGCTCGGCACCGCCAAGGGTGAGCTCGTGGTTGTCGGCGGCAATTGTCTAGCCATGGGCGTCGCCGACATCGAGCAGGGCACGATGTATGCGACGCTCTATCACACACCGATCAATATGGGCCGCGACACCGCCAATACGGTGGTGAAGATCCTCAAAGGCGAGCAGGTACCGAGGAAGCAGTCGCGCACCCCTGAAATCATCACCAAGGCGAACGTCGAGAAATACAAGGCAGAGTGCACGTTCTAACAATCGCGCGAACACTAAAGCGGCGCGGCGCAGATTGTCGCGCCGCTTTTTGTTGGCTTATTCCGCCGGCGATGGCTCGCGCGGCCGGTAAAACAACTCCACCCACGTTCGGCGCATCGCAAACAGCCGCGGATCGAGATCGACCGCGTCGGCGACGGCCACTATGAACAAGACTCCGCCGGTGACGACGTCCTGCACCGCCGGCGGCGTTCCGATGGCGTTCAGTCCGGCGTTGAGCAGGCCAAGCACCAACACGCCGCCGACAATGCCGATGGGCGTGCCCTTGCCTCCCGTCAAGGAAACTCCGCCGATGATTGCGGATGCGGTCGCCGGCACCAGCGCATCGGTGAGCGCGACCCCGGAAGCGGCCGCGAGGCTGTAGCTCAACAGCGCCCCAGCCAGCGCCGCCAGCATGCCCGAGCAGGCAAAAACAGCCGGCAAGATGACCGAGGTGCGGACGCCGGCGACCATCGCGGCGCGGCGGTCGCTGCCGGTCGCATAAACGTCGCGCCCGACGCGGGTGCGCGCCATGAAAAATGCCGCGGCGAGGAAAGCGGCGAGCGCGATGAGGCTGCGCGGCGAGAGGATCTCCAGCACTGGATGATTCACCGCCATCGCCACGTCCATGCGCGGATAGCTGATCGACAGGTTGCCGGTGACCACATAGGCGAGGCCCCCTAGCGTCAGCAGTCCGCCAAGCGTCACGCCGATCGACCCGAGCCGCAGCCACACCATGACCGCGCCCTGAAACAGCCCCCAGGCAAGACCGCACAACACCGCCAGCGCCACGCCCAGCGCCGGATAGTCGGCGCCGGTCAACACCGCGACGCATCCCGAGAGGCTGAGCATGCCGCCGACAGAGAGGTCGAACTCGCGGATGATCATGGACAGGCCAAGCCCGAGCGCGATCGGTCCGAAGGTAGCGAATTGTTGCAGGACGCTGTACGCCGTGCCGGTGGTGAAAAATCTGCCCTGCCCGCGGTCGAGCGCCCACAGCACCAGCGTGATGACGATGAGGAGCAGATACGGACGCACCGAGCGGTTGGCGAAAAGGGCGCGCATCTCGGTCACTCGGAGTCCGCGAGCGTTTGCAGCATGATGACGAACAGCACAATGAGGCCGATGGCGAGATATTGGATTTGCGGCGAGAAGCCGTGCAGCAACAGCAGCACCTGGCAGACAGCGATGATGAACGCTCCGATCAAGGTGCGAATGGAAGAGCCTTCGCCGCCGGCGATCGCGGTGCCGCCAACCAGCACAGCGCTGATCGCGCTGTAATCGTAGCCGAGCCCAAGCTCGAGATCGCCACTCGAGTAGCGGGCCGCCATCAGGATACCGGCAAGCGCGGTGCACAGCCCGGCGGCGACGTAGGCGCCGAGCACAACGCGCGCCGGGTCCAGTCCGGCCGCCAGCGCGGCCCGCCAATTGCTGCCGACCATGTAGAGCTGCCGCCCGAAACGGGTGAAAGACAGCACGGCCTGGGCGACGACCACGGTGAGGATGAAAGCGGCGAGCGGCATCGGAACGCCGAGGAGGCGCCCCTTCAACGCGGCAGCGGCGTCGCCCTGCGGATAGATGCCCTGCCCCTGGGTGATGAGCGTTGCGCCACCGGTGATCAGCGCCAACGCCGCCATGCTGACAATAATGGGGTTGGCGCGGAAATAGCCGATCACGGCGCCCTGGAAGCCAGTCAATGCTGCGCCGTAAGCAAACGCGATGAGAAGCGCCGCCGGCAATCCGAGCGGCAGGGCGGCCATAAACACCATGCCGCTTGTGGACAGCGTGACGCTCAGTGCGAATGACATGATATTGCCGCTCAGCGTGATGAAGGTCATGCCGACGGCGACGCAGCCGATGAAGG
>Ga0302228_10003260_pt1 | contig 10653 bp, 12 predicted proteins | sample II_Palsa_N1_2_FD_193519 | JGI IMG/M metagenome (GOLD analysis project Ga0302228, IMG submission 193519) | Peat permafrost microbial communities from Stordalen Mire near Abisko, Sweden - II_Palsa_N1_2 | ecosystem: Environmental > Terrestrial > Soil > Palsa > Peat permafrost | place: Sweden...
CCCTGGTCGAGATACCCCTTGGCCTCGCCGAGGAACGCGTCGCGATCGTCGTTGTTATAGAGCTTCGACGCATAGCACCAGATTTTCTCCTTGGTGCGTCCGCCGAGCAGCTTGAATACCGGCTTCTTCACCGCCTTGCCCATGATGTCCCACAGCGCAATGTCGATCGCCGAGATCGCGGCCATGCCAATGCCCTTACGGCCCCAGGCCAGCGTGCGGCGGTACATCTTCTGCCAGATGTATTCGTTGTCGAACGGGTCTTCGCCGAGTGCAATCGGTGCGAGGTATTCGTCGATGATCTGCTTGGCCACGCGCGGCGCCAGCGCACAGTTGCCGATGCCGACGATGCCATCGTCAGTCTCCACTTCCACTACCAACCAGCCGTGAAAGCGGAACGAGCCCATTGCGTCGCCGCGCTCGTAGAGAATGTCGACGGCGTTGGTGCAGAAATGCGCTTGCGGTGGCACGACCTTACCTTTCCATTCGAAAACGCGCGTGCGGATATGTTTGATTTTCATGGACGTCAGCTCCTCGGAAGAGTTAATGGCTGGGCCGCTCGCCAAGCGATGCGGCGGGATCGGATACATGACTGGTGGGTGAAGACGTGGACCTGAACGACTGCAGCAGCGCGACGCCGATCAGGCCGACCACCGCCAGCGACAGCATGCCGGCCTGCGGCGAGCCCACGAGGCGCTCGGCGAACGCCTTGAGATTGGGGGCGACGAAGCCGCCCAGGTTGCCGATTGAATTGATGAGTGCGATGCCGCCCGCTGCCGCTGCGCCGCCGAGGTAGCCGGTCGGCAAGGTCCAGAAGAGCGGCTGTACGGAGACGAAGCCGATGGCCGCCACGCAAAACGCGGCAATGGCGAGCGCAGCCGACGAGGTCATCGCCGAGGCGGCAATGCCGAGCGCCGCAAGCGTGAGCATCGCGGCCGCCCAGTTGCGGTGATGGCCCATGCGGTCCGCGATGCGGGTGACCACGAAGGTACCGGCGATCGCCGCGATCCACGGTATGGCGGTGAGCAATCCCACCTTGGTGCCGACGTGGCCGCCCGTCAACCCGGCAATGCGAGTGGGCAGGTAGAAGACCACGCCGTACACACTCATCTGCACAGCGAAGTAGATCAGGCTGAGAAACAGCACGCGCGGATCGCGCAGCGCGGCCAACACGGAAGCCGGACCGTGCGCGCGCTTGTGGTCGTCCTCTGCGCGCAGCGCGGCGGTCAGTGCATCGCGCTGCGGTGTATCGAGCCAGCGTGCGTCAGCGGGACGGTCGGTGAGGTAAAAAAAGGCGATGACGCCGACCACGGACGCCGCGATGCCCTCCACCACGAATAGCCACTGCCACGGGTGCATGCCAAAGGGGTTCGACGCGTCGAGCAGCAGGCCCGAGACAGGGGACCCGAACAGCATCGCGAGCGGAAAGCCGAAGTAGAACGCGCCCATGGTTTGCGAACGCGCTCGCGCCGGAAACCAGCTCGACAGAAACAGGATGATGCCGGGAAAGAAGCCCGCCTCCGCGATACCGAGCAACACGCGCAACGCGTAAAAACTCGACGCATCGTGAGCGAAGGCGTTGCACGCCGAGACGATCCCCCATGTGACCATGATGCGGCTCATCCAGACACGCGCGCCGAGCCGGTACATCAACAGGTTGCTGGGGACTTCGAACACTGCGTAACCGATGAAAAAGATGCCGGCGCCAAATGCAAACGCCGCATCGCTCAAACCGGTATCGGCCTGCAGTACGCTCTTTGCGAAGCCGACGTTCGCCCGGTCGATAAAAGCCAGCACGTACATCAGCACGAGAAAAGGCAGCAGTCTCGTGCGTGCCTTCGTGATGGCGCCATCCAGCGCCGCGCCGCTAGTCGCGTTCATTGATTCGTCTCCTGAGTCTTGTTATCTGCACCGCGGCCAGTGATTGCTGCGGTGCGTTCGATACAGCTTCGGTACCGCTAGTGTGCGAAACTACGCGATAACTGACTAGTGAATAAATCGAATCGGCCTATTCCCTGGAGTTATCGCTCGCATGATCGCACCTGCCTCGACCATCCGCACACGTCTGCGCCTGCGCCACCTGCAACTGATGGTGGCGCTATCGGAAACCGAGTCGCTCAGGCGCGCCGCCGACGAGCTTGCGATGACGCAGCCCGCCGCCACCAAGGCGCTCAAGGAGTTGGAGGACACCATCGGGGTATCGCTGTTTGTCCGACACGCGCGCGGCATGGAGGCGACCATCTTCGGTGAAGCGGTCATGCGCTACGCGCGGGTGGTGTTCGAAGACCTGGATGAGTTGCGCGACGAACTGGCAGCCATCGAGGCGGGCGATATCGGCAAGGTACGGATTGGCGCCGTCATGGCGCCGGCCCCTGAACTGCTGACGCACGCCATTGTCTCGCTCAAGGCCGCGCATCCGCGCCTGCAGATTTCCGTGCAGATCGATACCAGCGATGTGCTAGTGCAAGCCTTGCAGCAAGACCAGTTGGACATCATGCTCGGACGCATTCCGGATGGTTTCCCGGCGCTCGATCTGAGCTTCGAGACTTTGGGAGAAGAGGCGTTGTCGATCGTTACGCGGCCCGACCATCCGGTTGCGCGCGCAACGATTCGTCCCAGGCTCGCCGAACTCGCGACGTACCCATGGATCGTGCAACCGCATCCAAGCCCGATGCGGCAGATCATCGATCAGACCTTTCGCGAGTCGCGCGTCGCACCGCCCGTCAGCACAGTGGAGACCTCGTCGATCCTCACCACGCTCTCGCTGTTGCTCGACTCCGACATGCTGGCGGTGTTGCCCACCTCCGTTGCGCATTACTACGTCGAACTCGGGACGATGGCCGCACTGAGCACGCCGCTGCGCGGTCGGCTCGCGCCCTATGGGCTGATTCTCAGGAAGAACCGCCGGATCCGGCCCGCCACGCAACTCGTGATCGATGCGATTCGCGCCGCGTGAGGCCGCGAACCGCATCGGCGCGGCCCTTCATTCAATCCGTAGGCCGAATATGTGCCCAGGCTCAGGCATTCATCCCGCCATCCACGGTGAGATTCGTCCCGGTAATGTACGACGCTTCCGGGCTGGCGATGAACGCTACCATTGCGGCGATCTCCTCAACGCGCCCGTAGCGATCGAGCGCTGTGGCAGCCTTCTGCGGCACCGCCCAATCGCCTGAGGCGGGATTCAAGTCTGTATCGATCGGCCCCGGCTGGACGTTGTTGACCGTAATGCCCCGGCCTCCCACCTCTCTGGATAGCGCCTGAGTGAACATCCTGACGGCTGCCTTCGTGGCTGCGTAGGGCACCAGCCCAGGTGCGATGGCACGCTCGCCCACCGCCGAACCGATCATGATGATGCGGCCACCCTCACCCAGGTGCTTCAGCGCAGCCTGGGTCGTAGCGAATACGCCGCGGATGTTGATGTCGATCACTTTATCCATTTCCTCCAGCGTCGTGTCTTCGAACCGTTTTGGAATGGCCGTGCCGGCATTGTTCACCAGCACATCCAGCCGGCCGAAGGTCGCAAAAGCTTTTTCGACCGCAGCCTCGACCGCTTTGACGTCAGCAGCGTCCGCCTGGATCGCAATAGCCCTTCCGCCATTGAGTTCAATCTCTTTGACTACGGCCGAGGCCGCGCTGGCGTCCTTCGCGTAGGTAACCGCCACAGTCGCTCCATCCGCGGCCAGACGTTTCGCGATTGCTGCACCGATGCCGCGTGAACCGCCGGTAACGAGTGCCACTTTGTGAGTTAACTTAGACATGTGATTTCCTAAGGTTTCCGTGAGCGATTCACCGCGTCACCGATCCGGTTAATGACTGACTATTGTCTTTGCCCGAGGCATTTTTAAAAGGGTTCTGCAACCAGACCACTGAACCTCTTCATAGCGCCACTTTTAATCCGTGGTGGTGCAACGACTATAGGTTTCCGTGGAAGGGGAAACAAAGACCTTGTAAGCAGGGAGGCATGCCTCTTGGGTATAGCAGGAGGGGGCAGACCGACAGCGATGCAGGACGAAAACGTTTGCGTTCTATAAAGACTGTTTGATCAGCCGAATATCCTTGCCACGTAAAACGCGGACCCGTCATACTGTCCCGCGCTGATCAGGACACCGTTTCATTTCGGCATGATTTATCGCACGTCCAGCCCATGGCTGGTCAGTCGCGGCAAACAAAATAAAAATCTACGGGCATTTCGAGGAAACCATGAACACACGTTTGAGCAGTGTCGAGCTTCGTCCGCTCGAGCTTGCCGATCCTCAGGTCGCGACGCTTTATCTGGAATGCCTCGAGGCTGAAAAGCGCTTGCGGGGTGCACGCAAAATGGCGGCCGCAGCGGTATTCGAGGTGCGGGAAAAGCAACTCAATGAGCTATGGAAGCGGCTCAGCGAAATCGACGCGCAACTGTGCCACGCGTTGCAAGAAGGCGTCCGCGACTGGCATGAAGTTGCGGTGAAATTGCGCGGCGGCGAGTGAGGCGCAGCGTCAGGGACGCAGCAGGTCGAAGCCGCCCAGCACGACCACCCCGCTCAGCGCGATCAATGCAACCGAGTGCTGGCCAAAATACAGAATGGCTGCGGCCGACCAGGTCGCAAGAGAAAAGGCTGCAATACGTTTCATGATGAAATAGGCGCCACGGTTAAATCCGCATGCGACCCTCAAATAGTTAGCTAGGTAACTATAAGGTACCAAAAATGCGCACTTAGGGTACTGCCGCGCGCACATCCGCGAAACTCAGCTCACTCCGCGGGATCGCGAAACAGGTCGGCGCACAGGCTGCGGCCCGCATCGCTCAAGCGCGCGGTGCCGGTGCCTTCCTCGGTAAGGGTCGTTTCGACAATGCCACCATCGACCAGCGCCGTCAGATGGCGCCGCAGCGCGCTCATCGGCACGCCAGCCTGCTTCGAGAGCTTCGCCAGCGACCAGTCGCGCCCCGGCGTTTCCTGTTGCGCACGCCACAGTTGCATCAGTATTGCGACCAGCATCGGATCGACTTCGTCGTTCATTAGTATCTCCTCAGGCCATCTCTGCGACGAGACCGCCCAGCGTCCTAAGCGCCGCTTCGGTCTGCGCGGTCCAGGGATAGCTATAGTTCAGCCGGATAAAGTGGTGGAAATCGTTGCGCATCGAAAACATGTAGCCAGGGCCCACCGTGATGCCCAGTGCCAGCGCCGCCTGATAGAGCCGCATCGAATCGACGCCCTCGGGCATCTGCACCCACAGCACGTAGCCGCCCTGCGGCGCGGAAATGCGCGTACCCGACGGAAAGAAACGCTGCACCATCGCGCTCATCAGGCGGGCCTGATGGCGGTAGAACTTGCGCAGATGCCGCAAATGGCGGTCGTAGCCATCCTGGCGCAGATAGTCGGCGACGGCCACCTGCGGCACTGAAGGCGTCGTCAGCGTGTTCAGGAACTTGAGCTTTTCAACCTGCGCGCGATAACGGCCCGGCATCGCCCAGCCGATCCGGTACGACGCAGTCAGGCTCTTCGAAAACGACGCACAGTGCAAGACCAGGCCCTTGGTGTCGAAGTTCTTGAGCGTCGTCGGCCGCGATTCGCCGAAATAGAGTTCCTGATAGACGTCGTTTTCGATCACGGGAATATCGTGCGCCGTGAGCAGGTCGACAAGCTGCTTCTTCCTTTCGTCCGGCATCTGAAAGCCCATTGGATTCTGGAAGTTCGGCATCACCATGCACGCCGCGATCTTTTGCTCGCTGATGATCCGCGCCAGCACCTCGATGTCGATCCCGTCGGTCGGATGCGTCGCCACGGCGATCGCGCGCATGCCGAGCCGTTCGATGGCGTGCAGCATCGCGTAGAAAGTCGGCGACTCGACCACGACCGTGTCACCCGGCTTCGCCACCGCCTGCAAGCTCAGATTGATCGCCTCGGTCGCCCCGAGCGTGATGATGATTTCGTCCGGATCCACCGGCACGCCGTTTTCGGCGTAGCGCCGCGCGATCTGGCGGATCAGTTCCGGATTGCCGGGGGGCAGGTCGTCGATCAGGTTCCAGCTCGAATGACGTCGGGCGATCGCGTTCGCGTACTGGTTGATGCGGCGCCACGGGAACAGCGTGGGGTCGGGGTACGGCGAGCCGAGCGGCAACGCGTCGTGTGCGCGGATGCTGCGCAGCGTCGACAGCACGAGCCGGCTGACGTCGACTTCCAAAGCGGGTGCGGGCGTCGGCGCCGCCTGCTCGCGGCCGAGCTGGGGCGATGCCGTCGGTTCGCGCACGAAATAGCCCGATTGCGGCCGCGTTTCGATCAGCCCGCGGCCTTCCAGCAACGCGTACGCATGCAACACGGTCTTGATGCTGACGCCGTGCTGCTGGCTCGACTGTCGCACCGAGGGGATCCGCTCGCCCGCCGCGAACACGCCGCGGCGGACGGCTTCGCCGATTTCATCGGCGAGTTTTTCGTAGAGCTTCAAGGGGTAGACAACAGCAAATGGCCAAGGGGAATGCCCGAAGTCTATGACAAATCTCAAGAAACTGTATCCCTCCACTTTCAAGTTTTCTGTGTTCCGCTATGTTTTCGGAACACAGTAAGCTTGCGTCCATCGGCAAATCCGCCTGTTCCCAACGAAGGTCATGAACAAACCCGAAGCGCGCATCGAGCCGTACACCCACCCCGCTGCAGGCTGGGGGGCGCTCAAATACGTCGCGATCAACCTCCTCAAGGAGAAGGTCACAGGCGGCAACTACAAGACCTTGTTCAAGCAGAACCAGCCTGATGGCTTCGATTGTCCCGGTTGCGCCTGGCCGGATCGCGAACACGCGTCGACCTTCGAGTTCTGCGAAAACGGCGTGAAGGCCGTCGCGGCTGAGGCGACCAGCAAGCGCGTGACGCCGCAGTTCTTCGAGGAACACACGATTGCGGAGCTGATGGAGCAGTCCGATTACGAGCTCGAGCAGCACGGCCGCCTGACCGATCCTATGGTCTACGACGCGCTCCTCGACCGCTACGTGCCGATCGGCTGGCAAGAGGCCTTCGACCTGATCGCGCGTCACCTGAAAGCGCTCGACGATCCCGACCGCGCCGCCTTCTATACCTCCGGCCGCGCGAGTAACGAAGCCGCATTCCTGTTCCAGCTGTTCGTGCGCATGTACGGCACCAACAACTTCCCCGACTGCTCGAACATGTGTCACGAGGCGACCACCCGCGGCTTGCCGGGTACGGTGGGCGTCGGCAAGGGCACGGTCGTGATGGACGATCTGGAACACGCCGACACGCTGCTGATCTTCGGCCAGAACCCGGCCACCAACCATCCGCGGATGCTCGGCGAACTGCGCGAGTGCGCCAAGCGCGGCGCGACCATCGTGTCGATCAACCCGCTCAAGGAACGTGGACTCGAACGCTTCGCGAGCCCGCAGCACCCGGTCGAAATGCTGACCATGGGCAGCACCAAGATCAGCTCCGTATTCATTCGGCCGACGGTGGGCGGCGACTTCGCGCTGATCAAGGGCGTCGCCAAGCGCGTGATCGAACTGGACGACGCGGCCCTCGCGAGCGGCGGCGAACGCGTGCTCGATGTGGAATTCCTCGCTCAGCATACGGTCGGTTTCGAGGCTTTCGCTGACGATCTGCGCGCCGAAAACTGGGACACCATCATCGCCGAATCGGGCGTGCCGATGGACGACGTGCTCAAGCTCGCCGACATCTACGCCAAAGGCAAAGCGGTCATCTCCACGTGGGGCATGGGCCTCACGCAGCACAAGAATTCGGTGCCGACGATCCAGATCCTGTCGAACCTGATGATGATGCGCGGCATGATCGGCAAGCGCGGCGCGGGCCTGTGTATGACTTCGAGCCGCCGCGCGAACACGGCCTCGATGTCGTGAACTCGATTCAGGCGATGCTCGACGGCAAGGTGAAGGTGTTTATCGGCCTGGGCGGCAATTTCTCGATTGCCACGCCGGACACGCCGCGCACGTGGGAAGCCATGCGTTCGTGCGATCTGACCGTGCACATCACGACCAAGTTGAACCGCAGCCATCTGATCCACGGTCGCGACGCGCTGATCCTGCCGACGCTCGGCCGCACTGAAATCGATCTCCAGAACGGCGTCGCGCAAGGCGTGAGCGTCGAAGATTCGTTCAGCATGGTGCACATCTCGTACGGCATGAACAAGCCGGCTTCGCCGAATCTGCTGTCGGAAATCGCGATCGTGGCGCGCATGGCAGAGGCGACGCTCGGTAGCGCCAAGGTCGATTGGCGCGCCCATACGAACGACTACGGGTTGATCCGCGACGGCATCGAGAAGGTGTTCGACGGCTTCGAGAACTACAACGAACGCCTCAAGCATCCGGGCGGCTTCCACCTGGGCGTCGCTTCACGTGACCGCATCTGGAATACGCCGAGCAAGAAGGCGCAGTTCCTCGTGCACGCGATTTCGGTCGACTCGCCGATTCACCGCGCCCGCAACCGTCATGGCGAGCGCCTGATGACGCTGATGACTACCCGCTCGCACGATCAGTACAACACCACCATCTACGGGCTCGACGACCGCTATCGCGGCGTGTTTGGTCAACGCCGCGTGCTGTTTGCCAACAAGGCGGATATCGACATGCTCGGCTTCGAAGTGGGCCAGCGCGTGGACATCACCAGCGTGTGGGACGACGGCGTCGAACGGCGCGCGGATAGCTTCCTGCTGGTCGAGTACGACATTCCACGCGGCTGCCTGGGCGCCTATTACCCGGAGACGAATCCGCTGGTGCCGCTTTCGTCGGTCGCGGACGGAGCCGGCACGCCAACTTCGAAGTCGATTCCGGTGCTGCTCACGGCATCGATCGAAGAAGCGGTCGCCGCTTAAGGCGGACGCGGCTTTTCGCCGCGGACTGAAAGCGCAAAAGCCGTTCCGACGTAAGTCTGAACGGCTTTTTTCTTTTCACTTCACGTCTGGCCGGTGCGCAAGGATATTGCGCATCCACAGACCGTCGTCAACGGCTTACTGGCCGAAGAACACCGGTTTCACGCCGGTCGAAGCTGCAGGCGCGGTAGCGTGCACGCCGACTGCAGTGGCATTGGCCGCGCCGCCATAGGACGTTTCGGCGCTGTTTTGCGCAGCCACACGAGCTTCAGCAGCCTGAATGTTGGCCGGATAGAACGGATCCGAGACGCCCGGATGGTAGCCGGCTTGTTCGAGCTGAACCAGTTCGGCCCGGACTTGCGCGCGGGTGACAGGGGCGTTCGACTGTTGGGCAAACGATGCGACGGGAGCGACGAGTGCGGCGGCCGCAACAACGGCTTGAATGAGCGACTTCATGGAAACGACCTCCAGGATTTTATTTTCTGCCGCTGCGAATACCTCGTTCGCAGCCAGTGATTGCATTCTAGTTATGCAATCCATCCAGAGTAATCACCATGTTTGCGAAACATTGTTACGCCATTTGATATAAAACGCGCCCGACGACGGTGGCGCACGGCGCACGGCTAGACCAGCAGTTTCACCAGCAAGGAGCCGATCAGCCCGGCCGTGCCGACAATGACGAGCGTCTGGATGATGGTCAGCGATTTACGCGGGGCGGAGACAGAAGCAGAAGCGTTTGAGGAGGAAGTCACAAGTATTTCGGATTTGAATTCAGGGAATGGCATACGCCGCGCGCCGCACGGCTCGAGCCGTACGATTTGCGAAGGCGTGATTGTACGGTGAAGTTCGGAAGACTCGGATTTTGCGAGGTGCGATGGATTGTCACCGCCCCGTACGGGCGGCATCGGGCAATCTCGCGTCTCAATTCTTGACGGGGAAATACCAGAGATTGCGGTCGCTATAGCCAAACTGCGCGATGATCGCGCTGAGCGTGCCGTCCGCGCGGATTTCATCGAGCGCACGGGATACGGCGTTATTCAGATCGACATCGCTCTTACGCAGCGCATAACGTGCGTAACCGTATTCCTGCGGCAGCGGCTTATAGTCCGTCACCATCAGCATGGCAGCGGTGGGGTGCTGCGTCAGGAACGCTGAGATCTTGATGTCGTCTTCCATCGCCACGTCGAGGCGTCCGGCTATCAGATCGGCGAATTCAGCTTCGTTGCTCGTATAGAGCTTCAGTTCTTTCAGGTCCTTGCGCTGGCTGAGCAACTGGTGATTGATGCTGCCGCGCAGCGTCCCCACGGTATGGCCGGCAAAATCGGCCCAGGCGTGAATCTTCGAAGGATTGCCGCGTCGCACCGCGATACCCGAACCGTACCAATAAGCCGGACTGGTGAACGCCACGACACGCAAGCGCGTTTCGGTTTCATGCAGGTTATCCACGATCACGTCCGCGCGACCCGACAGCAAGGTGGGAATCATCGCGTCGAAGGGCACGATGTTCCACGTTACTTTGGTGATGCCGAGGCGTTTGGCGATCTCGCGAAAGATGCGCACGTCAGCACCATCGAAGCTGTTGGTCTTGTTGTCCTGATACGTCGAAGGTGGGTCGGCGGCAATCACGAAGGTGATGCCGTTTTCGACCGCGCGTTTGTAAGAGCCGTCGCCGCCGTCGAAACGCACGCCGCTGATGGCAGCGTCATCTGCAGCCCAGACTGGGGAGACAGAAAGCAGACCCGCCACCACCGAAGCAAACATTAGCGCTGCCATTCTCATAGAATGCTCCCAGGTCATTATTTTTAAGCGTTGCCCTTAAGTAGCGTCACAGGCTCACTGTTCCACCCAGTT
>Ga0302228_10003265_pt1 | contig 10649 bp, 8 predicted proteins | sample II_Palsa_N1_2_FD_193519 | JGI IMG/M metagenome (GOLD analysis project Ga0302228, IMG submission 193519) | Peat permafrost microbial communities from Stordalen Mire near Abisko, Sweden - II_Palsa_N1_2 | ecosystem: Environmental > Terrestrial > Soil > Palsa > Peat permafrost | place: Sweden...
GGCCGGAATACTCATCTTGGCGACCCGAGGCAACAGACACTGTCCATGCACCGCACTGAGCACTTGTGTCCGGGGCTGCTCCCAGACAGCCAGGGCCAGGGAAGCAATTCCCAAGGCCCCCAACAGAAACAAACCTCGTGCTATTTCTAGCTTCATCAGGTTAAACCTTTGATCGCGCTGCCAAACGCCGTCTCATAAAAGTAGCTGAGTTTTTGCCAATCGGCACTGCTCCACGACGAGTGGCGACGTAATTGACGCATGTCGTGTGACGCCGCCTGCCGAGCGGTCATACGCTGGCGGCACTTCTCAAAATCCAACAACGCCACTTCAACAATGGCCGAATCGCCTTCACCCGTGACCCGCACAAAAACATGTTTGATATACAGGCATCCGTGCTGCCACCGGCCTTTGTGCATACGCGCCAAGGTTCCGGCCAGTTCCTGGAGAAGGCGCTCATGCACCGCCTCACCGAACTGCTCGCGGCCACCGGCGGCGTACCAGTTTTCAATCTCGTCGAACCCATCCAGCGCCGCCGTCACCAGCAACGCCTTCCATTGATGTTCCGGGTCACGGCGGGCTCCGCAAAACACCAGTTCCGGCACACGTACATCCAACAAACGCAGGCTTTTGAGGGCATCACGCTCGCGTAACACGGTCGGGCGTCCAAAAGGATGGAGCCAACTGCGGTAGATATGGCCTGTCTGGCGCTTGCTATAGAGCAAACGCCCGTTGGTGCCGACCACGCGTTGCACACCACTTTCACCGCCACGACGAACATTGGGTTCCTCGACCCACTCGCCTGTCTGGCGCCAGAAATAATCAAATCGCTCTTCGGGAGCTACTTCACTACCTGCTAAACACTCAACTGCCATCCTGTTACCTCTTGCGTAATACATACACTCGCCACATGGCGTAGAGCGGAATGAAGTCCAAATGTTCCTGAACCCGGAAACCGGCTTGTTCAAACTCAGCCTCAACAGTAGCAGCCGGTAACACAAACCTATTCTGGTAACCGCCCTGCTCCCCTTTGTTGCGACGTCGCACTTCGGAACGCTTGCGCTTCCAAGCCTTGAAATTGCCATCTACCCACAACGAAATAATCACGCTGTCGCGGCTAACCCGTTGAAACTCCTTCAATATCGCGAGCCGGTGTTCAGACTCACCGATGTGATGCATCAGGCGCATGCAGAAAATGCTATCAACCGCATTGTCTGGCAAATCGATATCAAAGGCTGACGTTTGCAAGGGGCGTACCCGTTTCACCACATCAGCCGGTTGGGCCACGGTGGCAATCTTCAACATCGACGCTGAGTTATCTGCACCGATGATCACACGGTTGGGTTTTTCTGCCAGCAGCGGCCAGAAACGTCCTGCTCCGCAAGGTAGGTCCAGCACCAGGCCTGGCTCGCCGGCCATGGCCAGCGCACCGCGAGCCAATTGCTCATCGCGTTTGTGGGACATCCGACGCGCGAAAGTGTCCTGGTGTTTGAGCAAATAATTCTGTGCGTGCTGATCGTCGTACTTTTCGGAAAAATCGAGCTTGATCGGGCTAGACATCAACGGGACTCCGGTTACTGATGCCTACGACCTTATGTTTCGGTCTGTCATCGTCCGGTCAACCCTTTGTGAAAAAAACGTCCCGTCCAAGGGTAAAACAATACAAAGTTTTACAAGATAACACTATGGCACGGGGCCATCTTCGGCGAAAAGCCGGGATCTGCCTCTGAGAGTAGAGGCAGGGCAGGATTCAGGATTTGACCTGGCTCAACTCGACATGGAAGCGGCAGCCGTTGGGCTCCATAGTGCTGAGACTGACGGTCCAGCCCTGGTTCTCGCAAATCCGCTGGACCAGTGACAAGCCCAACCCCAGGCCTTCGCCGCGTTTCTCGCTGCCGCGTACAAACGGCTCGAACATCGCCTCACGCTTGTCCTCGGGAATCCCGACCCCGCTGTCCTCCACCACGAACCCGGTAGGCTCCAGGGTCAGTCGGATAAACCCGCGCTCGGTGTAATGCAGGGCATTACGCAGCAAGTTCCCCATCACGGCGTGCAGGAAGGTGGCGTTATAGCGGGTGTCCAGTGGGTTACCCGGCTGGTAGGTCAGTTCGATGCCTTTGTCTTCGATCGGTTCACGCCAGATCCCCAGCAAGTCGTCGGCCACCTGGGTCAGGTTGACCTGGGGCGACATGCTGGCGTCTTCCCGCTGAGCCCGTGCCAGCATCAGGAAGGTCTGCACCAGTTCACGCATTTCTTCACAGGCGCGGGCGATGCGCTCAACCTGATTGCGGCCGCGCTGGTCAATCGCCGGGTTTTCCAGCAACAGCTCACAGGAACTGGCCAATACCATCAATGGCGTGCGCAACTCATGGCTCACATCACTGGTAAATAACCGCTCCCGGGACAGCGCCTGACGCAAACGCCCCAGGGTAGCGTCGAACGCCACCGCCAGTTCACCGACTTCGTCTGCAGCATAATCCGGTGCCAGTGGCGGGGCCAGGCCGAGCAATTGGTCGCGGTGACGAACCTGCCGGGCCAGCCGTACCACCGGCGCCATCACCTTGCGTGCCAGGACCCAGCCGAGGAACACCGCCAGTGCCAGGCTGAGGACAAAGCCCACCAGCACCACGGCAAACAGCACCCGCTCACGCTCTTCGAAGTCGCTTTGGTCTTGCAGCAAGACATAGCGGCGACCGTCGACGATCTCGACCATCGCGTGGTAGGAAAGCTGCTCGCGAAACACCTCATGAAAACCTGCATCCAGGTGGCGCAGGTCCTTGGGCAACTCGAAGTCGCCCGGGCCACCGCTGAAGTAGAACAACTGGTCCGGCTCGGGACGGTGGCTCCAGTCCTCGACACTGTCCATCAGCAACAGGCGCTGCAAATCACCGCCCAGGCCGGCAGAGATCAACTTCTCTTCCACCAGGTGCACCGTCGCGACGATGCCCATGGCGAAGGCCCCCGCCACCAACGCGCTCATCAATGCAAAGGCAATGATGATCCGCTGGGCAAGGCTTTGCTTAAACTCCATCACGGCCCTCGGCCAGGCGATAGCCCACACCGTGCACCGTTTGCAGCAACGGTTTGGCGAACGGCTTATCGATCACCTGACGCAATTGATGGACGTGGCTGCGCAGGCTGTCGCTGTCCGGGCAATCATCGCCCCACAGGGCTTCTTCGAGAATTTCCCGGCGTAACACGTGGGGACTTTTCTGCATCAACACCGCCAGCAGCTTCAGACCTACCGGGTTGAGCTTGAGCAAGCGCCCTTCGCGGGTCACTTCCAGGGTGTCGAGGTCATAATGCAGGTCACCTACCTGCAAGGCACGGCGACCGCCGCCCTGGGCGCGACGCAGCACGGCTTCGATCCGCGCGGCCAGTTCCGACAGGGCGAACGGCTTGAGCAGGTAGTCATCAGCGCCAGACTTGAAGCCTTGCAGCCGGTCATCCAGTTGATCGCGGGCGGTGAGCATGATCACCGGGGTATCCCGGCGGGCGTCTTCACGCAGGCGTTTGCACAGGGTGTAGCCATCGATTCCCGGCAGCATTATGTCGAGCACGATCAGGTCATAGTGTTCAGTGGCGGCCAGGTGCAGGCCCGACAAACCGTCCTGCGCACAGTCCACGGTGTAGCCCTTGAGCCCCAGGTAATCAGCCAGGTTGGCCAGAATATCGCGGTTGTCTTCAACCAATAAAATTCGCATGGGCAGTTTCTCCGTACGCGGTACAGCCGTCTTGGCTCGCGCAGCTTAAGGCCAACGTTGGCTCAGGGCTAGGCCTGAAGGGACCACCGATCAATTGTTTCAACCAATTGAATGACTTAACAAGTTTTTCACTATAGGTTCACACCCTGACTACAGGTGCAGCGCGAAGATCGCGTCCCATTGATATAAGGAACATAGACATGGGTTATCCCAAAACCGCGCCAATGCGCTATTTATTGTTGGTAACCGGTGCCTGGCTGGTGGTGTTCCTGCTGACTCGCAGCGTACTGCTGCTGACCCACCTGGACGAAGTCGGCGGTAATCTGTTGCCGGTATTTGGCGTCGGTTTACTCTACGACCTGGGATTCCTGGCCTATGCCGCCCTGCCACTGGGCCTGTATTTGCTGCTGTGCCCACCCGCCCTGTGGCGTCGCCGTGGCCATCGCTGGTTCCTGCAAGCGCTGTTGACCGTCAGCCTGTTCGCCATGCTGTTCACAGCTGTGGCGGAATGGCTGTTCTGGGATGAGTTCGGGGTACGCTTCAACTTTATCGCCGTCGATTATCTGGTGTACTCCGACGAGGTGTTGAACAACCTGCTGGAGTCTTACCCGATCGGTAAACTGCTGAGCCTGCTCGCCATGCTGGCGATTGTCTTGAGCCTGGTATTACGCAAGCCCTTCAATGCCGCCGTAAATGCACCAATGCCGCCCATGCGCCGCCGCTTGCTCAATGCCCTCGGTTTGTTGGTGGTCGCCGGCCTGAGCCTGCAACTGATCAGCCAGGACAGCCCGCGCAGCCAAGGCGGCAATGCCTACAAGAATGAATTGGCCAGCAACGGTCCGTATCAGTTCTTCGCCGCGTTCCGTAACAACGAACTGGATTACTCGCAGTTCTATAAGAGCCTGCCCCCAGAGATCGTCGCCAAACAGCTGCGCACCGAACTCAGCGAACCTAACGCTCGCTTTATCGGCAGCGACCCACTGGATATCCGCCGCGCCATCACCAACCCGGGCACCTTGCGCACCCCCAATATCGTGCTGGTGACCATCGAAAGCTTCAGCGCCAAGTACATGGGCAGTAATGGCGACGGGCGCAACCTGACCCCCAACCTCGATGTGCTGCGTAAACAAAGCCTGTATTTCAACAATTTCTACGCCACCGGCACCCGCACTGATCGCGGCCTGGAAGCCATCACGTTGGCGATTCCACCGACGCCGGGGCGCTCCATCGTCAAGCGTATCGGCCGGGAAAGCGGCTTTGCCAGCCTTGGCCAGCAGCTCAGCGCGGTCGGCTATGACAGCGTGTTTGTCTATGGCGGCCGTGGCTACTTCGACAACATGAACGCGTTCTTCAGCGGCAATGGTTATCGCGTGGTGGATCAGAGTAGCGTCGACGAAGCGCAAATCTCCTTCAAAAACGCGTGGGGCATGGCTGATGAAGACCTCTACAACCAGACCTTGAAACTGGCTGACGCCGACTACGCCAAGCAGCAACCGTTTTTACTGCAACTGATGACCACCTCCAACCACCGTCCTTATACCTACCCGGAAGGCCGTATCGACATCAAATCCGGCAACGGTCGCGACGGTGCAGTGAAATACACCGACTATGCCATCGGCCAGTTTCTGGAGGCCGCGCGCCAGAAGCCGTGGTTCGACAACACCCTCTTCGTCTTCGTCGCCGACCACACTGCCGGCAGTGCAGGCAAGGAAGACTTGCCCATCAGCAACTATCAGATTCCATTGTTCATCTATGCACCGAAGCTGATCGAGGCCCGGGAAACCGCACAACTGGCCAGCCAGATCGACCTCGCCCCCACCTTGCTCGGCTTGCTCAACCTGAGCTATGAATCGACCTTCTTTGGCCGTAATCTGCTGCAAGACAACCCGCTGCCACCGCGTGTGGTGGTCGGTAACTATCAGCATCTGGGCCTGTTTGACGGCAAAGACCTGGCCATTCTCAGCCCGCGCCAAGGCCTGCGTCGTCACGATCAGGCCCTGGGTGAGAGCCAGGAGTCGCGCGTCACCAGTGATGATCCGTTGATCCAGCGGGCGATCACCTACTACCAGGCCGCCAGCTATGGTTTCAAACAACAATTGCTGAGCTGGAGGGCGCCCAAGGACGCGGCCCCACAGTTCGGCGAACGCTAACCAGAACGCCCCGGGCCGGTCTGTCCGGGGCTCTTTCAATGCCCGAGTTCGCCATGTCATCCACCGCTGCCCGTCCAACCTCTAAACCCATCAATTTCTGGCTATATCTGGGAGTACCCGCTGTTGCAGCGGTGATGCTGCTATTGCTGCAACTGACGTCACTGGACATGGACCTGGCCAAGCTGTTCTACAACCCGGCCGACGGTGGTTTCATCGGTCGCCACAGCTTTTTCCTCGAAGACATCCTCCACGACCGCGCCAAACAAGTGGTCATCCTGTTCTCGCTGCTGGCGGTATTGGGCTTTATCGGCGCCTTCATCCTTGAGCGCCTCAAACCCTACCGTCGCGAACTGGGTTGCCTGGTGTTGTCCATGGCCCTGGCCACTGCATTCGTCACCCCGATGAAAGCCGTCACCGCCGTGCAATGCCCATGGAGCCTGAAGGAGTTCGGCGGCAAAGAAACCTACAGCGAACTGCTCAGCCCACGCCCTCCGACCGATAAGCCTGGGCGTTGCTGGCCCGGCGGTCATGCGGCAACCGGCTTTACCTTGTTCGCGCTGTTCTTTGTCTTGCGCGATCGCCGGCCACGTATGGCCCGCAACGCCTTCATCTTTGCCGCCAGCCTGGGAACGGTGTTCTCCATCGGCCGGATGATGCAAGGGGCGCACTTCTTCTCCCATAACGTGTGGACGGCGATTTTTTGCTGGCTGATTGGCCTGGGGGCGTATTACTTCCTGCTGTATCGACCGGCGAAGACCGCTGAACCCACTTTCCAGAACCAGACCGCAACGCCCTGATACACAGGCCTTGCCTAGCCGGGGGCAAGGGCGCAACACTGCGCTTCTCCCCTGGCAATGATCACCCTGAGTCATGTCCGACACCCTGCTGCTGATTGAAGACGACCTGCCACTGGCGGCATTGACGGCCGAATTCCTGCGCGCCGAAGGTTTCACCGTTGCCGTGGAACACCGGGGTGATCTCGCCGCCCAGCGCATCCACGACGAACAGCCTGCGCTGTTGATCCTGGATGTCATGTTGCCGGGGATCGACGGTTTCACCCTGTGTCGGCAGATTCGCGATCAGTACCCCGGGCTGATCCTGATGATGACGGCACTGGATGAAAACGCCGAGCAACTGATCGGCTTTGAAGCCGGGGCCGACGACTACGTGGTCAAGCCGGTAGACCCGCTGTTGTTGCTGGCGAGGATCCGCTCGCTGCTGCGCCGCCACCCTCAAGCCCCCCGAGCCTACTATCAATGGGGGTCATTCAAGCTGGACTTGAACAATCACTTCGCCTGGCTCAATGATGTGCCCTTGCAGTTTTCCCTCGCTGAATTTGAGCTGCTGGCCATTTTCGCCCGTCATTGCGGGGTATTGCTGACCCGGGAAAAACTGCTGCAGCGCCTGCGTGGCCTGGAGTACGACGGGCTGAACCGCTCCATTGATATGCGCGTATCGCGCCTGCGCAAAAAGCTCATGACCCTTGAGTGCCCGGTGACCATCCAGACCATTACCGCCCAGGGTTACCTGTTTGTCGAAGTCCCGGCAGGTCATACCCATGCTGTCTAAGCTGCGCCCCTGGATGGCGGTAGTGGCCGGTACCAGTTGGGCAGCCCTGACGCTTTACTTGCTGTGGCTATGCGCTAACGCGTCGGTGTTTGTCGGCGAAGACAGCTTTCTGCGCCTGATGGCCGGGCCCGGCTACCTGGTGGCCGAGCAACTCAAAGCCTTGCCGGCCGAACAGCGCGAGGCACGCATCGAATCACTGCAAGCGCGCTTCCAGTACCCGGTAAGCCTGGAGAAGATCGATGACATCGAATTGCCGCCTGAAGCCATTGTCATGCTGGAACACCACCAACCGGCCATGAACAGTGACGAAGACATCACCTACTTCCCCCTGGACGATGACACGGTGATTCAATTCGGCCCCATGTGGGGCACCGCTGAAACCAAGGACTTGCTGCGCTTCCCCATCTATTGGATAACCGCCTGCGTCGCCGGCCTGCCAGTGCTGCTGCTCCTGTGGTTCGGTTTGCGCGCACGACGCAAGTACGCTAACGACCTGAATGCACTCGATGACTGCATTGGTGCCCTGGCGCGCACGCCCAATGTGATGCTGCCGGCGATGAGCCAGGAATGGGCACCGCTGCTGCTGACACTGCAACGGCATGCCCAGGAAATCACCTCGATGGGCGAACGTCACCGAGAGGTTTCCCAGGCGGTGTCCCACGAACTGCGCACCCCCCTCGCCCGGATGCGCTTTGCCTTGGCGTTGCTGAGTAAAAGCGAAGACCCCATCACCCGCACGCGTCTGCAGGAGCGTTTGCAAACCGACATCGAAGAACTGGAATCCCTGGTTCGCGCCAGCCTGGCCTTTGCCCGGCTGGCCGACGCGCCTGCGGACCTGCACCACGAGCCCATCAATATCCGCGCCTGGCTGCAGCAGGAATTTGCCTTGCTCGATGGGCACCATCGCCTGCTGACCCTGGAAACCGACCCACCGGGCCTGGAGCTGGTAGGTGATCGTTCGTTGCTGCACCTGATCGTGCGCAACCTGTTGAGCAACGCCATCACCTATGCCCGTGAGCAGGTGAACGTCAGCGTGTCGTACCACGATCAACAGCACCTGGTGCTGCACGTCGACGACGATGGTCCCGGAGTACTGCCGGAAAATCGCGAAAAGATCTTCGAGCCCTTTGTCCGCCTGGCCCTGGGCAGCGATGAGCCTGGCGGTTTTGGCCTCGGGCTGGCCCTGGCCAAACGGGCCACCCATTGGCACCGAGGCCTATTGTCGGTTTCCCGCAGCCCCCTGGGCGGCGCACGCATGAGCCTCATATTGCCACTACGGCCCTTGTAGCCCCGAATAACCAGCCTGTTACAGCCGGTGACAGTGAACCGTTGCCACTCCCGTTAACCTCCCGACCTGATTCAGGACCGCTCGGTCACTTGCCAGCGCCCGCCCTGAGTCCACGCCCCCTGGAACAGGTTGGAGAGTCACCTCATGCGTCACCCTAAACGGCCAAGCACTGCACTGGTGCTGTCGCTGTGCATCGCGGCCAGCGCATGCTTCACCAACACCGCCTCGGCCAAGAGCCATCCCGCCCCTTACTATCCCGGCACCATCGCCCCTGATCATCTGTCCCAGACCGATATGGATCAGCAACTGGCCACTTTCTATAAAGCCTGGAAGGCGCTTTATCTCTCCGACGAATGCGGCAGCGGCCGTTACTTCGTCAAGGTCAACGCCGACCATAAACCGGTGGGCGGCGATACGGCACCAGGGACCATCACCGTGTCCGAGGCCCACGGCTACGGCATGCTGATCAGCGTGATGATGGCGGACTACGACACCGACGCACAAAAGATCTTCGACGGTATGGTGCGGTACTTCGAAGACCATCCGGCCACGTCCGGCCCCGGCTTGATGGCCTGGAATCAGATCGAAGGCTGCGCTAACTCCACCGGCCGCTTCCGGGGCGACGTCAGCGCTACCGACGGCGACTTGGACATTGCCTATGCCTTGCTCCTGGCCGACCAGAAGTGGGGCAGCCAAGGCACCATCGACTACCGCAGCGAAGCCAATGCCGTCCTTGCAGCGATCCTCAAACATGAAGTCCACCCCAGGACACATCACTTGATGATCGGCGACTGGGCCGGCACCGATGGCGATCACGAACTCGAGTACACGACCCGCAGCTCGGACTTCATGCAATCGCATCTCTATAGTTTTTACGCCATCACCGGTGATAAGCGCTGGCAGGCCGTTCGCGACAAAACCTACTCGATCATCAACACTTTCAACCAGCGCTACACCCCAAAAAGTGCCTTGTTGCCGGACTTCATCAGTCACTTGGACACGGCGATGACCCCGGCCCGCGCCGAACTGGTGGGTGATAAGCGCGATGGTGACTACGCTTGGAATGCCGCGCGCTATCCTTGGCGTGTCGGCCTGGACTACCTGCTTTACGGTGATCCTCGAGCCCTTGAAACGTTGACGGTATTCAACCATTGGGCACGCTCGACCACCCATGATGATCCGGCAGCCTTCAACAGCGGTTACAGGATCGACGGCGGCGCCCTCGCCGATGAGGGCAACAACGCCTTGGCGTTTGTCTCAGCCCTGGGGGTCAGCGCGATGATCAGCGCCGACAATCAGCCCTGGGTCAACAGCGTCTGGGACAACCTGCAACGCCAGCCAATCAACAATAACGCCTACTACGGCAACACCCTCAAATTGCTGAGCATGGTCATCATGTCCGGCCATTGGGAACATCCCAGGCCTGCACCGAGCAAAAAGGCAGCACACGTGTCTGTTAATCAGCAATTCCCCCCAACTCGAGCGCCTATGGGATCTGTGCCAGTTGCCGTGAACCCACCTGCCCAGCTGGAGCTTGCCCGTGGGTTCACGTTCAGGAAGCTGTTGCGCCGACGGGGATTGGGTTGATGTCGTTCGAAGTAAATCCTGCGTAGGAGCAGTAGAGCGCCAGCGAGGCTGCGACAGTATCGACTCGGTATGACTGTCAGACCGCAGCGTTACCATCGCAGCCTCGCTGGTGCTCGACAGCTCCTACGTCTTGCGGCTCATCCCAGCCATAAAAAAGCCCCGCCTGCATCACTGCAGGCGGGGCTTTTCAGTATCGGGGTAAGGCTGGCTTACATCATGCCGCCCATGCCACCCATACCGCCCATGTCTGGCATACCGCCGCCAGCAGGAGCATCGTCTTTGATCTCGGCGATCATTGCTTCAGTGGTGATCATCAGGCTGGCAATCGACGAAGCCGCTTGCAGAGCCGAACGA
>Ga0302228_10003298_pt1 | contig 10579 bp, 8 predicted proteins | sample II_Palsa_N1_2_FD_193519 | JGI IMG/M metagenome (GOLD analysis project Ga0302228, IMG submission 193519) | Peat permafrost microbial communities from Stordalen Mire near Abisko, Sweden - II_Palsa_N1_2 | ecosystem: Environmental > Terrestrial > Soil > Palsa > Peat permafrost | place: Sweden...
GTTCCGCGCCCGCCTCCGACCGCGTCAGCCCCAACACCGTATGTCCCGCCCCAATCAGTTCCGGCACCAATCTCGATCCAATAAACCCCGTAGCACCCGTCACAAAAATTCGCATTAGCTTCTCTCCTCGACTTCCGAATGTCCGGCCATCTTCCGCCGTCGAACAGTAAGATGGCCCTCGATCCCCGGACGATCTATACTGAAAGTCCGTATGATTAGTCCAATCGTCCCGACCACCGAGCTTCTCCCACCGAACGACGCCCCGGCCGCGCCGCCCTCCTCTCCGTATCAACCCCCCACCCAGCGCATGGATCCCCTGTCGGAAGTCCTCGCCCTTATGAAGCCCACCCTCTACGCCGCCGGAGGCTTCGCGGTCCTCGACGACATCGCCATCCGCTTCCCCAAGCACGCGGGCGTCAAGTGCTACGCCATGCTAGCCGGCCAAGCCTGGCTGGTCGTCGACACCGTACCCGACCCAGTCCTCCTCCACGCCGGCGACTGCTTCCTCCTTCCCCGCGGCCTTCCCTTCCGTCTTGCCACCGACCTCGCACTCGAACCCATCCTCTACACCGAAGCCTTCACCCGCCCCAACATCTTCCTCGATACCCCCGGCGACAACCTCGATGCTCCCTACATCGCCGGTGGCCATTTTTCCCTCACCGGCGGCCACACCGACATGATCCTGCAATCCCTCCCGCCCATCGTCCACATCCGCCGCGAGTCCGACAAGGCCGCCATGCGCTGGTCCCTCGAGCGCATGCGCGAGGAGCTCCGCGGCGCCCAGCCCGGCAGCTCCCTCATCGCGCAGCAGCTCGCCTACATGATGCTGGTCCAGGCCCTCCGCCTCCATCTCGCCGACGCCGCCAGCGCCACCCCCGGCTGGCTCTCCGCCCTCTCCGACAAGCAAATGAGTCTCGCCATCACCACCATCCACAACGACCCCGGCCATCCCTGGACCCTCCAGTCCCTCGCCGAACGCGTCGGCATGTCCCGCTCCGTCTTCGCTCTCCGCTTCCGCGAAATCGTCGGCGCCACTCCCATGGAATACCTCACCCGCTGGCGCATGCTCCTCGGCGCCGACCGATTGAAAAACACAACAGAAAGCCTTTCAGCCATAGCCACCTCCCTGGGCTACGAATCCGAAAGCGCCTTCGGCAAAGCCTTCCGCCGCGTCATGGGCACAGCCCCCCGCCAGTACGCCCGCTCCACCACCCCACCCGTCAGCGCTTAACCAGAACCAGCCGAGCTATCCGGTTGATCCAAAATCAATCGAAAGATGGAAGACGAAATCCATTTCCGTCCTTAGAGTTCAGTAGATCCATCTCAAGGCTCTCGCAGTGAACCCAGTTCATCGCGAAGGTCTCGTTCTCCCAACCTACTGATCTCGCACGGAGTAAATTCATCAATGCGAAAGTTTGCCCTGGCTCTTACCCTGCTGGCATCATGCCCCGGCATGTACATCCATGCTCAAGTTCCGACCGCAACCGTCAACGGTCTGGTTAGGGATTCGCAAGGCGCGCTCATCCCGCACGCGCATGTCTCTGTAACAAGTCTGAAACAGGGCACCGTGCGCACCAGCCTGTCCAATCCGGACGGCTCGTACTCCGTACCCAACCTCCAGCCCGATGAATATCTAATCGCCATTAGTGCGCCCGGTTTCGCAACCGTTCAGTACGAGCATGTGCAACTCGAGGCAGGCAAGACAACCACCCTCGACACCAAGCTGTCTCCAACCGCTGAAGCTACGACCGTGCAGGTGAGCTCGACCGGGAATGAACTCTCTCTCTCCCAATCCATGGTCCAGGGTCAAATCACCTCCAACACCATCCAGAACATTCCCCTCAACGGTCGCAATTTTCTCGAGCTCGCGTTCCTCTTGCCAGGCAATCGCCCCGCGCCCACCTTCGACCCCACCAAGACCAACACCCTCGAAGTCAGCTCTGCCGGCGGCTTCGGACGCGGCGGCAACATCACCGTAGACGGCGGAGACAATAACGATGAAGTCGTCGGCGGAACCCTATCCAATCTCCCCGAAGACTCGATCCAGGAGTTTCAAATTGCGACCGCACGCTTTACCTCGGAAGTCGGCCGCTCCGGAAACAGCATCATCAACATCGTTACGCGCTCCGGCACCAATGCCGTGCACGGATCAGCCTTCGTGTTCGTCCGCAACGGAGCCTTCCAGGCCCTGCCAGCGACCTTCGATCATGCGCTTCCCGCACCTCCATTCAGCCGCGAACAATTCGGCGGCTCCATCGGCGCTCCCCTCCGCCGCAACAAGGCATTCATCTTTTCTTCCGTCGAATATCGCGATCAGAATGCCTCCATCCTCACCGGAACACGCAACTTCACTACCGACGTGATCGACAACACCTCCGCGGCCGCGCCATTGCGCGAGCTGCTGCTCTCCAACCGCGTCGACTACAATTTCAACCCAAACAACAATCTGTATGGACGCTATAGCTTCAATCGTTCCACCGACACCGCGCAGGCAACACCCTCATCTACCACCCCGCTCAGTACCGCCGCCGAGCGACAAAATTCGCTCAACCGTTTCAATTCCATCGTCGCCGGTTGGACATCCGTGATCGGCTCCACAAAAACTAACAATCTAGCCTTCCACTACGACAACTTCTACAACGACATCCCACCCTTCCCTCAAGACGCTCCCCTCACCGATCCGTCGAGCCTCGGCCTTACCAATGAATTGATCTTCCCCGACCTCGCCGACGGCGCCAACTTCAATCTGCCCCAGGCCACTCACCTCAATCGCTATCAGCTTCGTGATGGCTTTACTATGGCCCTCGGCAAGCACGAGCTCCGCTTCGGCGCTGAGCTTCAACGCTATAACGCCCACGGACTCATCAACGTCTTTGGTACAGGAACCGTCATCCTCACCTCCGACTTTGGCTTTCAGGATCTCAATGGCGATGGCGTCGTCAATGACCTCGATATCCCCGTCGCTGTCGGCATTCACAGCAGCGCTCCCGTAACTCCCGTTCCCATCCCCAACGTCGGAGATACCTACACCGCTCTCTATGCGCAGGACGATTGGCGCGTGCTTTCCAATCTCACCCTCAACCTCGGTCTGCGTTGGGAGTATGACTCGAATCTCACCGGCAACAGCCCCAGTCACGACCCCTGCCCCAACCTCACCAGTGTCCCCACCGTTCAATGCGTGTGGATGGCCAACGTCATCAATCTCAAAAAGTATCCCGACACCAAGGACTTCGGTCCGCGTGTAGGTTTTGCGTACGATCCCTTCGGCAACGGCAAGACCGTCTTCCGTGGCGGCTACGGAATCTACTACGACCGCATCATTCTTGAAGCGGGAGCCGAAGAGCTCGTGCAAAATGACCGCGCCCTCACCGTAACGCAGTACGCCGGATCCGAGTGCGTCCTGCCCGGAGTTCCAGCGCCCCCCAGTCTCGACTTCTGCTTTGCGCCCGGAGCCCAATACGCTCCAGGTAGCCCTACCATCGCGACCGCGTTCTCCGGCCCGGCGGAGGTCGGCGGCGTCGGCATCATCGCCATGGGGCCAGACGCTCACCATCCTCTGTTTCAGCAGACATCCCTTGGCCTCCAACAACAATTCGGCAAGAACTGGCTCGTCACCGCGGACGGCTTGTACGTCTTCGGACAGCGCCAATTGATCGGTAGCCTTCTGCGCACCACCAACTCAACATCTCCCGACATCGTCTGCCCCGGCGACAACATCCCCTGCACTATTACCGATCCCCTCTCCGGCATCTCCGACAACATCACCCTCATCCAATCGCAGGCCAAGTCCTGGTATAGCGGCCTGCTCGCAAGCGTCGCTCACCGCCCCTCCCGCCTCGGCAAGATCACCTACGAATACAACGTGAGCTACACCCTCTCCAAAACCCTCGATTATTCCGACGACGATCAACTCACCAACAACAACGCCGATGAGCAGGTCAATCTCGCCGAAGGCACTTCCGGCCTCCGCAAAGAGAAAGGCTACGCCCTTACCGACGAGCGTCAACGCATCAGCATCTACGGCGATGCCCAGCTTCCCTACGGCTTCTCCATCGCGCCCATCTACACCTACGGATCGGGCGTCCCAGCCGACACCCTCGTGCCCAGCACCGCCGTCAACGGCGCAAGTGGCGGCCGCCTGCCGCTGCTCTCACGCAACGACATTGGACGCGGCATCAAGAACAGCGCCCAGCTAAATGCCAAAATCAATCAGTGGAATGCACTCGCACCCTGCCCAGGTGCTTACCCCTGCCAGGCCGGCGGTCCCATCGACAACGTTCCCTCAGGCGTGAATTATTCCAGCCCCTTCAGCTCCTTCGACATGCGCCTCAGCAAGATCTTTGCCTTCCACCGCGGCCCGTCCCTCACCCTCATGGCCGAAGTCTTCAACCTCGCTAACCAGGTCAACGTTCGCGGCTCCACCACCGCCGACTTCTCCGGCCGCGATATCTCCATCGGACCCAACGAGGGAGCCCCCGCCATCCAGACCAACTTCTTCCAGCCTGTCAGCGTCGCGGGTGGGTTCTTCGGCTCCGGTGGCCCGAGAGCCTTCCAGTTCGCCGCACGAATAGCGTTCTAGGGGTAGCGTGATCCTGCCCTTAGCAGAGACCGTGCACTCACTCCGGGTGCACGGTCGAGACCCCGCCCGAAAAACACGCCTGCGCTATCCGAAACCAGCCTAAAGCAGTCGATTCGCATCACGAAACCGGGCTAAGTCTTCCCCAAAAACTCCGAAAAACGCCCGTTTTCCCCGAAAACTAGCGTCCGCCGCCCGCCACGCCACCCATCTGCGCCATCGTCGTGCGCAGATACTTGTGCGGATTCACCGGTGTCCCCCGCACCCGAACCTCGTAATGAAGGTTCGGCCCCGTCACCCGCGTACCGCTATGTCCAACATAACCAATCACTTCGCCCTTCGTAACATCCTGGCCGGCAACCACGTTGAACCCGGACAGATGCGCATACAGCGTCACAATCCCGTTCCCGTGATCAATCTGCACCTCGCGCCCATATCCCGTCCCCATCCCAGCCTTCACCACCCGCCCCCCAGCAGGAGCATGCACCGGAGTCCCATTAGGTCCTCCAATATCAACACCTTCGTGGAACTCCCCTTCGCCCGTACCTAAAATCGGATCTTCCCGCTCGCCGAACCCGCTGTTAATCGGCCCCATAATTGGCCACATATCCGGCACATTCCCGCCCACACCCGCATCGAACGAAGCAAAGTCACTCAGCACCGCGCGAACCCCAAGGTTCTGATTCAAAGGTTGCGGCGCCGTCAGTCCTTCCGTCGCCGTGTCCTTCAGCGCACGATACGTGTCCAACGATTTGTAATAGCTGTCATCACTGAAGTTCGCCGCATCATCCTTCAACGGAGCCTTCGCCGCATCCACGGCCGCCGACTTCGACATATGAGGCCCATGAATATGCGTCAATTTCCCAGCAGTTAGCCCATAAATGGCCGAAACTTCCACCGCCAGCGATCCCAAACTCGCCGCCTGAACATCCTTCTCATGAGCCTGCTTCTCCAGGCCCGCATAATCTTTGCGCGTCATCGCCAACTCATCGCGCATGTGATTAATCGATTCCGCCTTCACCAGCATCCGCGTATACGATCCCGCCATCCCTGCAATCGAAAACATTCCCACCACCCCGGCTGCAACGAACATCGTGACGTAACGCATCGGGATGCCGACACGTTCCACCGTCCCATCTTCATGCTGCGTTACATAAACAATAAAGCGCTTCCGCAATGCTTCTCCTGCCTACATCCAGATTCGCGACAACTTTGCGCGTCTTCCATCCCTCGCTGAAACATTACTCCTGAATCCAACGCAAGGTCGTGACGAAAGTCGCAATCTCCACGACTTTTTTTGCGATCAACATCGAGTCGGAACCCGCGAAAGCTGCTCACGAACACCCGAATAAACCTGCCTCTATCTTAATGGACCCGCCGCCCAAGAGCAAACCGCCAGCCCTGCTCCCCATAGTCTTTCCACCCCTCTCCAACAGCTCTTTCCCCTCTAGATTTACTCTGGAATCTGTGCCTTATCCCTCCCACCGCCGCCCTGTGCAAAATCTCGTCGGCGAGTTGCGCATCATCGACCGCATCCGCGCCCGCGCCAGCCCCTCCAACGCCGTCCGCCTCGCCATCGGCGACGACTGCGCCATCCTCATACCACCTGCCCGCCACGAACTCCTCGTCACCACCGACTTCTCCCTCGAGGACCGCCATTTTCGCCGCGCTTGGCACAGCCCCGCCTCCATCGGCCATCGCACCCTCGCCCGCGGCCTTAGCGATCTCGCCGCGATGGGAGCCACACCCCTCGCCGCATTCCTCTCGCTCGCCATGCCGAAATCCATCGCCCGCAGCCCCCGCTGGCTCGACGGCTTTCTCGACGGCCTCCTCGCCCTCGCCGCCGCCCACAACGTTCCCCTCGCCGGCGGCGACACTGCGCAATCCCCCGCCGACCTCATCCTCGCCGACATCGTCCTCCTCGGTTTCGCGCCCGCAGGCCGCGCTCTCCGCCGCTCCACCGCCCGTCCCGGCGACCTCCTCTACACCACCGGCGCCCTCGGCGGAGCCGCAGCCGAACTCACCGCTCTCTCCGCCTCACCACGCCGCTACCGCAACGCAACCCCCTCCGACAATCACCCGCACCTCTTCCCGCAGCCACGCCTCGCCGTCGGCCAATCCCTCCTTCGGCGTCGCCTCGCCACCGCCTGCATCGATCTCAGCGACGGCCTCTCCACCGACCTCGCCCACCTCTGCACCGCCTCCAACGTCTCTGCCGCACTCGACCTCGCCGCACTCCCCCTCCACCCCCTAGCCGCCGCACTCGACGACCGCGCCCAGTTCACCGCCCTCCTCCACGGCGGCGAAGACTACGAACTGCTTTTCACCGCCTCGCCCTCCACCAAAATCCCGCGCTCCATCGCCAACGTTCCCATCACGCAGATAGGCCGCATCCTCGCCCCTCGCAAAAACAAGCCGCAGATGACCATCCTCACCGGCGCCGACCGCTTCGAACTCCAACCCCACGGCTGGGAACACTTCGCATGAGCACTCTGTCCTTTCCCCAAACCTGGGCCGCCCGCATCCTCACCGCGCATCCCCTCATCGCCCCCGCGCGCCAGTACGTCTACCCGCAACACATCCCCGGTGAAGAGGACGCCATGAATCGCGGCGCTCTTCTGCTGGACGTAAAACCAGCCGCCACACCAAACTTCCTCGCCACCTGCGCCCTGGGCTTTCGAGAAATGTCGCTGCCCACCGGCATATTCGCCTGCCCTCACCCAGACCATCTCCTCGCGATCGCCGGCGGCTACGCCTATGTCATCGACACGCTCGCCCCCGACCACTGTGTCCATCTGCCCCTTCGCCCCGTCACCCAGATCCTCCCCGCACCCGCCGCCGGCGTCATCCTCCTCGCCGGCTTTCACAACGTCCTTGCCCTCGACGCCAACGGCGTCCGCTGGCAATCCGCGCGCCTCAGCTGGGAAGGCATCACCCTCACTCACGCCGACGCCCAACACCTCCACGGCACCGGCTGGAACCTCCAAACCGATCGCGAAGTCCCCTTCACCGTAGACCTCGTCACCGGCACGCACCAGGGCGGCGGCTTTACTCCATAGCCTGCGATCTTTGCTACGCTAATCCAATCGCCACTCGCCGAGGTGCCCTTCTTGCTGGACGTCCACCCTCCCCACGAATCCATGCACGGCTTGCGCGATTTCTTTCTCCACCTCACCACCATCACCATCGGCCTGCTCATCGCCCTCTCACTCGAAGGCATAGTCGAGTGGCAACACCATCGCCATCTCGTCCAAGACGCCGAAGCCAGCCTCCACGCCGAAATAAAAGGCAATGCAGACAACATAGACGGGGTCCTCGCCGACGTGCATAAGCGGCAGGTCGCCCTCAAACACGATGTCTACGTTCTCAACTACATCGCCGCAAACGGAAAATATCCCGAAGATAAGCACATGTCAGTGAACTTCCAGATCGTCGCATTCCAGGGCGTAGCGTGGAAGACCGCACAGTCCACCGGCGCGCTCGCATACATGCCGTACGACCTCGCCCAGGACTACTCGAGCATTTACATGCAGCAGGATCTCGTCACGGTCGCACAGCAACAAGCGGCACGCGACTCCGTGCTCGCTATCGGTCCCTTCATCAACGAGCCCGACGACTCTGCGCCACCCTCTCGCGAGCAAGCCCAAAGCATCGTCGAGAAGATCGAAGTCCTCCAGGGCCAACTGATTCTCGTCGACTCTTTCATGCAAGGACTCTCCGAAGGCTACAAACAGTTCCTCGCCGCACACACCAACTAATTTGATCCGTCGGGAACCCCAAGCCTTTACATCATGCAATGCCCCGAGCGTCCACACTATCGGGGACCGAAGGCCCTGCACAACCGAGAAACCCAAGGCTTTAGTCTTGGGTTTCATAGCTTACGAGAGGATGGAGCTTCAGCCCCCGAGATATGCCTTCCCGCGCCCACACGCCTACGCCACACGATAAAAACTAAGCGCCGCCTCTCCCTGCTCCAGCACCCGCGTCCGCTCCAACACCGAATACCTCGCCTCCAACCCCCGCTTACTCGAGTGCTCCGCCACCACCACGGCTCCATCCGCAAGCACCGCAGCATAATGCCGCGCCAAAAACTTCAGCGTCTCTTCGTACTCCTCCGTCTCTTCATACGGAGGATCCAGAAACACAATCTCCGCCGCACGCTCCTTCGCCAGTAACGCCTCCAGCATCTTCTTCACCCCTCGATCTTCAAGCGCAAATCCGCCCGCAATCTTCAGGTCGGAAAGATTCTTACGTATCGCCGCCACCGCCGGCCGCGCACTCTCCGCGAACCACACAAACTCCGCGCCCCGGCTGATTGCCTCAATCCCCACCGCCCCCGAGCCCGCATACAGATCCACAAACCGCGAGCCCTCCACCAGCGGCCCCAGCACGTTGAACAACGTCTCCCGCAACCGGTCACTCGTAGGCCGCGTCTTGTCGCCACGCGGCGCCTGCAACAGCCTCGATCGATACTCCCCCGCAATCACTCGCATCGTCTGAGGATATCGCGACCCACACCCGCGCCTGCGATAGACCGCCTACAATACGTCTATGCTTCGTTCGTCCATCGCCATCGGCAGGTTCATGAATGTCGATCTGCGCGTCCACATCTCGTTCATACTCCTGCTCATCCTTTCCGTCGGTTTCTCGCTCGTCGAAAACGGCGGTGCCACCCGCGGCGTAGCGCTGTGGTTGGGCATGTGTTCCGCGGTCCTCGTCCGCGAAGTCGCACGCTCCATCGCGGCAACCTACGTAGGCCTCCGCCTGCGCGCGCTCTTCCTTCTCCCCATCGGCGGCCTCATGGCCTTCTCCACCTCCACAAATGACTCCACGCCCGAGTCCAACACCCGGCTCCTCATGCTCACCGGTCCCATTGCCAACTTTGCCGTCGGCCTGCTCCTGCTCGGCACCAGCTACGGCCTCGAGCCGCACGTCTCGCTCCTCGCCCAGCCCTGGATCTCCACCAGCCACATCCTCCGCAGCCTCGTCTGGATGCAGATCATCCTCGGCATGGTCAGCCTTCTGCCCATGCCCGTCATCCCCGCCAGCGCTCCCCGCCCCGAACCTGCAGCCGACGCCAAGCCTGCGAAGTCCGGCGTCGCCAGCATGCTCCACTTTCCCTCCTTCGGTTTTGGAACCGGCATTGTCCTCGCCGTCATCGTCGCCGGCTTCATCCTCATGATCCCTTGGATGATCATCCTCGGCGGCTTCATGATGCTCGGCGCCCAACTCTCCAGCGCTCACACCGTCTCCACCACTGACGCCGAAACCATCCTCGTCCGCGAAGTCATGCTCACCGAGTACACCCTGCTCTCCAGCTCCGACACCCTCCAAGGCGCGCTCGATCGCTCCGTCCACAGCGGCCAGGACGTCTTCCCCGTCGTCCGCGGCGACCGCCTCGTCGGCTCCATCGCCCGCCAAACCATCGCCGACCGCCTCGTCTCCGAAGGCGACAGCTACCTGCAAGGCGCCATGACCCGCAGCCTCCAGCTTGCCAGCCCAACCGACAAGCTCGTCGAAGCCCTCCGCCGCGCCGCCCTGCTCGGCGCCAGCGAATTCATCCCCGTCGTCGAAGACGGTTCCATGATCGGCATCCTCACGCCGCAGTCCCTCTCCCGCGCCGTGCAACAGATCAAACTCATGCGCCCCACCACCTCCAGGCTCCGCGAGAACATTCGTGATTGAACCTCCAGCCAATCCCGACGAAGAGCTCCCAACCCCTGAGCTACCTTCGCACGACAAGCCTCTCGCCCCCGGCCTCTATCTCGTCGCCACCCCCATCGGCAACCTCGAAGACATTACCCTCCGCGCGCTTCGCGTCCTCCGCTCCGTCGACCGCATCGCCTGCGAAGACACCCGCCAGACCGCCAAGCTGCTAGGCCACTTCGGCATCCGCAAACCGACCGTCAGCTACCACACGCACAACGAAAACTCCCGAGCCAGCGAACTCATCGAAGCCCTCAAGTCCGGCGGCCGCATCGCCGTAGTCTCGGACGCCGGCAT
>Ga0302228_10003300_pt1 | contig 10579 bp, 8 predicted proteins | sample II_Palsa_N1_2_FD_193519 | JGI IMG/M metagenome (GOLD analysis project Ga0302228, IMG submission 193519) | Peat permafrost microbial communities from Stordalen Mire near Abisko, Sweden - II_Palsa_N1_2 | ecosystem: Environmental > Terrestrial > Soil > Palsa > Peat permafrost | place: Sweden...
CGTCGTCGTATTCTGCTGCAGCGTCGGTACCCCGTAGATAGAGATGTTCGACAGTGGCTCGGTGTAATGCTCAATATTGAACGCTCCGGTGATCGTCGGGTCATACGACAAAACGGTCGTACCCGTACCCAGCGTCGAGGACACTAATCCCGATGCACCGGAACCCGCACCGCCCGCTCCACCTGACGTTCCCCCCGCGCCCGCTCCACTCGACGCCGACCCAAAGCCGCCGACGCCGCCTCCAGGAGTATTCTGCACCACGCCCGTATTCACACCGCGAAACGATCCACCCGCCTGTGTGCGCAACACGTCTGCCGCCGCAATCGGAAGATTGTATCGAGCGATGGCAATGTCCAGATTATTTTCCAGCGCCAACGAAATAGCGTCCTTCAGGCTGATTTCGAGAACCCCATTCTTCACCAGCGTATCGATACGAGACGAATTTGCCAGGTTAGGCTGCGGCACCAGCGAAGCCCGGTACGCGTTCCACGGATTGTCCGAGTGCGGTATGTCCAGCCGCAACGCAGGCTGCGCCGGTGCGGATGGCGTCTGGTTCAAAGTCGTCTGCTGTACCTGAGCCAACAGAGGCATCTCCATCAACATCACAACGCTGAGACTGCGAAGCAGCGAAGCATTCACTCTCACGCCCGCACCTCCGCCGCTTCAGGTCCCGCTGTATCCCTGTACAACCAGCCATCCCGCAGCTCAATCGTCCGCGTGCCATACTCCGCGTTCACCTCCGAGTGAGTCACCTGCACCACCGTCGTGCCCTGTTCGTTCAACCTCCGAAACAACTCCATAATCTCCTTTGCCTGCTCCGAGTGCAGATTCCCGGTAGGCTCATCGGCCAGCAGCAAATCCGGCTTATGAATCACTGCCCGCGCAATGCCGACCAACTGCTGCTGCCCACCCGAAAGCTGACTGGGAAACAGATCCTTCTTCCCCACGATGTTGAATCGGTCCAGCGTATCCGCCACCAGAGCCTGCCGTTCCGACTTCGGAATGTCCTTATACGACAACGGCAGATCGATATTCTCCGCCACCGTCAGATCATCCAGCAGGTGATAGCTCTGAAAGACCATCCCAACCCTTCGTCGCGCCAGGTCCGCTCTCTGCTTACGATTCATCGCATGCACCGCTTCACCATGGAAAAAGAACTCTCCCTTCCACTGGTCATCCAGCATCGCCAGCACATTCAGCAGCGAAGACTTCCCGGCACCCGATGGACCCATCACAGTTACAAATTCGCCTTCGCGAATCGTCAGGTTGATCCGCCGCAACACCCACGTCTCCGTGTGGCCCGTTTTATAGCTCCGCTCCAGATTCTTCAGTTCAATCATTCTTCTTACTCCGTCCTCAAAGCCTTCACCGGATCGGTCGAAGCCGCACGCCGCGCCGGAATCAATCCAGCCACGCACGCCGATGCCGCCAGCGTCACCATCGCTCCCGCCAGCACCGGCACATCCAGGCCACTCGAGCCATATAACTGCGTCTTCAGAAATCGCACACACAGCAAAGCCACCGGCACACCAATCGCCAGCCCCACTCCCGCCTGCAGCATCGCCTCACGCAGCACCATGCTCACCACGCTCCCTCGCCCTGCGCCTAACGCCATTCGTATCCCGATCTCCGGCGTCCGCCGCGCAACGGTATAGGCAGTGACGCCATACAGCCCCACCGAAGCCAGCGCCAGCGCCAGCACTCCGAACATCAGTGTCAGCCGCGCAATCATTCGCTCCTGGTTGAACTGCCCGTGGATCTGCCCATCAAACGTGTTGTAATCCACCACCGTCAGGTTCGGATCGATATTCGCGAGCGTCCGTCGTACCTGCGACTCCAGCCCGTCTACCGAACCCTTCGTCTGCAACATCATCGCCCGCGCGTACAACGACCACACCTCAACACCGTCCGAGATCGGAGCATGTTGCAGCAGCGGACGAAAGTACATTGGCCGCATCTCTTTCTTTGCGTTCACATACTCCACGTCCGACACCACGCCTACAATCTCGATCTCGTTTGAACTCTTCACTCCATCCAGACCGAAGCGCATCCCAATCGGATCTTCTCCCTTCGGAAAAAAGTGCTTCACAAAGGTCTCGTTCACCACAGCCACCAGCGGCGAGGTCGCCGTATCCTGCGCCGTAATCCCCCGTCCCCGCACCACACGCTGCCCTATCGTCTCGAAAAACTCCGGACTCACCCGTGTCCACGAAGCTCCCACCTTATCGTTCGGGCCTGGCTCCGGCCTGCCCTGCACAGCGACTCCCTCGCCCCAGTTATCCCCCTCCAGCGGCGTATACATCGACAGCCCCACCCGCTCCACTCCCGGCAGCGAAGCAAACCTCTGTTCGATCTGATCGTAGAGCGCCTGCAGCTGCTCCGGCTTATAACCCGCGTTCTGCGGATTGATATGCACCACCACCCGGTTCTCCGTCTGCAACCCAAAATCCTTATGCTCCAGTCTGTTCAGGCTCCTGGTCAGCAGCCCTGCGCCCACCAGCAGCACCAGCGACAGCGCCGCCTGCATCACCACCAGCGACCGCTGCAGCAGCGAAGACCCATCCCGCGTCGACCGGTTCGATCCCCGCAACGCCTCCGCCGGGTCCGAGTGCGACGTAATCCACGCCGGCGCAATCCCGAACCCCAGTCCCGTCACCAGCGACAACCCAAACGCAAACCCCAGCACCGCCGGCGAAGGACTCGCATGGATCGGCAACCCCATCGCCTCCGGAAACGCGAGCGCCAGCAACATCCGCGTTCCCGCATACGCCACCACCAATCCGGCAAGCCCACCCAGGCACGCCAGCACAACGCTCTCCGTCAGCATCTGCCGGATCAGCCTTCTCCGCTGCGCACCCAGCGCCATCCGGATAGAGGTCTCCGCGCGCCGCGCCATCCCACGCACCAGCACGAGGTTCGCAATATTCGCGCACGCAATCAGCAGCACCAGCGCCGAAATCCCCATCAACAGCTGCAGCCCGCTCCTGTACTCTCCCTGCATCCTCGCGATCCCCACCCCTCCCGGCGTCAGTATCACGTGCGTCCTCGTCAGCGTCTTCTTCCCATCCTCCGTCTGATAGGTCTTCTGCGTCGCCAGCCACTGCCGCAGACTTCCATTCATCTTCGCCTGCAGCGGACCCAGCGCCGTCCCCGGCTTCACTCGCCCCAGCACATACACCCAGTTCAACTCAGGCCGATGCAGCAGCGCAGCCGTATCCAGCACCGGCTCTATCGCCATCGGCAGAAAGAAATCCGGCGGCGTATCGTCCATCCGGTCTCCATAAAACGATGGCGGCGTGATCCCGATAATTGTCACCGGATGCGTATTCAGCACGAACGTGCCCCCCACCACCGAGGGGTCCAGCGCATAGTCCCGCTGCCACGCCGCATAGCTCAGCACCGCCACCATCGGCGCACCCTCCACATCATCCGGCGACGCTATCATCCGACCCGCAAACGGCATCAGTCCAAACGTCTGAAAGTAATTCCCCGAGACAAACTCTCCTCGCGACGATCGCGGCAAATCATTATTCATCTCCCGCCGCGCCGTAATCGATCCTCCGTTGATGCCTGCCTGCATCGCCCCCAGCTGCTCGAACTCCGGCGCATTGTCCCGCAGATGTTTGTACAGGTCATAGGAGAAGATCGAGTAGTCGTCGTTTTCCAGACTCCCGCCCTCCACGCAGCACTCATCCACATCGCCCACCCGCACCAGCGTCTTCGGATCGCTCACCGGAAGATTCTTCAGCAGCACAGCATGCACCAGTGTGAAGATCGCCGCATTCGCGCCAATGCCCAGTGCCAGCGTAATCACCGCCGTCAGCGTAAACCCCGGCGTCTTCCGCAACTGACGCAGCGCAAATCGCACATCCTGCATAAACTGGTACATCGTGAATCTCCCTTTCGCTTCCAGGCTCTGTCTCGCAAACGCTCTCAGGCCACCTCTTGTAGCCCGATAAACGCATTTGCTACCCGTCGCAGGAACGGCCCCGATGCTTATTACCAGCTCGTCGCATTGACGCTAGACGCAACCGCAAACCCTCTTTGCGCGATTGCCCGCAACCTGCGACTCCGGCTCCTGCGCCCGATTCGCCGAACACCACCCCTGTTCACGATCCCCGATCTTCTTCAGCGCAGAGGCGATCACCTCACGCACGACCCTCACCTCCGTACGGGCAACCTTCGACACCGGCGTCCTTCCGCCTCCATGCGTCTCTACCCTCACACCATTCACCACCTTCAACGCAACAACATTCAGGGCAATCCCCAGCACAAGCACCGGCAACACCGTCGCCACCGTCTCTGCCGACCGCAGCATCTGCCGAACCGCCAAACGAATATCCTCCATCAACGTCATCATGCCTCTACCTCCGCCAACAACCGGTTTAGCTCTCCCTCCGCAACAACCTTGCCATCGAACAGGTGCACCTGCCGCTCCGCATGTGCCGCAAACCTCGGATCGTGCGTCACCATACAGATCGTCGCGCCCTCCTGGTGCAGCTCCTGCAGCAGCTTCATCACCGCCTCGCCATTCTTCGAATCCAGGTTCCCCGTCGGTTCGTCCGCCAGCAGAATCGAAGGCGAGCCCGCCAGCGCCCGCGCCACAGCAACCCTCTGCTGCTGACCACCCGAGAGCTGCGCCGGATAATGCCGCATCCGGTGCGCCATATTCACCCGCTCCAGCGACTCCTGCACGCGCCTCTTCCGCTCCGCCGCAGGCATTCCCGAGCGATACGTCAGCGGCAGTTCCACATTCTCCGCAACCGTCAGATCGCCGATCAGATTAAAGCTCTGAAAGATAAATCCAATCTCCTGATTGCGTATCCGCGAACGATCGGCAAAATCGAGATTCGCCACCTCCTTCCCATTCAGCGAATACCTTCCCCCCGTCGGCGTATCGAGCAGCCCGATAATCGACAGCAGCGTCGACTTCCCGCATCCCGAAGGCCCCGACATCGCCACATACTCTCCGCGGCTGATGTTCAGATGAACGCCCGAAAGCGCATGCGTCTCAATCTCGTCCGTGTAAAAGACCTTCGTCAGGTCCTCGATCTGAATAATCGTCTCCGTCATATTCACTCTCCCTTACTCAAAAATTCCCATTTAGTTCAGACGAATCCTGTCTGTGTTATCCCATCGGCTCATGTCCGACAGAACGACCGTATCTCCATCCTGCAAACCTTCGATCACCTGAATGCTGTTCACCGACGCGCGCCCCACCTTCACCGGGACCCGCACCGCTGTCTTTCCATCCGCACTCAACCGGAACAAACTGATCGTGCTGTTCTCATTGCCAAACGCGGGCCGTCCCACATAGAGCACATCCGCCAGCCGGTCAAGATCGATCGTTCCATCCACGCTCAGGTCCGGCCTTGCTCCCTGCGGCAACGCGCCTGCAAGCTCTACGTCAACCGTCACCGTTCCGTTCAATACCGCCGGATCAATTCGCATCACCTTCCCCTGAATCACGCCATTGTGCGTATCGATCTCCGCCGGCTGCCCAATCTGAATATCCCGCGCCTGCGTCTCCGCGATCTTCAGACTCGCCTTCAACTGATCCGGCTGCACCACCTTCGCCAGCGTCGTTCCCGCATCCACATGCTCACCCACCTGGTGATCGAGCTCCACCAGCACACCGCTGATGCCCGCGCGCACACTCAGCGCATCCTGCTCCTTCTGCTTCAACCCCAGCAGCGCCTTCGCCTGATCCACCTTCGTTTGCTGCACCGCCAGCTGCGTCTCAATCGCCTTCTCGTTCAGCGTCAGCCGCTGCTTCTCCAGATCGTTACGCGTCGTCAGCTCATCCGCCTTGCCCTTCGACGCGCTATAAGTCAACCCGCTGATCACGCCCAGGTCATACAACGACTTATCCGTCTTCGCCTGCAACTGCGCCTGACTATAATCCGCATTCACCGTAGCCCCTGCCGCCTTCTGATCCATCAGATCGCTCTGCACCTTCGCCCGCGTGTTGATGTAGTCCGCCTCCGCGCCCTTCAGTGCCAGCTGCGCATCCAGCAGCTCCTGCTGCAGCGTCGGATCGACCAGGTCCATCAGCACCGTATCCGGCTCTACCTTCGCGCCCGGCAGCACGCGAAGCCTCACCACCGTCGCCTCGGTCTCCGACGGAATCAGCCGTATCCTGTCCTCGCGCGGCACCAGCGTCCCTGGCCCACGCACCTGCCGGAGCAGCGGCCCGCGCTTCACCACGTCGGTCCACACCGTAGCGCGATCCACCTCCGGAGCAGCCGGCTTCAGCCGCATCACAAAAAGTCCCACCACCGCCAGCGCCACAACGCCGCAACCGGCCACAATCCATTGCCGACGCACTTTTTTCTTTTTGATATCTGGTCGTGAAATATCCATCGCGCCTGTAGAGATGCAAGCGCAATGCCAATCCTAACCACTCACTTTCAACAACTTACCTGAGCCGGGACACCACCCACTGTCCACAACCAGAAACAACTGTCCATTTCCGAACAAAGACTATGTCCTGCCGGACGGGCCTCCTGCGCGGAGGGCGGGCGTTCACACGCCTTTGTAACTTGTCTTGGCAACACAAACAGCATCGGTCCTCCCGTTGGTCGGAATCATGCATCCGCCGAGCAACGCGAGGCCCCCAGAAGATCATCCTGCCAAGACCGGTACACACACCACGAAGTGGTCGCCCTCCGCGCAGGAGGCCCGTCCGGCAGGACAGAATCTTTACTCCTCCGTCTCATCATGCAGAGGCTGCCTCGCCGTCGCCAGAATCTTATCCGCGAGCAGCGCCGGCACCACATCGTAGTGCCCCATCTCCATCCGAAAACTCCCTCTGCCCTGCGTAATCGAAGTCAGCGTCGTGCTGTAGCTCAGCATCTCAGCCATCGGCACCTCAGCCCGCAGAATCGTCCCCGCCCCACCACTCTCCATCCCCTGCACCCGCCCACGCCGCCCGTTGACATCCCCAATCAGCGCCCCCGCAAACTCATCCGGCGCTTCAATCTCAACCCGCATCACCGGCTCCAGCAGCGCGGGCTTTGCCTGCTCCATGCACTTGCGAAACGCCAGCCGCGCCGCCATCTTAAACGACATCTCGCTCGAATCGACATCATGATAACTGCCATCGAACACCGTGACCTTAATATCCACCACCGGATAACCCGCCAGATACCCTCTCGCCGCCGACTCGTGAATCCCCTTCTCCACCGCCGGCACATACTGCCGCGGAATCGCCCCACCAAAAATCGCATTCGCAAAAACAATCCCACTCCCCCGCGGCAGCGGCTCAATCCGCAGCTTGCAATCCCCAAACTGCCCATGCCCTCCGGTCTGCTTCTTATGCCGCCCCTGCGCCTCCGCTCGTCCCCGCACCGTCTCCCGATAAGGAACCTTCGGGGCCTTCAGCGTCACGTCGGTATGGTATCTCCGCTTCAGCTTCGCGACGATCGCCTCAATGTGCGTCTGTCCCGCCCCCGCCACCAGAAACTCATTCGTCTGCGGGTCCTGGAAGAACTTCACCATCGGATCGTCTTCCATCAGCTTGTGCAGCGCAGGCGCAAGCTTATCCTCATCAGCCCGCGTCTTCGGTTCGATGGCATAGGTCATCACCGGCTCCGGCATCGCCACCGGCTCCAGAAAAATCTCATGCGCCTTATCCCCCAGCGTGTCTGAAGTCAGCGTCACCCGCAGTTTGGCCACAGCCCCAAGATCCCCCGCGTGCAGCTCCTGCACCTCCACTGCCTTGCGTCCCTGCATAAGGCAGAGGTGCGACATCCGCTCAGACTCCTGACGCGTAAAATTCTGCACCGCCGTATCTGTCTTCACCACCCCGCTCACCACTTTAAAGAACGAGATTCTTCCCGCAAAAGGATCGGTCAGCGTCTTGTAAACATAGAGCGCAAGCGGCTCCTTATCATCCACCCGCCGCATCACAATCTCTTCCTGCGCTTCCACATAGGTACCATTTGTCGGCGGCGGCTCCATCATCCCCCGCACCGCGACCGGCTCCCGCTCCGTAGGAGCCGGCGCATAGATCTTCAAAAAATCAAACAGATGATCCGTCCCGACATTTGTCAAACCGCTGACGTACAGCACCGGAAAGACCTTATCCTCACGAATCGCCTCATGCAGCGCCGTCGTGAGATGGCTTTCACAAAGAGTTCCATCTTTAAAAAACTCCTCCATCAGCTCGTCTTTCCCCTCGGCAACCAGCTCGACAAGCGCCTCGTGAGCCGCCTTCGCATCTGCCAGCATCGCCTCAGGAATCTTTCCGACCTCACCCCGCCCATCTCCATCCGCCTTATATAAAAACGCCTTCATCGTCACCAGATCGACCACCCCATGAAACCCATGCTGATCGACAATCGGCAACTGTACCGGCACAATCTGACGCCCCCACTTCTCCTGCAGCAGTTCGATCATCCGTTGCCGTCCCAGCCTGCTGTCAGCCCTGGGATGATCGACCTGGTTGATCACCAGAATTCGTGGAAGGTTGACCTCCGCGGCATATCTCCACACCCTGTCGGTCACCGCCTCCGCGCCCGTCTGCGCATTTACAACCACCAGCGCCGCCTCCACCGGCAACATCGCCGCCCGCGTCTCATGCAAAAACATATGAAAGCCTGGAGTATCCAGCAGATTAATCTTCACTCCATTCCACTCCGCAAACGCCGCTGCATTCGACATCGTCGTCCGCCGCGCCACCTCTTCTTCGTCATACCCCGTCACCGCGGACCCATCCTCCACGCGTCCTCGCGTCGCCGTCATCTTTGCCGTATGCAGCAGAGCGCAGATCAATGTTGTCTTGCCGCTGTGCGCGTGCCCCACCACCGCGACATTCCGGATATCGTCTCCCGCATAGATCTTCATATCGAACCCTCCTCTATCGCCGAACCAATAAATCATTAACGGTTACAAATAGCTGTCAGGAATTCTTTGTGATATGCCGCAGAAAGAGAAACCGATACTGCAAAGCAGGTATCCTGGCACGATGCGGACGGAGACGTCTCGCCTGCCGGATTTGTTCGAACGGCCTTACCGATCTTCTGTCCGTCGCACCCATGGAGGCACCTGCATGACTCCTGCTGTGAATGCGGTCACCTCAACCTCAGCTCTCTCCTGCATCGTGAGTTCAGAGCCCTCAGAGGTCCGCATCTCAGGGAACACGGATGCTATCACAAACCCTGCAGGCCTTTCGCCCGCATAGCCTGAGAGACTGTCCTGCCGAGCAACGCGAGGCCCCATGCAGCTCACCCCCCGCAAGACAAGACACACACCACGAAGTGGTCGCCCCACGCGAAGTGGGCCCGTCCGGCAGGACAAAGTCTTCTAAGAACCCAGCAACTCCAGCAGACCCTTTTCATCCAGCACCCGCACGCCCAGCGAGTTCGCCTTATCCAGCTTCGAACCCGCCTCTTCCCCCGCAACCACATAGCTGGTCTTCTTACTCACACTCCCCGAAACCCGCCCACCCGCCGACTCAATCTTCTCCTTCGCCAACTCCCGCGTAAGATTCGGCAACGTCCCCGTCAACACAAACGTCAACCCCTCCAGAGTCGAAGTCGTCACGCGCTTCTCCGCCGTCATCTTGAGACCCAGCGCCGTCAGGTCTCTCACCAGATCCTTGTTCTTCTCCACCGCAAAGAACTCCACAATCGCCTGCGCCACCTTCGGCCCCACCTCCGTCACTGCCTCCAGCGCCTCGCTTGCCTTCTCCAAATCCTGACTCGCCGCCGCCGCTAACTCCTGCATCGAACCGAAGTGCGCCGCCAGCAACTGCGCCGTCCGCTCCCCCACAAACCGAATCCCAAGACCCAACAACACCCGCGCCAATCCAGCTTCCTTCGACCTTTTGATCTCACCCAGCAAAGCATCCGCCGTCTTCTCGCCCACCCTCTCCAAACCAAGCAGATCCTCGCGCTTCAAACGATACAAATCACCAATCGTCTTAATCAGCGCCTTCCGCGTCACGACCGGAGCACCCTCCTCCGTCACAACCTCCGCATCGCCTCCCAACTCCGCGCCCTGCCCCAGCAACTGCGCCACCATCGCATCGCCCAACCCTTCGATGTTCATCACCCCACGCGCCGCCCAATGCAACAACTCCTCTCGAACTCGCGCCGGACAGGAGTTGTTCACGCATCTCCAATCGACCTCTCCCTCCACCTTCATCAAAGGGCTCTTGCACACGGGACAAAACTCCGGAAACACAATCTCCTTCGTCCCCCGCGGATGCGCCTTATCCTCCACCACCTCCACAATCTTCGGAATCACATCCCCACCACGCTCCACCTGCACGAAATCCCCGATTCGAACCCCAAGCCGCGCAATCTCATCCGCGTTGTGCAGCGTAGCCCGCGTCACGGTCGTCCCACCAATCAAAACCGGAGTAAGCGCAGCCACCGGCGTCACCTTCCCCGTCCGCCCCACCTGAAACAAAACATCTTCCAGCTTCGTAATTCCCGCCCGTGCTGCAAACTTATAAGCAATCGCCCACCGCGGAGCCTTGCCCGTAAAACCAAGCCGCCTCTGCTGCGCCGTCGCATCCACCTTAATCACGACACCATCGATCTCATACCCCAACGTGTCGCGCAGCGGCTCC
>Ga0302228_10003301_pt1 | contig 10578 bp, 10 predicted proteins | sample II_Palsa_N1_2_FD_193519 | JGI IMG/M metagenome (GOLD analysis project Ga0302228, IMG submission 193519) | Peat permafrost microbial communities from Stordalen Mire near Abisko, Sweden - II_Palsa_N1_2 | ecosystem: Environmental > Terrestrial > Soil > Palsa > Peat permafrost | place: Sweden...
CCCCCCGGCCTTTCTCAGCACCCCTCCACGCTCACAGTGCATCATTATCATCATTGAAACTACGAATGATAACGATTCGCATTCGTGTATAATTTGTCAGCTAGTTCTTAGCTCCCTGTAATTTGTCCATCGGCTACGAGACCAAAACATCGCTGGTGTCGCGCTCGCTTGCCCGATGGCGACACGGGCGCGCGATTCCCGTCAGTCCGCTGCCTTTGTCAGCTCTGACCTGCTCGCACTCACTTCGTAACCGTTTCGCGTGCCAACTACCTGATCGCCATGTCTACTTTTACCGGTTCATCGTGCGTCCGACCGTTATCCAACGCCGTTCGCCTCGCATTCCTTTACGCGGCCCTCCCCCTGACCATGACAATCGGCGTAACGTCCACCGCCCGGGCGCAGACCGCTTCGCCCGAGGCAACGGACAACGTATTGCCCGCGGTGAAGGTTCAGGCAGCCAAGGAACCGCTGCCGGGCGATTTCGCCCCCGCCTATGACGGCGGCCAGATCGCTCGAGGTGCAAAGTTCGGAGTGCTCGGCAATCAGGAAATGATCGACGTGCCGTTCAGCATGACGAGCTACACGTCGAAGGCGATCGAAGATCAACAGGCGCATTCGGTCGGCGAACTCTTGTCCCACGATCCCGGCGTTCGTCCGGCTTTCGGCTTTGGCAACTTCTCGGAAGTTTTCGTCATTCGCGGCTTTCAACTGACCGGGGATGACATCTCGTTGAATGGGCTGTACGGAATTACGCCGCGCCAACTGGTAGCAACCGAAGTGCTGGAACGGGTGGATGTATTCAAAGGCGCCAACGCTTTTCTGAACGGCGCGTCGCCGACCGGTTCCGCGGTGGGCGGCGGCATCAATCTGGAACTGAAACGCGCGGACGACAAACCGCTCACGCGTGTGACGCTTGAGGGCAGCGGTTCCGGCCAACTAGGAACGCACGTCGACGTCGGCCGGCGCTTCGGCAGCGACGGACAGTTCGGCATCCGTGTGAACAGCTCGATCCTCGGCGGCGAAACGAGCATCAACGATGAATTCCGCCACAACACCTCAACGGCTGTCTCGCTTGACTATCGCGGCGACAAGGTGCGTTTGTACGGCGATTTCCTTTATCAGCGCAGAAATATCGATCAAGGGCGTTCGACGGTTTCCGTGAGCGGCGATCAGGTGCCAACCGTTCCGTCGGCCGCGAACAACTTCGCTCAACCCTGGACGCAAAGCACGCTCGAAGACACCGTCGGTATTGCGCGGGCCGAATACGACTTCGCGCCCGCGTGGACGGCATATGTAAGCGGCGGCATCCATCGTTCGCATGAGGACGGCACGTACTCGTCGCCAACCTTCAACGCTGATACCGGCACAACCGCGACGCGCGGCGACATCTTGCGCACCACCGATGCGTTGTCTGCCGAAGCCGGCGTACGGGGGCACTTTTCCACCGGGCCGGTCAGCCATTTGGTCAGCGCGGGTTTCGCGATCACGACGCTCGAGGATCGTGAAGCGTTCGCGTTCAGCGGCTCATTCCCGACGAGCCTCTACGGAGGGGGCCTCGTGCCCGAGCCTGCGGCAAATGGTTTTATCGCAGGAAGTTTCGCCGATCCGGGTCTTGCCGACCAGATCCTGACGCGCAGCGTGGCCCTCTCCGACACGCTCGGTTTCCTGAACGATCGCGTCCTGTTCACGATCGGCGCCCGCCATCAGCAGTTGCACCAGAACAACTTCACGGTCGGCACCGACACCATCTCGTCTTCGTACGACCAGTCGATCACGACCCCCATCTTCGGCCTCGTCGTGAAGCCGACGAACAATATCGCGCTGTTTGCGAACCGCAGCGAGTCGCTGGCCGCCGGACAGAGTGCGCCTTCAGGCGCCGCCAACGTGGGCCAGACACTTGCGCCGAGCCGCACGAAGCAATACGAGGTGGGCGCGAAATACGATTCGAATCACTTCGGCGCGACGTTGTCGGCGTTCCAGATCGAGCAGCCGTCCGCCTACACTGACAGCACGACCAACGTGTTCGGGACCAACGGCACGCAGCGTCACCGCGGTCTCGAGTTGTCGGTGTATGGCGAGCCGTTGCACGGCGTTCGCGTGCTTGCAGGCGCGACGATGATCAACGCCAGGCAACTCGATACGAACCAGGGCGCCACCGACGGCTTGCGCCCGGTCGGCGTGCCGGGCTACCTGTTCAACGTCGGCGCGGAATACGATATTCCGATGCTGCCCGGCGTCACGGTCAATGCTGCGTGGATCCACACGAGCAACCAGTATCTCGACGCGCAGAACAAGCTGTCGATTCCGGCCTGGGATCGTTTCGATCTCGGCGCACGCTACACGACGAGCGTCCTGAAGCACGTCACAACGTTGCGCGCGACCGTCGAGAACATAACGAACAAGGCTTATTGGGCCTCGACGACCGGCGCCTACCTGACTCAGGGAAAACCGCGTACGTTGCTGGTTTCGATGACCACGGACTTTTGAGAACGGTGCCTGCAGCGAAGCGGTTTTTGGTGACATGACATGGCTGGTGGCAATGCGTTAGTTTCATCGAACGCACGGCTTGCCGGCCGTGACGGGAAAGGACGGCCGGCTGCCATCGAAGTATGCGGCGAAGCGCGAGCCATCGTGACGTAGCTTACGGTGTCTCGCGACAATTCCCATCACCGGGCGCGAGCGGAATATCCCCATACGCTATCCTGCCGGCCTGTCGCGGCCCGCTTCGCGGTTGCCCGCAGCATCCAGGCAAAGCATCCCGCACCGATCAGCGCACACACGTCCACTCCGGCCGCCGCAGGCTCGAACCACAACCCCGTGGAGGGGAAAAACCAGCCGACGGCTGAAGCCAGCGGCACCAGCAAAGTCGCGCCTGTTGTCAGCGCCAAAAGCTCAACCGATCCTCGCGCTGCGCCTCGGACAAACGCCCACGCAATACTCGCCAGGAACACCACGTAATAAATCCGCGCGTGCCATGCCGACAAATCCGCCACGCGGCCATTCAGCACCTTCCCCGCTGCGAGCGTCGCGGAAATACCCGCCACGCAACCCAGGGTCACGCCAATAGTCAGCGCCGCCATGAAGTAGGTCGCGGGCCGTTGCCTGGGCGCATCGGCACCCCGTTCGAGCTTGCGGCGACTCTCGATCCAAAGCAGATTGCCCGAATAGAACAAGAACGCGCCCGCCAGGCCGAGAAAGAAATAACCCCATTGAATCGGCTCGCCGCCATAACTGCCGAAGTGCAACGCGAAAAACGCGCTGGTGGCTGCGGACCAAGCGTTGCCATCGGCGGCACCGGGCAGGAATTGAGCATTCAGAAAGCGCCCGGTCACCGGGTCCAGCAGCGCAAATCCTCCACTGCGCGCCAGATAACGCGGATCATCGCCGCCAACGAATACCGTCGCGCCCGGTGCTCCCGCTGCGCGATAGATCAATTCCGTCGGCTCGAATTCCGGCGCGTGCTGCTTCACCGAGGCCACGATCTGAAGCGGTGGAACAAGGGTCGTGGAGCCACCCGGCACCCCTGGCGCCTTTGCGTAATACGGGTTCTGCGCCTGCACGGTGGCGCTGAGCGTGCCGCCGTAGATCACGCGATCCTGCACTGAGAAGATGGTGTCGCTCAAGCCGAACGCGACAACCGATAACGCCATCACCACATGAAACGGCAAGCTCAGAATGCCTACGACGTTGTGTGCATCGAGCCACATCCGCTTGAGGTTCTTGCCCACGCGCAACGCAAACAGATCCTTGATCAGGCTCGGCAGCAACACGATCACACCTGACACCAGCGCGAGCCCGTAAAGCAGCGACACCACGGCCATCACGCCCATGCCGACATCGAAACCGCCTGGAATGCCGGCCGTCATATGCAGGATGTCGATGAAACTTGCCGCGTTTGACGCGTCCCGCGCATGCGTTTCGAGCTTGCCGCCGGCATCGAGCGTGGCGGTGAAACGCTGCGGCTTGCCGGGCTCGCGCCACGAAAGACTGGCCGCGCCCGCAGGTTCGATCCGCAATGTGAACTGGCGTCGCGCGGCCGGGTGCGCGGCCAGGGTCTGCTCCATAACCGCAGGTGCCCGAACCAGCGGGAAAACCTCGGCGTGCGCGGACGGCGGCGTGACCCACTCGTCCAGTGTGTCCTTGAACATGGTCACCGCGCCGGCGTAGAACGCGATAAAAAGCGCAAGGCCGGCGACAATGCCGGTCCACGTATGAACCGTCTTATAGACGCGGATGACGTCGCTGCGCATGGGGGTTATCGAATGAAAAAATGACGGGCGAGCGCGAGCATCGCGAAACCGAGCGCGTTCGCGCCGCCCAGCCCGATCCAGGCGCGCAGGCCGGTTCGGAACATGAAACTGGCGCTCATCACCCCAATCCACACGGGCGGCACGAGCCACATCGCGACCTGGAACTTGTTCTGCACATCCAGTGCGCCGGGCGTCAGGCAGGCAAGCAGCCCACTCGCTGCAATGCCGAGACCGAAACCGCCGATCACCCCTGCCAGCGTCTTCGACAACCAGTTCCGCGATAGCCTGCTGCGCTCGCTCGCCGTGCGCGCTGTTTTCAAGGTCAACGTGTCACCTGCGAACCGCCAGCAATCCGGACCCGTTCAAGCAGCACGCCAATAAACGGACACGCGGTCAAGCACGCCATGGCTGCGGTGAACACGATGGCAAGCGAGGTGGCGGGATGCAGCCCGCTCGCACCGATCACAAACGCCAGGATGCTTAGCATTGCCGCGAGCGTTCTAAAAAGCCGCGGCGGCAACGGGGAGCGCAGCCAGCGCTGGCCGGGTGCGGCGAGATAAAACGCGAGTGCGCCGGAGATCGCGAACAATACGGATCCCGGCATGGAAAAGTCTTGCATGGAGCGGGAGCAGATGTGCCGTCTCAATCCGGGAAAATGGACCGAGCCTGGTTATTGAGAATCATTATCATACAGAAGTTGGCGATACGCGGGGCATTGGCGTCTTTCATGGCCTGTTCGCCGCCTCAGCGGGACGATCAACTTGCCTACGTAATCACGGGCCTTGCGCCATGCAAACGGCCCGCTAAAAGCGGGCCGCGAATGACCAAAACATACTGCGGGAAGCTGGGAGTCTGGAAGTGGAAGCGGGATAAACATCAACCCGGCGGACGTTTGAACGCGCCCGTCTGCAGTTCTCGCATCACTTCCAAACCCATCACTTCCAAACCCATCACTTCCAAACCATCACTGCCGTTACTGCATTACTGCCGCTTGGACGCCTCCTTCTTCACTTTCTTCGCCTCTTTCTTTTCTTTCGGCGATTTGACAGCGACCTTCTTCTCGGTTTTCTTCGCGTCCTGGCTCTTGCTCATGATGTGCTCCGTGGTTGACCTAACATTATTGCCCGAGCCGTCGCAATTTGGGAATGTTGGGGACATAAAAATACGTCACCGGGCCTTGCTGCGCGACTCGGGGTTAAAACGAAACAAAGAACGAAAACAAAGCGAAAATGCTTAATCGATCTTCGAGCGCAGTTCTTGAGCGCTCACCCGCAACGCCTGATAACCGGAGCGCGCATGCTCCGGCAAATCCGGATCGCCGACAAGCGTGCCCAGCGTCTCGATCACGCTATAGAGAATGCCCTTGGCCGCACCTGCAGCCATGACACCCGACGCATAGGACTGATCGACGTGGCTGATGGCGGCATCGAAGTGGTCCTGCTCCGGGGGCGCGTTCGCCGCCGGCTTGACCGGGTTCTCTGTGGAGTTGGGTTCCATGATGGTCGACCTCTTCTGGTTAATACTTCATGACTGCGACGTCTTGATTAAGACGTTGGTACTGCGGCATCTTGCCGTGTGCGCGCGTCAGCCGGGAGTAGCCGGGAGTAGCCGGGGATGAGTCCGGGACTAGTCACTAATCGGCTGGATCATATGCACACGACGCTCCGTCGCGGGTTCTCGAACCGGCGCGCCGCATTCAGTCAGCAGCGAGCGCAGTTCGAGGATGACCGGGAACACCTCATGGTTATGATCGGCGCCTTGCCGGTCATGCGCTTCCTGCTCGCGCTCCACGATCCACCGGTCTTCCTTGAAGATACGCTCGGTGAACCACACCAGCAACGGCCACGCCGCATCCAGGATGCCCGGGATTTTCGGCCGGCGGATGGACAGCAGGCCGAACGTGCGGTTGGTGCGCTGCTCGGCGTCGAGCGGCACGTATGCGATCCACAGGTCCATCACCATCGTCTGGTCCTTGGTGCGGATCCTGAGCGTCTGGTACGGATACTCCGTTCGGATCGTCATGACGTCCTTGTTGTTGTCGTCAGGCTTCGTGCCGCGCTTCTGACTGAACACCAGCGCCTCGCCGATCGGCTGCTTGCCCTCCTCGCGCGCGAACGTGTAGTTCACTTCCACCCAGTCCTCGCCACGGCTGCGCCCGACTGAACGCGCCTTCATCTGGCCCATCTGCTTGCGATGCAGGAACTGATGATTCATGTCCATCAGGTTCTCGTGCATGAAGCTGTAATGGCACTTCACTTCGCGGCCGAAGCGGCGGGTTTTGTAGGCTTTGTCACCGACAGAACCCAGCGCGGGAAACGGCGTGGTCTCGGCGAGCAGCGGGTCACCGGGGAAAATGAAGATCAGGCCGGCTTCTTCCCGGCACGGATACGAGCGCACGCCGTTCGGCAGGCGTTCGCGCCCGAGATACGGGACGTCGATACAACGGCCGGTGCAGTCGTAGGTCCAGCCGTGATAGCAACAGCGAATGGATTCGCCGTCGACCACGCCCGCATGCAGCGGCACCTGGCGATGCGCGCAGCGGTCTTCCAGCGCGAACGCCTTGCCGCTTTCCGTACGTACGAGCACGACGGGGTCGCCGGCGAAACGAACGCCATGCGCCTTGCCACGTTTTACTTCCCGCGACCAGGCGACCGGATACCAGTGATCGGGGTGAATATCGACACGGCGCAGATCGCGCGGCGCCGGTTGAGACTGTTGGGACGGAAGTTCGCTCGGAGCGACGTCCTGCTGCAGCGCTACATGCATGTACGATGCCTCCGTTTGAGGAAATCGGCTAGAAACGGACGAAAAAGGACGAAAAAAAAGACGAAAAAAATGCTTTGAGGAGACGTTGCAACCAAAGGCTTAACGCAGTCTACACGCCAGAGGACAATTGAGGCGCAACGAGGGGTGGCGGCAGACATCGGAAGCGGGCTGGATGGGCGTGCGCAGGCGCTGCGGCAGGTTTTTTTGCGGCACTTCGCCGCTGTGCCGGACAACATTCTTACGACGCCTTTTGCGCCATGCCTACGGTGCACTGCACTCTCGGATCCAGCCGATACGGAACGAGTCGGGCGTGTCCCCGATCCAACCGCCCTGCGTTGGATCCGCCTGCCTTAATGCCTCAATCCGGTTGCCAGACGCCCAATCCGTCACGCCCAATCCGTCAGATTCGTCAGATGCCCGTGCGCCTGAATATCAGGCAGAAGTTGTTCGCGGGCATGGGCACGGCCTCTTCCATCCACAGGTCTGCCGCGCGCCCGAGTTGCACAACGTCTTCCATATTCCGGATGCCCCAGGCCGGATTGGTGGCGCGAAGCTGCTCGTCGAAGGCTTCGTTGCTCGGGGCGGTATGCGCCCCGTCGCGCTTGTAAGGTCCGTACAAAAAGAGCACCCCGTCGGCCGTCAGGCGCTCGCCGGCTCCCTGGAAAAGCGCAACGGCCGCCGCCCACGGCGCAATATGGATCATGTTGATGCAGACAATTGCCGCAAGGGAATCCGGGACGGGCCAGGGAGCCGACCGGACGTCCAGGGCAATCGGCGCGTTGAGGTTGGCGAGTGAAGCGTGCTTGCGCCAGGCGTCGATAGAGGCGCGGGAAGCCACGTCAGGATCGCTCGGTTGCCAGGTGACGGTGGGCAACGCTGCGGCGAAGTGGACGGCATGCTGTCCCGTTCCGCTCGCGATTTCGAGGACCACGCCGGCCTTGGGCAAGACACGGCTCAGCACATCGAGAATGGGTCCACGATTACGTTCGGCGGCGGGCGCCACGCGGCGCAGAGGGTCGGGGTTATCGGCGTTGTGGGGGCTCACGGTGCATTTCCAGATGAAGTGCCGGCGAGCGTAAGCGCGCGATAGGCACAGGTCAAGCAAAGAGGCGCCGATAGCCTTGCTGGCGAACACGAGCAAAATGCCAATGGCGGGCGGCTGCACGACCTGCCGATGAACAGCGGAAAAAACAGCCACGAGATCGTCATGAGGAGCGAACAACGCCGCTGCTGATGCCGCTGCTGATGCCGCTGCTGATGCTGATAAACCGCCGGTCGAACTGATCAGTCACATTCAGCGACTTTGAAGAACAACGACCGATGGAGACGCACCCTTTAGAATGACGCTCCGAACACGCTGTCAGGACAGGTGCTCCGTCCCCTGGACAAGGCGCGATTCCTGCTATCCCGGTGCGGCCTGCCGCCAAACCTGTGTATCCTGACGCACTGATAGAAACCGCAGCAACCACGGACAACCACTGGACCGCCGCCGTATGCAGTTGGACGACACCGCGTGACGCCGAACGCCAATCGGACGCTGATCGAACGTTACAGGCGGTACACCGAACATCGCCCGACCCGGCGCCCGCCCGCTACCCCGGCATCGAACAGCGGCCGCGCCGCACCCGTCCATGCAATCCTAATGGAGCCTCCCATGCAACCCGATTCACCCGCCGGCAAGCCCGGTCAAAGCCTGGAACCCTTGAGCGACGAACTCATCGATTTCGCGAGCGAGGTCTTCGACGTAGCCCGCCGCGGCGACGCCGCCATGCTCGACACCTTGCTGCACAAAGGCTTGCCGCCGAACCTGCGAAATGACAAGGGCGACACGCTCGTCATGCTGGCCAGCTATCACGGCCATGCCGATGCGGTGCGCGTGCTGCTGGAACACAAGGCGGATCCGAACCTGCGCAACGACAACGGCCAGACTCCGATTGCAGGCGCGGCATTCAAGGGTTACAAGCCGGTCATCGAAGTATTGCTGGAGCACGGCGCGGACGTGGAAGGGGCATCGCCGGACGGACGCACCGCGTTGATGATCGCGGCCATGTTCAATCGCATGGAGATGGTCGAGTTCCTGATCGAGAAAGGCGCGAACCCCGATGCTAAGGACGCGAACGGTTTCACTGCACGCGACGCCGCAGCGAAGATGGGCGCCCCCGACACCGCCGCGCGGCTCGCGCAGGCGACCGAGGCGAAGTCGCGTCCGCCGGGCGTTTGAGCGAATCCGGACGAAACGGGCGCAGCCGCTTCGCGCGCCGTTCGGCCGGTCCGTGCTGGACATTACCCCGGACATCACCCCCTAACCCCCGCGCCGCCGATAATTGATGCGACGGCGCACGAATCTCGTGAAGGCAGCCCTGCAACATGGAGCTCTTGTGATGAGTGGCGGTTTCCCGCTTCGAGCGTACGAATGGCACTGGCGAACAGTGGCCCGGACGCTCGCAATCCTCCTCGTCCTGGCGGTCATGTCGGGATGCAGCCTGTTCCCGCATCAGGCGCCTGCGCCGATCGTCGACTTGTCGACGCCGCAACCGCCCAGCGAGCCGGAAGTCGTGGAGCCGGAGGAGCCGGCATCGACACCGGTCGCCACGCAGCCCCCGGCCGAACCGAAAGCCCCGCGCCCCGCGCCCAAACGGCGTGTGGTCGTGCCGAAAAAACCGCCGCCGCCCCCACCGCCGCCCGTCGAAGAAAAAGCGCCGCCTACGCCGCCGCCGTTGCTGACCACGCGCATCATGCAGCACGAGCAAATCCGCGGTTTGCTAGACAGCGAGATCCAGCGCCCGGACGGCAAGGTGATCGGCCGCGCAGTGGACATGTACGCCGACGCCACCGGCAAACCAAAGATCATGATCGTGAACCTGGCGGGTTTCCTGGGTGTGGGGGACCGCAAGGTGACCTTCCCGTGGACCGCATTCCGCTTCAATCCGGCCACCAAAAAAGCGCCCATCACGTTCGCGATACCGACGCCCGGCAGCAATGGCGCGTCGAGCACGGCGAAAGCCAAGCCTCAAGACACAGCGGCGCGACCGGGTTCAGTCAACGACATTGCACCGACGCTCGCTCAACTCATCGACTCCAATGTCGCGCAGAAAAACGGCGCAAGGATGGGCCGCGTCGTCGACGTACTGATCGATGCGCAGGCGCAGCCTCAGGCGCTCGTGATTGATCTCTCCGATTCCCTCGCCGCCGACAAACGGCAAGTCGCGGCGAACTGGCCCGACCTGCACGTGGTCTCGCGCAACAAGGTAATGCAATTGCAACTGGATTTCACCGACGCACAGATCAAAGCCGCCCCAACTTACTCGCCCGATCAACCGATCAAGATCATTTCGCCCGTCGTCCCGCCACCGGAACCTGCTGAGTCGCCAGAGCCCGCTTCGGCTCCGGCTCCGGCTGCAGCTTCCGGCCCGGAATCCGGTGCGAAAGCAGGCGCGGCGGCCGTTGCGCGCCCCTCGAAACAATGAGGACGATCTGAAATATGGGAATTGCACGAAGTCTGCGCGCGCTCGATTGGCTGAACTTCTTTGTCGCGAATGTGCAGACCGGGTTTGGGCCGTTC
>Ga0302228_10003309_pt1 | contig 10564 bp, 9 predicted proteins | sample II_Palsa_N1_2_FD_193519 | JGI IMG/M metagenome (GOLD analysis project Ga0302228, IMG submission 193519) | Peat permafrost microbial communities from Stordalen Mire near Abisko, Sweden - II_Palsa_N1_2 | ecosystem: Environmental > Terrestrial > Soil > Palsa > Peat permafrost | place: Sweden...
TGGATCCCGACCCTGCCGTTGTTGCCCTTCACATTCTTCAGCAGCCAGTCCACCGTGTCATACATATCGGTGGACTCATCAATCCCCTTGCCATCCCTGGGCGGAGTCATCTCCACCCAACTCCCCTCGCTCTCCCACCGCCCGCGCACGTCCTGGCACACCAGGATGTACCCGCTCTCCAGCACATCTCGATTGCTCGTCACCCGTGGCATCACCGTCGCATTGTCATAGCTGCCGCAGCTGTAAGGCGTCCGCGTCATCAAAAACGGATACGGCCCCTTATCCGCGAACTGCCCGGCAATCGGCGTATACACCTGCGTATAAAGCTTCACGCCATCGCGCATCGCAATCCGGTACTCATGCTTCTCGTAGTGAGCCTTCGCGAAGTCCAGCATTTGCTGCATTCGCTGCTGCATTGTGGGCGGAGGCGCCGGTTGAGCTACCGGCGGCGTTGCCGGCGCCGTCGTCTGCGCGCCAACCGACGCAACCAATCCCACCATCAATCCCCACGACCACGACGCCTTCACAACCACACGCATGCACGATCTCCCATCTCCAACCACGCTTCAAGCTTCCAAGGACTCTTCGGATTCTACTAGCTCAACTCTCCCCAGTTCTGCGATACTTTCGCCATGCGGTCTCTCGGAGCCCCGACGCTAGATACGCGTTTCTGGGAAGTTCTCATGAGCCGCAGTCTGCCTGCACTCGTCGTCCTGCTCAATCTGTGGCCCATCTCTCTCTCAGCCCAGGAAGAACCCGCGAACGCTGTTCCTTATACGCTCCATGTCTACACCAATCTGCTCCAAGTCCCGGCCCTCGTTGTCACCCAGGGACATACTGCAGCGCACCCGATTCCAATCGATCGTTTCAATATCAGATTGGACTCCGGTAAGGCCTTTCATCCCACCGCGATGCACATCGAGGGCGATGATCCCATTAGTATTGCAGTGCTCCTCGACGCCAGCGGCAAGCAGAATGACCTGCTCAAGACCTTCAGCCGCGACTTCGCTGCACTGGCTCCGAAGTATCTTCACCCCGCCGACCACGTCTCCATCTATGCGTTAGACTGCTCCCTTGTTCGTACCCTGGATGACATTCCGGCCGACGCTTCTACTATCCGTGCCGGGATTACAGCCGCACTTGAAGACCCCACGCTGCATACCGGAGGAAAAGAACCGACCTGCAGCAATACCATCGTGCTGAGGGATGCGATGGTCCAGATTATGAACTCCATGGACGACGCGCCCGGTCGGCGTGTCCTGCTCGCCGTTACCGATGGACACGATGGGCACAGTACGGTGAATTGGTCTGCAACCCAGAGATATGCATCCATCCAGGACGTCGCGGCCTTCGGCTTGCGCAACGTTATTGGACTTCTCGATACCCCAGAAGCCGATTCCTTGGCATCTAGGTATTCCGGAGCATATAAACCCGACTTCCTCCCCGGCGGTCCCCCCGCCACCGACGATCTGGATCTGTTTCGCACCTTCTGCGAATTCGACGGTGGCCTGGTGTATAACACCTCTGCGACAAATCTCGAAAAACAATTGCAGACATTCGTGACCATGTTGCGCGGCCGTTACATTGTCGAGTTCCCGCGACCCAATAGCTCCCAACCCGGATTCCATACCATCCACATCACGATTGCCCGCTCAGACGACGTAGTCTTATCCAGCGGCGTCACCTTCCCGTCAGCCGATCCAGATTCGCCCGACGATCCAGACTCGCTCGCCATCCCCGACCCACTCCCCGCCAAAAAATCTCCGGCAACTTACGGCAAACGCCATCCACTTCCCGCCCCGCAATCACCCCCGTCACAGCCGACATCTCCTAATTAAGTCCCAGCTCTTCACTAGACTGCCAGATTTTCCAGCTCCGCCGCCTTACCCTTCCCCGCCAGCCGCATCACCAACCTCTCCAGCACCAATTTCTTATCCACTGGCCCCGACCTCAGCTCCAAATCCGCCTTCGCAATCATCCTTAGCCCGCGCGTCAGCTCTCCACGATCCCGATACCTTCTCGCCTGCGCAATCAGCGCATCGGCCGCGAACGGCGCCACGCGAAATCCCGGCCACAACACCTGCCACATCGCGCGCTGGTCCTTCACTTGCTTCTCATTCAGCACCAGCATCTGCCGATACGTCTTCGCCAGCGAAAACACATGCCCAATCGCTGCATCCTCCCCACCCTCCGACGCATTCAGCAGCCCCGCCAGCAGCCCCATCGCCCGCGGCGCGTCTTTCAAACTGATGGCGTCCGTCAGCTCATACAAGCTGCGCTGTTTGGCGGCCGACACCATCGTCTCCACATCCCCCACCTCCACCGTCGCCTTCCCAACGCCGCCAGCATAAAGTAGAAGCTTCTCCACCTCGCTCGCCACCAGCATCATCTCCGCGCCGCCGGCCGACCCCAGCGCGTCCACCAACTCGCGCGCTGCATCCTCCGTGAAGTCCACACCCTTAGCCTTCGCCTCGCGCACCACCCAGTGCATGGCGTCCTCTTCGCTTACCCGCTGCAGCTCCACCACGCCGCAAACATCGCCAAGCGTCTCGCGAATCTTCTCAGCCCGCTCCTTATCCGTCATGTCCATCCGGCGAAGGTCCTGCGGCAGCGCCAGGTGGTCGGCCACAAAAATCACCAGCGCCTGCGGATTCGGCCGCCGGAAATATTCGTCGATCGCCTTGAACTCTTCCTTCTTCGACCCACGCCCGTACAGCGACTTCACGTTGCGCAGGAATAGCACCTGGAACGGCGCCATCAGCGAAGGCGTCTGCGCCAAATCCAGCGCCTCGAAGATCGACGTCTGCCCCAAATCCAAATCATGCAGACAGAAATCCTTCATATCCTCGGGCACCAGCGCGCGCATCACGCCCTTGCGGCACATCTCCATCAGAAACGCATCATCCCCCAACAACACATATCCCGAGCGGCGAGCATCCCCACTCACCTCCGCCAAAAACCGCTCCACCCCCGCAAAGCTTTTTAACCCCGCCCGCTCGCTCATCGAAAACTCTCCAGCATGTCGCTCACCAGCGCCTCCGCAAAATCCTTCGACATCCTGCGGACCGCATCCCCGTCCTCCTGCACAAACCCCGCGAAGTCCTCGGTCGACTGGTACTGCTCCCTCCACGCAAACGCGTCGTTCTTGTACAGAACCGTCCCATCATGTGCCACCAGTTCAACGCTCGCCGTAACATTCACCAGGTAACTCGACGTCTGCCCCGTAGTCGAGTCATACGTCAGCGGCGCCACCGTCTCCGTCACGATCGTGCCCTTCAGCACCGCGTCCGCATGATCCGCGCTCGCGCCCGTCTCCACCCGGTAATTCGTCCGCGCATTCAGCTCCCGCACCATCGCCTGCGTGAACGCCGTCTCCGTGTTGTACGCTTGGACCTTCGACGCGAATATCGGCACCCCCACCGTCCGCACATTCGCCGGAATATGCGCCGCCGCACCCACCTGGTGGTACCCACACCCCGACAGCATCAACACCATTCCCAAAGCCAGAACGCGCATGGTTACGATGATAACTGTTTCACCGCACAGCCCCGGCCGTTGCGTTTCTTTCTGCCTAATCCACCGTCTTCTCGCCAACGTAATAAAGCTCATGCGGCACATGCAGCGTATCCGAATCCGCCGTCCACGGCATCGTCTTCCACTCCTTCGTCACCGGCGTCACCAAGGTCAAGTGCTCCCGCTCCCCAATCTTAATCGGCATCGCAAATCCCGCATCCTCCGCGCTCCACCGATACGCCACCGTCCCCTTCGCCCGATCGAACTTCAGCTCCAGCACCGGCAGCGCCGCATGCCGCAGATACTCATTGAAGAACGGTGTCAGGTTCATTCCCGTCCGCTGATTCCACCACGCCACCACGTCCTCCGTCATGATGTTCTGATACTTGAACTGCTGATAGAAGTCGTGAATATCCGCAAACCACTTCGCGTCATCATCGATCACGCTGCGCAGCGTATTCAACATCAGCGCGCCCTTGAAATACTGGTCCTCCGTAGGCTCCGCATTCGTTCCGCGCTCAGGAATAATCGCCTGCCGATTCCGTATCTTCGGCTGCAGCCCATTCAAATACTTAATCGCATCCGCCTTCCCCCACCGATACTCCACGTACAGCTCTTCCAAATACGTCGTCCACCCTTCGTGAATCCACATATCGGATTTGTCAGCCGCCGTCACCGCGTTCCCAAACCACTCATGCCCGCTCTCATGAATGATGATGAAGTCGAACTTCGGCGAGATCCCCACGCCCGTCCAGTCGTGTCCGTAATACCCATTCTCAAATCGATTGCCATACGCCACCGCCGTCTGGTGCTCCATCCCCGCATACGGCACCTCGATCAGCTTGTACCCATCTTTATCGAACGGGTACTCCCCGAGATAGTGTTCGTACGCATCGAGCATCCCCGGCACCTGCGCAAACTGCGTCTTCGCCTTATCAAGATCCTCCGGTAGCGCATAATAATCCAGCGTCGTTTGCTCGCCCGTGTCTTTATTCGCATGCACGCCCGACCAATGCTGATACTCCCCGATATTCAGCGCCACGTCATAGTTGTTGATCGGATAATGCACCCGCCACTGCCACTCAGTGTAGCCATCGCCTAAATCTTTACTAGCCACAAATCGCCCGTTGCTCACATCCATCAGACCATTCGGCACGGCGATATCGATCTCCATCCCATCCTGCGGCTCATCCTTCCACTGATCTTTATTCGGCCACCACACGCTCGCACCCTCGCCCTCGCAAGCAGTCGTAATCCACGGCTTGCCTTCCTTATCCTTATCGAACGAGAAGCATCCAAACCGACCCTGCGTCACCGGCTGCCCGTGATACGCCACTGTAACTTCCGCCACCTCCCCCACCTTCAACTCACGCGGCAACTCCACATAGAATGTCCGCGACCCCTCCGCCGCCCGAGCATACGTCGCCGCCTTGCCCTCAAACGTAATCCTATCCAGCGTCAGTTCCGGAGTCAGCTCCAACTGGAGCTTCCGCCCATCCTTCAACATCCGAAACCTCACCACGTTGGTCCCTGCAATCGTCTTCGCAACCGGATCCACCCGCAGCGTCAGGTGATAAAACAGCAAATCATTATTCGCCCGATACGGCCCATACCCACCGCGCAGCAGATCCTCCGCAGTCGGCAGCAATCCCGCAACCGGTGGCTGTGCTCCCTGCCCCACCTTCGCTCCTGGTGTCGTTGAAGAGCTCTGCGCCGACGGCATCACTTTCGTCTGCGCTCCCGCCACACCCGCCACCAAACCCGCCACCAACAACCACCCGCCAACACGCATCGTCATTCGGTTAGCCTATCGCAACCCTGCCCCCATCTGCGATACCATCCCCCCAGAGACAACCAGCCACACCCACAGATCGGAGACATCCGTGAACTTCACGCCCTCCTCCATCGCCGCGCTCATAGTCGCCGCCAGCTTTGCCGCCGGCCTCAACGTCTACGCCACCGTCGCCACCCTCGGCATCCTCGCGCGTTTCGACTGGGTCACCCTGCCGCCCGGCCTGCACGCGCTCTCCAGCCCTTGGATCATCATCGTCGCCAGCGTGCTCTTCGCCGTCGAAGTCTTCGCCGACAAAATCCCTGCCTTCGACATGGTCTGGAACGCCGCCCACACCTTCATCCGCGTCCCCGTTGCCGCGCTGCTCGCCTACCAGGCCGCCTCGCAGCTTTCGCCGGAGATGAAACTCCTCGCCGCCATCGCCGGAGCCGCCATCGCTGCCATCGCTCACACCTCCAAGACCGCCGCCCGCGCCCTCGTCACCCCCAGCCCCGAGCCCTTCTCCAACATCGCTCTCTCCGCCAGCGAAGACGTCGCCGCCATCTCCCTCACCTGGTTTGCCACGCGCCACCCTTACGCCGCCGCCGCAGTCGCCACCGTCGCCATCATCTTCCTCATCCTCAGCGTGCGCTGGATCGCCAGCCGCCTCAAGCGCCTCTTCCGCCGCCAGCCGCCGCCCGATCCCGGCTCCTCGCTCGCCCGCTAGTGCCGGGCGCCAAAGGCAACGGTGCCTCCTCAAACGGTCGCTCCAGAGCCGCCCTGCTTTTCTCCACCGAACTCACCCCACATGCTGCAGGTGCGTGTCCTTGAATGCCCCGGATACTTCAGCCCGAACCCCAGCATCCGATCCAACGCAATGTGCGCGAACCAGATGATCCCCACCGCCATCCAAACACTCTTCCCGGTCCCATACCCAACCGCGAACGCAAGGACCGGCCAAACCGCCAGGTGTCCCAAGTTATAAATCGCAGCGCCCACCTTTGGACCCGCCAGAAATCCCACCATAAACAAATCCGGCGCGAGGAACAGCACCCAGCTAAAGTGCATCTGCCAATAAAGCATCACCGCGCCCAACAGAAGCGCAGTCTCCTCGATCCTCAAGAGAGCACCAGGTCGTGTCAGCATCGATCTTCCTTCCTTCAGACACTTCCACAATAAACGAAGGAAGGCGGCCCGAAGGCCGCCTCCATCACTCTTATTGCAACGCCAACTTACGCCGGCGTCGTGTGCCCTTCGCCGAACCCAGGCTTGCGCCCGGTCTCTGGCTTCAGCACCTGCTGTTTATCATCGCCGTCGTCATCGCCAGCCGACGCCAGTGAAGACTTCACTGGTCCCAGCAGCTTGCCCTGCATGATCAACTCGATCTCCGCCGCATCCAGCGTCTCGCGCTCAAGCAGCGCAGCTGCCATTGCATGCATCACTTCGCGATGCTCGTCGAGAATCTTGTACGCCGAGTTGTACCCTTCGTCGACCAGCCGCCGCACAGCCTTATCAATCTGCTGTGCCGTGTCATCCGAGTAGTCTCTCGCCTGCCCAATATCCCGGCCAAGGAACACTTCCTGCTCCTTCTTGCCGTAGGTCAGCGGTCCAAGCTCACTCATGCCGTACTCGCAAACCATCTTCCGAGCCAGCTCCGTCGCGCGCACAATGTCATTGCCCGCGCCGGTCGTCATACGGTTCATGAAGATCTCTTCCGCGCAGCGTCCGCCCATTAAGATGGCCAGCTGCGTGTTCAGATAATCCCGCGTCACCGTGTGCTTATCCTCTTCCGGAAGGTGCATCGTCACACCCAGCGCCATACCGCGCGGGATGATCGTCACCTTGTGAAGCGGATCCGAGTGTTCGCGCTTCGCAGCCACGAGTACGTGTCCAGCCTCGTGATACGCCGTATCGCGCTTGTCGTCCTCACTCAGCAGCATGGACTTCCGCTCGGCGCCCATGAGCACCTTGTCCTTCGCTACTTCGAAGTCGTACATGTGCACTGCCTTGCGGTTGAACCGCGCAGCCGTCAGCGCCGCTTCGTTCACCATGTTAGCGAGATCGGCACCAGTAAAGCCCGGTGTTCCCCGAGCCAGGATCGGCAGGTTCACATCCTCGGCCAGCGGCACCTTCTTCGAGTGCACCTTCAAAATCTCTTCGCGCCCACGAATGTCGGGACGATCCACAATCACGCGGCGATCAAAACGCCCTGGCCGCAGCAGCGCCGGATCCAGAACATCAGGCCGGTTGGTCGCAGCAATCAGGATCACGCCGTCGTTGGACTCAAACCCGTCCATCTCGACCAGCAGCTGATTCAGCGTCTGCTCGCGCTCATCATGTCCGCCGCCCAGGCCAGCACCGCGGTGCCGTCCAACAGCGTCAATTTCGTCGATGAAGATGATGCAGGGAGCATTCTTCTTACCCTGTTCGAAAAGGTCACGAACGCGCGAAGCGCCGACACCCACAAACATTTCCACGAAGTCCGAACCGGAGATCGAGAAGAACGGAACATTCGCCTCGCCAGCCACAGCCCGCGCCAGAAGCGTCTTGCCCGTTCCCGGAGGTCCGACCATCAGCACGCCTTTGGGAATCCGTCCGCCGAGGCGCTGGAACTTCTGCGCCTCGCGCAGAAATTCAATAATCTCGCGAAGCTCCTCCTTCGCTTCATTCACGCCCGCAACGTCCTTGAACGTAATCTTCTTCTGCTGCATGGAGAGCAGGCGAGCGCGGTTTTTGCCAAAGCTCAGCGCCTTGTTTCCGCCACTCTGCATCTGCCGCATCATGAACATGAACAGCGCCACCAGCACAAGAATCGGCGCGAAGCTCAGCAGCGCGTTCCAGTACATGTTGCCCTGCTGGCTCTTGAACGTGACATCCACGCCGTGGGCCTTCAGATCGGCCTCCTCGTTGTGGTCCACGTAGTTCGCAGGAATCGTGGTGTGGAAGGTCTCTTTGCCGTCCTTGTACTTGCCTGTGACGTCAGCGCCGTCCACCAGCACATCCGAAATCTTGTTGTTATCCGCGTCGTCCTGAAACTGTGTCAGGCTCACTGCCTTGTCGTGGCCCGCAGCCATGTTGGTCGCGACGAAGCGCCAACCCACCAAAAGGCAGCCCAGCGTCAGCACCCAGATCAACAACTGTTTGACTGTTGAATTCAATCCGATCCCTCGTTTCGTCTTCTACTGCTACTGCTCCGTCCAAATCCCGGACGGCTACCACCCCAAACACTCGCCTCAACTGCAGGCGCTTCGCTCGTCCTTCGGAGCCTTGCAAAAATCCCCGAAAGCTTCGCCTGATCTTTAGACGCCAACCGCAGAAATACGGTGCAGTGTTTTGCTTCCGTCTTCACTCCTACGCCGGGTTTGTTCTAAATTCTACTCTGGCGACACCCCCATCCGGCAGAAATATCGCCCCCCGCCCCTCATCTTTCCCCCCGGTCGGAATCTAGCCTTGCCGCCACAACCGTATCTCCCGCGCCGACCGCTCCACCCGCAACCCTCCATGCAGCTCCAGCCGGCTCCCAATCTTTCCCGTCACCGAGCCGCCCACGCCCCCGAAACCCGCCAGTGCCAACACCTTCGCCGTCTCCTCCCCACCTAAGACATACGCCGCTTCCGCATCCTCAAACACCTTCCGTGCCGCCGCCCGCACAATCCTCCGCCGCAACGCGGACGGCATCGCGCGCAGCCGCTCAATCTCCAACGCGTACCCCACTTCCCCCACCGCGGTACTCACTGCCCGACCACCGCCGTGCACCGGCTTGCCGGGCAACAGTACCTGCGGCAGCACCCGCGCCACCTCCGCCTGCCAGAACCCCTCTTCCTCCCGCGCGATCTCCGCGGTCCTCGCCACCAACGCGTCCACCGCCGGATTAAACTCCCGCAGCATCGGCATCAACACATGCCGCACCCGGTTCCGCGTCAAACTCACATCCGCGTTCGTAGCATCCTCTCTCCACCCCTGCCCCCGCTCCCGCAAAAACACCTCCACCTCCACCCGCCGAACCCCCAGCAACGGCCGCACAATCCTTCCCGCTCCTGATCCCTGAATCTCCGGCGAGATCCCTCCCAACCCCTCCGTCCACGCTCCCCGCACCATCTTCATCACCACCGTCTCGGCCTGATCATCCATCGTGTGCGCTGTAGCCACCACATCCACCGCCCCACTCGCCATCAACCCCCGCAGCGCCTCATACCGCAACTCCCGTGCAGCCTCTTCCACGCCCTCGCCTTCCGCCACCCGCCGAGCGGCCGTGTCCACCCGAAACACCGTCAGCGGAACCCCCAACCTCTCGCAAACCTCCCGCACAAACTCCTCATCCCCATCCGCCTCCGCACCCCGCAACCCATGATGCACATGCGCCGCCCGCAACACGACCCCCAGCGGCGTCTTATTTTGCGCACTCTCGGTATTCGCCTCCACCATCGCCAGCAGCAGCGCCACCGAATCCGCCCCACCACTCACCGCCACGCACACCCGCTCCCCCGCCTTGAACAGCCCCCGATCCATCGCCAACAAACCCTTCACCGCCATCGTTCCACTCTATCCTCTAACCTCCATCCTCTACACTGCTCTAGCCGCATCCAAACGGTTGGCGAGCATCTTTCGCCCAAGGAGATTTTCATGAGCACTTCGCACCACACCGTTACCCTCGACGACGCACGCCGCATCATCGCCGCCGCCACCAAGAAGGCCGAAGAGATTAAGCAGCCCATGAACATCGCCGTCGTCTGCGCAGGCGGCCACCTCCTCGCCTTCGAGCGCATGCACGGCGCCTGGATCGGCTCCGTCGACATCGCCCAGAAGAAAGCCTGGACCTCGCGCGCCTTCGACATCGAAACCGGAACCCTCGGCACCCTCTCCCAATCCGGCGACCAGTTCTTCGGCATCCACGCCTCCAACGACGGCAAGGTGATGATCTTCGCCGGCGGCGTCCCTATCAAGCAGGACGGCAAAGTCATCGGCGCCATTGGCGTAAGCGGCGGCCTCGGCGCCCAGGACCAAGCCGTAGCCGAAGCCGGCGCCGCAGCCCTCTAAGCTTTTGCCTCAAAGCTAGCCTTGCGCAAAGCAAGGCTAGCCCACCTCTACGCTCTACCCTCCATCCTCTCGGGGTCCCCAACGAGCGTTTTCTGCTCGTTGGGGTGATCTACACTCTGCCTTATGACCCTCCGCCGCGCCACGTCCGCCGACGCCGCCCTCATCACCGCCCAGCGCCACCAAATGTTCGCCGACAACGAACTCGCCTCCGAAGCCACCTACAACACCATGGACCTGGCCTTC
>Ga0302228_10003327_pt1 | contig 10514 bp, 9 predicted proteins | sample II_Palsa_N1_2_FD_193519 | JGI IMG/M metagenome (GOLD analysis project Ga0302228, IMG submission 193519) | Peat permafrost microbial communities from Stordalen Mire near Abisko, Sweden - II_Palsa_N1_2 | ecosystem: Environmental > Terrestrial > Soil > Palsa > Peat permafrost | place: Sweden...
CCATCGAACCGGGTATCGTCGCTCAAGCGTCCAGTTTCAGTGTCCCCGAACAGAAAACCGTCAAGGCGCGCAATGTGTTTGCGGTGATCTTCTCCGGCACCTACAGCGCCGGCACCTTGCTGTTGTGGCTGACGTACTTCATGGGCCTGGTGATTGTCTATCTGCTGACCAGTTGGCTGCCGACCCTGATGCGCGACAGTGGCGCGAGCATGGAGCAGGCCGCGTTTATCGGCGCGCTGTTCCAGTTTGGCGGTGTATTGAGCGCTGTCGGCGTTGGTTGGGCGATGGACCGGTTCAATCCCCACAAGGTCATCGGCATCTTCTATTTGCTGGCTGGGGTATTTGCCTACGCAGTGGGGCAGAGCCTGGGCAACATCACCTTACTGGCAACCCTGGTGTTGATCGCCGGCATGTGTGTCAACGGTGCGCAGTCGGCAATGCCATCCCTTGCCGCGCGTTTCTACCCGACCCAGGGACGCGCCACGGGTGTGTCGTGGATGCTCGGTATTGGCCGTTTTGGTGCGATTCTCGGGGCGTGGATGGGGGCGACCTTGCTGGGCCTGGGATGGAACTTCGAGCAAGTGTTGACAGCGTTGGTGGTCCCGGCTGCAGTGGCGACTGCGGCGGTGGTGATCAAGGGCATGGTCAGCCATGCAGACGCGACCTGACAGCAATCGATAGCTTGCCAACAATCTGTTCGATAATCGAACGCTCAGTCGATTATCGGATTGTTTGGCCTTTTCTCCCGGCTTAATCTTCAAGCACTTCGGCGCCGTCCACAGCGCCTTTTTCGATCCAATCCGGGAGCCCAACCCCATGGCTGAAATCCTATCGCTGGCTGATGCGGTGAAGCAGTTCGTCAATGACGGCGATACCGTCGCGCTCGAAGGCTTCACCCACCTGATCCCTACGGCGGCAGGTCATGAAATCATTCGTCAGGGCAAGAAAGACCTGACCTTGGTACGCATGACCCCCGACCTGATCTACGACCAACTGATCGGGGCCGGCTGTGCGCGCAAGTTGATTTTCTCCTGGGGCGGCAACCCGGGTGTGGGTTCCTTGCATCGCCTGCGGGATGCGGTAGAGAAACAATGGCCACGGCCGCTGGAGATCGAAGAACACAGCCACGCTGACCTGGCCAATGCCTACGTCGCCGGAGCCTCCGGCTTGCCATTCGCGGTGTTGCGGGCTTACGCCGGTTCCGACTTGCCCAAGGTCAATCCGCTGATCAAGACCGTGACCTGTCCGTTCACCGGCGAAGTGCTGGCAGCGGTGCCGTCAGTGCGCCCGGACATCACCGTGATTCACGCACAGAAGGCCGACCGTAAGGGCAACGTGCTGCTCTGGGGCATTCTCGGGGTGCAGAAGGAAGCGGCTCTGGCGGCCAAGCGCTGCATCGTCACCGTCGAAGAAATCGTCGATGACTTGAATGCACCAATGAACGCCTGCGTGTTGCCGACCTGGGCCCTGACTGCTGTTTGCCACGTACCCGGCGGCGCGCATCCGTCCTACGCCCACGGTTACACCGAGCGCGATAACCGTTTCTATCAAGCCTGGGACCCGATCGCTCGGGACCGTGGGACTTTTACCGCCTGGATCGATGAATACATCCACGGCACCGCCGACTTCAGTGAATTCCAGGCCAAGCTGGCCTCCGCGCAGGAGGCCAAGTAATGGCTTACTCAACCAACGAAATGATGACCGTCGCCGCCGCGCGCCGCCTGAAGAATGGCTCGGTATGCTTCGTCGGCATCGGCTTGCCTTCCAAGGCCGCCAACCTGGCCCGCCTGACGTCGTCGCCGGACGTGGTGCTGATCTACGAGTCGGGTCCGATTGGCGCCAAGCCTTCGGTGTTGCCGCTGTCCATTGGTGACGGCGAACTGGCAGAAACCGCTGACACCGTCGTTCCGACCGGTGAGATCTTTCGCTACTGGTTGCAGGGCGGGCGTATCGATGTCGGCTTCCTTGGTGCAGCCCAGGTTGACCGTTTCGGCAATATCAATACCACTGTGGTCGGTGACTACCACCAGCCCAAAGTGCGTCTGCCGGGCGCCGGTGGGGCGCCGGAGATCGCCGGTTCTGCGAAGAGCGTACTGATCATTCTCAAGCAGTCGGCACGCTCGTTTGTCGACAAGCTCGACTTCATCACCTCGGTGGGTCACGGCGAAGGCGGCGACTCGCGCAAGCGTCTCGGTCTTCCTGGTGCCGGCCCGGTAGGGATTATTACCGACCTGTGCATCATGGAACCGGAGGAGGGCAGTCACGAGTTCGTGGTCACCGCGTTGCACCCGGGCGTGACCCGCGAGCAAGTGGTAGCCGCCACCGGTTGGGCGATTCGTTTTGCCGACCAGGTCAGCACCAGCGCCGAACCCACCGAAGTCGAATTGACCGCCCTGCGCGATCTTGAAGCCCGCACAGCTGCCGCCCACGGCCAAACTCCTGGAGACGCGTGATGCGCGACGTATTTATCTGTGATGCCATTCGTACCCCCATCGGCCGTTTCGGCGGTGGGCTGTCCACCGTGCGTGCCGATGATTTGGCTGCACTGCCGATCAAGGCACTGATGGAGCGCAACCCGTCCGTGGACTGGAGCGCTGTCGACGAAGTATTCCTCGGCTGCGCCAACCAGGCCGGTGAAGACAACCGCAACGTTGCCCGCATGGCGCTGCTGCTGGCCGGCTTGCCGGAAAGCATTCCCGGGGTGACCCTCAATCGCCTGTGCGCTTCGGGCATGGACGCCATTGGCACCGCGTTTCGCGCGATTGCCAGCGGCGAGATGGAGCTGGCGATTGCCGGTGGTGTCGAGTCGATGTCCCGCGCGCCGTTCGTGATGGGCAAGGCTGATGCCGCGTTCTCGCGCAACATGAAGCTGGAAGACACCACCATCGGCTGGCGCTTTATCAACCCGTTGATGAAGGCCCAGTACGGCGTGGATGCGATGCCGCAGACCGCCGACAACGTCGCCGACGACTATAAAATTTCCCGCGCCGATCAGGACGCCTTCGCCTTGCGCAGTCAGCAACGTACCGCTGCTGCACAAGCCGCCGGGTTCTTCGCCGAAGAAATCGTGCCGGTACGTGTCGCCCATAAAAAAGGCGAAACCGTGGTCGAGCAGGACGAGCATCCACGGGCCGATACCACGCTGGAGGCGTTGACCAGACTCAAGCCGGTCAACGGTGCGGACAAGACGGTCACTGCCGGCAATGCCTCCGGTGTGAACGACGGCGCTGCCGCACTGATCCTTGCGTCTGCCGAAGCGGTAAAAAAACATGGTTTGACTGCCCGTGCCCGGGTATTGGGCATGGCCAGCGCCGGTGTCGCTCCGCGTGTGATGGGCATCGGTCCCGTGCCGGCCGTACGCAAACTGGTGGAACGCCTGGGCCTGGCCGTCACCGATTTTGATGTGATCGAACTCAACGAAGCCTTCGCCAGCCAAGGCCTGGCGGTATTACGTGAACTGGGGATTGCGGACGATGCGCCGCAGGTCAACCCGAACGGCGGCGCTATCGCCCTCGGTCATCCGCTGGGTATGAGCGGCGCACGCCTGGTACTGACGGCCCTGCATCAGCTTGAGAAAACCGGTGGCGGCAAAGGCCTGGCGACTATGTGTGTCGGTGTTGGCCAAGGTCTGGCGTTGGCCATTGAGCGCGTCTGAGATCCATAAGAACAATGAGGATTGATTCATGAGTGACAAGCCCGGTTACCGGCGCCCGCAAGCGGGTACTCAGCCTGACTACCTGCACCCGGCCTACCAGTCGACGAACCTGCGTTCGCCGTCCAAGCCGTTGGTGTTTCTGCCCCATTCCTTGTCGGAAATCACCGGCCCGACTATCGGTGCCGAATACCTGCAAGAGAAGGACAACGACCTCACCGCCCAGCACGCCGGCGAGCCCCAGGGCGAGCGCATCATCATTCACGGCCGCGTGCTGGATGAAAACGGCCTGCCCGTTCCCGGTATCCTGGTGGAAATCTGGCAGGCCAACGCCGCTGGCCGCTACAACCACAAGCGTGATGTGCACGATGCGCCGCTGGACCCGAACTTCACCGGCACCGGTCGCACGATCACCGACGCCGATGGCTGGTACCAGTTCCAGACCATCAAGCCCGGCGCCTACCCGTGGGGCAACCATCACAATGCCTGGCGCCCGGCGCACATTCACTTTTCGCTGTTCGGCCCCAGTGTGCTGACGCGTCTGGTCACCCAGATGTATTTTCCGGGCGACCCGCTGCTGGCCTACGACCCGATCTACAACTGCGTCCCGGATACGTCCGCCAAGGAACGCTTGATTGCCAGTTTCGACCTGGAAAAAACCATTCCGCACTATGCCCTCGGCTACCGCTGGGACATCGTCCTGCGCGGCCGCGATGCCACGCCGATGGAGAAATGAGATGACCCTCAACGCGACTACGTCCCACACCGTCGGGCCCTATTACCACATCGGCCTGACCTGGCTGAACCGCGAAGACCTGACCGTTCCCGAAACCCTCGGCGAACGCGTGGCGATTACCGGGCAAGTGGTGGACGGCAATGGCGACTTCGTCAACGACGCCATGCTGGAAGTCTGGCAGGCCAATGCTGCGGGGAAGTATGACCACCCCGAGGATGAGCAGGACAAGGCGCTGGACCCCAATTTCGAAGGCTTCGGTCGGGTGCCGGTGGATGCGCAAGGACGGTTTCGGTTTACCACCATCAAACCGGGCAGTGTTCCGGGGCTGAAAGGTACGACCCAGGCGCCGCACTTGGTGGTGCTGGTGTTTGCCCGTGGGCTGGTGAAGCATTTGTTGACGCGGATTTATTTTGACGGTGATGCGGCGAATGGAGATGACCCGTTGTTGGCGTGTGTGCCGCAAGAGCGGCGGGGCACCTTGATTGCCAAGGTGGATGCGCAGGGCGTGTATCAGTGGAATGTGATCTTGCAGGGCACAGACGAAGAGACGGTGTTCTTTGATTATTGAGCTCCTGTAGGAGCGAGCTTGCTCGCGAAGATCGTCAACGATCACGCGAACTTTCTGGATAAACGCGGTGTTCTTGAGTTCTTCGCGAGCAAGCTCGCTCCTACAGGGATGAGGCCCGCTCAGGCAACAAATATCCAAAAGTCTGCTTGCGGAACATGGTTGTTGCAAAGTATGTCTAGGCTATAACCGTTCCCACTGAGTGAAAAACCATGACAACAAAAACGAGTCACTACACCGGAGAAGAGCGCAGCAAACGGATTTTTGCCATCGTCGGTGCGTCATCCGGCAACCTGGTCGAATGGTTCGACTTCTATGTCTATGCCTTCTGCGCCATCTACTTCGCCCCGGCCTTTTTCCCGTCGGACGATCCGACGGTGCAACTGCTCAACACCGCCGGTGTATTCGCCGCCGGCTTCCTGATGCGTCCCATCGGTGGTTGGTTGTTTGGCCGGGTGGCCGACAAGCACGGTCGCAAAAACTCCATGATGATCTCGGTGCTGATGATGTGCGCCGGCTCTCTGGTTATCGCCTTTTTGCCTACCTATAAAGACATCGGCGCTTGGGCCCCGGCCTTATTGCTGGTGGCACGACTCTTCCAGGGGCTTTCGGTAGGCGGGGAATACGGCACCACCGCGACCTACATGAGTGAAGTTGCCCTCAAGGGCCAGCGCGGCTTCTTCGCCTCGTTCCAGTACGTCACCTTGATCGGCGGCCAATTGCTGGCAGTGTTGGTGGTGGTGATTCTGCAACAGGTCCTCACCGAAGAAGAGCTACGGGCCTGGGGCTGGCGGATTCCTTTCGTGATCGGCGCCATTGCAGCGGTGATTTCGTTGTTGCTGCGTCGCACGCTGAAAGAAACCACCAGCAAGGAAATGCGTGAAGACAAAGACGCCGGCAGCATTGCCGCGTTGTTCCGCGACCACAAGGCGGCCTTCATTACCGTACTCGGTTACACCGCCGGCGGTTCGCTGATTTTCTACACCTTTACCACCTACATGCAGAAGTACCTGGTGAACACCGCCGGGATGCACGCCAAGACGGCCAGCTACATCATGACCGGCGCGCTGTTCTTCTACATGTGCATGCAACCGGTGTTCGGCATGTTGGCGGACAAGATCGGCCGACGTAATTCGATGCTGTGGTTCGGTGCCCTGGGCACGCTGTTTACCGTGCCTATCCTGCTGACCTTGAAAACCGTCACTAGCCCGTTCCTGGCCTTTGTGCTGATCACTTTGGCGCTGGCCATCGTCAGTTTCTACACCTCCATCAGCGGCCTGGTGAAAGCGGAAATGTTCCCGCCACAAGTACGGGCGCTGGGTGTGGGCCTGGCCTATGCGGTGGCTAACGCGATCTTCGGTGGTTCGGCGGAATACGTTGCGCTGGGGCTGAAAACGATCGGTATGGAAAACACCTTCTATTGGTACGTCACCGGCATGATGGCGGTGGCCTTCCTGTTCAGCTTGCGCCTGCCGAAACAGGCGGCGTATTTGCACCACGATCTGTAAACGGTGGGCGCATGCCTCTGGAAGGCATGCGTCACCTGGGGATGATTTATGACATTGCGCACGAGCAATCAGTTGTTCGACGCCTATTTCACGGCCAATAGCATGGCTGAGGTGTTTTGCGATCAAGGGCGCCTGCAGGGCATGCTGGATTTTGAAGCCGCGCTGGCTCGGGCCGAGGCTCAGGTGGGGGTGATTCCACAAGCGGCCATTGCGCCTATCGCCCAGGCATGCCTGGCTTCGCTCTACGATGTTGATGCTCTCGGCGAAGCGATTGCCACGGCCGGGAATTCGGCAATTCCGCTCGTCAAGGCGCTGGGCAAGCTGATTGCCAGTGAAGATGCCGGCGCCGAACGTTATGTGCATTTGGGCGCCACCAGCCAGGACGTGATGGACACCGGCCTGGTGCTGCAATTGCGCAATGCCGTGGCGCTGATCGAAAGCGACCTGTCGCGTTTGGGGGAAGTCCTTGCGGCACAGGCGGTACGTTATGCCGCGATTCCATTGGCCGGCCGCACCTGGTTGCAGCACGCGACGCCCGTCACCCTGGGCATGAAAATCGCCGGCTGGCTGGGCGCGGTGACCCGCAGCCGACAACGGCTTGCGGAACTCAAGCCGCGCTTGCTGGTGCTGCAATTTGGCGGCGCCTCCGGAACCCTGGCAGCCTTGGGCGAGCAAGCGATGCCTGTGGCCGAAGCGTTGGCCGTCGAGCTGCAACTGCACTTGCCGGAACAACCTTGGCACACCCAGCGCGATCGTCTGGTGGAGTTCGCCTCGGTACTCGGCTTAATCGCTGGCAGCCTGGGTAAGTTGGGCCGGGATATCAGCCTGCTGATGCAGACCGAAGCGGCAGAGGTGTTCGAACCGTCGGCTCCTGGCAAAGGTGGCTCCTCGACCATGCCCCACAAACGCAATCCGGTGGGCGCCGCTGTGTTGATCAGCGCCGCGACCCGTGTACCCGGCCTGGTAGCGACGATGTTCAGCGCTATGCCCCAGGAACACGAGCGCAGCCTGGGCCTGTGGCACGCGGAATGGGAAACCCTGCCGCAGATTTGCCGGCTGGTGTCCGGTGCCTTGCATCAGGCGTTACTGGTGAGCGAAGGCTTGGAAGTAGACGCTGAACGCATGGCGCAAAACCTCGACCTGACCCAAGGCCTGGTGCTGGCAGAAGCGGTCAGCATCGTTCTTGCCCAGCGCCTGGGCCGTGAAACCGCGCACCATTTATTGGAGCAGTGCTGCAAGCGTGCAGTTGCCGAACATCGCCATTTGCGTGCGGTGCTCGCCGACGAGCCACAAGTGACTGCCGAACTGTCGCCCGCTGAACTCGATCGCCTGCTGGACCCGGCGCACTACCTGGGCCAGGCCCGAACCTGGGTCGCCCGCGCGGTTGCCGAACATGTTGCATTGATTGCCTGAGGAGGCTGCTGTGGGATTTGTACAACTCGCCGATGGCGAACTGAATTACCAACTGGATGGCCCCGAGGGCGCGCCGGTGTTGGTGCTGTCCAACTCATTAGGCACTGACCTGCACATGTGGGACATCCAGATTCCGGCCTTCACCGAGCATTTTCAGGTGCTGCGTTTCGATACCCGCGGGCATGGCCAATCCCTGGTCACCGAGGGGCCTTACACCATCGAGCAACTGGGCCAGGACGTTTTGGCGCTGCTGGATGAGCTGCATATCGAACGGGCGCATTTCTGCGGGCTGTCCATGGGGGGGCTGATTGGGCAGTGGTTGGGCATTAACGCCGGTGAACGCCTCAAGCGACTGGTGGTGTGCAATACGGCGGCGAAGATCGGTACACCTGAGGTATGGAACCCTCGGATTGAAATGGTCCTGCGGGATGGCCCAGCAGCGATGGTCGCGTTGCGCGATGCCTCGATTGCCCGCTGGTTTACCGCCGACTTTGCCGAGGCCAATCCTGGCCAGGCCAAGTTGATCACCGACATGCTAGCGGCCACATCGCCTCAAGGTTATGCCGCCAACTGTGCGGCGGTACGTGACGCCGATTTCCGTGAGCAGTTATCGTCGATCAAGACGCCGACGCTGGTGATTGCCGGTACCGAAGATGCGGTGACACCGCCGTCCGGTGGGCACTTTATCCAGGCGCATGTGAAAGGCTCCGAGTACGCCGAGTTCTACGCTGCACACCTCTCCAACGTGCAAGCCGGTGCTGCGTTCAGCGACCGGGTGCTGAAATTTCTGTTAGCCCGCTGAGGAGTCTTTCGTGGACGAGAAACAACGTTACGCCGACGGCCTGCAGGTGCGTCGCGAGGTGCTGGGTGACGCGCATGTCGACCGTAGCCTGAATGCCCTGACCGAGTTCAATACTGAGTTTCAGGAAATGATTACCCGTCATGCCTGGGGTGATATCTGGACCCGCCCGGGCTTGCCCCGGCACACCCGTAGCCTGATCACCATCGCGATGCTGATCGGCATGAACCGCAGTGAAGAGCTGAAGCTGCACCTGCGGGCAGCCGCCAGCAACGGCGTGACCCGCGCCGAGGTCAAGGAAGTACTGATGCAGAGCGCGATTTACTGCGGGATTCCGGCGGCCAATGCGACGTTTCATCTGGCGGAGTCGGTGTGGGATGAGTTGGGGGTTGAGTCGCGGGAATGAGGCTCAGTGCGAGTCGGCGTCCCACACCCAATTCCATACACCAGGCAGATGCACCACTTCGTTGATGTCTTTCACCGTGCGGGCCAGGGCGGCCCGTTCCAGCGCCGAGCGGTCGGTGTAGAACGGCTCGGCGGCGGTCTTCATACCGTTGATCCGGGCGCTGTCCATCAGGATCTGCAAGTACTCTTGCAGATGCCGCGCGGTGTAGCGGTTGATGTCATGAAAGGTCACCACCACCGGTATCACGCCGTCCACCGTCGGCAACTCTCCCAGGGCGATGCGTTCGCGTACCACCGACAGTTGCCGATACAGATTGGCCCGGCGACGCGGGCTGCCATTGAAGCCCCAGATCTTGCCGTCATTGGCGCTTAAATCCGTCAGCAATACGTGCATGCCGTGGCGCTGGTAGGCGGCGAAGGTGCGTCGGTCGTAGTTCCAGAATGGCGGGCGTACCAGGGTGGGCGGCGCTCCGGTGATCGAGGCAATATCAGCCGCGCCCTGGGTGAGGGTGCGTTCAAGCTCCGTGTCGTTCAGCCAGCGGTGGTTGGTATGAAACGCCGTGGCGGTGTGAAACGCCAGGATATGCCCACCTGCATATTCACGCTCCATGGTCTTGCGACCCCGGGGGCTGCCGCCTGAACGGGACGCTTCGGTCTGCAGGAAAAACACCGCTTTGATGCCCGGCAACACCGGATTGTTGGCCAGGTCTGCGATCACCGAGCGGCTGGGGTTGGCATAGCCCGATGCACTGGGACCATCATCGAAGGTCAGCAAAAAGCGGATCGGCGCCTGGGTTTGCAGGCGTTGTTCGGTCTGCGGTGTCAGGGCGATGGGTGGGCCAATGCAGCCGCCGAGGCTCAAGGCCAGGGCCAACAGGGCTGATACGATGGCGACGAGTTTCATGGTGTGGGCCGGGCTCGAATAAGGGCCGCTGCTGATGAGGATCAGCAGCAGGCGCGCACCATACAACAAGGCTGCCGTGGGTTTACAGCAGACTTATCGGATAGCTGACGATTAACCGGTTTTCATCAAACTCATTGTTGTTGTAGTCGCGGCGCATGCTGGAGTTGCGCAAGCGGACGTTGAGGTTTCTCAAGGTACCGCTTTGTATTGTGTAGGCCACTTCACTTTCCCGTCCCCATTCCTTGCCGTCGGTCACGGTGCCGCTGTGCACGTTGCTGCCGCTGATATAGCGGTTCATGACTGTCAGGCCGGGAACGCCGAGTGCCGCAAAGTTGTAGTCGTGGCGCACTTGCCAGGATTTTTCTTGGGCGTTGTCGTAGCTGGCGTTGTAGCTGTCGTTGGCCAGGGTGCCGCCGCTGGTGCCGTTGACGCGCATCCAGGCGCTGTTGCCGGTGAGTTTTTGCAGGCCGACGTAGAAGGTGTTGCCACCGTATTTGGCGGAGAACAGACCGGACCAGGTCTTGTTGTCCAG
>Ga0302228_10003335_pt1 | contig 10497 bp, 10 predicted proteins | sample II_Palsa_N1_2_FD_193519 | JGI IMG/M metagenome (GOLD analysis project Ga0302228, IMG submission 193519) | Peat permafrost microbial communities from Stordalen Mire near Abisko, Sweden - II_Palsa_N1_2 | ecosystem: Environmental > Terrestrial > Soil > Palsa > Peat permafrost | place: Sweden...
CACCATGGCCGTGATGGCCTGGTTCCGGGTGAACAGGCGGCCGGGGTAGTACGAGACGGCCCATGCACCGTGCCCGTCGGCCCCGGCGTGTTCGCGGAAATCCGCGGTTGCGATGACCTGGCCGTCGATCTCCAGGGACATGGAGTCGTCGTTGATCTTGGTTGGCATGGGTGGCCCCTCTCCTGCCCGAGGGGAGCCGCGGGGAGCCAGGAACGGGAGCCAACGCAGGCCGGCTCCCCAGACTGCCCGCGACGCCTTCAGGGCGTTGTCACAGGTGAAAGGCTCCCCGGCCGACTCAGTCCGACCGGGCCAGACGGGCCGTTCGTGACTGGGGGTCAATGGGTGGCGGGTTCAAATCCCGCCGTCCCGACTGGTCAGATGGGTTTTTCGAGCCTATATCCGGGAGCCAATTGGGGAGCCAATGGGTTTCCAGGGCAGAGTTAAGTCAGCTTGGCGGCCTTCGCGTTCAGGATGCGGTTCATGGCCGTTGCGCCCTTGGTGAGCGCGGGCCGGATCTCGTGACGGTAAACCGTCTCGGTCACCGACGTGCTGCTGTGCCCGACAAGGTCGCTGATGTCCTCCAGGCGGACATCGTGCGCGCTCAGGATGGACACGAACGAATGCCGCAGCTCGCGGGGCGTCCATGCCCCGCCGAGCCTCGCGGACCTTGTGATCTTCCGGAACTCCTTCCTTACGTGCCAGCGATCCAGCGGCGTCCCGTCCTCACGTGCCAGCGATCCAGCGGCGTCCCGTCCTCGCGGCAGAACACGGATCGTGTTCCTGCCACGTCTCCCCCGCTGCGAGCCGTTCCGCGGCCTGGCGGGTGTGATAGGCGCGGAGCGCCTGCACCGCCTTGGTGGGCAGCTTCAGGACGTGCCGGCTCTTGCGGGTCTTGGTGTCGCCCTTGACCCGCGCGGACCGGTGGACGGCCACCGTGCCGGCCTTGAGATCCACCTCGTCCCACGTGATCGCCCGCGCCTCCTCGGTACGCACGCCCGCGAGCAGAGACAGGACCACGTAGGCCGCGAGCCGGTGAGTGCCGGACCCGACGGTCTCCAGGAGCGCGACGGCCTGCCCCAGCGTCATCGTCCTGGACGGCCGGCCCTCCTCCCCCTCGGGCACATCGACCAGGCTCGCGACGTTGCGCCGTACCTTGTCACGCGCCTGGGCCTGACGGATCGCCCGCTCAACGATCTGATGGATCAGGCGGAGCGACCGCATCGAGAATTCCTCGGCGCGCTCGTCCAGCCAGTCGTCGAGTTGGTCGGCCGTGAGCGGCGGCTCATGCCCGTTATGGACACTAGATCGGGAACAGAAACGCCTTCGTCGGGAGCGAGAGCAAGCGCGGCCCACAGGATGGCTTCTGGGTCATTCCCATCACCCCTCCCTCGCTCTGCGGGGCTGCCGTCGGTATCGGCCCCAGGTCTGTTCGGTGATGCCATGGTGGCCGAGGTGGCGTTCTCCCCCATTGCGCGCCGGGAAACCTCGTCCAGTTCCGGCCGGAGCTGTGCGTGCCGGGCGGCCGTTTCAGTGACCATCTGATCGGTGAGCAGATATGCGCGCGCCACCGCGCCGCCTGGCCAGCGACAGCTGCAGCGACGCGATCGCCACCCGGAGGCGGCACTGGCGATCTGGCGGCGTCGTCTCGGCGTGCGACTCGGCGACCGCCAGATGCGCGGCCGCCTCGTCCAGGCGTCCCCGGACCAGGTCACCCGTCGCGCGCACCAGGGCCAGCTCGGGCTGATCCGCCGACGCTCCCGGCGGGAAGGCCCGCAACAGTGCCTGGATGGTTCGCTCTTGCCCGTCGAGCGTCAGGCCGAACGAAATGGTCGGCCCGTCAGGTGCGGTAACTCCCGTGGCGGAACTCGTCGGTAAGTGATGGGTGGGACGGGTGCCAGCCGAGTTCGGCTCGGGCCCTGGCCGCGTCGGTGCCCTGATCCAGCAGCAGGACCTCGGCGAAGTAGTCGCCCAGGCGGGCCCGGGCCTCGTCATCGGAGCCGGGGACCGCTCCTGGCGCGCCGGCCGCGACCGCGGCCGCCTGCGTTAGCTCGGCCACGGTGGGGTTCACTCCGTCGCCGACGACGTAGTGGCCGCGGGCCGAGTCGTCTTCCAGGACGCGCCGGAAGAAGTCCGCCAGGTCCGCGACGTGCACGGTCGCCCAGTGCTGCTGGCCCGTGCCGAGCATGATCAGGTTGCCAGCGTCGTCCCGGGGCGAGCCGAGAAGCAGGCCGGGAATCCCGCCGCCGCCGTCACCGTAGGCGGTACCGGAGACGATCACGGCTCCGCGCATCTCCCTGGCGTCGAGGACCCGGCGTTCGATCGGCACCTTCCAGGACACCAGCGGCGGCGCGCTGAACGCGGACTCCTCGGTGATGGCGGGGTTGGGCCCGTAGATCCACAGGCCGCTGATCTGCAGGTACGGCTTGCCGGTGCCAGCGAGCGCGGCGATCGCCGCATCGACCACGGCGGAGTCCAGGTTCGCGCTGGTGGCGTCGCCGGGACTGGCCGTGTGGATGGCCCCGTCTGCCTTGGCCAGCAGGCTCGTGACCGCCGGCCGGTCGTAGAGGTCGGCCACGGCCGGGATGGCGCCGCGGGCGGCGACCGTGTCTGCCTGGGCGTCGTTGCGGACGAGCGCGGTCACCTCGTGGCCGCGGCCTTGCAGTTCCGCCAGGACATGAGATCCGATGAACCCTGTTGCACCGGTGAGTGCCACTTTCATCGCCGGGAGCCTCCTGTTTCGTTTCGTCAGTTCGCGAGGGTGCCGTCGACAACGGATCCAGGCTGGCAGCTGGGTGGGTGAGAGGTCATCACCTGATCCCGGTGATTCGCATTCGCCCGGCACTCATCGACGATGGCTCCATGGAAGAGACGTGCTGGCCGAGATCGAGGCGCTCGGCCTCGATCTCGTCGAGCTGCGCCAGCTCGCGCCACCACGCAGATCACCTGAACCAGGGGACGACCGGTGATCGGCCTTCCACGGCGAACGGCGAAAGGCCTGTGCCCGCGGAACCACGTCTGATCCAGGGTTCGTGACGAGCGACCAATGGAAGATCGCGCCCCGCGGACTACGCTCGGCTGCTGAGCGCCGACACCGATCCGACCAGGTCCGCCGCGGCCGATGCCGTGGCGGCGCCGGTAGACCTACTGCTCACGGACGCGGCCACGGGAATGCGCCGGCTGAACCTGGGCGGCTCCGGCCTGCGCCTGGCCGCAGCGCTGGCGGCCAGACCGCGGCTGGTCGCCGAGCGGGGGACCCAGCTGGCCGGCGAGCTGGCCCGCATCGCCGTGGGCCGATCCCAGGTACAGCCGTCCCGGCGGGACCGCCGGTTCGCCGACCCGGGCTGGGCGGGCAACCCGCTGCTGCGCCGTACGATGCAGGCCTACCTGGCCGCCGCGGAGAGCGTGGAGGGCGTGGTGGCCGACGCCGACCTGGACTACGCCGACGCCGAACGGGTCGGCTTCGTGCTGACCAACCTGATCGACGCGCTGGCCCCGAGCAATAACCCGCTGCTGAACCCGGCGGCGGTCAAGGCCGCCGTCGACACCGGCGGCGGCAGCACCCTGACGGGACTACGGCATTTCCTCGCCGACATGGCGGTGCCGCCGCGGGTGCCGTCCATGGTCGAGCCGGACGCGTTCGAAGTCGGGGTGGACCTGGCCGTCACGCCCGGGTCGGTGGTCCTGCGGACCCCGGTGTTCGAGCTGATCCAGTACCGCCCGGCCACGCCCGCGGTCCGGCAGGTTCCGTTGCTGATCGTCCCGCCGGTGATCAACAAGTTCTACGTGATGGACCTGGCGCCCAGCCGGAGCATGGTGGAGTACCTGGTCGGCCAGGGCCTGCAGGTGTTCATGATCTCCTGGCGCAACCCGGACGCCCGGGACGCCAAATTGCTGCTCTACCCCGTGGAGCAGCAAGGGCTACATCCGGGGACACGAATGGATGGCCGCCGCCACCTGCGATGCGCTGTAGGAGTGGAGCGGGCACGGCACGCTGCCGGTGGTCATCGACGCGGCCTTCTGCACCAGCGGGCTGCTGGACGACGCCAAGAACTACCTCGACGAGACCCGCCGGGCCCGTCTCGAGCAGATCACGCTGCTGGACTCCATCGCGTGGTGCGGACAGCCTGTTCCCGGCGCTCACCGTCACCAGGCGCGTCGAACGCGCCGCGGTCCACCCGACCTGCTCCACCGCCCACCTGGGGCTGACCAAGACCCTCGAGCGCCTGGCCGCGCGCCTCGCCGGCGAGGTCCTCGCGCCGGTTGGCACGACCTGCTGCGGCACCGCCGGTGACCGAGGGCTGCTCCACCCAGAACTCGTCGCCTCGCCACCCGCGAGGAGACGGCAAAGCTGGATGAGGTGCCGGCGCAGGCCTACCTGTCGGCCAACCGCACCTGCGAAATGGGCCTGCGCCAGGCCACCGGCTACCCGTACGAGTCGTTTGTATTCCTGCTGGAGGAACTGACCCGCCCGACCTAAGCAGACGCTCCGCCAAGGGGCACGATGCCGACCCGGTAGACGGCTTCCGATTTTGGCAGTGTGTTCATCGTGGGCGGGGCACGAACAACCGGTTAGGTTTCGTGTGCCTGGTACGGTGCGCGCCCGGCGGGTGGCTGAGACAGTGAGGCGTGACCGAGAAATCCACTGTCCGAAGTGTGACCTACGATCTACTGCGATCCCTCGGACTGACGACCGTCTTCGGTAATCCAGGTTCGACCGAGCAGACCTTCCTGCAGGAATTCCCCGACGATTTCCGCTACGTGCTGGCGCTGCAGGAGGCCTCCGCCATCGCGATGGCCGACGCGTTCGCTCAGGTCACCATGCGTCCGGCCCTGGTCAACCTGCACTCCTCGGCCGGCCTCGGCAATGCCATGGGGAACCTGGTCGCGGCCTACCACGGAAACACGCCCCTGATCGTCACCTCGGGACAGCAGCACCGGGAGCTGATGATCGGGGAACCGTACCTGGGCAACCGGGAAGCGACCACGATGCCGAAGCCGTGGGTGAAGTGGTCGTACGAGCCGGCCCGGGCACAGGACGTTCCTGAGGCGTTCATGCGGGCCTACGCGATGGCGCTGCAGCCGCCGGCCGGACCGGTCTACCTGTCGATACCCCTGGATGACTGGAAGCAGCCGCTGGCCGGCCCGGCCCGCGTCCGGACGGTGAGCAACCGGGTGGCCCCCGACGCGGAGCGGCTGCGGCTGTTCGCCGGCCGCATCTCCGCCAGCCGCCGTCCCGCGCTGGTCTTCGGACCCGACGTGGACCGCGCTGGCGGGTGGGACGCGGCCATCGCCCTGGCAGAAAAGCTGCGCGCGGCCGTCTACGGGGCCCCGCTGCTGGACCGTGCCTCCTTCCCTGAGGACCACCCCTTGTTCCGCGGGCCGTTGGGGATGTCGGTGAAGACGATCAGCGACCGGCTGGCCGGGCACGATCTGGCCGTCGTGATCGGCGCGGAGGTGTTCCGGTACTACCCCTACGTCCCCGGCGACTTCCTTCCGGCGGGGACGGAGCTGCTGCAGATCACCGCCAGCCCCGAGGTCGCCGCCGCCGCGCGGGTGGGCGACGCCCTGCTGGGCGACCCCAAGATCGCGATCGACCTGCTCCTGGCCATGGTCGCGGAGGGATCCGCGCGGACCGCCCCGGAGCCGATGGCGCGGCCGCGCCTGCTTCCGCAGGTGCCCAGCAGCCCGCTTACCCCGCCCGAGGTCTACGCCGTACTGAGCCGGGTCAGGCCAGCCGATTCGGTCATCGTCAACGAATCGACCTCCACCATGGCCCAGCAGATCGAGTGGCTTCCCACGGTCAGGACCGGATCGTTCTTCGCCACGGCCAGCGGGGGTATCGGCTGGGGCGTGCCGGCCGCGGTCGGGGTCGCGCTGGCTGACCGGGACCGCGGCGTCACCCGGCCGGTCATCGGCCTGATCGGCGACGGCTCGTCCCAGTACTCCGTGCAGGCCCTCTGGACCGCAGCTCAGCACAGGCTGCCGATCGTGTATGTGGTCATGCGCAACAACGAGTACTCCATCCTCAAGTCGTTCGCGGTGCTCGAGGAGACACCCGGGGTTCCCGGGCTGGACCTGCCCGGGCTCGCCATCGCCGCCGTGGCACGCGGATGGGGATGCCGCGCGGTCGACGTCGCGACCACGCAGGAGCTGGAGCAGGAGTTCAGGACGGCCCTGAGCACCGACACCACGACCGTCATCGTGGTGCGCACGCAACCGCAGAAGGCGCTGCTTTAGAGATCTCAGGCGTGGTCGACGAAGAGGTCGGCCTGCGGCTCGGCGCCGGGCTGGTAGGCGTACCGGTCGAAGTCGGTCACGCCCTGGGCGGCCAGCACGTCCTCGCATAGGAACGCGTTCCCGGTGCAGTCCCGGCTAGGCCTGTTGATCACCGCTTACGCCGCGTCGGCGTACAACTCGGGCTTGCGGGCCCGGGCGATCGCCTCGTCGCCGCCGAGCAGGTTCAGCACCGCGGCCGTGGCGATCAGCGTCCGCGGCCATAGTGCGTTGGAAGCGATGCCGTCCTGGGCGAACTCGGCCGCGAACCCCAGGGCGCAGAGTGTCATCCCGTACTTGGCGATCGTGTAGCCCACATGCGGGCCGAGCCAGCGCGGCTCCAGGCTGACCGGCGGGGCGCCAAGACGGCCGAGCCGCACCCCAAGCTGGAGGGGGGTTCGAGGAGGCCTTCGGGGTCCCGGTGCTGGAGGGATACGGCCTGTCGGAAACCTCGCCGATCGCCTCGTTCAACCATCCCGGCCGCGAGCGCAAGCCCGGCTCGATCGGCACGCCCATCCGGGACGTGCGGATGCGCGTCGTGGATAGCGAAGACCACGAGGTCCCGCAGGGTGAGGTCGGCGAGATCGTCATCCGCGGGCCGAACGTGATGAAAGGCTACTGGCAGCGCCCCGAGGCCACCGCCGAGGCCGTGAAGGGGGCAGGGGAGACGGGTGGGGGCTGGCTCCACACCGGTGACCTGGCCCGGGTCGACGAGGACGGCTACTTCTACATCGTCGACCGGAAGAAGGACCTGATCATTCGCCGCGGCTACAACGTCTACCCGCGGGAGATCGAGGAGGTGCTCTATGAGCATCCCGCGGTCGCCGCCCCGGCGTCGAGTTCATCGCCAGCCTGGCCGGCAAGCCCGGTAAGGTCGGCCGCCGGCTGTCGATCATGGTCGGTGAGCTCGACCGCGTCGCGCTCGGCAGGTCCGCTATTGAGCCGAAGCGTGGCGACCGGCGGTTCACCGACCCTGTTGGGCTCGAATACACGATCAGGGTGGTGACCGGCGTCATCGGCACGAAGGGCGGCCGGGGTCGGCACACCATTACCGCATCGCCGCTGGACCGCGGCGACCGCTTGCCGAAAGCGCAGCGCTCGGGACACCGGAACCCCCACGCGGGCATGGTCCTTGAAGCCCCTCGGCCCGCGACCGTTGCGGACGGCTTGGCTGTGACCCGAGGATCGGACCCGGTCATCGACGTCGCCAGGCGGGTGCGGGCGGAGCGCCACAACCTCGTCTCCGTCGACCCGCAGTCCCGCGAACCGCCGGAGGGCGCTCCGCGTGCGGCTAAACGAAGGACGTGGTCGACGTCCGCGAACGGCGCCAGTTGCCTCTTGCGCATGACAAACGTCACCGACTCGATGTGCAGGGTTCAGCGCATCCGGTGACGCTGGGCACTCCCAGTCGATGACCTCCGCAGGCAGACTAGGCACCGAGACGTGCATCACCTCGGAGGTAGATCGGTTCTCGGACTTCTCCGCCAGTGTCCAACCCAGCCCTGGGCTTGACCGCAGAGCGCAACTGAAATCGAGGCATCCATGATCCATGTGGGCCGCCGAGATGGGCGTACTGACCGAGCTGGCGATCAGCCACGGCGCCAGCGTGCTGGGCCCGCACGCGGCCGACGCGTGGATGGGTCGGCGCTTTGACTTCTCCACGGTGGAGAACTACGTCAACACCTCGGGCGGGTTCGCTGAGACCATCGAGGTCGCCCACATGTGGCGCCACATCGAAGGCCTTCATACGGCCTTGAAGGCCGCCCTCGCACCGCTCGCCGACGAGGTCCTTGCGCACTTTTCGTATGTCTACACGCAGGGGACCTCGATGTACCTGATACTGCTCGGGCGGGCCGCCGATGACGCCGCTGCCACCGAGCGGCTGGAGAAGATCTGGGCGACCGGCGCGCTGCTGGCCAACCACCGCGAGGTCACCGCGCTGATCCGCAAACACGGCCGGGTCGCTGGCGCCGAGATCGTCGACCGGCTCACCGGCGACCAGATCACCGTTCGCGCCCGCACCGTCGTCAACGCCGCTGGCCCCTGGGTCGACCGGGTGCTAGCGCTGGAGCGGGTGCCGGAACGCCCCACCCTGCGACCCACCAAGGGCGTGCATATCGTCCTTCGCACCGAGGACTTCCCCCTGCGCACAGCCGTATTTCTGCGATCTCCGTCGGACGACCGCGTCGTGTGGCCCACGCCAGCGGGCGACGGGCGCCACGTCTACGTCGGCACCACCGACACCGACTTCACCGGTTCGATTGATGACGTCGTCGGCGACGAGGAGGACTTCGCCTACCTGCTCGAGGCCGCCAACCACACCCTGCCCGATGCCCACGTCGACAGCACCCTCATCGTTGCCTCCTGGGCGGGCCTGCGCCCTCTCATCGCCCCGGCAGCAGGCACCTCCAACTCAGCCGCATCACGCGAGCACACCATCACCACCGGTCCCGACGGGATGATCACCGCCGCCGGCGGCAAGCTCACCACCGCCCGCCTCATGGGCGCTCAGATCGTCGACGCCGTAGCCGAGCAACTGCGTGACCGTGACCACGTGCGCGGGCTGCCCGAGTCCGTCACCGCGAGTGCGGCTATCTCCGGCGGCGACCCCGGCGAGGTATTCCGCGCCCAGCAGGCCGTGGCCGGCGCGCCCGTCCCACCCGAGGTCAGGGGGCGGTGGCTGCGCCGATACGGCGGCAACGCCACCGATCTGGCCCGCGCAGCGACCCGGAACCAGGAGCAGGGCCAGCCCATCGCAGGCTCTGTCATCACCCCCGCCGAGATCGAGCATGCCGTACACCGCGAGATGGCGATGACCGTCTCCGATGTCCTGGTGCGCCGGACGGGATCCTTCTTCTGGTCCGCCGACGGCGACATCACCACGATCGAGCGGGTCTGCGACGTGCTGGACACGGCGCATGCTTACACGCCGGCACAGCGCCATCAGCAACAGACCGACTACATGCGCTGGATCCAGCGCAACCGTGGAATCCGCACCGAATCCTGACCACCAACCTCCGCCGACCCCAGAATCACAGCGTCAGTGGAAGTGTCGCGCTCGAAAAATAGGACTGGTCTGGTGACCGCGCGTCGGTCAGCTGAGCGGCGTGGTGGCGCAGGGCCCTGTCATAAGTTTGGATGGACTGGCGAAAGGCGTCAGGTCAGGCCGGAGCACTGGCCGGTGGCCGGACCGTTGCTGGTGTTGGGCTTGCCGCCATCGGTCGGGGCCGATTTGTCGCCAGAGCACGACAGCGCCCCGCTGACCGAGTTGCCCGCCACCACAGTGCCGCCGGTGTTGCCAGTAGGGCTTGTCGGCCCCCGATGGCGTCTCCTGACACGGTCACCCGGCCGCCGTTACCAGCGATGTGGGCCGGCCCGTTAATGGTCGCCCCGCCCAGCGTCACGTCGCCGACGTTGCCGATGAGGTTGACCACGCCAGTAACGGTGTCGGCGGGGCACGGCGTGCCGCTGGCCCCACCGAGCAGCACCGGCCCAGCCGCGCCGGTCACCGACGCCGGCCCACTGACAGTCGAGCCGCACACCGCCACTCTGGCCGGGCGGCCGGCCGATAGCGGGCCGCCCAGTGTGGAGGCCTGGATGGACACCACCGCCCCTGCCGTTATCGTCAGGGGGCCGGAGATGGTCGCCTGGTCCAGGCAGGTGACCCCCGCCCCAATGGTCAGCGGCCGATTGTGGGTACCGGTGACCTTGGTCGCGGACCCGCCAACGGTGATCGACAGGCTGGCGGTAGCGGTAGCCCCGGCGGAGCCGGCGGCCTGCACGGTGAAGTCGAACGTGCCGGCCAGCACCGGAACCGGAGATCACCCCGGCCGGGCTCAGCGACAGCCCCGGCGGCAGCCACCTGTCGGAGAGGGACCAGGTGTACGGCGGAGTGCCGCCGCTGACGGCGAGCATCGGCATGGAGTACCGGGTGCCCAGCATCGCATCCGGCAGGCTGGCCGCGGTCGCCGGTACCGGGCTAGCTACGACAGCTCCGTTACCAGGTTGCTGCCCGTGTCCAGGACACGTGCGTTTCTGGATGCGTCCGCCCCAACCCCATGCGGAAAGACCGGGCCGGTGAACGGCGGGATGACTTTGGCTATGCGCCCCGGCCGTGTTGACTGCTGGCCGGCGCGTTCCAGACCGCTCCCGGCGACACTTTGGAGCTGAACGTGGTACGCGGCACCGGCGACCGGACAACTCATGTGATCTTGGGCGAGAGCG
>Ga0302228_10003342_pt1 | contig 10487 bp, 4 predicted proteins | sample II_Palsa_N1_2_FD_193519 | JGI IMG/M metagenome (GOLD analysis project Ga0302228, IMG submission 193519) | Peat permafrost microbial communities from Stordalen Mire near Abisko, Sweden - II_Palsa_N1_2 | ecosystem: Environmental > Terrestrial > Soil > Palsa > Peat permafrost | place: Sweden...
AAAAAGTACGCATCCCATGCGGGCTGCTCGGCACTGGAGGAACGCAACAGATCGGCCGCATCCTGCGGTGAGTCGGTTTGCAGGAATGATTCGAGATCCTGGGGTTGCGACAGCACCGTGCCCAGCTCATCGCGAATCAGCGCGGTGTTGGCCTCGAGTTCCGCCTGCCATGGAAAGCGCCAATGCGGGTAGTAAGGCTGACTCGGCACCGCGGGGAAATACAGAAATTTCGGTTGTTGCCGTGAATCGGGCAGCGTGGCCTTTTGCTCGCCCAGATAGATGGCAAGACATTGCTCGACGCGCACCAGTTCCGAAGCGCCGTAACGCTGGCGCAGTGGTTCGAGAACACTGTTGAACAAGTCGCGACGCCCAAGAAGCACGTACTGCGTGGCGTGCTGCACGACCTCGCGCAACTCGGGCGCGGTGGTTTCGTGGTTGAGCCAACGCCCCTTTGCTTGCGCCGTGTTGATGGCATTGAAGGTGTTGACCAACGCCTCGTACGGCTCCCCCAGCTGGTCCAGCAGTATCCCCAACCGCAAGCGCGCCAGGAACATATCCGGCTTGAGCGCCAAGCCCTTGCGAAATGCTTCGACCGCCGCCTTGGTATCCCCCGCAGTCGTGCGCGCCGCGCCCAGCTGAACCAGTGTGAACGGATCTTCCGGATGGGCACGGTGCGCAGCGGCCAGCAGCTCGATCGCTTCGCTCACCTGATCCCGGGCAAGGCTGATGCTGGCCAATTGTTGCAGCGCCTCAAGGTCGTCGGGCTGCGTCTCGAGCAAATGCCGGTAGGACTGTTCCGCGAGGGGCTGGTCACCCTGGCGCAGACCTAGCCGGGCCTTTTCACGATGATCCGCCGCGGGCTGGTGTTGCTCATTCTTCATTGCTTGTTTCACTGTTGGCTGGGCTGCGGGTGCCTGAACGGGCGCCACAGCGGGCTGAACTAGCCGGCATAATACGCGGTGAAGCACCCCATTGCCCTTGGGGCAGCAGGTTGCCTCGAAAAACTGCGTAGACGGCGCCACATTGAAGCAGACTGTCCGCCACCGATCACCTGACACTGAAAGGCTACCAATGACTCCTCGTCTACAGGGGCTGAGCCCCGCCACCCGCATGCACATCATGGTCGCAGGCGAAGCACTCGAAGCCGGCCGGGTGGACGAAGCCGAGCGTCATCTTGCCAATGCCAGCGCATCGGATCCGCAGCACCCTGAAGTTTTGCGGATGCAGGCCGGTATACACAGCCTGCGCGGGCGGCCGCAGGAAGCCCTTGGCGTGATGCGCCAGGCGTTGTCGCAACGCCCGCAGGACGCGATTTACCACAACACCATGGCTACTTTGTTGGGCAGCGTCGGCGACTACGATGCCGCGATTACCGCGCTGCGGCGTTGTTGCGAACTGCAACCCGATCTGGCGATCGCCTGGTACAACCTTGGCGTGATGCTGACCAAGTGTGTACGCAACGACGATGCGGTAGTCGCCTTGCAGCGTGCAGTTGCGCTGGCACCGGATCACGTGGCGGCACGTGCCCTGCTGGGTGACATGCTGCGCACCCGTGGGTACGTCGAGGACGCCGCGGCTGAGTATCGCAAAGTGCTCGCCGAGCAACCCTGGGCCGGCATGGCCTGGTGGGGACTGGCCGACCTCAAGACGACGCGTTTCGCCGATGGCGACATCGAGCGCATGCAGGATGCGATGAAGCAACCGCGCGCCGGTGACGACGACCTGATCGCGATGGGTTTCGCACTGGCAAAGGCGCTGGACGACGAAGGTCGTTACGCCGATTCGCTCGACGCGCTGGCCCAGGCCAACGCCGTGGCGAGACGGCGGCGGCAGTGGAATGCCAGCGCATTCTCCGCAGGTATCGACGCGGTCAATCAGGCATTTACGCCGCCACCGGCGGGCGCTCCGGAAGCGCTTGGCGATGAAGTCATTTTCATCGTCAGCCTGCCGCGCTCCGGTTCGACCCTGGTCGAGCAGATTCTCGCTTCGCACTCGTCGGTCGAGGGCGCTGGTGAGCTACCCGACCTTCCGATGGTGCTTGCGGAAGAATCGCGACGTCGGCGCAAGCCGTTTCCCCAATGGGTCGGCGAGATGCAGCCAGCGGACTGGGAACGGCTCGGCACCCGCTATCTGGAACGCACCGCGCACTGGCGCCAGCGGCGCCCGGTGTTCATCGACAAACTGCCCAACAACTGGATGTACATTGGCGCGATACGAGCCATGCTGCCCGCTGCTCGCATCATCTGCTGCCGTCGCGATCCGCTGGAAAACTGCTTCTCGTGCTACCGCCAGCATCTGGCAAACAACGATTATTCGCGCACGTTCGACGATCTGGCCGGTTTCTGGCGCGACTTCGATCGCAGCGCGCGTCACTGGTCCGCGCTAAGCCCCGCGCGCGTGCATGAACACAGCTACGAAGGTTTGCTTGCCGATCCGGAGGGACAGATTCGTCAGCTGCTGGAGTTCTGCGAGCTACCGTTTGAACCAGCGTGTGTGCGATTTCATGAAACCGAGCGCGAGGTTCGCTCGCCCAGCGCAACCCAGGTACGCGAACCGCTGCGTCAGGACACGGCCAGTGCGCCGCGCTACGGCGCGCTGCTCGATCCGTTGCGACAGGCTTTGGGCATCAGCCTGGACGGCTGACCGCTAGCTTGAGCACTCACGCCCAATAGTGGCGCGAGTGCGGTGGTGCTGCCTAGTCAGCCGGATACGGCTTCACGGACTTCCGCGAGGTATTTCTCGTACGGTCGCCATTCTTCGAACGAGCGCGTGTGGATCGGCTCACGCACCTGGACCATGCTGAGGGTGGCGACCACCGATGTGTTGCGGGTGAGATCCGCGCATCCCGGTTCCCAGTCCAACCCGCAGAACGCAAAGACCTTGCGCGCCGTCTCCTCGGGTTCACGTACGAGGTCGCCGTAATTCACATCGAGGATCTGACCCGGCATCGCGCTGTGCCAGTGGGCGAGCACGCGACGGTATTGCAGATAATGCTGAGTCAGCGAATCCAGCTGGTAACTATACGGAAATGAATCTCCCAACATCGCGCGGTAATTGGAGAAACACACGTCCATCGGCTCGCGCACCAGGTTCAGGATGCGCGCCTGGGGCAACGCGCGACGCATCATCCCCGCCAGCATCCAGTTTCGTGGCAGCTTGTCGATAAAGAACCTTGCGTCCGGCGCTCGCCATTGACTCTGCGCAAGGTAACCGCGACCGATTTCCGCATAGTCGAGGTTAGGCAAACGCTCCAGGATCTTTTCGTCCAGCGTGACCCGGTGGTCAGCCGCCCGGCGCAGTTGTCGGCCGAAGTCATCGAGCTCGCCGGCCGACTTCACTTGCGAATGGTTGCTCAGTATCCGATCGAGCAAGGTGGTGCCGGAGCGCGGCATGCCGATGATGAAAATCGGCTGCGGTCCGTCGAATTGAACGTCGTGCGACCGCAGGAATTGAGGAGTGCAGCGCTGAATCAAACCTTCGAACAGATTCCACGCGTACGTCGAATCGACTTCCTTGCGGGCATACATGATCGCATTCGCGCGCGTGAGCGCGGACCACGCATCGTCATGGTGACCGACGCGCTCGAGCTCCTCGTACATGGCGAACTCGAAGGACGCGTGATTCGCGGTGCCCGGTGCAACGTGGCGAATTTTAGCCGCCAAGTCGTCGAGAAGACCCGGTTTCGGCGTTTTTTTGCGCATTCGAGCCAATGCCAATGCCGCCCGACCATTGGTGGGGTCGAACCACAGGGAAGCTTCATGTTCGCTTTCCGCATCGGACAGACGTCCGTTGAAGGTGAGCTCCAAAGCCCGCTGGTAACGATATTCGGCTCCATCCATGCCTGCGACGCCTGCGCGATCCAGCAATGCTAGCGACTCGGGGTGCTCCCCAAGCATGCCGCGCAGTTCGGCCAAGCGCATAAGGACGGCAGCGTCCTGCGTACTCGCGGCAGCACGGTCCATGCAACGGCGCGCGGTCACGATTTCGCCCACTTTGTGGAGCAGGTCAGCCAACTCGGTAACCACCATGGCGTCGCCAGGAAGATTGCTCGCCGCGGTCTCCGCGTAGCGAGCTGCGTCGCTCAAGCGGTAGTCCTTCCAAGCGATGGTGCCCAGAATCAAGTTCGCTTGCGCGTGCGTGGGATCACGTTGCAGGAAGCTTTCAAGCGCGACTCGCGCAGCCACCGGCTGGCCTTCGGCCAGGTAGCGTTGAGCGCGATTCCATAGACGATCGTTGCTCATAGTGATTTATCGGTCATTGCAAAGGGCCACGCGTTCTGCTTCGAATCTACTTGTCCGCGCCAGCTAAATAAGTCGGACTTTCGCCAAAGCATGGGGAGCAGTCGCTCACGCGAAATCAATCGGTCAGCTCAGTGGGATAACCCAAATGCCGAAGCATCGGCTGAAGTATCGGCCATGCCGGCTCGAATTCTTTTTGGTAGCGTTTCCAGCGGTTCAATCCCTTCTTGTTCACCGGCACGATGACCTGCGTGTAGCTGGGTGTGGCGATGTATTCCTTGCTCCGGGCGTGCCGATCGAACGCAAGCATGGGCGTGGCGTCGTCCAGTTCCAGAAACTGCGCGATACGCTGGGTCTGCTGCGGAAAATCCGTCACCAGATCTTCGTATCGCGACACCAGCACGTTGGGCTTGAAGACCTCTACGTCCTGCAGCCAACGCTCTACAGACTGCACGTAGGCGGCGGCCAGCCGCGGGATGCTGGAAGCTGCCGCACCGAGGATGCTGGCTCGGAAATTCTGCATGTAGCAACTGAGGATCACATCGCAGGGATGGCGCAGCGCGAAAATGAATTTCGCCTGCGGAAACAGTCGATGGATCATCGGCAGCCACAACATGTTCAACGGATTCTTGTCGACCAGCTGGGTGTCCCAGTTCCGATCGATCGTCTCGCAGACCATCTTCAAGTAGAGCTTGCGCAGCTCATCGCCGTCGCGTTGCTGCAGGACGCTAAGATCCTGCAGGATACGTGGATCGTGCGAGCGTAGCTTGTCCGCCAGCCTGTTAAAAAACGGATTTTCATCCATTGATTGCAGACCTGGATGTGCATCCAGCATCTGCTCCAGCAAAGTGGTGCCCGAACGCGGGAAACCGACGATGAATACCGGCGAATGACCGGCGTCCGGTGCCTGCAGTATCGGCCATTGCCGGTAGGCTTCCGACGAGACTTGCGGCAGGATGACTGCTGGCAATGCGGCCGCCTCGGGCGTGAAATGATCTGGCGACGCGATCTTGAGCTCTTCTACTTGAAGCGCGTGGGCGGTTTTTAGAGCTTGTATAGCAAGCTGCGGTTCGCCGGTCTTGTCGTAAGTCTGGGCCAGTTCGAAATAGTAGGCCATGTCGTTGGCGTGCCGCGGTCCCGACGACTCCAGCAGCGATTGCGCGGATGCCAGCTCTCCCCCACGCAGCGCCAGCTTGGCGAGTTGGTGGTTCATTTCCTTTTTTTCGGTGACTCCAAGCTCAGGGTAGGATGCTGCGATCGATTGCAGCAATGCCTCTGCTTGATCCACCCGATTCAGTCGCTCATAAACAGTGGCCAGCAGGAACATCGTCTCAAGCTCGGAATGACCTCGCAGCACCACATCTTCAAGCAACGACTGCGCACTGCTGGCGTCGCTCAACAGTATCAATAATTTCGCCAACTCCAGTTGCAGTACGTCATCATTCAGCGGCAGCCACTGACGCCATGGCCGCAGCAGATCCTGGGCACCGTTGAAGTCCTGACACAGGCAACACGCGCGTGCACCATGCACGCGGGCCAGCGGCGATGTCCGATCCAGATCAAACGCATCCAGCAGCATTTCGCGCGCGGCGAGATAATCCTTGCGCTCGATCAGCATCAGCCCCAGATCGACGCGAGGCACGGGATTGCGCGGATCCAGCGGGATCGCGGTGAGATAGCCCGCTTCGGCCTCCGTGAGAAAACCTCCCTCGCGCAAGGCGGTCGCGTAGTTTGCCCAGTGCACGCCTTTGCTGGGAAATAGCTCGGTCAACCGAGCGTAGGCGGCGATCGCCTCGGGAACGCGGCGCTGCAGGTGCAGGCTTACCGCCAGCAGCAGCAGCAGGTCTTCGTCATACGGCTGTATCAGCAGGTTTGTCCGGCACAGGCTTTCGGCCGCCAGCAAGTCCCCGGACTGTATCGCCGCGTTAATCGCCTCGAATTGCATGCATGAACACCATAAAAAAACGGGGCCGCGCAATCAGCTTGCGCGGCCCCTCAAGGTTGAAACGTCAAGCCAAGTTTAGAACTTGACGGTGACTCGACCGAAGAAGTAGCGACCCAGCATGTCGAAGTCGCTCGGATCGGTGTTTGCGTTCAACGTGTTGTTCGCGTACAGCATGGGCGGCTGCTTGTCGAACAAGTTGTTGACGCCGAACTCGACGCGCGTATTCAACGGTTCGATGTTGTAGCCCAGCGAGACGTCGTTGTAAACCGTCGCGCCGTACTTCAGCACCGCACCCTGGATCGTGCAGTAGCTACCGAAATAGCAGGTGCCATCCGGATGGACGTCCTGCGACGGGCTCTGCGAACCCATCTGGAAGCGGCCGATGTAACGCAGGCGCCACGACGCGTCCCAGTTACCCTGCTGCCAGTTCACGTAGCCCTGACCCTTCCAACGCGGGAACAGGCAGTTGCCGGAAGCGCCCGGGCAAGCCGCTGCCTGCGCCGAACCGAACGGCATGAAGTGGCCGGCATCGTTGTACGTGATGTTTCCATCGGTGCCCGGTGCCGTCTGCTCGTTGAAGTACTTCAGGTAGGTGGCGTTCAGGCCCACGCTGACCTGGCCAAACGCGAACTGCGGCAGCTTGTAGTTCAGCGAGAAGTCGACGCCGCCAGTGCTGGTGGTACCCAGGTTGCCGGTCGGCTGCAGGGTCTGCGCGGTCAGCTGGCCCTGGTTGACGCCCGAGGCGTAGCGCTGAATGAACGGGCAGTAGGTGGTGTCGCCAGCGGCGCAGAGATCAAGCTCGCTCTGCACGCCCACCGTGGTGATGACGTTGTTGAGGTACAGGTGCCAGAAGTCGACGGTCGTCGACAGGCCCGGCGCCCACGACGGGCTGTACACCGCGCCGAAGTCGAAGGTCTTGCCTTCTTCCGGCTTGATCGGGAAGTTCGCGTAAGCGGAACCCGACACGATGCCGTTACCCTGCAAGTTCTGTGCAACCAGCTGGTTGACGAAGCTGCCATCGGTCGGAACATTCACGCAGGCCGGGTTGCCACCACCGGTGTAGCCGGTGCAGGGATCGCTGGAGATACGGTAAGCCGAGGAGCTCGGCGCACCATAGACTTCACCCAGGTTCGGCGCGCGGAACACTTCGGCCATCGTGCCACGCAGCAGCAAGTCGTCAAACGGCTTGTACTCAACGGCAAACTTCAGGTTGTTGGTGGTGCCGAACAGGTTGTACTTGGAGTAACGATCGCCGATATCGACGTTCAACGACTTCACGAACGGCAGGTCGTTGAGGATCGGGAAGAACGCTTCGGCGTACGCTTCCTTGACGTTGTAGCCACCCTGCAAGCCGGAGCTGCACTGGCTGCCCAGGGCGCAAGTACCGGTGTCCGGGTTGATCGTCAGCAGACCGTCGACCTGGTCGTGCTCGTATTCCTGACGATAATCCGCACCAACGGCGAGGTTGACCGTACCGGCGGGCAGATCGAACACGCCGCCGTTGAAGTCAGCGTGCCAGACCTTTTCCTGCGTCAGGCTCTGGATCAGGCCCGGCGAAGAAGCGGCCTGCAGCGAAGCGACCGACTGCGGGGTGAATTGGTTGAACGGGTTGAACGGAATGCAACCGGCGATGATGTTGGCCGGCGCACCAGCCGTGGCTGGCGTACCGCAAACGATCGTGCCACCGTTGTTGAACGACGGACCTGCTGCCTGGTTCAGGATGTTCAGATTGACCAGGCCGGTGGTGGACTCCGTCTGGGTGGTGTGGCCGTAATCCAGGCCCACGTCCCACTGCCAGGTCTGGTTGCCGATCGGGAAGTCACCCTTGAAGCCGGTGTGGACCTGACCGGTGGTCGTGCCGAAGAACTGCTCGCGCAGACCCAGCGCCGTGGTACGCACACCCAGGCTGCTCGCGCCATTCGCATAGTCAACACCGAACGGGTTGTAATAGTTCTGCGCCGAAACCTGCAGGCCACCGGCCGTCGTCACCGGGTCTGCCGCCAAGGCCGCGTTGGACGAGGTCTTGTCGATGTACAGGTCCATGTACGCGCTGACGTGATCGGTAATGTTGTATGTGCCCATCAAGAACGCATTGGTGCGCTCCTGCGGGGTCAGGATCAAGTTGACCGTGGCGTAGTTGTACTTGTCGGTGTTCGCGCCATTGTTGACGAAGCAATGGTAGCTGGACGGCGACAACGTATCGGTCGTGCCAGTGTTGTGCGCCAGGAACGGGCAGCCCGGGAATGCGTTGGTGAAAGCAGCATTCGGGGAACCGCTCAGCTGGATATGACCCTGCGGCGAAGTGGCCGAACCACCCGTGTAGACTGCAGGGTGTTGCGGTGCAGAGGGAACGTCCGCCTTGCCGTTGGTGCCGTACAGGGTGAGGGAGTTGCGCGAGAACGCGCGGTTGCCTGCCTCCACACCGTCGGTCTTGTTGTAGTCCACGCCGCCCATGATGCTGCCCTTGTCGGACGTCTGGCCAAACGTGAAGGTGTAGCCCTGCTGCTCGCCGTCGTTATGGTCGGACTGACCAAAGTTCGTCGAGAACTCGGCGCCCTGGTAATCCTTGCGCAGGATGAAGTTGACCACGCCGCCGACCGCGTCGGAGCCGTAGACCGAGGACGCGCCGGTGGTCAGCGTGTCGATGTGATCGATCATGGCCGCCGGGATCGAGTTCACATCTTCGTTGTTGATGCGATGACCGTCGACCAGGATCAACGTACGGTTCGGGCCCAGGCCGCGCAGACCGATGGTGCTGGCGCCAGCGCCGCCGGAGTTGTTGACCTGCGGGTTCGTGTTGCCGCCGGTGACGGCCGGCAGATCCTGCACCAGGTCACCCAGGGTCAGCTTGCCGCTGGCCTGGATCGCGGCGCGATCGATGGTCACGACCGGGCTGGCCGTTTCCAGATCCACGCGGCGAATGTGCGAACCGGTCACCACGACCGTCTGCAAGGTCGATGCCTTTTGCGGAGCGGACGGGTTGGTGCTCTGCGGTGCCGGCTGTGTGGACTGATCCTGAGCGAATGCGGTGCTCGAGGCACCCACCGCGATGACAGCACCCAGCGCAAGCTGGACTGCCGATGAAAGTTTTGTGACCCCAAGTTTCATGAAAACACCCTCCGATTAATTATCATCAATGGGTCAGAAAAACGTTCTGCCCAAAAGCCCCACACTTGGCCCGACCTTACCCAGACCGATCAACTTCAGACCTCAGATCTTGCTGATCCAGGTCGATACTAACAGGCAAATAACGCTACGTGAACACGCTACACACTTGCGTTGATCTGCAAATGGCGGCTCCCAGTTCCGTTTTGATACCCATCCCTAGGGCCGGTTCACGCGTTATGCCTAATGGCTGCACAGCTCTTTATCACGCCTCTTTTACACATTGTCAACAAATTTTGTACGGAAAGTAACCGCGTATGGCCACGGTTCAGCTGGAACATTTCCCCGTACGGAAGCGCATGGCGACGGGCTTCGCGGGCCATACCAGTTGCAGACCCCACTGCGCGGGTATGGGCCTCAGTCGGTTTCCGGGCCCTGCTCGAAGCGCAGGTGTTTCACGCTGCGGCCGTTGCGCCGCACCAGCTTCAGAGCTTCGATGCCGATCCGGATGTGTGACTCGACGAACCGCGACGTGACACCGCTGTCGCTGGCTTCAGTCTTCACCCCTTCGGGAATCATTGGCTGATCGGATACGAGCAGCAGCGCGCCGCAGGGAATCCGATTGGCGAAACCGGCCGCGAAGATGGTGGCGGTTTCCATGTCCACCGCCATGCAGCGGGTGCGGCGCAGATAGTCCTTGAAGGTATCGTCGTGCTCCCACACGCGCCGGTTGGTGGTGTAGACGGTGCCGGTCCAGTAATCGTGACCGAGATCACGAATCATGGTGGACACCGCACGCTGCAGCTGGAACGCCGGCAGCGCCGGCACCTCCGGCGGCAGGTAGTCGTTGCTGGTGCCCTCGCCGCGGATCGCGGCAATCGGCAGCACCAGATCGCCAAGCTGATTCTTCTTCTTGACGCCGCCGCATTTGCCCAGGAACAGCGCAGCCTCCGGCTCGATCGCACCCAGCAGATCCATCACGGTGGCGGCGTTAGGGCTGCCCATGCCGAAGTTGATCAGGGTGATGCCGTCGGCGGTGGCGTTCGGCATCGGGCGATCGCGCCCCTGCACCTCCACCCCATGCCATTGTGCGAACAGGTCCACGTAATGACCAAAGTTGGTCAGAAGAATGTATTTGCCAAACTGTTCCAGGGCGGTGCCGGTGTAGCGCGGCAACCAGTTGGAGACGATCTCCCGCT
>Ga0302228_10003347_pt1 | contig 10481 bp, 8 predicted proteins | sample II_Palsa_N1_2_FD_193519 | JGI IMG/M metagenome (GOLD analysis project Ga0302228, IMG submission 193519) | Peat permafrost microbial communities from Stordalen Mire near Abisko, Sweden - II_Palsa_N1_2 | ecosystem: Environmental > Terrestrial > Soil > Palsa > Peat permafrost | place: Sweden...
CGCGCAGAAATGCGGTGAATGACTGGATCGTAATCGAGCTTTGCCGATGCTGCGGATAGACTGCATAAAGCGCCGTTGCGCGCGGCAGAAACGGCTCCAGCAAGCCAACAAGCTGACCGGTTTTAAGTGCGGCGGAGACGATGAAATCCGGCAGGCGCGCGATTCCAAGTCCCGCAAGCGCCGCATCTCGGATTAATTCGCCGTTGTTGGCACGCAGCGGTCCGTGCACCTCCACGGCCTTGTGTACGCCGTCCAGCACGAACTCCCAGCTCGCTGGGCCGCCGTGTCCATACAGAAGACAGGCATGCCGGTCGAGATTGGCCGGCGTGGCGGGCGTGCCGCGCCGACGCAGGTACTGCGGACTACAGCAGACCACCATGCGGACTTCCGCGAGCTTCTGCGCGATCAGCGTCGAATCGGCCAGCGTGCCGATGCGGATCGCCATGTCGAACCCCTCGCCCACCACATCGACGGTGCGATCGCTCAACTCCATGTCGAAGCGCACGTCTGAATGTTTCTTCAGGAACATCGCTACCAGCGGCGACAGATGGACCATGCCGAACGACATCGGCGCGCTCACCCGCAGCAGACCATGAGGTGACGCCCGCCGCAGCGACATGGCCTGCTCGGCCTCTTCCACCTCTCCGAGAATGCGTTTGGCCCGCTCGTAGAACTCCTGGCCGAGTTCAGTGACGGCAAGCTTGCGCGTGTTGCGGATCAGGAGCCGCACGCCGAGCGCCTCTTCGAGCGCCATGACGCGGCGGCTGACGAACTGCTTCGACAGCGTCAGCCGGTTGGCCGCGGTGGTGAAATTGTGCGCGTCGACCGTGGCGACGAAAATCCGCATGTCATCGAGTTGCATTGGCTCGCTCCTGAGTGTTGATCATGGTCGCCCGCGGGTGGTGTCGGCCACCGCCTAATTGTCAACCATGATGCGACAGTGTTTCCGATTACGGCACGATTATAAGCACATTGATTGACTTAAACTGCTCTACATGGATCACGGACGACAACCCTCGCCGGATCGCACAATCAAGGAGAAACAACATGCTCGACATCAGACACGCCAATCAACGCGGCCGCGCGGAGCACGGCTGGCTCAGTTCGCGTCATACGTTTTCCTTTGCCAACTATCACGACCCGAAGCAGAACGGCTTTTCGGATCTGCTGGTGATCAACGACGACCGCGTCGCGCCGTCGCAAGGCTTCGGCACGCATCCGCACCGCGACATGGAAATCTTCTCGTATGTGCTGGATGGCGCGATGGAACACAAGGACACGATGGGCACCGGCTCGGTAATCGTCCCCGGTGACATCCAGTTGATGAGCGCGGGCACGGGCGTCGCCCATAGCGAGTACAACCACTCGCGTAGCGACCCTGTGCACTTCCTGCAGATCTGGATTGCACCGGCGCTCAAAGGCACGCCGCCGCGTTATCAGCAGAGTCGTTTCGGCGAGGCGGAAAAGCGCGGTGCGCTGCGCCTCGTGATCTCGCCGGATGGTGCGAACGAGTCGCTGGTGGTGCAGCAGGACACGCGTGTTTATGCGGGACTGTTCGACGGCGACGAGAGCGCCCGGCTGGAACTGGCGGCTGACCGGTATGCGTATATCCACGTCGCGCGCGGCAGCATCAACGTGAATGGCCAGACGCTCGGTGAAGGCGACGGTGCACGGGTCCGCAATGAGCAGGTTCTGACGTTCTCACAGGGTCACGATGCCGAAGTGCTGGTGTTCGATCTGCGTAGCATCGAGATGTCGGAACTCTGGTCCTGAGCGCTGCGCAGCCAACATACGAATTGCATCCGTTATTGCCCGCTGTTCCAATCATGGCGGCATATTTGACTGAACTACGATGGTTCTGTGGCTTCCATGAAGCCACTTCCAATACGTGGGCCCGATCCGTCAATATGCCGCCGTCTCGCGGGATGACCTGATCGATGCGGGAATGCAGTCTGCACGCCGCTTGATAAAGGATCGGCCGTGGATATCATGAAAATTGCCAGAGCAGCGGGTTTGCAGATTCTGCTCGATGCCCGGATCGGCCGTGAAACCTATCACAGCGTCAGCGGGTCGCTGCTGTCGTTGCAGCGCTTTGCCGAGGCGGTTTGCGCCGCCCAGGCAGATGAGTTTGTGCCGCAGCAGGAAGCGTCGGCAGCACATGAAGCGTAACCACCCAGGTCGGTGATCTCGCATCACCGTCCTGGCTTTTAGACGCATTTACGGCGCGCCGACCTTGCCGGTTTGCTCCTTCGTCAGCTCTACCGGCAACACTCCGCTTGCGGCCGCTGCTTCGTCGACCGTGGTGCGGCCACCGTCGCGGAAAAATGCCTGCACCGCGGCGTTGTTCAACACGAGAATGCTGATGCGGCGGTTGGTCGGTTCATCGGCGACGTTTCGGTCCAATGGCAACACGTCAGCCAGTCCGCGCACCTGCAGCAGTTTGTCCTCCCTTAAGCCCCCTGCCACCAGCGCGCGTCGCGCGGCGTTGGCGCGGTCGCTGGAAAGCTCCCAGTTCGAATAGCCAGCGGTACCGCCCGAATAAGGCACGGCATCTGTATGGCCGGCAATCGACACGCGGTTGTCCACGTCGTTGAGCGACGCGCCGATCTGCTGCAGGATCGTCAGCGCGTAGTCCTCCAGCTTCGAACTGCCCGAGGCGAACATCGGCCGCTTCAGCGAATCGACGATCTCGATGCGCAAACCTTCGTCGGTGATCGACAGACGAATCTGCTCCCTATAGGCGCGCAACGACGGCGTCTGCTCGATCAATGCACCGATTTTGGCCTTGAGCTGCGCAAGCCGCTGCGCATCCATCTGCATTGCAGGCGGACTGACCGTAGGCGGCGCGGGCTGAACCTGACTCTTGTGCGCCACGCCCGGCCGGCTGTCCGATGCGTCGCGCCCCCCGCCCTGCACCACGCTCGGCCGCGCCGCACCGGTGCCTTCCTTGCCACCCAGCAAGGTGGAAAGCGGCGTGTTGAAATAATCTTCGATGCCCTCTTTGTCGTACTGCGAGGTCGAGCCCAGCAGCCACATCAGCAGAAAAAACGCCATCATGGCCGTCACGAAGTCGGCATAGGCAATCTTCCATGCACCGCCGTGATGGGCCTCGTGTGCCGCACCCTTACGCAGACGCCGCACCACGATGGGTGCCAACGCGTCCCCCGCGCTACCGCCCGATCGGTTCTCAGCCATGGCTCGTCTCCCTCATCCCGGTCAGGCCGCCTTGGGCATTTTGGTGGCGCGCACGGCGTCCTCGAGCTCCTTGAAGCTCGGCCGATCCGCGGTAAACAGCACCTTGCGGCCAAACTCCACCGCCACGGGCGGCGCGTAGCCGCTCATCGAGGCGAGCAACACAGCCTTGACGCACTGAAACGGTTTGGCGGCGGCGCGTCCCTTCGCATTGAGCAGATCGGCGAGCGGCCCAATGAATCCATACGCGAGCAGAATGCCAAGGAAGGTGCCCACCAGTGCGCCGGCGATCATCTCGCCAAGCACCGCAGGCGCGGCTCCCACCGAGCCCATCGTGTGCACCACGCCCATCACCGCGGCGACAATGCCGAACGCCGGCAAGCCGTCGGCCATCTTCTGGATCGCGTTGGCAGCGACGGAGGCCTCCGCGTGATGCGTCTCCAGTTCCTCGTCCATCAGGTCCTGCATTTCGAGCGCGTTCACGTTGCCGCTCGACATCATGCGCAGATAGTCGACGATAAAGTCGAGCAGATGATGGTCCTGGAGAACATGCGAATACTTCTGGAACAGCGCGCTTTGTTCGGGGGCCTCGACATCCGCCTCGAGGGACATCATGCCTTCCTTGCGTGCCTTCTGTAGCAGTTCAAACAGCAGCGCGATCAGTTCAAGGTATTTCTCTTTCGTATAACCGCCGCCCTTGAAGCAGATAGGCAGACTCTTGAACGTCTTTTTCAGCGTGGTGACCGGATTGCTGACGACAAACGCCCCTATCGCCGCACCGAAAATACACAGGAGTTCGAATGGTTGAACCAGCGCAGGAAGATGCCCTCCTACGCCGATAAAACTACCAATCACCGACCCCAACACCAATACCCATCCGATCGCAACAAACATGGCCTCTCCGTTTCAAACGCGGATTTAAACTGCTGCACGTCCACGCCGGACATTTCGTTCAGCGTAGCTGTGCCCCTCTCGATAATCCGCACCGGAGCAGGCGCGCGTGGCTGCGCCTCTCCGGAGAGATTCTATGTTCTTGATTGGTGCAAGCCTGATTGTCCTGCGCCGAGTGCATGTAGCAGCGCATTCCCGGTTTGCTCGAACCCAGGATTTCCCCGGCGCACGGGGAAATGTTCCACCCGGTTAATAGCTCTGTTTTCGGCAGCGCAGCGAATTTCTTAAGCGATAAATTTATTGACCACGTCTAAGCCTTGTGCGGCTTTGGCCTCTTTTTTTAATCGGTAAATACGGCCTCTACGGCGCAAACGTTTGGCCATTCGCAAATGGCGAACAGAAACCTCAGGTCATTCCCGCTCCGGAGAATTCTGCCAGCACACGTTCGCGAATTGCGGGTCTGATATTGGACTGCTCCATATTGCCGTGATAATGCGCGACCACACGCGGATTCATCACGCGGAACCAGAGCGGTGGCACATAAGCCACCATGATCATCGTCGCGTAACCGGACGGCAATTGCGGTGCGCCTTCGAAATGACGCAGTGCCTGAAACGAGCGCGTCGGATTGGCGTGATGATCCGCATGGCGCTGCAGTTGATAAAGAAACAGGTTGGTGACAACGCGATTGCTGTTCCACGAATGCTCAGGGCCGCAACGCTCATATTTGCCGCTCGGCAACTGCTTGCGGCCTAATCCGTAGTGCTCGAGATAATTGACGACTTCGAGCAGCGAGGCGCCGTATATCGCCTGGATCAGCAGGAACGGAATCACGACCTTGCCGAATAGAACGATCATCGCGCCCCATAGCAACGCAGTCATCGCCCACGCATGCAATACCTCGTTGCGCCAACTCCAATGCGAATGACCGCTGCGCGCGAGCCGCTCTTTTTCGAGCCGCCACGCTGATGAAATGCTGCCGAGCACCGTACGCGGCAAGAACGCCCAGAACGACTCGCCATAGCGTGCGCTGGCCGGATCGGGCGGTGTCGCCACCCGCACATGATGACCGCGGTTGTGTTCGACGAAGAAGTGTCCATAGGCAACCGGCGCCAGCGTGACCTTCGCCAGCCAGCGCTCGAAGCGGTCGGTCTTGTGACCGAGTTCGTGAGCAGTATTAATCGACACTCCGGTCGCCGCACCGAGCGAGAGCGCAAACCCCAGGTAGTCGTACCACGCGAGCGCATGCGTTCCGACGATCCACACTGCGCCGAAGAACGAGACGTATTCGACGAAGGTAGCGAGATAGACGACGCGCCGGTAATAGCGCTCGCGCTCAAGCATGAGCACCACTTCCTCGGGCGGATTGCTGGGGTCGTCGCCAATCGCGTAATCGAGCACTGGGATAATGCCGAACACAAAGATCGGACCAAACCACCAGAAGATATGCCAGCCCGTGAGCAGCGCAAGATTGGCTGCGTGCAGCGGCAACGTGATGGTTAGCGCACCGAGCAACCAGAGGTAGCGTTTGCCGTCGACCCAACGCGCGGGCGCCGCTTGCGAAGATGCCATCGTCAGTCTCCTTTTATATTGCCCTTCATCCTCGACCGCGCACGCACGCGTTGGAACGCGCACGGCTGATTGCCGCGAAAGGTCTGCTTCGATTCACAGATTTATATGGTGAGACGAGCCACTTCGCCAAGAATTGAATCCAGGCGACGGGCTCCAAACAAAGCGGCGCCGACCGCGCCCGCGGTGGCCTGCGTCAAGCGTGTGAATGAAACGGGTGTATAGGTGTCCCGCGATACCGCAAATGTCATCCGCTTTCGATGCGGCAACCGAAAACAATGAAGCCCGCACAAAAGCGGGCTTCATTGCAATGCAACAGATAGTGGCTGGTCTTCGTCAGTCCAGTCAGGACCGCCAGCCGCTCACGAAGAAAACTTAGGCCTCCACGAGCGCCGCAGCTTCCTCGACCTCCACTTCGTCATCCGCGCTATTGCGAATCAGGTGATCGAAGGCGGAAAGCGATGCCTTCGCGCCCTCGCCCACGGCGATGACGATCTGCTTGAACGGCACCGTCGTCACATCGCCGGCCGCGAACACGCCCGGCACCGACGTCGCGCCGCGCGCATCGACGACGATCTCGCCGTGCTTCGACAATTCGACTGTGCCCTTCAACCATTCGGTGTTCGGCACGAGACCGATCTGCACGAACACACCTTCCAGTTCGACCTGCTTCGTTTCGCCCGAGCGCAGATCCTTATAGACGAGTCCGTTGACCTTCTTGCCGTCGCCGGTGATCTCGGTGGTCTGCGCCTGGGTCACAATCGTCACATTGGCGAGGCTGCGCAGCTTGCGTTGCAGCACTTCGTCAGCCCGCAGTTGCGCGCCGAATTCGATCAGCGTGACTTCGCGTACGATACCGGCCAGATCGATTGCCGCTTCCACGCCCGAGTTGCCGCCGCCGATCACCGCGACGCGCTTGCCCTTGAACAACGGGCCATCGCAGTGCGGGCAGTAGGCCACGCCGTGGTTGCGGTACTCGCGCTCGCCCGGCACGTTGATTTCGCGCCAGCGCGCACCGGTGGCAAGCACGATTGTCTTCGCCTTCAGCACCGCGCCGCTTGCCAGGCGCACTTCGTTGATGCGACCCGGAACCAGCGCTTCGGCCCGCTGCACATCCATGATGTCCACTTCGTAGCTCTTCACGTGCTGTTCGAGCGCCGTGGCGAACTTCGGTCCTTCGGTCTCCTGAACGGAGACGAAATTTTCAATCGCAAGCGTGTCCAGCACCTGCCCGCCGAAGCGTTCCGCCACCACGCCCGTCTTGATGCCCTTGCGTGCCGCGTAGATCGCCGCCGCAGCGCCTGCAGGGCCGCCACCGACGATCAGCACGTCGAATACCGGCTTCTTCGCCAGTTCTTTGGCTGCACGCGCACCGGCACCGGTATCGAGCTTGGCGAGAATTTCCTTCACGCCGCTACGGCCCTGGCCGAACACTTCGCCGTTCAGGAACATCGTCGGCACGGCCATGATCTGGCGTGCTTCCACTTCGTTCGGGAACACCCCGCCGTCAATCGCCACGTGGCGGATGCGCGGGTTGATCAGCGCCATCACGTTCAGCGCCTGCACGACTTCCGGGCAGTTCTGGCATGTCAGCGAAAAATAGGTTTCAAACTGGTAGTCGCCGTCGAGTTCGCGGATCTGTTCGATCACCGCGTCGTCGAGCTTGACCGGGTGGCCGCCCACCTGCAGCAGTGCCAGTACCAGCGACGTAAATTCATGTCCCATCGGGATGCCGGCAAAGCGGATGCCCGTGTCCTTGCCCGGCTCGCCGATCGAGAACGAAGGCTTGCGCTCCGCGTCGCCGTGCCGCTCGATCACGCTGACGCGCGCCGACAGCGTCGCGATGTCGTTCAGCAATGCAAGCAGTTCCTGCGATTTGGCGCCGTCGTCGAGCGAGGCCACGATCTCGATCGGCCGGCTAACCTTTTCCAGGTACGATTTCAACTGAGTCTTGAGATTGGCATCCAGCATGGTTATTCGAATTCCGTGACGAGGGTTGGGCTCCGGGCGCCACCCACATTGCGTGGCGAGGAGGCGTGCGGGCCGTATGCACATGAAGCGGCAATGCGCGTGATACGGTCCACACGGTGAGACGCCAGCGAGCGGCGTGTACTGCGATGAGGCTAAGCTAAGCGGGAGGGCTTAGATCTTGCCGATCAGGTCGAGCGACGGGGTCAGCGTGTCGGCGCCCGGCGTCCACTTGGCGGGGCAAACTTCACCCGGGTGCGCTGCGATGTACTGCGCGGCCTGCACCTTGCGCAGCAGTTCGCCGGCGTCACGGCCAATGCCGTTGTCGTGAACTTCGCACAGCTTGATCTCGCCTTCCGGGTTGATCACAAAGGTACCGCGCAGGGCCAGGCCTTCTTCTTCGATCAGCACGTCGAAGTTACGCGAGATTGCCAGAGTCGGATCGGCAATCATCGGATACTTGATCTTCTGGATCGTGTCCGACGTGTCGTGCCATGCCTTGTGGGTGAAGTGCGTATCGGTCGACACGCTGTAGATCTCCACGCCGAGCTTCTGAAATTCGGCATAACGATCGGCCAGGTCGCCCAGTTCAGTCGGGCAAACAAACGTGAAGTCAGCCGGGTAAAACACGACGACCGACCACTTGCCCTTCAGGGTTTCGTCGGTAACGGTCTGAAAGTCGCCATTGTGGTAAGCGGTTGCCTTGAAAGGTTTGATCTGGCTGTTGATGATCGGCATCTGATGCGTCCTCTTTTGGTACGTGGTTGAGAAAGTGATGACAGTATGTCTGGATTCACTTAATAGAAAAAGTTGATTGTTTAAATCGTCATCATTGAATTTGACTATTCGTGCACGCAGAAATCTCCAGCCCGGGGATGCAGGTTTTGGCCGTCTTCAGCAATACTTCTAGTTTTCTACTATTTCCTCGCACACGGACCTTGATGACCGAGACCCAGAAACGCCCCGGCTTCGTCGGCTGGTTGCCCTATATCGTCGCGGCGACCTTCTTCATGGAGTATCTGGACACCACGGTGATCGCCACGGCCCTGCCGCAGATGGCGCGTTCGTTCGGCGTGGGTCCGAATAGCCTCAGCCTTGGCATGACCGCCTACATGCTGGCGCTGGCGATTTTCATCCCGGTAAGCGGCTGGGTCGCCGACCGGTGCGGATCGCGCACGGTCTTCTTTAGCGCGATCGGCGTGTTTACGGTCGCCTCGGTGTTGTGCGGGATGTCGCAAAACGTGACGGAATTCACCGCCGCGCGCCTGTTGCAAGGGATGGGCGGCGCGATGATGGTGCCTGTCGGCCGGCTGATCGTGGTGCGCAGCACCGAGAAAAGCCGCCTGATGCAGGCTATCTCCACCATTACGTGGCCGGCGATCGTCGCGCCAGTGGTCGGGCCGCCGATCGGCGGTTTCATCACGACTTATGCGAACTGGCGCTGGATCTTTCTGCTGAACGTGCCGTTCGGCATCGCGGTGATGGCCGCGGTCGTCGCACTGGTGCCGAACCTGAAAGGTAGCGAACGCCGGCCGCTCGATCTCGTCGGCCTGCTGCTGAGCGCGGCCACCCTCACCGCGATCCTTTACGGCGCCGAGCTCGCCAGCCAGCCCGGCAAGAATCCATGGGTGGCTGGCGCGGTCATGGCGGCGGGTCTGGTGGTCGGCTTCATCGCATTCCGGCATGCACAGCGTCACCCGCATCCGCTGATCGACGTGTCGACGCTCAAGATTCCCACTTTCTCGGTGACGGTGGTAACCGGCTCGTTCACGCGCATCGGCATCGGCGCGGTGCCGTATCTGATGCCGCTGCTGTTCCAGATCGGCTTCGGCCTGTCCGCGTTCAAGTCGGGGCTGTTGCTGCTGGCGAGCGCGCTCGGCAACCTGGGCATGAAGGCGTTGACCACGCGCATCCTGCAGCGCTACGGCTTCCGCACGGTGTCGATCATCGACGTCGCCGTGGCAGGCGTCTTCACGATCGTCTGCGGCCTGCTGACGCCGGAGTCGCCGCTCGCCTGGGTGCTGATTGTGATATTCGCGTACGGCGTGGCGCGCTCGATGCAGTTCTCGACGCTCGCCACCCTCGCCTACGCAGACGTCGCTCAGCCGCAGATGAGCGCCGCGAGCACGCTGTGGAGCGCGGCGGCGCAAATGACGATCGGCCTCGGCATTGCCTTCGGCGCGGTGGCGTTGCGCGGTGCTGCCGTGTTCAACGGCGAGATCTCAGGGCATGTCTTTACGCTCGATGACTTCCGCATCGCCTTTCTCTGCGCCGGATTGCTGACGCTGGCGTCGGTTTGGGGTTACTGGCAACTGGAACACAACGCGGGGCAAAGCGTCGGTGGAGGATCGCGGCGCCAGGACGCGTCGTGAGCGTGGTCTGAGACGTAAGCGTGGGCCGGGCAGCAGTCTGCCGCCGCGCTCCACCTGTCACATCCCCGCAACGTTGGACGGTTAGTTTGCTTGCACTACTCGAAATCACTCGAAACCGTCCCCCCAATGACATCGCCGTCAGAGCGTCCCCAACAGTCACGCGGCAGTTCCTTCAAAGCCGCTTATATGAGCGCGGTGTTGAATGCCGTGCTGATGACCATGCAGATTGTCATTGGCCTGTTCGCGCATTCCGACGGCCTGGTGGCTGACGGCATCCATACACTCAGCGATCTCGCCGCCGACGGCGTCGTCATCGCCGTGCTGTTTCTCGGCGCGGCCGCAGCTTCCGGCCGGCGTGCTCCCAGCACCGACGGCGGCTTCCATGCATCGCTCGCGACGCTTGTCATCGGTGTGCTGCTGGTCGGTACCGCCGGCGAGATGCTGTGGCATAGCATCGGGCCCGCCACAATCCTCACCGTCAGCACCAGC
>Ga0302228_10003358_pt1 | contig 10456 bp, 11 predicted proteins | sample II_Palsa_N1_2_FD_193519 | JGI IMG/M metagenome (GOLD analysis project Ga0302228, IMG submission 193519) | Peat permafrost microbial communities from Stordalen Mire near Abisko, Sweden - II_Palsa_N1_2 | ecosystem: Environmental > Terrestrial > Soil > Palsa > Peat permafrost | place: Sweden...
AGGTACAGGGCACCGACGACAATGCTGAGAATCAGCAGTGGATAGCTGGTTTTGCCGGCAAAGCCTGCAGCGACGAATCCGAGCACAATCTTGCCCATCTACGAAAAAAATAATGAAGAAAGAAAACAAACAACTACTAACGTACCAGCACGTGGTGACCCTCTGTTTTGGGCTTGAGCACGATCGGCCTCGCTGCCTCTTGCACAGTCTGTGAGCTGGTGGGCGTCGGGTCCGGTGTCAGCATCTTGATCTCCTTCTCGATGGCGACATAGGAATCGAAGGGCGTCATGTTCTTGTAATCACGGATGTTTGGATTGGCCGTCTCGGACAGGAGCGCGTACAGCTGCCCGTTCTGCTTAAACGCGGCATAGTGCAGCGGTGTCTCGCCCCGAACGTCCTGGTGGTTTACGTTGACGCCCATGTGGATCAGCCAGCGCACCAGGTCCACGTGCTCCTGCTGCACAGCCAGATGCAGCAGGTTGCGGTGGGTCCCATCGGGCACCAGGGCGTGCAACGAACCGAGCCCTGCCACGTGAGCGGCCTCTTGTGCGCGCACGAAATCCCTGTCAGCCACCGCCTCGATCACACGGTACTCGAGCTGCTGCTGACGCTGCTGGTGTTGGAACAGCTGCTGCTGCTGCTGCAGGAACAGGGTCTGCTGGCGGAATTGCTCGAGGAGACGCTGTTGCTCCATCGCTCGAGCTGCGAAAAAAAAAAAAAGAACGGCGGAAACAACAGGGAAAGTTGTGTGACACCAAAAAGTGGCCCTAGGGGAGACACTCGGATAATTTCCTCAATGGCCAACACAGCTAAACAGCTAAAACAAAAGAGTACGCGCAATCTCTGAACCCTGCACGACATCGGCGATGACGGCAGCCTCCTCGTTGTACCGCTTGAGCGCGTCCTTGATGGCCGTCTCTGCCCTCTCTCGCGTGAGACTGTCATTGCAGAGCACCCTGACGTTGCGGACCTTGCGGTGCCTGCAAAACAGTCGCCTGACCGGGTGGTGCCTCGATGGGGCGGCCTCGACGACATCGATCCGCTGCCGGTCCGAGCTGAGCGTTGTGGCGGTGGGCGCAGTGGTTGGCGTGGGTTCAAAGACACGGTGGCCTTCGTCGTCCTCGTTGGCTGATCCCGCCGACACGATCAGGTCCAGCATCTCGTCAAAGCCACGCACGGACCGCAGCAGGGCCAGCGGGATCAGCCACAGCTGTGAGTTGGTCGACTGGCGCAGCAGCGTCAGGTTCTTGTTGGAGATGACGAGGATGTTGCCCTCGTTGGGGAAGTAGAAATGGTTTTGGTACACCTCCTCGTCCTGCTCACTGCTGCTGCTGCTGCTGCTGCTGCTGCTGTTCCCGTCGTTCTCGTAGCGATGCGCCTTGTCGCTCGACAGCTGACGGTGCTCGTGCTCATCGTGGTCCTCGTGGTCGCTGTTGGGCGCACTGAGCGAGTCGTTGTCCTCGTCCTCGGATGAGAGCGGCTCCACATCGTGCCAGTGGTCAGCGGCGGTGGGCGAGAGCGAGGGCCAGTCGGCGGCGGCATTGGCGGCGGTGGCCGTCGCGGTTGATTCGCCCTGCAGTTGCTGCTGGGCATCGTACTGCTCGTTGCTGCTGCTGCTGCTCCTGCTGATGCTGGTGCGCTGCGGGTGCTGGTGCTGGTGCCCGTGGTGGTTGTGCAGGTGCAAGGGATCGATCGTGTTGAGCAGGTACTTTTTTCGCCTGAACCGCCGATGGGCCTTCTGCTGCAGCATCCTCAGGCGCAGGGCTCCAAAGGCACTGAGTGCCGTGTAGGGCCGCACCGCCCCGTCGATCCCGATGTGCCGCGGCAGACGCACGGGCACAATGTCATCCGTGTAGGACCGAGTGAAGAGCTGGTTACGAACCGACTGCGCCAGGATCGCTGCACCGTCCATCAGCCCGACGATTGGTTTGGTCGCGAAGCCCACCACGCCCCGCCCTGCGCCCTTGGCAAAGCCGGCGACCGGGTTGGCCCCGGTTGAGCGCGCAATCTGGTAGCCCTCGTGCGCCTTGGTGAACAGCCCGCCAACGGCCGACGTCATGCCCAGCTCCACGGCCTTGAAGCCCGACTTGAAGCCCGTGAGCATGTTGGCCCGGGCGCCCTCAGACAGGTTGGCCACGCGCATCATCTGGTAGTTGCGGTCCAGCGTGGCCTCGGCCAGTCCGCGGCCCAGGGACGACGTGATCTTGGACGTGGTGTCGAGCATGCCCACGCCCACGCTCTTGAGCAGCGAGGCCATGCCGACGGTAAGGCCCATGGCAAAGTCGCTGGGCCCACGCAACAGGCCGTAGATGGGCTCGTAGAAAAAGTCCTCGACGCCCTGCGCGAGACTGCCAAAGAGGTTGACGGGGCTTCCGATCGCGTCCGCGGCGCCCACGAGCTTGTACAGCTGGTAGATCCCCTGGCGGACATAGTGGCGGCGCACCACGTCCAGGAGCGTCTTTTCGTCGGCAAAGAGCTTGGAGGCCTCGAGTGCTGCAAAACATAGGTATTATCAAAGCATGTTTTAGGCCGTTTCACGTCGTTTCATTATTTTTTTTTACCGTTCAGACGGAGGTGGGCCTGGTTGATGTTGCCCCACGTCATCGCCAGCACGTTGAAGAGGACGTTGAATGCGTTGAGCGAGCGGTCGGGGACGGCGTAGGCCGCAGCGAGACCGCCAGTGCCAAAGCGCTGGGGTGTGCCCAACAGCGTCGTCGTGGCGGCCGCCGAGGAGGAGGCGCTGCTGCTGCTGGCCGTGCCCGAGGTGGGTTGCTGCTGCTGGAGGAACGACACGCCGATGGACGACGTGTCGTCGTGGGCGCGCAGGATCGTCAGGTTGAGCTGGATGGGCGAGAGCTCAAACAGGCCAAAGTAGATCTTTTGCACGTGGTTGACTTGGTTGGGGGTGGGCGGCAGGACCACGTCGGGCAGGGCGTTGCGCATGTCGCCGATGCGGTCCTCCAGCTGGACCCAGCCGGTCACCAGCTCGTCCACGTAGCGGTCCATGCGCACCATGAAGGACTCGGTCAGCTCGACCGTGACCTCCTGCATCAGCACCGAAAAGTACTCGAAAACGAGGATCCCAATCGACTTTTTGTGGATGACGCGGAAGTTGAGCTTGAGGAACGGCAGCGAGTCGCCCTTGGACGCGAGCAGGTCGCCGCGGCGCACGGCGGCGGGGATGCAGCCAGCCGTGATCGAATCCTCGTCCTTCATGATCTCCTGTGAAAAAACATTGAATACCAGCAAAAGACTAAATGAACCATAAACGTACAAAGAGGGACGGCCGAGTCTTGATCCGTGTTTGGTAGATGACCATGGGGAACAGGCTGTTGGGGACCTGGTTGTCGACCTGGAAGGCCTGCAGCGACGCGCTGAGCTTGCTGTCGACGTCGGTGATCTTGAGCGACATCTCCCACTGCTGCAAAGTGACGTACACGAGTTCCATCGGCTGCTGGTCCAACAGCGACAGGCCCAGGCCCTTGAGGTCCATGTGGATCGACCACGAGCCCGAGCTGCTGGGGACGTTGGCCATGACGACGTCGGTGTGGTTGTTGTTGTTGCTGCTTCCGTTGCTCTTCTTGTGACGCCGCAGGTTGCCGAGCAGCTTGCGCTTGACAGAGGTCACCGAGTTGCTGCGAACGGGTTGCGCAGAGGACGGCGAGGGCGTGACCTGGTGGGGGGCCACGGCGACAGAGCTCAGCGTGTGGCCTGGCGATTTGGCACGGTAGATGCGCAGGACGGTGATGTTGCCTTCGGCGGCCAGCTGGAACATGATCAACGGCGGCTGCTCTGCTGGGGCTGCTGCTGGGGCTGCTGCTGCTGCGGCGGTTGGCGGCTGCTGCTGCTGCTGCTGCTCAGGTGCCACGGCGGCCGCAGAGGACGATCCAGAGCGGTGGGCGCCATTTCGGCGGTACTTGTGGTAATAGTGGTACGGGCCATGGTAGCGGTGATGGTGGTGCTGTTCCTGTTGCCGCTGTTGGTCCGGGTCCTCTTGGGGGTGTTGGCCGGCTGTGGAGCCGATCTGCACGGGCGCGATATCGCCAATGGATCGCAGGTCAATCTCGCGAGTCTCGTTCTGGATGACGACACGGATCGTGTGGTCCTTGCACAGCGGGTCCTCCCACAGGAACGGCATGCCCTGCGACGGCTCGACGGTCCTGCCATGGCGGTGGTGGTGCAGACGGCCATAGATCCCTTGCTCAAAGACGATCGGCACGTTGGTAAAGTTGTCGATGCGGTACGGCGGCGGGTCCAGGTGGCGCACAATGTGGACGCACAGGGCAGAGTCCTGCAGCGAGACGTCGACGCGCACGAGGATCGGGGCCTCGTTGGGCTGGTGCGCCTTGCGCCCGAGGGAGGCGATCTTGAGGTACGTTGTCCCGATGACCGTGGGGTCAAAGGCAGAGGACCAGTGCGTGTGCCCGTGCTGGCGGACGGCGATCAGCGGCGCGGACGAGGCCGCGTTGGCAAGGTTGAGGTGTAAGGCCTTGCGGTCGCCGGGCGAGTACAGGTGCGGGTTGCTCACGGGCTCCACCATCTGCGAGATGAACGCGTTGATCGTGGCCGTGGTCGTGTCGGACGGCGAGGGCTTGAGGACAGAGGATCGGGTCGAGCCAGCAGAGGACGCCGACGCAGAGGCAGGGCCGTGCACGCTGTCGACGTCAGTGTCGCTCGCAGCGCCGTAGAAACGCTCCTGGAGAGGTGGATCTGGTGGCCCTTGGCGACGGAAAGAGGAGTGGTCGTCGTTGTTGTCGTCGGCCGAGTGGAAAAAGAGCTTGAGCTTGTCCTTTTTGGAAAGCTTGCGGTGGTGACCGTCCTGCTTGTGAGCGCTGAACGAGGACGGTGCTGGCGGGGCTTGACTGGGCGTCGGCGAAGCCGGGGGGGCCTCGACGTCGACGGTGCGGACGTGAGCGAGCTCAAAGTGCAAGGGCGAGTCGTTGACGACGATGAACCGGGGCGAGAGGGTGACGATGCGCGTCTTGGCGAAAACGCCGCTGCCAAACTCAACGTTGCAGCCAATCTGGTAGCCCCCCATGCCCTGGATCGGGTTGAGGTGCACCTCGCTCTTCATCCCGACCGTGTTGAAGGAGAAGGGCCGGCACCACATCGTGTCGGGGCCACGGAGTGTCAACCGAGAGCCAAAGGGCGTGAAGCGGGCGGCAGAGTAGAGCGTGATCGGTGCCGATTCGCTTGTGTGCCCGTGCTCACCGGCGATCAGACAGCGTTCAAAGCACAGACCAGAGACCTCGTCGGCCACGACGGTGCGGGGCATGCTGTCCTTGTCCAGTGCGAAGCCAGAGTGCTAGATAAATAAATTTTATTTTAAATTTTTTTTTTTTTGATAATCGTACAATGCGGATCGACAGGTCGAGGCCGGTCTTGTTGATAAAGAGGTACTGGGCATAGACCGAGATCTGGCGGCAGCTGGGCGTGATGGCGTCGCGGACACACTGGAGGCGCAACGAGAGCTGCTCGCTCTGCCCATTGGTGTGCATGAGGGCGATCGTCTCCTCGTCGTGGCGCAGCAGCATCGGGCTGGACGACTCGTACATGAGCGAGGGCAGGAACACGCGCAGGCTGGGGTCGCCCTTGGAGGGGTCGGCGTAGATGTAGCCCGACTGGCCCGAGCTGACGATAGCGTTGGCCAGGGTGGAGCCCGAGCGGTCTGAGACGGTGATGGTCATGGGCACGGGCAGCACGTTCTGCACCGTGAACGGCGCGAGGATCCGGACCACGAGCGTGCCGTGCTGGCGGTCCTCGAGCACGCCAGAGACCACAAAGACAAACGTCCGCGAGAGGTCGTCCACGATCGACGCGCGGTGCTGGCGGCTGCTGGTCGCCTGCGAAAGGGGCATCGAGCCTTCAAAGAAACCGGCCGAGGTCGCGTCGGGGTGGCACGTCATGACAACGCTGTTGCTGTGGCGGAACTCGCACGCAAAGGTCTCGCTCGAGTAGAGCCACGAGGTCTCGGTGGAGCCGCACGTGGACGACTGGTTGGGCAGATTGGTTGCTGCTCCTGTGCTGGCGGTTGCGTCAGTGGAAACCACGACTTCGGGCACGAGGAACGGGTTGGGCACGTCTTTTCCCGTGGCATCCCAGGCAAGCGGGGCCACATAGGACGAGCAAGTCGACGCAGTGGCGTGGGAGGAAGCGGCGTCATCGAGGTCATCCATGAGCTCGTCCACCTCGTCGTCATTTTGATCGCTCTCGTCGTTGCGGGAGGAACAGGAGAAGGAGGACGTCGATCGCGCGAGCAGGGAGGACGAGTCGGTTGCGTACTGCTGCGGCGTGGGGACATTGGTCACACTCGACGCCCCAGAGACAAAGGAGGACACGATCGACTGCTCGTACTTGTTGAGGGCTGATGGCGTCGTTGGCAACTTGGTACTTGTCTCGGTGGTGGATGGCTTGGCGTGACGACGGAAGCGGTCGAGGGCGGGCTTGAAGCGCATGTCGGTCTTGAGCGAGTAGCCGATCGGCACATTGTAGGTCGTGAGTGGATCGACACGCCACTCGAGCAGACTGCCGTGGCGGTTGGTCATGCCGACGATAAAGGGCACGTCGGTGCCGTTGTGGACCTGTGTTGCCGAGCGCAACGTCACGACTTTGGTTCCTCCTCGCCACACAACGTCGCAGGCCAGCCGCCCAGCAAGCTCGCGCTTGTTCTCGAGGCGGAGCCAGGCTGTGTGGGTGCCGCACTTGTTGAGCGCGACAAAGGCCTCGGCGATCTCGGGCATGAGGTGCAGCTTGACGCCGATGCGGATCTCGGTGAAGACGTTGTCGGTTTCAGAGGGCAGCCTGATGGTCGGGCTCCAGCGCGTCTGCGTGTTGGCGGGCACGATGCGACGATTCATGGGCTGCGACTCTGACCAGCACACGATCTCGTAGCCCGTCTCGTTGACAAAGAGGAACGGCAGGTGCTCCTCGCGGGGTCCGCGTGCTGTCGCCGTCTTGTTCAGCCTGTCCCACCGCTTGAGGATCGAGAGCACGCTGTGCACAAAGTCGGTCGAGACGCTCATGTCCAGACGGTCCTTGGATCGGAACGAGATGGTTCGGTGGGCAACGGGCCCTCGCGTCGTGGATGCCTAAAGAAAATAAAATGTTTCTTAAGGGGGTAAATTCTGTGTGTGTGTGGGTGGTTTACCTCGATGTGAACGGGCCAGTACTGCACGAGCGAGTCCCACAGCGACCGATGGCTGTTGAAAAAGTTGACACCGACGTTGATCATGAGCTTCATCCGCAGCTCGTTGGGCGTGCCCTCGATCACGGCCTCGCCTGCAGAGAGACGCGTGCTGATGAAAGGGAGGACGACAGAGCCGTCGTCCTGGCTCAGCAGCAGATGGATCCCGTCGATCTGGAACACGACGCGGTCGACGATGGTGTTGACGGCCCTCTGTTATACTTGGTCAACAACAACAAAAAATACTAAATGTCGTACTGCGGCATCGAGGCCGACGTCGGCAAAGGACTGGTACTGGCTGCTAAACGTGCACGCGAGCTTGTGCTTGAGCAGCGAGATCGGCTGCAGCTGGTCCATCAGGGTGAGCGACATCAACCGGCGGGCGTTGGGCTGGAGCTCTGGGTGGAGGAAGACCGAGTTGCTCAGGGCCGTGTGGAAGGACTCGATCAGCGCCGACACGATCAGGACATCGTGGACGGTCACGTGAAGGTCCAGAGGCTGGACGCGCACGGTTCCGTTGGCTCGGGTTCGCGTCGACACCTCGTCCGAGAGGGCGCTGCCAAAGGTCAGATCGATGGATGCCTCGGTGGGTTCCTATTGAACGAAATAAGAAAAAATTAAAAGCAAGCATCGTTGGTTCGCCCGCCCGTACAAGGAGGGCAAAGCAGCATCGCTCGACGGGGCGGACAGAGGACATGGTGCACGCACGGATCGTAAAGCCGCGGGTGCTGCCCTTGAGGTTGGGCCCGTCCTTGAGGATGCAAATGCGGTCGCAGCTGAGCCGCATCCCGCTGCCGTTCTCCAGGGTGCCGGTGCAGAGGAGCAGGCTGACGTTGGCCAGATCGATCTGGACCTGGCAGAGCATCAGGACAGACTGAGAGGCGACCGAGTCGAGCATGACGCTGGCTGTGCGCGGTGGCAGCGTGGGCGGACTGGACGCATATCCCGAGTGGCGCCTGCTGGGCTGACTCCATGCCTCGAGCTTGTGGGCAAAGGGCACGAGAATGACGTCGGCCATCTCGATCCAGTAGTCAAACTGGACGCCCAGGTGCGCGTCGCTCATGGCGAGGGAAAAGCTCTGGTAGCGATCAGCAGACATGCCCACTCGCAGCGACAGGTTGCTGGCCGTGATGACGTCGGGCCGGTTTTTATCGGCCACCGCGGTGGTCTTGTTGTTGCGCACGTCACGCGCGCTGCACTTTTCGATCGTAAACTCAAAGGATAGGCTGGCATCGGAGCGCAGAAAGCCCACAAAGGCCATGTTGTTGATCGCGAGCTCGCCCAGATGGAGGCGTCTTGACGTGCTCTCCAGTCGATCTTTATTTTATTATTATTTTTCTTTTCATAAAACTTGCAATGTTTTTTTTTTTTTAAAAAAAAATTACCTTGGCTCACGATCGAATGGCTGTCCATGTCTTCGCTGCTGCTGAGCGTATCGCTCGACCAGGTGCGCCCCTTTTGCTTCATCTTGACCCCGGCGTACTCGTCCACGAGCGAGATGCGGATCGGCCCTGGACGCACAGACCAGTCAATCACGGACCAAGTGACGTTGTTGGCCTGCTCGCGGAACAGGTAGGCGTGCTGGAGGAGCTTCCACGACGGCACGTTCACCCCCGCCTTGCTCTAGTAACTATTCTTTAGTTTTAAAAAATTAGAATTAAAAGACTGCCTACGGCAAACTCTTGGCGCATCTTGATCATGCGCTCGTCGTACTTGCGGGACAGCTTGCGATCGTAGTCGGCAATGTGGAGACGAGCACGTCTGAGCACGACCGAGAGGGGGTCGTCCTCGCGCGCATAGCGTTCCCAGGGCGAGGGCAAGCGTGCCATGCTGTCGGAGCTGTCCTCGGACGTGGACGAGACCGAGAGCACACCTGATTCTTGCGCAAGTTCGTCGTCTAGCGTGGGCATGAGATCCAGGCTGTCAAAGGTCGACGGGCTGGACGAGAGCGACGACTGGGAGCCAGCAGAGTGGAGATCTGAAGGGACGCATGAGGACAAGGGCTGCTCAGACGTCGCCGTCGGCGATAGCTGCAGGGGCTCCAGCATCTTGATGAGCAGGTTGATCTGCTTGTCGGAAAACTCGACCTGGACGCCGTTGTCGTGCAGGATCACTTGCATGTCAGGCATGACAAAGTCGTACACGTCAATGTTGCGCACAATGTCGAGCTCGAGGCCGTACGGCAGGAGAAAGGCGTCGGTCTCGAGCTGGTCGGCCAGGTTGAGGCTCTTGGTCACGACATTGACATTCTCGATCTTGAGGGTCATTTCTAATTGGGGGAAGGGTGGTCAATAAATGTACTGATTATTATGCTGCCCTTACGGTCGACGTGAGACTCGTCGATGAGGTCGCTCTTGATCGACAGAGAGCCCAACGATATGTCAAAGACCTCTGGGGACGACACCGTGGGCCGCAGGTGGACCGCGGGCAGGGCCAAGTTGACGTTCCAGAGGATAAACGTATCGGGGTTGACGATGCCGGTTGTGCGCAGGGTCTGGATGGCCACCTTGGCGCCCCAGACGACCGCGGGCGAGACGTCCTGGAAGCCCCGGAAGATCGAGGCCAGGTCCACGAGCTGCCGAGGCGAAAAGTCCAGCTCGAGGGGCTCGAGAGTGAGGCCGATGGACGAGTCGTAGCCTGCATAAAGAGCGTATTCCCTGCAAAAGAAAAAGAAGGAAAAAAAGAACACTAATGAGGAAAATGCAAAAGAAACTCAAACGCTACTTTGGATAGTGAGCCAAGACGGCCGAGGCGGTGTGGTCCTTTTGGGAACGCACGATCGTGGCCATCGTTGGAGGTGATCCGGCCTGCTGCTCGATCCGCTGCAGCACCTTGATCGCGCCCACGTTAAAGTCAAAGAGCGTGGCGAGGTCGGTCGAGAGGATGCGGATGTCCGAGGGCGTGAGGTAACAGTCGAGGAAGACGTCGTCGCCCCGAACAACGTTGACCTTGGTGTCTTGAAAGTAGAACTCGTTGGAGAGGACGTAGCCCAGCTTGGGAAAGTTTTGGCCAGCCGGCTCGCTCAGAGTCAACAAGAGATCGCACTGGAGGCGCTCACGGAAGGTGAGGTCGAGGTGCTCGTTGTCCACGTCCTTGTCTACATTTCCTCATCTTCAATAAAATAAAATAAAATAAAATCGGCTTGGTACCTTCGACGGCTGCAAATGCAGCACGGACGCAGTCGCGATCGGCAAACGAGAGCGAGATGTAGACGTCGTAAAAGATCGGGAGCAGGCGTGCGTCAAAGATGAGACCCGACTGGCTAAACTCAAA
>Ga0302228_10003368_pt1 | contig 10437 bp, 12 predicted proteins | sample II_Palsa_N1_2_FD_193519 | JGI IMG/M metagenome (GOLD analysis project Ga0302228, IMG submission 193519) | Peat permafrost microbial communities from Stordalen Mire near Abisko, Sweden - II_Palsa_N1_2 | ecosystem: Environmental > Terrestrial > Soil > Palsa > Peat permafrost | place: Sweden...
TGTTACCGAGCGGGCATTCGATGCAAACCATTGCCATCGAGAACACGTATAGCGCGTGGCGCGCCGCCGCCCTGCGGATGCTCGCGGCAAACGTGTCCCCGGAAGCCATCGACTGGCGGGTTGACGACTTGGAGCATGGCGCTGCGAGCGGTCATTTGGAGCCAACCAGCGGTTCGTTCGATTTCAACGCGAATCAGACCGGCAATGACGAGGCGGTGTCCGCGTTGCGTCCCGTCGAGTCTGCGGCGCCGTCACTGGTAGTGAATATTTCGAAAACACTTGCGGCCCAACTCAGCGATGCCGCGCTATATCGGGATCCACGTCGCTGGGCGTTTCTGTATAAGGTCATGTGGCGATGGCACCAGGGCGATCGCGCCGTGGCATCGCCTGCCGACGTCGATGGTGCACGCCTGCAGCACATGGCAAAAGCGGTTCGACGTGACAAACACGACATGATCGCGTACGTGCGCTTTCGCCAGTGTGCGCAACATGCCGCGGGCGAGCCGGAGTACGTCGCCTGGTATGAACCCGCGCACGACATCCTCGCGTGGGGCGCCGAGCAGTTCGCCCAGCGCATGGGCCGCTCGACCTGGCTGATCGCCACGCCGTCGGGCGCTGCATCGTGGGACGGCGTCACATTGCATCTGAAATACGGTCATGCGCAGCGCAGCCCGATTGCACCTGACGCCGCCGAAGCGCTCTGGCTCGCGTATTACCGCAGCACCTTCAATCCGGCGCGGCTGAATGAGTCGGCCCTGCATCAGCACATGCCGGTTCGTTACTGGAAGGGACTGCCTGAAGGCATGCTGATTCCATCAATGATCAGCGAAGCGAAGAGTGGTGCTCGACGGCTTGCGCAAGCGAGCGGCATCGGTGCGCTGGATGGGAAAGCCATTTCTATCGAAGCCGAAGCGGCGCAGCCGTCGCGAAGCGCGCCTGGTTCGCTCGACGCGTGCCGCCGCTGCGAGCTGTGGCAGCACGCAACGCAGGCCGTGGAGGGCGAAGGTCCAGCGGATGCGCGCATCGTGTTGCTGGGCGAACAGCCTGGAGACCAGGAGGACCTGAGCGGCAAACCATTTGTAGGACCAGCGGGCCAACTGCTTGACGAGGCCATTCAGCGCGCGGGGTTGCGTCGTAGCGATCTCTATCTCACGAATGCGGTCAAACACTTCAAGTGGACACCACGGGGCAAACGCCGGCTGCACAAAACGCCGGCGCAGCGCGAAGTGCAGGCTTGCGCGGTTTGGCTTGAAGGTGAGTTGCAACGCGTTCGACCCGCTGTCATTGTCACGTTAGGGGCGACGGCGCTGAGCGCATTGCTTGGTGAAAAGGTCAGTTTGCAAGGGTATCTCGGCGATTCGTTCGAACTGAATGGCATGCGGGTGATCCCAACCTATCATCCGTCGTTTGCACTGCGTCGGGATGACGTGGGAGGACGTGAGCAGGTCGCCCTGGCGATCAGCGATGCGTTGGCGCGCGCGCGAGACCTGACGAATTGGCGCGCTGACCGGCCTGTGGGCGATCAGAGAAGCTTATGACAGTGGTACAGAACTGAGGGGTTGTTTGCAAATAGCGGTCCATCCCGCATTGATGACAACCGGAATATCCCGCCGTATTTTGCGCTGCTATCCTCGCCAGATCCCGTTCATGCCGGGCCGATGCTGTCCTGACCGCATGCGCGACGCGGATTCCTTGCAAAACCGGCCAGCGGTATGACACCCACTTAAACTCGCATGGGAGGTTCGCCATGCTGCGATCGTTCGACCAACTCTGTCACCCGGCCGACAAGGGCCTGCTGGTCGCCGCCGACCAAGGCCACGCGACGCTTACCGGCGGCGGCACCTACGCGATGCCGTGGCACTGGCACGACTGCCTGATGTTCATCCTGCCAAGCCACGGCGCGGTCGAGCTCCGGCACGAAGACCAGCGCGCGGGCACCTGGCTGTCGCAGGATCGCTTCGCCGTGGTGCCCTCGGGACGGGCGCATCAAACCCGCGCAGGATTCGCCACGCACACCCACGTCGCCGTCTACGTGACCGACGACGCGCTGCAACAGCTTGACACCGGAATTGGCTCACTCGGCGAATTCCGTCGTCGCACGCGCGTCCCGCTCCTCGTGCGCCGAACCGCCGCCATTCGTGCGCTGCAGGAAATCTCGCTGCGCAACGACATGGGCACCTATGGCGGCCCGACGATCCGCCAGGCATTGTCGTCGGCTTTGCTGATGCAGTGCATTGGCGAGGTCATCGCCGGCGAGACGGTGCCGGGCACTTCACCCCGAGAGCACGGCATGGCGCTCGTTGCCGAACTCGAAGCCTTCATTACCCGCCATGCCGACCAGGACATCCCGCTCGACGCCCTGGAACAACGCTTCGGCATCTCCCGCCGTCACATTACGCGCCTGTTCCGCGAAGGCACCGGCCTCTCGATCGGCGAGTTCCAGCAGCGCACGCGTTACGAGAATGCCCGCCGGCTGCTCGCCGAGACGGACCTGCCGGTCGGCGAGATAGCTTTCCGTGTCGGTTTCGAAAGCGGCGCGGCCCTCGCGCGCGCCATGCGCCGGATTGGCGACCATTCGCCCTCTGACCTGCGTACCGGCATGGCCCGTTCGGTCAAAAGGTAAGGCCCGTTCGAGCGCGCGGCGCCGCGCCGATCCCCGTAATCTGACTGGATGGAAACACGCACCCCGGTCAGCGGGGTTCATCCCGTCATGCCTCAGCGTCACTCAGTCGAACTTGTCAGCGTGTTTGCCGCCGGTCCCGGCGGCGGCAACCCGGCGCCCATCGTGGTCGATGCCACCGGTATGTCCGACACGCAAATGCAGGCGGTGGCCCAGCGCTACGGCCACGAAAGCGGCTTCGTCCTGCCGCCCCCGCCAGGCTCTGACTGCGACTACGAGTTTCGCTTCTGGGTCCCCAACCACGAAATGCCGATGTGCGGGCACGCCACGGTCGGTGCGGTCTGGCTGCTCAATCAAAGCGGGCGATTGCAGCGCGACCGGCTGACCATCCAGACCCGTAGCGGCAAGGTCGGAGTTCGCATCACCGGGCAAACCGCCGAAGGCGCCGCGGTCGAAATTTCTCAACCCGCAGGCCGTATCGATGCATTGTCGGAAGCGCGACTCAGCCGGGACGAGATCCTCGATGTGCTCGGCATCAGCGCCGCGCAACTCGCGCCGCTTCCAATCCAGAACGCCTGTACAAGCCGGGTCAAGACGCTGATTCCGCTCGCGAGCACTGCTGACCTCGATAACCTTCAGCCGCGCTTCGAGAAAATCGAGGCGCTGTGCGAGCGAATCGGTTCCACCGGCCTTTATCCCTACGCCACCTTCGACGCGGACCGGCAAATCTTCGACGCCCGGCAGTTTCCGCGTGCTTCGGGTTATCCAGAAGATGCGGCCACCGGAATCGCGGCCTCTGCCTTGTCTTTCGGCCTCCTGACCAATGGCATGGTTGAAGCCTCCGAACGGACCATCACGATCCGCCAGGGACGCGCGATGAAACGCCCGTCGCAGATCTCGGTGCGCTTCAGTTTCGACGCGGGCCTCGAGCGTAGCCACCCGGACGGCTGCTGGCTCGGCGGCCCGGTGTGCTTCGAAGCGCACGCCGGAGCCCCATCATGACGATCGATATCGCCAGGCGGCTGGCGCAACTTGGCTTGACGCTGCCCGATGCGCCATCGCCGCGAGGCGTCTACGTCGGTGCGGTGATCCACAACGGCATCGCTTATATCAGCGGTCAGGTAAGTCGCGTTGGCGACGAGATCATCACCGGACCAGTCGATCACGATACGCCGCCCGGCGTCATCCGGCTCGCGGCACGGACTTGCGTGCTACGTGCGCTGAGCGTGCTCGTTGCAACGCTGCCGGCCGCGACCTCATTCGATCGCATCCTGTTCCTGCGCGGCTTCGTCAATGCCGTGGCCGGCTTCGTGAACCATAGCCAAGTCATGGATGAGGCCTCGACCCTCCTCCACGACATCTTCGGCGAAAGCGGCCGGCATGCGAGATCCGCGCTCGGTGTTGCAAGCCTGCCAGGCAACGGCTTGCTCGAAATCGAACTCACGGTCGCGCTGACCTCCGTGCCTCGTGACCGTCCACAAGAACACGTCGGCGGGCGGCGTCGGCACCAAGCAATAAAACACAAGCCATAACAAACGCCGGACCGTCCTGGAAACGGCAGGCCCGGCACGATTCACTTTCCCGTGGAGGCAACACCATGAATCGCCGTCAACTGCTGCAACTCAGCTTGGCCGCCGCACCCGCCATCCTGCTGTCCCGTGTCGTCCGGGCTGCCGACGCCGAACTGATCGTCGGCTCCAACGTCGGCGCGCCGCCGTTCGTGTTCAAGCAGGGCGACACCTATAGCGGCTTCGACGTCGAAGTCTGGAGCGAGATAGCAAAGGGCATGAACCGCAAATGGCGGCTGCAACCGATGGAGTTCGGCGCGCTGATCCCGGCACTTCAGACCCGCAATATCGACGTCATCGTGTCGCAACTCTTCATCAAGCCAGAGCGCCAGCAGGTGATCGATTTTTCCGATCCGTACTATAAAAGCGGCCTGATCGCACTGACCCGCGCCGACAACACCACCATCCACACACCGGCCGATCTTGCCGGCAAACACATCGGCACCGAAACAGGCACGCTCGCGGTCGGATATATCAAGGACCACGTCAAGGACGCCACCGTCGAGCAGTTGCCCAGCATCAACAACGCGCTGCTGGCGCTGGAAGCCGGCCGTACCGACGCGGTCGTCTACGACAAGCCCCAAATGCTTTACTACGCCAACAACGCCGGCAAGAACAAGGTCAGGGTCGTGCAGCCGGCGCTGGAGGGCCTTGACGTAGGCATCGGCTTCCAGAAGGGCAGCCCGCTGGTCGCCGCGGTCAACGTTCAACTCGCCGCCATGAAGGCCGATGGGCGGCTCCAGGCACTCGGTCGCAAATGGTTCGGCGAGGCATCGTCATGACTTTTGACTGGGCGGCAGTCATTGCCGCGCTGCCGGACCTGCTGCAAGGCCTTCAGCTTACCCTCCTGATCGCACTGGCGGGTCTCGCCGGAGGCATCGTGCTCGGCATCCTCGCGGGCGTGGCGCTGACCTACGGCGGCCGGCTCACCGTCTTGCCGGCCCAGCTCTATGTTGCGTTGATCCGCGGCACGCCGATCGTGGTTCAGGTGATGTTCGTCTACTTCGCATTGCCGATCATGATGGATATCCGTATCAGCGGGATCAGCGCCGCCATCATCACCCTGGTGGTCAACTCAGGCGCCTATAACGCGGAGATCATCCGCGGCGCGCTCGACGGCGTGCCGTTCGGACTGCGCGAGGCGGGCCTGGCGATGGGGCTGCCTTTTCGCACCGTGCTGCTTCATGTCATCACACCTATCGCCTTTCGGCGCGCGCTGCCGGCAATGGGGAACCAGTTCGTCAACCTGGTGAAGGACACCTCGATCTTTCTGGTTATCGGCGTGGGCGAACTGACTCGGCGGGGCCAGGAAATCATGGCCGCGAACTTTCGGGCGGTGGAGATCTGGACTGCGGTGGCGATCATCTACCTGCTCGTGATCAGCCTGCTCGCGCTGGGTCTGCGAGTGCTTGAACGGAGAGTACGCCTGCCATGAGCATGATCGAATTTCAGCAAACCTCGAAGCATTTCGGCGCCAACGTCGTTCTGCATCCGCTCGACCTCGCGATCGAACGCGGAGAAGTCGCGGTGATCGTTGGTCCATCCGGGTCCGGCAAGTCGACGATGCTCCGTTGCATCAACGGGCTCGAAAAAATCAGCGGTGGCGACCTGCGCGTCGACAACATCAGCGTGCTGGGTTCCGCGCGCGACGTCAGGCGCATCAGGCTCGAAGCCGGCATGGTGTTCCAGCAGTTCAATCTTTTTCCGAACCTCACGGCAATGCAGAACGTCATGTTCGGGCCGATCCGGGCGCGCCGCCAAACGCGCGCGGAAGCGCGCGAGATCGCCACCGCGCTTCTGCATAAGGTGGGTCTGTCCGAGCGGATGCATCACTATCCGTCGCAGCTTTCCGGCGGTCAGCAGCAACGCGTCGCCATCGCGCGGGCGCTGGCGGTCCAGCCGAAGCTGATGCTGTTTGACGAGCCTACTTCGGCGCTCGATCCGGAACTGCGCCAGGAAGTCCTCAAGGTGATGCAGACGCTTGCGAGCGAGGGCATGACGATGGTCGTGGTCACTCACGAAATGGGCTTCGCGCAACGCGTGGGTTCGCGCCTCCTCTTCATGGAAGCCGGCCGCATGGTGCACGACGGCAAGCCCGTCGAGATGCTGTCGACACCGCCAGGAGAACGCTTTCGCGACTTCCTGCAGCACGTTAATTGATGCCCTCGCTTTTTCACGACCGCACGCAACAGGAGTCTGCAGGCAAGATGATCTCTTCACATTTCGAAAGCGACTACGGCTTTCGCCGGGACACTGTCCGGCATGACAACTGGCGTGAAGCGCCCTGGAATATCTGGGCCTTTCGCCATGTCCACGAGCTGATCCCAACAGCGCGAATCCCGGCCGCGTCCGGTCTCGCCGAAGAACCCAAGGTCGATGCCACCGCGCTGACCGAACACGAATTCGTGCTCGACGGCGAACGCCGCACGGTCGCGGCCATTCTGCGGCAGACTTCGACCGATGCAGTCACGGTGATGCGAGCCGGGCGTTTTATCGCTGATTTTCACGCACCGAACTTTACCCTGCAGACTCGCCACATCCTGTTTTCGGCCAGTAAGTCAGTCGCTGGCCTGCTCGCCGGCATACTCGTCGGCGATGGTCTTCTCGACCCTGAAGCGCCGGTCGCGCACTACGTGGCAGAGCTCGCGCAATCGGCCTTTGGCGACGCCCAGGTCAGGCACGTGCTGGATATGCGCACGAGCCTCGCGTTCAACGAAGACTATCTCGATCCGAACGGCGTCTATGCCCGCTACCGCCGGGCCGGCCTGTGGGACCCGCGGCTGGTCGGTGAGGAACCGGAAACGGTGATTGGCTTCCTTGCTTCGCTGCCCAAAGGCGCAGGGGAGCACGGCGGTCCTTTCCATTACTGCTCACCCAACTCCGACGTGCTTGGGCTCGTGATCGAGCGTGCTTCCGGCACGCGCTACGCGGACTTCGCGGCCACGCGTCTATGGCAACCGCTGGGGTTGCGACAGGACGGCTGCGTGACGGTGGACCTCGCCGGCACCGCGCGCTCAGGCGGCGGCCTCTGCATGACGGTGCGTGACCTGGCGAGGATCGGCGAGCTGGTGCGCCTCGGTGGCGTAGTGGATGGGCGCAGATTGATCAACGAGGAGTGGATGAAAGATACGCTCTCGGGCGGAAGCGCGCAGGCATGGCGACACGGGTCTTTCTCATCCTGGTTGCCGAACGGCAAGTACCGCAACAAGTGGTATCAGCTCGGCAATGCCAGCAGAGCCTGCTTCGCAATTGGCATCCATGGGCAGTGGCTATACGTCGACCCGTCACGCGAGACCGTAATCGCCAAGTTCTCGTCGCAACCTGAACCGACCAATAACAATCTCAAGCGCCTGAATCTCGCATTGCTCGAAGCGATCGCGTCGATGACGTGAGGATGGATGTCTTTCGGGATTGGCGAGCATGCATGCGTCGCCCGGCCCGAGGTGGCCCGAACGAGGCTTTGTCGGCATCGGGAAAATCGGCCCGATTGATGGATAGTAACAATAGGGATACCAAAGACAGGCCGGTCGAATCGACCGGCCTTCATTCAGCAAGCGGTCAAATCAGGAAACCCTGCGCCGTCCCAATCCATCGGTCACTACCGCGTCATCGCGCGCCGATCCGCCGCCTTCTTCAAATGGCGGTTGATGGCGAAAACCCGCGCTGCCGGACACCACTGCAATGATGGCGCCCACCACCAGCGCCGCAAACGAATACCACGTCGCGCGAGCGATGCCCCGCGCCGCCGTCTGCGCCGACTGCATCGCGTCCTGCTGCGCGTCGGCGCTGGTCACTGCCGACGCTCCCGCATCCAGCGCGGCTTGCGCCTGCTGCCTGGCGGAATCGGCGGACGACCCAGGTTGATTACTCGCCGACGCGCCAACGTTCGCCGTCGCCGCCGCGACATTGCCCGCCACGCTGACCGCCCCGCCGATAATCGATGTCATGCCATAGAGCAGCAGCAACGTCATCACAGCCCAGGCAAGCAAACCGTGCAGCCATCCAAGCACCGGCGCGCAACGCCCGGCGAAGTACGAACCGACAAATACGGCTAGAACAGTTGTAACAATCACCCACACGCCCGAGCCAAATCCAAAGACGCGTCCGGGATTTGGCTGAGACATGGGCGCGAGAAGCGACGCGCCAATCGCGGTCCCCAGCACGCTCATGATCAGGTAAACAATCAACGACAAAATCACGCCGGCTATGACTGCGCCCCACGAGATACGGGGTAAGCCATCTTGAGTAGTCAGGAGTCGCATAGGTGTCCCCTCGGAACGGGCAAGCGATTATTGAACGAATTGCCGGCGCTGCTGCGCCGTGCACCCGCTCAGTGCAATTGCCGTTCCCACACTGTGGGGGACGATCAAAGCTGGCATCTTCGTTGCGAGGTATTTAAAACGAACGCGCCGATCTCGTTCGGTTCATCTGCTTCCAAAGCAGCAACATCCGCTTAATACCGAGGGAATCGTGCACATCCTGTTTATCGATGACCATAAAGATTCAGCCGACGCGTTTGGCGAAATAGCGTCTGGCCTGGGGCACAAAGTGCAAGTTGCGTACGACGGCCGCTCGGCAATAGAGTTGACCCAGGCACAGAGTTTCGATGTCGTTTTCTTCGACATCGAGTTACCCGACGCCGATGGCCGGGAGCTTTGCCGTCAGGTACGCAACGAAGGTGCATCTCGCGACGCGTGCGTGATAGCAGTGACCGGAAGGACCGATCTCAAGGACAAGGACCTGGAACCGTTCGACGGTTTTCTTCACAAGCCGATCAGCCCGGCCACTTTGGAGCACGCACTGAAATTCTCGGAAGGCTGACCTACCGCATGGCGTTCTTGCGACCCTCGGCGTTCGTCGCAACGGCGATCGCATCGAGATTCTGCGGGTACGGGAAGTTCAAGCCAAGCAACTGCCGCATGGTCGGGCTGGCGTTCTTGACGAACGCTTCGCCGACCATCGCGCGCAAGTCTTCCATTGGCTTGACGAATTTCGGCAGGTATTGAATCAGCACCGCGCTGCGATCCTGCGTGCTGTGATTTGGCATGGCGCAATGCCAGGTCGCGCCGAAGAAAACGATCGCGTCGCCGGGCTCCGCTTCCATGCGCTCGCAACGCTCGAAGAACGCATCGCCCTCGCCGGGATAACGCAATTCATGCTGCGTGTGCGGCACAAAAGCCGTCGCACCGGTCTGCGCCGTGAACGGATCCAGCGGAATGGTCACTTGCGCGTTGAGCGGAAAACTCGTGTTGATACCGACGGGAAATGTCGTCGGTGAGTGAAAGTCCCAGTACGGGTAATCGATATGCGGCTCTTGTCCAGGACCGTCCGGCAAAATCCGGTTAGCCGCGATCGACCCCATGACGAAGTCGTCGCCGAGAAAGAGCCGCATGGCCGCGACAATCGCGGGCTGCTCAGCCATCTCCGAAAACACGTCGCCTTTGGCAAGCAGATTCCACACGCGTCGCTGCAAATGCAACCGCTGATCTTCGGCCGCCTGTCCCTGGAAATGCGTGACCGTCTGCGCGCGGTCCTGCGAATGCTCCATCACCACGCGACGCGCTTGTGCCACCTGCGCCGCGCTGAACACGCCGCGAATACGCACTGCGCCCGGCCCGCGCAGCAGCGCTTCAACCACTCCTTCAGGCGTCACCGCGCCAACTTCAATGCTGTTCACAGCAGTCTCCTGGGATGAGTCCACGCAACACTCCGGCTGCTAGTGCACACAAGCATAGAAGACCACTTGCGCCAATGCAAAGAAAATTTCACACACCCATTCGATGGAATTTAATTTCTATTTTATAGAACCATAGCCGATGCGGCCTGCAGCCGCGCTTGATGGAAATCCATCATTTTTTTGAGTGAGCAGCCGGCCGCGGTCATCTATCGTTCTCTCAACAAGAAGGCCACCCGGCGGTTGAAGCTGACGGGAAGCGCTCAAACATCGCTTAGACATTGCTTGAAACACTATTAAGCAGGAGACAACCCATGTCCTCGACTCCCGACGCCAGCGGCGCCGATGCGGCCAAGCCTGGCCTCACCGACCCGACTCTCGACGAGCGTATCGGCCAGCAGTGGTATCAGCCGCGCATTCCGCGCGCCGTTCTGAAAGAACTGATGAAACGCAGCGACGCCGAAGGCCTCCGCAACTTCGTGCCATGGCTGTTGCTGCTGGTCGCGTCGGGCGGGGTAGCTGCGTTCTGCTGGGGAACGTGGTAGGCGGTGCCGGCCTTCCTGGTCTACGGCACG
>Ga0302228_10003371_pt1 | contig 10430 bp, 9 predicted proteins | sample II_Palsa_N1_2_FD_193519 | JGI IMG/M metagenome (GOLD analysis project Ga0302228, IMG submission 193519) | Peat permafrost microbial communities from Stordalen Mire near Abisko, Sweden - II_Palsa_N1_2 | ecosystem: Environmental > Terrestrial > Soil > Palsa > Peat permafrost | place: Sweden...
CCGCTTGGAACGTTCGCTTCTTCGTTCCAAGCCGCAATCGGCCTCTACTTCTTCAAAGAGAGTTTCGCATAAGCCATATTGATCATGTGCAGCGGAATCTTTCTTCGATGGCGGTCCGTCAAGACACCAGGGCACCCCGACCAGCCGGTCACTACAACAGGACCCTCCCGCTTCACACGGCACCCGAGCTATCTCGGCTTCATTTTGGCGCTGACCGGAATAGGCGTCGTACTAGACAACTGGCTGAGTATCACAGCATTGGCTCTCATTCCTCTCATTAGCCTTATCCACCGGATCCAGGTCGAGAAAAAGCACTCGCCGCTACCCTAGGTGCCGCCTACACATCTTACGCATCCAGGCACAACGCCTTATCCCGTTCGTATGGTTAGAGAGCTTAGTTTGGCTCATCACCCGAGCCCGACTGCCATTCCGCTCTAGCCCGGCGCTCGACAACAACGCTTTCTCCCAGCCGCCGCCATCCGATGCGCTGTTCGGCCGGCCTGATCCCTTGGTCCTGAACGGCACCGCGCAGCAGGAGGTCTGCACGAACCCGGCTGCACTCGCGGAAGGAACGGGAATGCTCGTGTCTGCGTACCGGGTCCAGCTTCCCACTCAGGAGGTGGCCGGCAGCGCGTCGGAGGGAATACTCGATTACTACCCGGCCGCATCGACGCCCTGGATCCAGTTCAACGATCAGTACAGCGCCCGCTGCGTGAAAAGCAACGGAGCCAACGTGCTCATGGTGACGCCGATCCACGACGGCTCCCTTCTCACCGCGGTTCCTAACTCGGCCTGGGGACTGCACGTCGATGATCCGAATCTCGCGCTCGGCAACCTCGTTGATCTTGTGCAATCTGAGGCGGCCGCCTACATCAGCCCGCACCGGCCTCCCGCGTGAACCCGGGTCCGACGAAGTGGCCGGCGCACGCGGTGCGACGTGATAACCACAGGCATCACAGCTGGAGCGCGGCTTCGATGGTCAGCCGTCGCGCGGCTGGGACATTTTCGGATTTGGCATGCGGCTCTGGGGTCTTTCACATCCGCACAGTGTCCGCACGGTCGGGCGCTGCGCGTGCCACTGGCGAGGTCCGTCAACCTCACCGGCACCTGCTAGCCCATGAATTCTAACGACGATTTTCACCGTGAGTCGTTAGTTAGTGGCCGGGCCTGACGGTCCCGGTTTCGTATGCCAGGACGACGGCCTGGACACGGTCGCGCAGGCCCAGCTTGGAGAAGATTCGGCTGACATGGGTCTTGATGGTTGCCTCGGGGATGACGAGCTGGTGCGCGATTTCAGCGTTCGACTTACCCTGCCCGATGAGAGTGAATATCTCCAGCTCGCGGGCGGTCAGCTTGTCCAGAGCCTCGGACCTCCCGGCGGGATGGGGCCGCCCGAGGAACTCTTCGATCAGGCGCCGGGTGATGGCCGCGGCTATCAGGGTGTCACCTGACGCGACGGCCCGCACGGCGTAAATGAGGTCGTCACGGCGGACGTCCTTGAGCAGGAATCCACTGGCGCCGGCCTGGAATGCGTCGCAGACGTGCTCGTCGAGATTGAAAGTGGTAAGCATCAGCACTCGCACCCCGGCTCGCTTCGTAACCTGCCTGGTGGCTTCTATGCCGTCCATGAGTGGCATCCTCACGTCCATCAAGACGACATCGGGCTGCATGCGGGCGCAGAGGGCGACCGCCTCGCGCCCGTCGCGGGCTTCGCCGACTACCTCGATGTCGGTTTGGGTCTGCAAGATGAGAGTGAAGCCGCTGCGGACCAGATCCTGGTCATCGGCGATGACGGTCCGGATCATCGTCATTCATACCTCGGCACCTTGAGGCGCGCGGTCACCGTGAAACCGCCTCCGTCACGCGGGCCTGCCTGCAGATCACCGCTGTAACTGCTGACACGCTCGCGCATTCCGATGAGCCCGTGTCCCGGCGTGCCGGGATGAGCAGAGCCCAGCCCGTTATCGGCGATCTCCAGCTCGACATACTCGGTCCCGCAACGGACATCGACGCGCACCTGGGACGCTTGGGCATGCTTCACGACGTTGGTGAGCGCTTCCTGGACGATCCGGAAAGCGGAAAGGTCCACCGCAGGAGGCAGAGACCCGGAAGCCCCGTCGATTTCGAGGTCGACGACTATCCCCGAATCCCGCAGAGCGTCGGCGACCCGACCGAGGTCGTTGAGGCCGGGCTGGGGCGCCAGCGACGAATGGCCCTCGGTCCCGGGGCGCAGCACACCGAGCAGCTGCCGCAGTTCGCCGAGGGCCTGACGGCCTGTCTCCTGCACCGCGACCAAGGGCGCGCGGGCTCTGGCCGCGTCCACATCGAGCATCCCCTCGGCAGCCGACGCCTGAATCACCATGACACTCACGGTATGGGCGATGACGTCGTGCAGCTCCCGGGCGATGCTGACCTTCTCCTGCGAGATCCGGGCGTCGACCATTTCCTCGCGGCGGGATTCGAGCTCCGCCACGGTGGCTCGGAGCTGGTCGCTTATACGCCGGTAGGAACTGACTGCCCGGCCGATCGCCACCGCGCCGATGAGGATGAACGCGGCGAGACCCGACTTGAGGAAACCGCTGCTGGGAACAGCGGCCAGTAGCACCATGCCCAGGCTGAACCCCAGGGCGAGCACCGACTCCAGGAGGCGGGCCCCGGTGGCGGGAGCAGGATCGGCGGAGCCGCCGGGCTGCTGTCGATGGTCCTGCTGATGGCCGGCCTGGCCCTGGGGCCGAACAAGCCGGTCAGCACCAATGCCGCCCTTTCCGCCATAGTGGCGAACGTGAGCGGCGACCCGCAGCTGCAAGCGCTGTCAGGCGCCCTGAACATCCTGGGCGCCATCCTCTTCCTGGGCTACGCGACGATTTCCGCCGCCGCCCGGCGAACACACTCCTTCCAGCATCAGGATCCCTGGGCGACCTGGATGGCGGGCGCGGCGGCGACCTTCGTCGTGTTCGCAGTCCTGGATGTCGTGGTCGATACCGCCTTGACCTTTATCGCACAGCAGGGCAGCCTCAGTGCCGAGCCGGAACTCACCCGGCTCATGTACCACCTCTACGACGGAATCCTGATGCCGGGCGTGGCCCACCTCGCGCTGGCCGGTTACCTGGCCCTCGTCGCGATCGGGGCCTTCACCGGGCGGCTCCGTCCCCAGTGGATCGCCTGGCCATCGGCGCTCCTAGCCGTCATGGCCCTGATCAACGGGTTCGTCGGCCTCACCGTCTCCACCGGAGGCGCCTTCCCGCTGGCTCCCATCACAGTGTTCGGGTTCATCGTGGTCACCATTGCCGGCAGCATCTCAATGCTGCGGGAAGTACGGACGGCAGCGGCCAGCCAGGCAGAGGCTGTCAAAAGTGCCTGCGGCGGGATAACCCATCAAGGTCATGACGCTGAGACGAGTACGATGACACTGCCGACATCACCTCTAGTGAAGCCGCCGAGGCGGAGGATTCGAAGTTCGTCCACCAGCCGGGCTTCGACCGTTTCCCGGCCCGGCGCATCGGGCCGCGCGAAAGCCGCGCCGGTGACAGAACGGATGATATCGGCCTGGGCGGCCGATTCCCGTCGAATCAGCATCGCTTAACGTTGCGCTTTTGCCACGTCCGTCCGCAACCGAATAAATCTCCGGCGATCATACTTTTTCGCTATCTAAGCGCCATGATTCCGGGGGCCAAACAAAAGGAGCCATTAGTGATTGGCTCAGCAGGGTAAAACCACGGTCCGTTCGGCAAATAAATTATCCAGAACGGGCCGTGGTACTACGGTCCGGCCTCCGCTCCAGCCCGGGTGCCGGGAGAGGAGCGGCGGTCTGCAGCAGGTACGCGTGCCTGACCAGATAGCCAAGGAAAGGCCAGCCCGGCGATCGTCCGGTAGCCGGCCAGCCTGCGGATAATCACGACGGAGTAGGCCAGTGATAGGCCCGTGAGCCCCTGGTCGACTGACACTCCCTAGGACCCTACCGTCAGGACGGCACCAGCAGCAGGTCGGCGAACGCGGTCGCCATGAGCTCATGGCCGCTGGCGTTCGGATGAATCCGGTCCGGCCCGAACAGGCCCGGGTCGCTGGCCCCCGGCATCGCCCAGGTGTCCAGGCACACGACGCCCGGCCGGCCGCCTGCGCCCTGATGATGTCGCTGGCCCGCCGCATCCGCTGGCGCGCCACCTCGACCAGCTCGGCCGGCAGCGGCATGATCCCGGCGATGTCCGGCAGGGTGCAGGTCGCCACGGTGGCCCCGGTCACGGTCAGGCCATCGAGCAGCTGCCCCAGACCGGCCGCGAAGCGCTCCTCGCTGAAGCTGGGGTCACGGATGTCGTTCATTCCCACGGTGACGCTGACCAGGTCCGGGCCGATCCCGGCCACCGACGGCAGCTGACGCTCGAGCACGGCGGCCACGGAGGCCCCGTCGGTGGCGAGGTTGGTCAGTGTGCACGGCACGCCGGTCCGCGTGGCCAAGATCCCGGCCAGCCGCCGCGCCCACCCGATCCGGCCGCCGCCCGGCCCGGGATCGTCTCGCCCGGCCGTGAGACTGTCGCCAAGCGCGACATAGTGCGACCAGTTCAGCATGGCTTCCCCTCCGGATTGGGTACCGCGAACTCAGCACCCGATATCCCACGGTAAGCCGCCGTGCCCCGCACCGGGACATCGGCCTGATTCGGTACGAATGTAACGGCGATTTCGGGGCAGGAGCACTGACTTGGGTGGGCGCGCGGCTGGTATCAGGGCCAGCCGCCCGATGAGGAGGGGAACAGGAGCTTGATGATCACCAGCTTCGTTCCGTGGAAAGCGGCCGCGCTGAGCGTCAGCACGGCCGGTGTCATGCTGCTCGCGGCCGGGTGCACTTCGAGCACCTCGCCGTCAGCGGGCTCGTCGGGCTCGTCGGGCTCGCCGTCAGCGGCCTCGTCCGGTTCGGCCGCGCCTTCGTCCACGGCGGCCGGCCCCAGCGGCTCGCAGGCCAGCTCCGCGAGAGACGGACATTAGTGGTCAACGACCCCATGGCCATGCACCTCGTCGCGGCCCAGCCGGTCGGCTGGACGGGGCTGGCCGATCTCGGCCGGGCGGCCGCCCATCCTGCTGATCGACGGCGGCAGAAGGCAGGCCGCATCCACCACCGTTATGCGCCGCAGGGTGCGGGCGGCGGGTCGTGCCGCGGATCACTAGCCGACTCGATGAACATGTCCGCGGTGCGTGGCATATCGCCATCCTCCGTCCTGCGCGTAGCGCCCTTACCGAGCGGCGACTCCAGCCCGTGCAGCCGCTCAAGCACGGCCGACAGCGCGGCGCAGTCGCCGATCTCCAGGTCGATGTCGCGCGCCCGCGTCCAGTGCTGGTATGCCGAGTCCTGCTCGCCGTCGCGGTCATCCATGTCGCCGAGTTCCACGTGCGCCGCCGCCTCCGTGGTCCGCAGACCGCTCTCGGCGGCGAACCGCACGGCCGAGCTGAAGTGGCTCCTGGCACCGGCCGGATCGGCGGCCAGCACGCTCAGGCTAGCTAGACCAAGGTGGGCGATCGCTTGCCCGTGGGAGTTCCCGGCCTGCTCGTAGAGTTCCAGCGCCTCGCGCGCAAAACTGCGTGCCCCCTCATCGTCACCGTTCTCCCGGCTTAGATTCGTCAGTGCCATGGCGACGTTGCCCTGGCCAATCACGATCCCCAGCGCGCGGTAGCTGGCCCGCGCTTGTTCCAGGTAGTCGCGGGCGTTCCGCGGCTCGCCGATCTCCGCGAATATCACTCCGAGCTCGGTGATCGCACTGGCCTGGCCCCAGTCGATGCCGAGTTCGGTGTAAATCTCAAGCGCCACACGCGCATGCTGCATGGCGCGATCCCGACGGTCCGCCGCCCGCTCGACGATGCTGAGGTCGATGAGCAGGCCCGCCTGGGCCAGCATGTCCCCGTGTGCGCGGGCCGCCTTTAGCGCGCCTTCGTGGAGCACGCTTGCCTGCCGGTACAGACCGCGGGCCTGCAGCACGACGGCGAGCGCCCGCGGGAACCGCCACGCGCTGTCGGGCTGGCCTTTCTCCACAGCGTAGTGTGCGCAAGACAGCAGTTCCGGCATCTCGTCCTCGAACCAGCCGTGGTCCTGCGCGCTCTCGTGATCATGGACGGCGTCGATGTAGTGGCCGATGAGCCGTCGCGTGGCGGCCTGTCGGAGAGGCTCTGAGTCGCGGTCCGCCGCGAGGTCAGCAGCGTAGCCCCGGATCAAGTCGTGGAACTGGTACCGGCCTGCCCGCGGTTCCTCGATGAGGTGCCTGTCGTAGAGCTCATCAAGCAGCGCCTCGGCTTGGTCAGGGTCGGCATCAACAAGCACCGCAGCCGTGTCCCGGGTGAGCGTCTGGCCAGGATGCAGCGCCAGTCGGCGGAACATCAGCTGCTGGGCGTCGTCCAGGTCGCGATAAGACAGCTCGAAAGCGGCGGACACAGCGCTCAGGGTCCCCGGAAGCCTGCGGATGGCATCGGCGATGCTTCGCGCCGGATGGTGCCGCAGCCAGCTCGCGACCAGGCGTATCGCGAGCGGTAGGTAGCCGCAGCGGAGCACGATCGCGGTGGCCGGGCCAGGCTCCGCCGCCACCCGGCCAGGACCTACGATGCGGGCAAGAAGCTCGACCGCATCATGGGCGGGCATCGCCTCGAGGGAGACCGACTCGACCCCTTCAAGGCCCATGAGCCGTACCCGGCTAGTGATAATTAAAAGAGAGCCGGGACTAGCCGGGAGCAGCGGCCTGACCTGCGCCGAAGACACCGCGTTGTCTAGCACGATCAGCGCTCGCCGATCTGACAATTCGGTGCGCCAGCGGGCGACCCGTTGATCAAATTGCACAGGAATCTGGTCGCCCGGCACGCCCAGCATCGATAGCAGGACCTCAAGGGCATATCCAGGCTCCAGCGGCAGCTGGTCCTTTGTATGAGCCCGCAGGTCAAGGAACAGCGCGTCGGAATACTGAGATTGCAAGTGATGCCCGACATGAACGGCGAGGCTTGTCTTGCCGATCCCTGCCATCCCGTTGACCGCGTGAATCGCCACGGCACGTCCGGCGGAGGCCATCGTGCTCAGTTTTCTGAGCAGAAAGGCAACCTCATCCTCACGGCCGGTGAAATCAGAAAGATCACGGGGCAGTGCCCTTACCGGTGACCGGGACGGCGCAGCGGCGGCAGGCGTGTTTGCCGTGATGGCAGGTAGCGTCTGGATGCTTTCCGGATCCGCGATACCCAGCGCATCCCAGAATTGCTGCCTGATTCCAGCGGGCAGGTCGCTGATCGACGTGATCGGGGTGATGGTCAGCGACTGGCCGCCGGCCGCGAGGTTATGACTGCGGATCACTCCGATAAGGAGGTCTCCGGTCAAGACCCCGGCACCGGACATCCCACCCCACGGGGAGCCCGCCGTATCGGCCACCATTCCGGGCGAGATCTGCGGGGCGCCCGGTATCCGGTCGCCGACGAGCGTGAGGAACCCAGCCCGGAGCCCGGAATCAGCCGTCGGCTCCAGTCCCTCCGCGGTCGGGATCATCCCGTCCACCTGGGCGGAGCGCCGCTGATCGCCGTCCTTGCGCCACCGGGGGAAACCTACCGTGACGCAGTCGGCTACCTGGGCAATCCGCCCGCGGTCGACCCGAGCGAATCCTATCGGCCCAACGCCCGCTATCGGTTCGCTCAGCGTGAGCACGGCCAGGTCAACGGCAGCCGTCCCCGACCTGAGCACCCTGGCGACGGCACGCGCCTGGCCCGCGCAGTCAATGTTGTAATCCCTCCCGGCGGCCACATGATCGGCGGTAAGCACCGTGCTCGCGTCAATCAGTAGGCCCGAACCCGCGTAGGGGGTGCCATTGGATGCCGTGTAGCGAATCAGCGCAACGCGGCCCGTTTCCATGGATTACATCCGGACCTGAAAGATCCCTAAGAGGGATCTTTCAGCGGCTGTTCGTATGCGAGGGGGCCGGACTGTATCTCCCGGTCAGTGACGAGTTGCTCGGCCTCCGCGAGCAGATCTCCCTGCTCATCGAATACCAATGGGGCAAGCCGTAGCTTCAACGTCTGCGTCACGGCGGATTCCCGCGACCGTTCACCCCCGAGCGTCAGCACATTCCACTTGATGCCGGCACTGCCCTTGCCGACCCGCGTTACCCCCACCTGGACGGTGAGCTCGACGGGTTCTACGCGAAAACGCACGCGACTATGCTGCCCATCCCACCACGCTCGCACCAGAGCTTCCCGCAGGGCTTCAATGGCCTCTGCCAGTTCAACCGTGTCCGGCGTACCGTCGCCCCCCGTCATGTTGGCCCTCCCCGAGGTATCTGGTCGTACCACACAAGCTCGTAACATTATTTCTGCCATGAGATTACGCCCGCAGGCAGCCAGTTCATCATAGGTTGCCCATTCCCGATGCCCTGAAGCGGTTTCGCCTGCGAACTTGTCCACGTTGGTAACCGTCCGCGGTTGGCGACAACACGATCTCGCGTTGCCGGCGGGTCCAGTAGCCCTCGTACCCGGTGGGGTGAGTGACCCTGTAGCCTTCACTGCGATCGACGTGATCTGGCAGTTGATCTTCCCGCAGCTCAGCCGGGTCATGCTCGGGATCGCCGGCTGTTCCGTCCAGCCCGATTCGCTCGCCTTGAGCCTGACGTCGACCGGCGCGCCGCACCACGGGCAGCTGACGGCCTGGCCAGGGTCGCTTGCCTGCCGGCAATACCGGCAGAGGCGGCTGGTCATGCGGTGATGCCCGCCGCGTTACTCAGCGTGGTGGCGGACATCCGCCGGCTGGATGCCGGCGCTGTCACGGCCCGAGCTTGCCGCCCGGTACCAGCCGGGTAATCCCGCCCGCAGGCCGCACCATCCACCGTCGCGCTCCAGACCTTGTGAATTGCCCCGCCCCGCAGGTCACCCCCCGCCGCGATGTCATCACATCAGACCACTTGAAGTGACTTATATAACCAGACATATGCCGACAGGCCGTGAGCCAGACCGTGCTGGCGGTGCCAATGCAGCCATGATCCACGTGCAAACGATAATGACACACATTGTCGAGGCGGCTTCTAGTCCGCTACCCCGCGCCGTCTGGCGCAGGCACCCGGCCACCAGGTACCAGCCGGGCAGGCCCGTCGCCGCGACTGGCGCCCCCGGTACTTTCGGCTCTCCTGGACGGTGTCATTCGTATGGCGGGATGGGGCTGCTCAGCAGCTGGCGGATGCGCGCGACTCGTTCGCCGTCCCACTTGATTCCGGGGTCAGGTTCGAGGAACGCGGTCGCGACGCTGCCCACGCCCAGGGCGGGCAGCGACCACTCGCGTACGGTCGTCGCGCCGAATGGGCTGGCGCTGACCTGGGACGCGGCGATCTCAGGGACTGGCTGGGCCATGATGATGAGCCCGCGCAGCGTGGCGTCAACCAGGGTGATCAGAGTGTCGAAGGTGGCGCAGGTCTCCGGCCGGATCCGGTAGCCGAACAGATTGGCGAGCAGCTCCCAGGCCGCCGCGACGCGGGCCCGGCGTTCCTGCTCGGACGCGGCAAGGGCCGCCCGCACGCGGTCGCGCCGCTCATCGTCTGCGATGGAGTTGAATGCCGCCTGCAGGGCTATGTACGTCCGCCACTCCGGCGCGCCGGCCAGGGCCTGGAAGTCCAGGAGCGCGAGCCGGCGGAGTAGCTCGGTCACCAGCTCGTGGCGCTGCCCGGGCGTGTCAAGCTCGCCAGGGAACTCGCTGACGGCCTGTTGGATCAGCGCGTATTCCGCGTGCACGATCCCTGGTGGCGCGCCCTCCTTGGCCAGCTCCTCGATCAGGTCGCCGTAGAACAGGTCCTTGTACGGCCAGCGCCGGTAGGCGGCGCTGCGCGAGACGTCCGCGTCGCGGATGACGTCCTCGAAGCTGATGTGGTCCAGGCTGACCGTCAGCCCGGCGTGGTGCACCATGGCGACGGCTGCCCGCAGCGTCCGCCGCCGCAGCTCCTCGTCGGGGAGCCGCCGCCCGCGGCGCCCGAGGCCGGTCGGAGTTTGCTCGTGATCTGGCACTGTCTGCCTGCCCCTTGCGTTGAGTTCTGGCGTGTGGAATGGTGGACTTGGAATTTGAAATATCGTATTTCAAATTCCAAACTCTGATCCTCAGCATATTTGGCGGTGGCCATGAAGACCTGGATGTCCTACAGCGACAGGCTGCGGTCCATGTACCAGGGCGGCCGGGCCGACGCGCGAGCGCGCCGTCTCTCAAGGCTGTGGGCCACCGTGTTCGGCCTGGGCCTCGGGCCGCGGCGGTGGGTGAGCCTCGAGGTGACGGGGCGGAAGTCCGGCCGGATCGTCCGCTTCCCGCTGGGCATGGCGGACTGCGCTGGTCAGTGGTACCTGGTCTCGATGCTCGGCGAGCGCTGCAACTGGGTGCTGAACGTGCGGGCCGCGGGCGGCCGGGCGGTTATCAGGCACGGGCACGCCACCGACTGCCAACTCGTCGAGGT
>Ga0302228_10003373_pt1 | contig 10428 bp, 8 predicted proteins | sample II_Palsa_N1_2_FD_193519 | JGI IMG/M metagenome (GOLD analysis project Ga0302228, IMG submission 193519) | Peat permafrost microbial communities from Stordalen Mire near Abisko, Sweden - II_Palsa_N1_2 | ecosystem: Environmental > Terrestrial > Soil > Palsa > Peat permafrost | place: Sweden...
TACCAGCACAAACACCGGCGTACCGCGGATCAGGTCGACATATAACCGGAACGGCGCCCGCATCCAGAACTTGCCGTAGGTCAGGATCAACCCGGCCACAATGCCGATCAGGGTGCCGAAGAAAATTGCCAGCGCCGAGACATACACGCTGGCCTGGAACCCTGCCCAGAGGGTTTCCCGGGCGATCCACAACTCATGCAGCCAGCTGGGGGATTCGTACATGGAAACTCCTTAGCGACGGATCGCCAGACGCTGTTCCAGGTAACGGAGCAGCATCGCGATGAGGTAACAGGCAGCCACGTAGAGCGCGGTCGTCACCAGCCAGGTTTCAATCACCCGGTAGCTTTCGACGTTGATCTTGCGGGCGTAATAGGTCAGCTCCGGCACCGCAATCGCGGCCGCCAGGGAGGTGTCCTTGAACAGCGAGATGAAGTTGTTCGACAGCGCCGGCAGCACGTTGCGCAGCATCACCGGCACGGTGATGTAGGCCCGGATGCGCCACTCGCCCAAGCCAATGGCCAACCCCGCTTCACGCAAGCCCTTGGGAATGTTCAACAGCCCGGCACGGAACACTTCGGTCAGGTAGGCACCGGCGTACAACGACAGGGTGATGATGAACGAGGGGATCTTGTCCAGGCGGATGCCAAGGCTCGGCAAGGCGAAGTAGATCAACAGGATCAGCACCAGGATCGGCGTATTGCGGATGACCGTCACATACACCGACGCCAGGATGCGCAGCGCACGGTGTTTGGACAGCAGGGCAAACGCTGCCAGCAGTCCAATCACGCAGCCGATGGCGATCGACAGCAACGCCAGTTGGAGGCCCAGTCCGAGCCCCGCCAGCAAGGTGTCGAAATCGCGCCATACGGCGGCAAAGTTCAACTGATAATTCATGGTCGGCAGTACCTTGTTCGGAGCGCCGCAAGCGGCGCCCCGTGCTCACACATCATTTGAATTCGACCGGAAAACCAATCGCCGGCTCTGGCAGGTCCACACCAAACCATTGCTTGAACGATGCCTTATAGGCCGGGAACTCAACGCCCGTCATGGCTTCATGCAGCGCGGTATTGACGAAGTTCAGCCAGTCCTGGTCGCCACGCTTGACAGCACACGCATAGGTCTGCGGACTCCAGGCGTAGGTTGGGCTGCGGTAGCGACCAGGGTTCTGCACCATCAGGTACTTGACCGAGGACTGGTCGGTGGCAGCGGCGTCGGCGCGGCCGGAGTTCACTGCCTGGTACATCAGGTCGACGCTGTCGTACTGATCGACCTTGGCTTTGGGCAGCGCCTGGTGCACCAGTTCTTCGGCATAGACGTTTTGCAGCACCGCCACGGTGACGCCGTCGCCCGCAGCTTGCAGGTCTTCGATTTCCTTGAATTTGCTGTTGGCCGGCAGCAGCAGGCCGACGCCTTCGCGGTAGTACGGCAGGGTGAACGCCACCTGCTGCGCACGGCTGGCGGTGACGGTAATGAACTGGCAGCTCATGTCGACCTTGTCGGTCAACAGGTTGGGAATCCGCGCATCAGAAGACTGCACCACAAACTCGACCTTGCTTGGATCGTTGAACAATCCCTTGGCCACCATACGGCCGATGTCGATATCAAAACCTTGTAACTTGCCATCCGCTCCCTGGAAGTGCCACGGCGCATTGGTACTGCCTGTACCCACGATCAGGTGCCCACGCTTGAGCACATTGTCGAGCTTGCTGTCCGCCGCCTGCGCTGTGCAGGCGAGGGAAGCCGATGCGGCGCAGAGAAAAACACACGCTTTAAACACGGAAGGTCGGTGATGCATGACAAGCACTCCAGGAGTTGTGTATTCCGCTATACCGGAACTTGGTATGTAACAACGGAATAGACAGCAGAAAGTGTGCCACAGCACCTGCAGGAAAAACACTCAGTGAATTAACTCTTTTAAAATCAGATAGATAAAAATTTATGACGAGAACGGAAGCCAGCCTGTAGCTGGAATCACATTGCTACCGTTGGCCACACACATCGGGGGTTGGCCACATTCAAGGGCGCGAATGTGACGTTACTGCGCACTGGGGACCTGTGAATTCTGACAGTAGACCGGCTCAATCTTCTGGCTTAGCGTGAGCAAAGGTGCCATCCGGCCTTTAGCTCAGGGAGATTGCTCATGGGAATTGCAACTACCGCCATCGCTGACGCCAGCGAATATCAAAAGGCGCTGCAGACGCAGCGCGCGGTGTTCATGCTTTTCGTATCCCCCAACTGCCCAGCGTGTGGCGAAGCCGAACCGCTGTTCCTGAAAGTCGCCAATCGCTACCGCTCCCGAACAAAGCTTTACGTACTGGACACCACCCAGACCCCGAGACATCCCAGCGTTACCGGCACACCCACTCTACTGGTATTGAAGAACGGCAAACTGGTAGAGAAGCTCAAGGGCTTCGGCCCCTGGGAAACCCAGGAGCAGACCCTGAAAAAAACCTTCACCCGCCACACCCGTGGCGTACGTACCAAGCGCCTGAAAGAGTAAGACTCGCGTCAGTCCTCCAACATCAACCGAGCCGTCCCCGACACCCGAATCGACGCCCCCTTCTGATCGGTAATCTGCGCCTGCAACCGCGAGCGGCTGCCCATGTCCTCACCCTGGACAATGTTGATGCAGCCCTCGTGTGGCCAACCCAGGTCCCGCAGATAACCAGCAAAGGCCGCGGTCGCCGCACCGGTCGCCGGGTCCTCATACACCCCACCCGAAGCAAATGGGTTGCGGGTATGGAACAACGTCGGCCCCTCAGCAAATACCAGCAGCACCGTGACCAACCCGGCGCCCGTCATGAAGCGCCGACCGGCGTCCAGTTCATAGTGCATCCGGCTGAGCTTGGCGCGGCTGTCGAGGGCCAATACCAGATGAGTCGCCCCGCCATTGATCAGCGCGGGCGGCAGGCTTGGGTCCAGATCATTGCGACTGTAGCCAAACAATGCCAGGCCCGCCGTCACCAGCGCATCACTGGCTGGGCCGCTGCGGGTCGGCGGCGATTGCAATGCCGCCTCGATCAACTGGCCTTCGCTGCGGCCGCTGACGGTGATATCGCCATTGTTCAAGCTCAGGTGAAACTCACCATCTCCCAACGCCAGGCTTAAGGCGGCACCAAGGGCGATGGTGGCATGACCGCAAAACGGCACCTCGGTTTCCGGTGAAAAGTAACGCACCCGCCAACCATCCTCTTGCGGACACGCGAACACCGTTTCCGAATAACCCACCTCATGTGCGGTGCGCTGCATGTCCTCGGCTTCTGGCAGCGTGTCGCCAATCCATACACCTGCGGGATTGCCGCCTTGCTCACCATCGGAAAACGCTGCGATTTTCAGGACATCCAGGATCATTGCACGTGGCCTTTTGAAGGAGTTGGCAGGTTTGAGATCCTATCGAAACTGCGCAGTCAAAGGAACCAGGCGAACCTGGGTCACCCGTCGCTCTTCCACCGCGGCCACCGTCAGGCGCCAACCTTCATGGTCGAGACTGTCGCCGACTACCGGCAGGCGATCCAGCAAACTCATGACCAACCCGGCCAGCGTCTGGTAGTCCTCCGTCTCCACCGCCTTGAAGCCGGTACGCTGCCGGATCAGGCTGAGATTCAAGGCACCACTGACCCGGAACCCACCGTCCTCCTCAACCACATCCGGGCCTTCGATTTCACTGGCGTCCGGCAATTCACCGGCGATGGACTCGAGGATGTCGGTCATGCTCAACACGCCCATGAAATCGCCAAATTCGTTGATCACGAACGCAATGTGAGTCGACGCCTGACGCATCTGCTCCAGGGCATTGAGGATCGAAAAGTTCTCCAGCAGATTGACCGCGCGGCGAGCCAGGTGCTCAAGGTCGGGCTCACGACCGGCCAGGTACTCCTTGAGCAGTTCTTTCTTGTGCACAAAGCCCAACGGCTCATCGATTGCGCCATTGCGGATCAGCGGCAAGCGTGAGTAAGACGAGTGCATCAACTTCAGGCGAATCGTGTCGGCATCATCCGCCAGGTCGATGGTGTCGACGTTGGCGCGCGGCGTCATCAGGCTGCGGATCGGCCGCTCGGCCAATTGCAGCACGCCGCTGATCATCACACGCTCGCGACGGTCGAACAGCGGCCCCTGGCTGGCATCCGTTTCACCCAGCAGGTCAGCCACCTCTTCACCCACCTCTTCCACCGCCAGGGTCCGTCCACCCAGCAGGCGCATCACCGCATGAGCCGTACGCTCACGCATCGGCAGCGCGCCCTGGGCAGATTTCTTGCGGCGCGCCCGGGCGATCTGGTTGAACACCTCAATCAGGATCGAGAAACCAATGGCCGCGTACAGGTAGCCCTTGGGAATGTGGAAGCCCAGGCCTTCGGCGGTCAAGGCAAAACCGATCATCATCAGGAAGCCCAGGCATAGCATGATCACCGTCGGGTGCGCATTGACGAAGCGCGTCAGCGGCTTGCTGGCGATGATCATCAGGCCGATGGAGATGATCACGGCGATCATCATCACCGCCAACTCATCCACCATGCCCACGGCGGTAATCACCGCGTCCAGGGAGAACACCGCGTCCAGCACCACGATCTGCGCCACGATCGGCCAGAACATCGCGTAGGCGGTATTGCCGGTGCGCACGCTGATATGGCCTTCGAGGCGCTCATGCAATTCCATGGTAGCCTTGAACAGCAGGAATACACCACCAAACAGCATGATCAGGTCTCGACCGGAGAAGCTCTTGTCGAACACCTCAAACAACGGCTGGGTCAGGGTCACCAGCCACGAAATACTTGCCAGCAGGCCCAGGCGCATCAGCAGCGCCAAGGACAGGCCGATCAGCCGCGCACGGTCGCGCTGCTCCGGCGGCAACTTGTCCGCCAGGATCGCGATAAACACCAGGTTGTCGATGCCCAGCACCAGTTCCAGCACAATCAACGTCAACAGGCCGAGCCAGGCCGTTGGGTCCGCTAACCATTCCATATCAATGTCGTCTCGTTAAAAATTTTTAGAATGCCAGGCACGGCAAGGCACGATCAGGAGACCGGAAGAACATTGATAATCGAAAGACGGGATGCTTGGCCCGAATGCGGGCGTTCAGCGGGAACGGGGACGGCGAGTGTCTTGGGGAAAGACGACTGGGAGGCTCCGAGAGGGTGTTCATGCAAGTCCTGTAGCGAAAAAAGGACTTGCATCGTACAGGCGAAAGGCAAATTTCCCACAACGCAAAACTATTACAAGATCTGTAACAAGCCCAGCAACCTGTAGCCGCTGCCGAGGTACGAGGCTGCGATGCGGTTCGCAGGATCGCCACTGGGGCTGCTACGCAGCCCATCGCAGCCTCGTACCTCGGCAGCGGCTACAGGTGAACGGTGAATGGTGAATGGTGAATGGTGAATGGTGAATGGTGAACGGTGAACGGTGAACGGTGAATGGTATCGCTAGTTTTTGCGGGTAGCGTCGTCCAGTGCCAGGATCGTGTGGGCATTGGTCACGGTGGTCGCCAGGGTGTTGATCACACCCGACCGCAATGCCCCAAGGGTCGCCGCCGCCTTGGTGTTTTCACTGGCAATCGCCACCACATCCGGAATCCGAAACAACTCCTGCACGGTCAAGCCGATCACCCGTCCCTGAATCGCGTTGATCGCCGGCTGGCCGTGAATATCAATGAAGTCATAGCCCATCATGTCGCCCACGGTACCGGACAACCTGGCCTGGGCAATCTCCTGGGGTGAAAACCAGCCCATGCGCACCATGTTGCTGTTTTCACTCATGTCGCCAATGCCGATCAGCGCCATGTCGGCACGGCGGGCGCGGTCCAGGGTGGAGCGTACGGTGTCGTTGCTGATCAGCACCCCGCGCAGTTCCGGGTTGGCCACCAGGGCCGGGGCGTACAAGCTTTCACTCTCGCCGCCAAAGCGCAGGGCCAGGCGCCGGCAGATATGGTCGGGGTTCATGTATTCGCCGGCCTTGAGCGAACCACCAATGGCACAGACAAACGTGCAGTTGCGGGTCACCGGCAAAAACACGTTGTCGGCCACCGCACCGACGTTACGCCCCATGCCTACGGCGACGATCATGCCGTCGCTCAAGGTCTTGTTCAGGTAGTTGGCCACCAGACTGGCGACGGCCGAACGCTGGGTGTCAGGGTCGCTGTGATCAACCGCAATCAGTGCGCGATCCAGCTGGAAACGCTCCACCAGTGCCTGCTCCAGCTCGTTATTCATCGCCGGGTGCTGCAACACCCGCACTTCGACAATCCCTTCATCCCGTGCACGCTTGAGCAAGCGGCTGACTTTTGCCCGGGACAAATCGAAGCGCTTGGCGATGGCTTCCTGAGTGACGTTCTCAAGGTAATAGAGCATCGCCACTTCGGTCATCAGATCGATATCGCTGGCAATGCGCTGGGTACTGTCACTCATGGGGACGGGCTTCCGTTTCGGCGTCAAAGGCGCATTCTCCCGACTCTTGCCCCGTTACGTCTACTACTGATGCCCGTCACGCTCGATCGCGTTGATACGATCGACCTTGGCTCCGGAACGCGCCGCCTCGAACTCCGACTCCAGGAACGACTTGACGATGCTTTTCGCCAGTTCCGCGCCGATCACTCGCGCACCAATGGACAGGATCTGCGCATCGTTACTCTTGCGCGCCCGCTCCGCCGAATAGGTGTCATGGGCCTGGGCCGCACGAATCCCCAGGACCTTGTTGGCCGAAATGGCCATGCCAATCCCCGTGCCACACACCAACACCCCCAGCCGCTGCTGCCCGGCATTGATCGCGGTGGCCACCGCCAAGGCGATGTCCGGGTACAGCACTGGCGCCGTGGAATGGGTACCAAAGTCGGTCACTGGATAGCCCAGCGCTTCGATATGGCGCTTCAACAGCTCTTTGAGCTCAAAACCCGCTTCATCGCATCCGATAGCCACCGGGAAAGGTGTGTTCATGGCGTCTGGCTCCGCTGCCGTGGTCTCGCTTAAGACTGATCAAATGATCACTCAATGAAATTTGTATCAGCTATTTCTCAGATATTCATCCCTCCCTGTCAAGCATGATTTAACTGACTTACCAGTCAAAGCCCTCTAAAACAGCATGATTTGCGCAAGCTGGCGCTTTTACATCTTTTCCATGAAAGAGATTGACTGATCAGAATTTCATTTGATACACATATGATCACAGCGAAACATAGCTGTGCGACCTAATAAGAATTCACAGCACGAGGACACGCCGATGGCCACGCCATTACTGCTCCAGGCTGAACACGTCGCCAAGGCCTACGCCGGGATCCCTGCCCTGCGTGACGGGCGCCTCTCTCTGCGGGCCGGCAGCGTTCACGCCCTGTGCGGCGGTAATGGCGCAGGCAAATCAACTTTTCTCAGCATTCTGATGGGGATCACGGCGCGTGATGCCGGCACCATCCTGCTCAACGGTTCGCCCGTGCACTTCCATCGGCCCAGTGAGGCCCTGGCGTCGGGGATCGCGATGATCACCCAAGAGCTGGAGCCGATCCCCTACATGACCGTCGCCGAAAACATCTGGCTGGGCCGTGAACCGCGCCGTGCCGGTTGCATCGTCGACAGCAAGGAATTGAACCGCCGTACTCGGGAGTTGCTGGAAAGCCTGGAGTTCGACGTCGACGCCACCCGCCCCATGCACCGCTTGAGCGTGGCGCAGATCCAACTGGTGGAGATCGCCAAGGCGTTCAGCCATGACTGCCAAGTGATGATCATGGATGAGCCGACGTCGGCCATCGGCGAGCGCGAGGCAGAAACCCTGTTCAAGGCCATCCGCCGCCTCACCGCCCGCGGCGCCGGCATCGTTTATGTATCCCACCGCCTCAGCGAGCTGGCGCAGATTGCCGATGACTACAGCATCTTCCGCGATGGCGCCTTCGTCGAAACCGGACGCATGGCCGATATCGACCGCGCGCACCTGGTGCGCGGCATCGTTGGCCAGGAGCTGACGCGGATCGATCACAAGGTCGGCCGTGAATGTGCGGCCGAGTGCTGCCTGGACGTGGACAGCCTGAGCCGTGCCGGCGAGTTCCAGGACATCAGCCTGCAACTGCGCCAGGGCGAAATTCTGGGCATCTACGGCCTGATGGGTTCGGGGCGCAGCGAGTTTCTCAACTGCATTTATGGCCTGACCACACCGGACTCCGGCAGCATCACCCTGCAAGGCAAGCCGATGCCCGCCGGCCTGCCCAAGGCGACCATTCGCGCCGGCATGTCCCTGGTCACCGAAGACCGCAAGGACAGCGGCCTGGTGCTCAATGGCAGCATCCTCTCCAACATCGCGCTGTCGGCTTACCAACAGCTGTCGAGCTGGTCGCTGATCAATGCCCGCAAGGAAAACCAACTGGCCCAGGACATGGTCAAGCGTCTGCAGATCAAGACCACTTCCCTGGACCTGCCGGTGGAGTCCATGAGCGGCGGCAATCAGCAGAAAGTGGTGCTCGCCAAATGCCTGTCGACCCAGCCGATCTGCCTGCTGTGCGACGAGCCGACACGCGGCATTGATGAAGGCGCCAAGCAGGAGATTTATCACCTGCTGGACCAATTCGTGCGCGCCGGTGGCGCGGCCATTGTGGTGTCGTCGGAAGCGCCGGAACTGCTGCACCTGAGCGATCGAATCGCTGTCTTCAAGGGCGGCCGGCTGGTGACTATCAGCAGCGATACCGCCCTTTCCCAGGAAGCCTTGTTGAGTCTTGCCTCATGAATGCCAAAACCATTGCCGCCCCCATCACCACCGCTGCGCGCAGCCGTCTTCGCCTGTCCCTCGATCGTTTTGGCCTGCCGCTGGTGTTTATCCTGCTGTGCGTGGTGATGGCGTTTTCCAGCGAATACTTCATGACCTGGCGCAACTGGATGGACATCCTGCGCCAGACCTCCATCAACGGCATTCTCGCCGTGGGCATGACCTATGTGATTCTGACCAAGGGCATCGACCTGTCAGTGGGCTCGATCCTGGCCTTTGCCGGGCTGTGCAGCGCAATGGTCGCGACCCAGGGCTACGGCCTGCTGGCGGCGGTGAGTGCCGGGATGTTTGCCGGCGCCATGCTCGGGGTGGTCAACGGGTTCATGGTCGCCAACCTGTCGATCCCACCCTTTGTCGCCACGCTCGGCATGCTGAGTGTGGCCCGGGGCATGACCTTCATCCTCAACGACGGCAGCCCGGTCACCGACCTGCCCGACGCCTACCTGGCGCTGGGCATCGGCAAGATCGGCCCGATTGGCGTACCGATCATCATCTTCGCCGTGGTCGCGCTGATTTTCTGGATGGTGCTGCGCTACACCACTTACGGCCGCTACGTGTATGCGGTGGGTGGCAACGAGAAGAGCGCACGTACCTCGGGGATCGGCGTGCGCAAGGTGATGTTTTCGGTGTACGTGGTGTCCGGGCTGCTCGCCGGGCTGGCCGGCGTAGTGCTGTCGGCGCGCACCACCTCCGCCCTGCCCCAGGCCGGCATGTCGTATGAACTGGACGCCATCGCCGCCGTGGTGATCGGTGGCACCAGCCTCTCCGGCGGCACCGGCAGCATCGTCGGCACGCTGTTCGGCGCGCTGCTGATCGGGGTGATCAACAACGGCCTGAACCTGCTCGGCGTGTCCTCCTATTACCAACAGGTCGCCAAGGGCCTGATCATCGTGCTCGCCGTATTGATTGACGTGTGGCGCAAGAAAAAACGCTAGTCCCTGTGCTCTGAACCGAACTGAACGACCATAACAATAACCGGAGTTCTCATCATGAAATTGGGTACAACCTTAGCCGCCGTCGCGGCACTCTCCCTGCTCGCCAGCAGCATCGCCCTGGCTGCCGATGGCAAGACCTACAAGATCGGCGCTGCCGTCTACGGCCTCAAGGGTCAGTTCATGCAGAACTGGGTCCGCGAGCTGAAGGAACACCCGGCGGTCAAGGACGGTACCGTGCAGTTGACCGTATTCGACGGCAACTATGACGCGCTGACCCAGAACAACCAGATTGAAAACATGGTCACCCAGCACTACGACGCCATCCTCTTCGTGCCGATCGACACCAAAGCCGGGGTCGGCACCGTGAAGGCAGCCATGAGTAACGACGTGGTGGTCATCGCCTCCAACACCAAGGTCGCCGACGCCAACGTGCCCTACGTAGGTAACGACGATGTGGAAGGCGGTCGCCTGCAGGCCCAGGCCATGGTCGACAAGCTCAAGGGGCGCGGCAACGTGGTGATCATCCAGGGCCCGATCGGCCAGTCGGCACAGATCGACCGGGAAAAAGGCGAGATGGAAGTGCTGAACAAGTACCCGGATATCAAGATCATCGAGAAAAAGACTGCCAACTGGGACCGCGCCCAGGCCTTGACCTTGACCGAAGACTGGTTGAACGCCCACCCCAAAGGCATCAACGGGGTGATCGCGCAGAACGACGACATGGCCCTGGGTGCCGTGCAAGCGCTGAAGTCCCATGGCT
>Ga0302228_10003377_pt1 | contig 10423 bp, 8 predicted proteins | sample II_Palsa_N1_2_FD_193519 | JGI IMG/M metagenome (GOLD analysis project Ga0302228, IMG submission 193519) | Peat permafrost microbial communities from Stordalen Mire near Abisko, Sweden - II_Palsa_N1_2 | ecosystem: Environmental > Terrestrial > Soil > Palsa > Peat permafrost | place: Sweden...
AGACCGTCCGATGCCGGATCGATGCCAACCATCGCCGCCATCTCCAGATGCGCGCTGTTGCGCATGATCTTGATCATCAGGTCCGTGCCGATGTTGCCGGAGCCGATGATCGCCACTTTGCTCTTCTGTTGTGCCATGGTTTTCGCTGCCCTATCTTTCAAACGAAGCGTGCGGAGCATTGACCGATGCCGCCGATCGAAACGTGAAGGTTGTCACCCGCCTTCACCGGCACCATCGTCCCCAGCGAGCCGGAGAGGATCACCTCCCCTGCCTTGAGTGACACGCCGAGACGTCCGAGCGTATTCGCAAGCCAGGCCACCGCGTTCGCCGGCGAGTTCAGCGCCGCGGCACCCGCGCCTGTCGTCACTACCGCGCCGTTGCGTTCAAGTACCATGCCGCACGTGCGCAGATCGAGCGAGCGCGGGTCCACCAACTGGCTACCGAGTACGAACATCCCGCATGAGGCGTTGTCGGCGACAGTGTCCTCGATGCGGATCTTCCAGTCGCGAATGCGCGAATCGACGATCTCAAAGCACACCAGCACCCCTTCGGTCGCGCGCAGCACATCTGCCACGGAAATGCCGGGGCCGTTCAGATCGTGTTTCAGCACGAACGCGATCTCGCCTTCGGCCTTGGGCTGAATCAGCTTCGACGTGTCGATCGGTTCACCTTCCGCACACAGCATCGTGTCCAGCAGATAGCCGAAGTCCGGCTGATGAACGTCGAGCAGCGTCATCACAACCTCGCTTGTCACGCCGATCTTCTTGCCGACCATGCGCGCGCCTGCGTCAAGTTGGCGCGCGATCAGATGCTGCTGGATCCGGTAAGCGTCTTCGATGCTCAGGTCCGGATAACGGTCCATGAGCGGATCGATCGCCGTCTGGCTGCGCAGTGCGCGCCAAAGTTCGTCGCCGAGGTCCGATATCAGTGAAGGGTCCATTGCGTGTTTCCTGCGTCATACGTAAATGTTGGGAGGGGCGCGGCCGTTCGCGCGCCGCGCCTGGAAAGTGTCGCGCTGCAACCGCGCCGGCTATGCTGTTGTCTGCGCGGGCAGCGGGTCGCGCGAATAGAACAGCGGCGGCAGCGGCTGGCCAAGCAGATACCCGCCAAGCGTGCCGGCCGTATCGTCCGCGTTCTGCGTGATGTGATTGGCCGCCGCGATCACGTCGCGCAAGATGCGCTGCAACGGGTTGTCGAGATAGATGCCGCGCGCCGAAAGCGCCTTGAACAGCAGCATCACCGCTTCCTCGCTTTCGCGGCCCACTCGCGCAATATCGAGCATTCCCGGCACGCGCTCGTCGAGCGGCACGAGTTCGCGTTGTTCGGTATAGCGGGTCGTCTCATCCATCATGTGCAGAATCCGCGCGCGCGATGAGCGTACCCGCGCCACCGCATTGCCGAGCCGATCCTTCACGTAAGGACTCAGGCTCGTCTTGCCGCCACCGGTCGTATCGCGGCGCGTTTGCATCTGTTCGATGAAGACGTCCACTGCGCCTTGCGCCATGCCATTGATCGCCGACGACACCGCTGCGTAGAAAATTTGCGAGAACGGATACAGGTACGTTTTGCCGCGATCGCTCATGCTGTAATCCGCGAGACTGTGCGTGCGGTATTCCGGCACGAACGCGTCCTTGACGACCACGCTCTTGCTGCCGGTGCCGGCCAGGCCGAACACGTGCCAGTCGTCGAGAATCGTGTAGTCCGTGCGCGGTACGAGCACCGACAGGCGATCAACCGGCTGCTTGTTTTCGTCGAGCAGAATCTGCCCGAGAAACGCCCATTGGCCATGATCCGTGCCGCTGGAAGTCGGCCACCGGCCATTGATGATGTAGCCGCCGTCCACCTTGCGATAGGTGCCGAACGGCGCGTACGACGACGCGACGATGACCGAGTCGTCCTTGCCCCAGACGTCGTCGCAGGCACGCGGGTCGAGATGACCGAACTCCCACGTGTGGATGCCGAGAATCATCATGTTCCAGGCACTACTGCAACAGCCGCGGCCCAGTTCCATCAGCACCTTGAAGAAGACCGCGGGATTCATTTCATAGCCGCCCCAGCGACGCGGTTGCAGGATGCGGAAAAAGCCCGCCTGCTTGAAGTGCTCGATGATGTCGGCCGGGACCGAGCGCGCCTGCTCGACTTCCGCGGCCCGTGCGCGAAGCATCGGGATCATGGCCTTCGCGCGTTCGACTAGCACCGCTTCAGTCGGAATCGGGTAGTCGACTGGATCTTTCAAAACCGTGTTCATACTGCTCCTCCATTGGAATTGTCTGACTCTGCCTGATGCAGGCCCGAAAACTTGCCGCCGAAATACACCAGCGGCGGCGTTTCTTCGTTTGCACAACACACTTCGATGACGTCGCACAAAAAGACCGTGTGGGAACCGCCCGGTATCTCCTCAATAACCCTGCAACCGAACGACACGAGACTGCCTTCGAGAATCGGAATGTCGAGTTTTCCGTTGCGCCACGTGCCTGCGCCGTGAAAGCGGTCATCGCCGACCACGTTGATCACCATCCCGGCGAACCGCTTCGCGATGTCCTCCTGATACCCAGTGAGCACGTTCACGCTCAGCAGGCCGGATTCACTGATGACGGCATGCGCGCGCACCGAACGGTTCACGCAGACCAGTAGCCGCGCAGGCTCAGCGCTGACCGAGCAGATCGCGGTCGCGGTCAGGCCCGCTCGCGAGTCGCCGCTGCGCGACGCGATCACCGTGCAACTGGCAGCAAGCCGCCTCATGCCAGAGCGAAAAAGCGATGCATCCACACCGACATAAGGCGTGTCGTCGCAGGCCACGGCACCGTCCGTGGTAGTCATAGCTGGTGCCATCACACTTGCCCCGTCGAAAGAAACGAATGCATGACCGCGTTGAACTCGTCGGGATGCTCGTATTGCGGCCAGTGCGCGGCGTCCCCTTGCATCACGTACAGCGTGCCCTGTGCGATACGTGGCAATGCGGCCTGCGCCGCGAGTACGTCGTGGATAGGGTTATGTTTCGTCCACAGCAGCAGCGTCTCGCATTGCAGTCGTTCCAGTTCGATCATATCCATGCGTTGGCTGGTGTCACCGGCCTTGCGCATCAGGCGGCCGAACACAAGCGGCGCCGACTGCAGGAAGTCCGGTCGCGAATAGATTGCGAGACGGCTGCCGATCAGTTCGTCGTCGAGCATGTGCCAGTTGCTCTCGTGGATCAGCCATTGCATCCGCGCGCGCACGCTCTCGGCAGTCGGCGGCTTGCTAAAGTTGCGCTGACTCAGCTCGGCGAGGTTCTTCAGGTCGCGATGCCCCTGCTCGCTGACGATCGGAATCCCGCCGGTTGTGTTAAGCACGATGCGATGCACGCGCTGCGGATACTTCACCGAAAAGCAGCCCGTCACGACGCCGCCGAGCGATTCACCCGACACGTGGGCGCGCTCGATGTCGAGCGCGTCGAGCAGCTCGCGCAACTGCTCGACGTAATCATCGATCTCGTAGCCGATGTCCGTTTTCTTCTCGGACAGCCCCTGACCAACGAAGTCGAAGGCAATCACGTGATAGTGCTGTGCGAGCGCGACGACGTTCTTTGCATATGCCTCGACATGACCGCCGATGCCGTGCATCAGCACCAGCGTCTCGCGATTCTGTCGGCCGGCCTCGATCACACGCGTCGCACCGAAACGGGGCGTGTGAACGTAGCGGACTTCCGCTCCAAGAAAATCGATCCAGATACTCACATTCATCTCCAGAAAAAGGCAACACGCTTCCCGCCGACCGTACGTGTCGGTTCACAGTCATCTCAGCGGGAAGATAAAAGGTGGTGGCCGCCTACGGCGTTCAGGCCAGCACGGGCGGCGTGCGCTTATGGCCCCAGTCGCTCAGCTTCGAATAGTTGACGACCTTCCACGTGGCGTCGTCGATCACGATGCCGCCGTGGCCGTATTCGAGCGCAAAGCCCGACGGGGTCTGCACGTAGAACGAAAACATCTGGTCATTCGGATGGTGGCCGAGATGCAGGATCATCGGCACGCCTGCCGCCATACAGCGGTCATAGGCGAGGCCGACGTCGTCCATTTCCTTGACCTGCACCATCAGATGATTGAGCCGCTTTGACCCGGGAATCGCTGCGGTCGCGAGCGAATGATGGCGGCCGGTTTTCGTATGCATGAACGTTGCGTCCACGACGATGCCCGGTTCGCGTTCCTCGCGGATATAGTCGCTGACGCGCAATCCGAGCACGGAGCGATAGAACGCGACGGACTCCGGATAATTGTCCGAGCGCGTAAGAATGTGGCCAATGCCAAGCTGCCCCGTCTCGAACCCGGCGCCGCGCAGGACACTGGAGCGGAACGGCTCGGTCATCGGAGCGATCGCCGGCCCGAAGTAGAACGCATGCCGGTAGCCGTTCGGGTCCTCGCAGTAGTACAGCTTTTCTACGCACCGCTGCGCGCAATAGTCGCGATTGCCTTGTGTCACGGCGAGGCCACTCACGCGAAGCTGTTGAGCGTAGCGGTCCAGTTCCTCTTCGGTCTCGAACTCCCAGCCGGCTTCCTGAATATCGTCCGCGTCGCTCTTTTCCAGCACGATGCGCTGCATGTGCTCATCCATGCGCAGCACGAGTGCATTGCCGCCATCGCGCGTTCCGATCTGAAAACCCATCAGGTTATGAGCGAAATCCGCCCATGCGCCCAGATCCCTGACCCCGAACACAACGTACCCAAGGTTCGAAATTGCCGCAGCCATGTTGGCCATATCTCCTCCATCCAGCTTATGTGTATTAAGGACTCTCTAATTCACGAACGCGTTGAGACTTTCGCGAATCGTGGACCTCTCTATGCAAACGGTGTGCCAAGGGCGCGATGCGGCAGGGCGTAACGACTTGTGCGCCGCGCCCGGCAAGGCTGTACGCTCAAACAGCGAGTAACGCCCACGCGCGGCTCCAACCGGCGAAGCGCATGCGCGATTCAGAAAATGATGAATGCGCGCCGCCCCGCTCACGGGCGACCGCGGGATTTCATGAATTACGCAGCCGGCAGCAAGCGTTTAAGGTTGTGCCTGCAACTAACATGCAATCGCAGGCAAGGGTTAAAAACATGGACGAAACGATCGACCGGAACACAACGGGTTGCACGCTGCCGCCAGAATTCGTCCTGCTCGACGCGATGGACTTCAGCGACATCGCCGAGCAACTGCATTTCAATCCGGTCGAGGGTCGAATCTGGCTGCAGGACCGCCGCATGGCGCTTCTGTCGGTCGACGTACTGGGTGCCCTGCGACGCGAACTGGTCGATTCACTCGGGCTCGAAGCAGCGCGGCGGATGTTCACACGGCTCGGTTACGCAGCTGGCTCCGGCGATGCGGAGCTGGCGTGGAAGGTGCGCAGCCATCAGTCGCAACTCGATATCATTGCAGCGGGCGCGCAGCTTCACGCGCTCGAGGGCTTCGTGCAAGCGGAGCCGGTTCACATCGAAATCGACAGTACGCGCGGCTATTGCTATTCCGAATTTTTCTGGAATCACGGCTTCGAAGACGAAATTCATATCGCGAACCATGGCGTCGGCCATGAGTCCGCGTGCTGGATGGGGATTGGGTATACGTCCGGTTTTCTCAGCAAGATCATGGGAAAGCGCATTCTCGCGCGCGAAGTCGAATGCCGAGCGATGGGGCAGACCAAGTGCCGCGTGATCGCCAAACCGGTTGAAAGCTGGGACGATCCCGAAGAGGATCTACCCTACCTGGGCTTCACGCCAGCGAAGCAAATGCGCGTCTCAGTCCCCGCAGGGATGGCAACTGCGGGCAGCCTCTCCCCACCGCCGCCCGCAAACGCGCATCCGGAGCCGTCGCAAGCAGGCCTCATCGGATCGTCGGCCAGCTTTACGTCGGTGCTGCACAAGGTGCGGCGCGTTGCCACAACGCGGGCCACCGTGTTGCTCTCTGGCGAGAGCGGTGTCGGCAAAAGTGCCGTTGCGCGCGAAGTGCATCGCTGGAGCACGCGGATCGACAAGCCGTTCGTCGAACTCAACTGCGCGGCAATTCCCGAGCAACTGATCGAATCGGAACTGTTCGGTGTCGAACGCGGCGCCTATTCGGGCGCCACCGAATCGCGCCCGGGCCGCTTCGAGTCCGCTAACGGTGGCACGCTGTTTCTTGACGAAATCGGTATCCTCAGCTTCAGCGCACAGGGCAAACTGCTGCGCGTGCTGCAGAACGGGGAGTTTGAGCGGCTAGGCTCCACGCGCACAATCAAGCTCGACGTGCGCGTCGTGGCCGCCACCAACGAGGACCTGCCGCAGGCGGTGAAGGAAGGACGCTTTCGCGAAGACCTGTTCTATCGCATCAACGTGTTTCCGATTCACATTCCGCCGCTGCGCGAACGAAGAGACGATCTGCCGCTGCTGATCGAATATTTCATCCGAAGGCTTTCCGCGCTGCACGGGCGGCACGTGCCGGGCATCACCCCGCGCGCGCTCCAGGCCGTGCTCAATCACAAATGGCCGGGCAACATCCGCGAGTTCGAGAACGTTATCGAGCGCGGCATCATTCTCGCTGACGACGGCGAATCGCTTGACCTGCGCCACCTTTTCAGCGTCGACACGACGCTCGGAAACTCGAGTCTGATGCGCCTGACCGAAATGGGGACGCTCGTGAAAAGCAATACGCTGACGGTCGGCGAAGAACCGCCGGCGTACGGCACCGCCGCGCCGCTACCCACGACGCTCGACGAATGGGCGCGTTTTGCGATCAGTCAGCAGAACACGCAGCTCGCCGACGTCGAGGACGCGCTCGTCAACGCGGCGCTGGCCGAAGCGGGCGGCAACATCTCGAAGGCCGCTTCGCTGCTAGGCCTGACGCGCGCGCAGCTCGACTATCGTGTGAAGCGAAACGGCCGCGTTTAGTGCACCTTTCGTCTTTCCCGAAAGGCGAATTCGCTTCCACCCGCTATACCGCGATCGCCGCGCCCCCTATTCTCAACTCGCATGTTCAATCGCGAGGACGAGGATCTATATGGACGAAAATTTCGATGTGGTAGTAGTGGGTTGTGGTGTCGCGGGGCTATCGGCTGCCGTGAGCGCGGCGCAACGCGGACTGAACGTTTGCGTGCTGGAGCGTGCGACGCGCGACGAGCGCGGCGGCCAAAGCCGTTACACCGAGGCGTATCTGCGCATGAAGAGCCTTGACGAGGTGTCCGACGACTTCGAAGAGCATCTGGCCGAGAACGGCAGCCGCTACATGGACCCGGACCTGATGGCGGAGATGACGCTCGATCGCGCGTCCTGGTCGCAGATCACCAGGGCGCTCGCCATCGCCGATGCAGAGGTGCTGTCGACCTTCTCAGCCCAGGTGCCGTCGGCCGTACAGTGGCTGCGCGGCATGGGCATGCGCTTCGAGTTCCTGCCGACGCAATTCCTTACGCGCTCGCAGCCACGACTGCTGCCTGTGGGTGGCGGCGAAGCGATGGTCGAAGCGCTGGCCGCGCAAGCGGAAGCGCTCGGCGTCACGTTTCACTACGAATGCACCGCGCGCGACCTGATCTTTGACACTCAGGGCGCGGTAGCCGGCATTACCGCGTGGGAGCACAATTCGGGCCGCCGCCGCTATGCCGGCGCGGTGGTGCTCGCGAGTGGCGGCTTTGAAGGCAACCCCGAGATGCTGACGCAGTATCTCGGACCGCGTGCGGTCTATCTTCGCCCCGTCTGCAAGGGCGGCTATTACAACCGCGGCGAAGGCATCGCAATGGCCCTGCGCGCCGGTGCGGCGCCGTGCGGTGAATTCGGCAGTTACCATGCCGAGCCGGTCGATCCTCGCTCGGGGGTATCGGAGCCGTCCGTGTTCGTGTTTCCCTACGGGATTCTCGTCAATAAACACGGCCGCCGGTTTACCGACGAAGCGCCCGGCACCGTCGACGCATGGTACGAGCGCGTCACCCGCCGGATCTACGAGCAGGACGAAGGCATCGCTTACGTCATTCTCGATCAGCGCGTGAAAGACATCCCGAACTACCGCCTTGCGATCCGCACCGACCAGCCGGCGATCGAGGCGTCGAGCCTGGACGCACTGGCAGAAAAACTCGGCATGCCCGCGAATGCGCTCGTCGCCACGGTCGCCACGTATAACGCGGCATGCCGCGACGGACACTACGACCCACTCGTCGCCGACGGGCTTGCGACCCTGGGTGTCGAGCCGCGCAAGTCAAACTGGGCACTGCCGCTAATTCGCGCGCCCTACTTCGCCTACCCGATCATCTCGGCGAACGTATTCACGTTTGGTGGCCTGAAGGTGGACGCCGCCGCGCGCGTGCTGAACACCGACGGCGCCCCGATCCCCGGTCTGTACGCCGCGGGCGAAACGGTCGGCATGTATTACGGCAACTACACCGGCGCAACGTCGGTGCTCAAAGGCATCGTGTTCGGCAAGCTGGCCGGCGAAACCATCGGCAACCGTCACTAAGCGGCGAGGATCCCATGATGACCCCAGACCTTCTTGTGATCGGCGGCGGCATGGCAGGGTTTTGCGCCGCGCTCGAAGCGGCGCAGGCCGGCTTCGCTGTGACCCTGCTCGAAAAGCAGCCCGAAACCGGTGGTTCGTCCGCGATGAGCGGCGGTTGTCTCGCGTTCGCGGGCACCGATCTGCAACGTGCGCACGAAGTTGAGGACAGCGACGAACTGCTGTTCACCGACCTGCGCGAAGTCGGCCAGTTCGACAACGACGAAGCGCTGGTGCGCGCCTACGTCGATCATCAACTCGATACCTATCACTGGATGCGCAATCACGGCGTCGTGTTCGGTCCGTCAATTGAAACCTCGTCGGGTCAGTCGGTGCCGCGTGTGCATTCGGTCGATCCCGCCGACGCGGTGCGGCAACTGGCGCGCGCGTGCGCGGCCACCGGACGCGTCACGGTGCATCTGAACGCCCCAGCGCACCGCCTGATCCGTAACGCCCAGGGTCGAGTTGCCGGCGTACAGGCAAGCATCAACGGCGAGCGCCACACGTTGGCGGCGCGCTACGGCGTGATCCTCGCGAGCGGCGGCTTTTGCCGCAACGCCGAAATGGTCCATCGCTTTGCACCGCAATATGACGACGCCGTGTTCATCGGCGGCGAGGGCAACGTGGGCGACGGCCTGAGGATGGCGATGGAGTTCGGCGCCGACCTGCGTGATATGGCTTATATCAAAGGGACCTACGGCAAGCATCCGCTCGACGAGACCAATCATCACAGTTGCCTCGCAGTGTACAAGGGGGCGATCGCCGTCAACCAGGACGGTCGGCGTTTCGTCGACGAGTCGGTGTCGTACAAGCTGCTCGGCGATGCGGCGATCCGCCAGCCCTACGGCGCGACGTTCCAGATTCTCGATCAGCGCGTGATGGACAGCGGCGACGACCGCGTGCGTATTCTGGATTTTCAGCGCCGCCTCGACGAAGGACTGTTCATCCAGGCCGACAGTCTCGACGAACTGGCACAACTGATCGAGGTGCCGGCCGACACGCTGCGCGATACGGTCACCGCGTACAACGCCGGCGTCGCTGCCGGCCACGACGAAGCATTCGGCCGTACCCACCTCGTCCACCATCACGGCGCGCTGTGCCGGATCGAGCAGGCTCCGTTCTATGCGTACCCGTCCACGGCCGCGGTGTTCGGCACCTATTGCGGCCTTCGCGTGAATGCCACGATGGCGGTGGTCAACGTGTTCGACGAGACTCTCGACGGCCTGTTCGCGGCGGGCGAGGTGGTCGGCGGCTTCCACGGCGGCGCTTACATGACGGGCACCGCGCTCGGCAAGGCGGCAATCTTCGGCCGCGTCGCCGCGCGCAGTGCATGCGGCATTGCGAGGCGCGCATGAAGATCTGTGCCCTCCTTGGCGGCATTCTCGATCCTAAATGGCCGCTGCCGCCGCACGACTATCTGCAGCGACCCGAGCTGCTCGACGGCATCGCGCGCAAGCTGAGTCCGTTCGACGAGGTCGCGCTCGAAGTCGCGCTGCAGCTGCGCGAAACGGTGCCTTCGTCCACGCTTGCGGTCTACATGCCCGACGGCCCAGGCGCCGAGGGATTGATGCGGGCGGTTGCCGCACATAAGCCGGATCAGATAGGTCTGCTTGCGATCGATCAGGCGGTGCGCTGGGACGTTGCGGCGTTCGCGCGCCAGGCCGCCGTCGGCCTGCGTGGCGCGGACGCCGGCACGCTTTGGCTGACCGGCCGCGAATTCGGCGACCTGGACGACGGCGCATTTGGCGCATGTCTCTCGCGCGCGGCAGACGCCAGCCTGATTGCGATGGCCGAAGAGCTGCGCGTCGACGCGCAGGGTACCCTGCGCGCGCTGCGCACCCGCACCGACGTGACCGAACAGGTGCGCGTACCCCACGCGTGTGTGGTCACGCTGACTAACGCGCGCAGCAACCGCCTGCGCCATCCGTTGATGAAGAACGTGATGCTCGCAAAGAAGCTC
>Ga0302228_10003379_pt1 | contig 10416 bp, 9 predicted proteins | sample II_Palsa_N1_2_FD_193519 | JGI IMG/M metagenome (GOLD analysis project Ga0302228, IMG submission 193519) | Peat permafrost microbial communities from Stordalen Mire near Abisko, Sweden - II_Palsa_N1_2 | ecosystem: Environmental > Terrestrial > Soil > Palsa > Peat permafrost | place: Sweden...
CGCGTCTGGGGCAGCGGATCATTCACCTGCTGACCACCCAGACCAACTCCGGTCAGTTGTACGAGGTGGATATGCGCCTGCGGCCGTCAGGCGCTTCCGGATTGTTGGTCAGCTCATTGGGGGCCTTTGCCCGCTACCAGGAAAATGAAGCCTGGACCTGGGAACACCAGGCGTTGGTACGGGCTCGGGTATTGGTAGGCAGTCAGGATGTGGGGCGTGCGTTCGAGCAAGTGCGGGCCAACGTGTTGGGCCGGGAGCAGGACCTGGCGAAGCTGCGCCAGGAGGTCAGCGAGATGCGTGCCAAGATGCGTGACAACCTGGGGACCAAGTCCACCGCAGCCGGCACGGCGGCCAATGCCTTTGAAGCCACGGCCACCTTCGATCTCAAGCAGGACGCCGGAGGTATCGTCGATATTGAATTTATGGTGCAATACGCGGCTTTGGCGTGGTCTGCACAACATCCATCGTTGCTGCGCTACACCGACAATATCCGCATCCTGGAAGGCCTGGAGCAGGTCGGGCTGATGCCCGCTGCCGATGCCGACCTGCTGCGCGAGGTATATAAGGCCTATCGTTCCGCCGCTCACCGCCAGGCCTTGCAGAATGATGCAGGGGTGGTGGCTGGTGACCAATTCGCGGACGAACGGCGCCAGGTGAAGCGAATCTGGCATGAACTGGGGTTAAGCTGAAACAACTTTAAGGTGGGAACTGGTTGTGCCATTCCCGCACAGACTATCGAGGCGGGGAGGCATGAGCCTCCCCGTATCGTTTGTGGAAACTACATGAATATTCTGATCGTTGGGCCCAGTTGGGTCGGTGACATGGTGATGGCGCAGACACTGTTCCAGTGCCTGAAGCAGCGTCATCCCGACTGCGAAATCGACGTGCTCGCCCCTGAGTGGAGCCGGCCGATCCTCGAGCGCATGCCCGAAGTGCGTCAGGCCCTGAGCTTCCCACTCGGCCACGGTGCCCTCGAACTGGCGACCCGCCGACGTATCGGCAAGTCCCTGGCCGGCCAGTACGATCAGGCGATCCTGTTGCCCAATTCGATGAAGTCGGCGCTGGTGCCGTTCTTCGCCGGTATCCCGAAGCGCACCGGCTGGCGTGGCGAGTTTCGCTACGGCCTGCTCAATGACGTGCGCAAGCTGGACAAGGCCCGCTACCCGCTGATGATCGAGCGTTTCATGGCTCTGGCCTACGCGCCCGGCGCCGAGTTGCCGACACCGTATCCGCGCCCCAGCCTGCAGATTGATCCGGTCACCCGTGACGCAGCCTTGGCCAAATTCGGCCTGACCCTCGATCGACCAGTGCTTGCGCTGTGCCCGGGTGCCGAGTTTGGCGAGTCCAAGCGCTGGCCGTCGGAGCATTACGCCAAGGTCGCGGAGATGAAGATCCGTGAAGGCTGGCAAGTCTGGCTGTTCGGCTCGAAAAACGATCACTCGGTGGGCGAAGACATCCGCCAGCGCCTGATCCCGGGCCTGCGGGAAGAGGCGGTCAACCTCAGCGGAGATACGTCCCTGGCCGAGGCCATCGACTTGCTGTCGTGCGCCGACTCGGTGGTGTCCAACGACTCCGGCCTGATGCATGTGGCCGCTGCGCTCAATCGCCCGTTGGTGGCGGTGTATGGCTCCACGTCTCCAGGTTTCACTCCGCCATTGGCCGACAAGGTCGAAGTGGTGCGCCTGGGCCTCGATTGCAGCCCCTGCTTTGACCGTACCTGCCGTTTTGGCCATTACAACTGCCTGCGCCAATTGTTGCCGCAACCGGTGGTCGATGCCTTGCAGCGGTTGCAGGGCTCCGTGGTCGAGGTTCGTTAAGTTGCGGGTACTGGTAATCAAGACCTCATCCCTGGGCGACGTGATCCATGCCTTGCCGGCCTTGACCGACGCGGCGCGGGCGATCCCGGGGATTCGCTTTGACTGGGTGGTTGAAGAAGGCTTTGCCGAAATCCCCACCTGGCATCCGGCGGTGGATAAAGTGATTCCGGTGGCGATCCGCCGCTGGCGCAAGAACATCTGGCAAACCATCAAGAGCGGTGAGTGGCGGCGCTTCAAGCAACGTATCCAGTCGACCAAGTATGACTTGGTGATCGACGCCCAAGGCTTGCTGAAAAGCGCTTGGCTGACCCGTTATGTGCGTGCCCCGGTGGCTGGCTTCGATAAACAGTCCGCTCGCGAGCCGTTGGCGGCACGCTTCTATTCCCGGCGCTTGGCGGTGGCCCGTGGGCAGCATGCGGTGGAGCGTCTGCGCCAGTTGTTCGCTGTCGCCCTGGGTTATGACTTGCCCAAGGGCCTGGGGGATTACGGCCTGCGTGTCGACAAACTGCTGGGCTTGCCGCCGAAGAAGCCTTTTGTGTTGTTGCTCCACGGTACCACCTGGGACACCAAGCACTGGCCGGAAGCCTACTGGCGTGAACTGGCCGAGCGCATGGACCGGCTAGGGGTCGATGTGAAGTTACCTTGGGGCAGCGCCGCTGAAAAAGCCCGCGCCGAACGCCTGGCCCTGGGCCTGAAAAACGCCGAAGTATTACCCAAGTTGAACCTGGCGGGCGTGGCACAGGTGCTGGCGGGTGCCAGGGCCTGTGTGGCCGTGGATACGGGGCTCGGTCACCTGGCCGCCGCCCTGGACGTGCCGACCATTTCCCTGTTCGGCCCCACCAACCCTGGCCTGACGGGTGCGTATGGCAAGGCCCAGATTCATCTGGCCAGCGACTTCCCCTGCGCGCCGTGCCTGCAAAAGAAATGCACCTATCAACCGACCGCTGATGATCAGCGCCGGTTTGACATTAAACGCGAGTGGCCCCTGTGTTTCACTCGCTTGAACCCTGAGCGTGTCGCGAGCCGATTAAGCACGTTGTTACTGGCTGAGGAGCTGCGCTGATGCAACTGGCTTTTGTTCTGTACAAATATTTTCCCTTTGGTGGCCTGCAGCGCGACTTCATGCGCATTGCGCTGGAATGCCAGCAGCGCGGCCATCAGATCCGGGTCTACACCCTGATTTGGGAAGGTGAAGTACCGCCTGGCTTTGAAGTGCTGGTGGCCCCGGTCAAGGCGTTCTTCAACCATCGGCGCAATGAGAAGTTGAGCGCCTGGATGGAGGCTGACCTGGCCAAGCGCCCGGTGGATCGCCTGATCGGTTTCAACAAGATGCCGGGCCTGGACGTGTACTACGCCGCCGACGGCTGCTTTGAAGACAAGGCGCAAACCCTGCGTCATTCGCTGTACCGCAGCTTTGGTCGCTACCGGCACTTTGCTGAATATGAGCGTGCGGTGTTCGCCAAGGACGCCAAGACCGAAGTCTTGATGATTTCTGAAGTGCAGCAGCCGTTGTTCATCAAGCATTACGATACGCCGCTGGAACGTTTCCACTTGTTACCACCAGGCATCGCCCAGGATCGGCGGGCACCGCCCAATGCGGCTGACATTCGTGCCGGCTTCCGTGAGGAGTTCAACCTTGGCGAGGATGATTTGCTGCTGGTGCAAATCGGCTCCGGCTTCAAGACCAAGGGTGTGGATCGCAGCCTGAAGGCACTGGCGGCACTGCCGGCTGAACTGAAAAAGCGCACACGGTTGTTTGTAATTGGCCAGGACGACCCCAAAGTATTCCAATTGCAGAGTGCTACCTTAGGGCTCGGTGATAACGTGCAGTTCCTTAAGGGGCGCAGCGATATCCCACGTTTCCTGCTGGGTGCCGACTTGCTGATTCATCCGGCCTACAACGAAAACACCGGAACTGTGTTGCTCGAAGCCCTGGTGGCTGGGCTGCCGGTGCTCGTCACGGCGGTCTGTGGTTATGCGCATTACATTGCCGAGGCCGACAGCGGCCTGGTGCTGGATGAACCTTTTGAACAAGCCCAGCTCAATCAATACTTGGCACGGATGCTTAACGATCCACAGCAGCGCGCGGCCTGGAGCCGTAATGGTCTGGCCTTCGCCGAGACGGCCGACCTCTATAGCATGCCGCAGCACGCTGCTGATGTGATTCTGGCGGAGCAACATTGATGAAGTTGATTCTTGCCGAGCCGTTCAAGACCCTTTGGGCCGGACGCGATGCGTTTGCCGAAGTCGAGTTGTTGGACGGTCAGGTTTACCGTGAACTGGAAGCCCGGCGCACCTTGCGCACCGAGGTGGACGGACGCGGCTACTTTGTAAAAATCCATCGTGGCATCGGCTGGGGCGAGATCTTCAAGAACCTGCTGACCGCCAAGCTGCCGGTGTTGGGTGCGGGCCAGGAATGGCAGGCTGTTCAACGCCTGCAAGAAGTCGGCGTACCCACCATGACCGCAGTTGCCTACGGCGAGCGTGGCAGCAATCCGGCCGACCAGCATTCTTTCATCGTCACCGAAGAGCTGGCGCCGACGGTCAGCCTGGAAGACTTCAGCATCGATTGGCTCAAACAGCCGCCGGAACCACGCCTCAAGCGTGCGCTGATTGCCGAAGTAGCCCGCATGACCGGCATGATGCATCGCGCCGGGGTCAATCATCGTGACTGCTACATCTGCCACTTCCTGCTGCACACCGATAAACCGGTGACTGCCGATGACTTCAAGCTGTCGGTGATTGACCTGCACCGCGCCCAGACTCGCCCGGCCATCAGCCAGCGCTGGCGCAACAAGGACCTGGCCGCGCTGTATTTTTCCGCCCTGGACATCGGCCTGACCCGTCGTGACAAGTTGCGTTTCCTCAAGGGCTACTTCCAGCAGCCCTTGCGCCAGATCCTGGCAGAGGAAAGCGCATTGCTCTCCTGGCTACAGCGCAAGGCGGAAAAACTCTACGACCGCAAACAGCGTTACGGGGATGCGCTCTGATGGCGGGTTGGAACCTGGAACCTGCTTATGCCGCCCTGGCGGACGACTTTGGTAGCCTCGAAGCGGTGTTCGCCTTGCAAGGGGAGCAGCTGACGTGCGACCCATTGTCTGAAGTCATCCGTGTCGAGCGTGGCGGGGTCAATTATTACGTCAAGCGCTATGTCGGTGCCGGCAAAGGCTTGCGTCGTTACCTGGGTAAACCTCGGGTCAGGTCTGAGTGGCAAAATCTCAAGCGCTTCGCCAAGTGGGGCATTCCCACCGCTGAAGTGGTCGCTTGGGGTCTGGAGCGCAAGGGCTTGGCTTATAGCCGTGGGGCGATGATCACCCGCGAGCTGCCCAAGACAACTGACCTGTCGGTCCTGGCCGAGCGCAAGGACCCGCAGCTGCGGGATCCCGTGTGGGTGGATAAGGTCAGCCGTCAGCTCGCCGAATATACCCGTACCATGCATGACCACCGGTTTACCCACAACGATTTGAAGTGGCGCAACCTGCTGGTCGACCAGCAACAAACTCTGTATTTGATTGACTGTCCCAACGGCGATTTCTGGCGTGGGTTCTGGCTCAAGTACCGTATCACCAAGGACCTGGCCTGCCTGGACAAGGTCGCCAAGTATCACTTGTCGGCCACCCAGCGCCTGCGGTTCTACCTGCAATACCGTCAGCGCTCGCACCTGAGCGCGTCGGATAAACAGCGAATTCGCCATGTGGTGAAGTTTTTCGAGGGGCGCGAATGAGTGACTTCCTGGCGGCCGAAGACCGCACTCTATTGGAGCGCCACGGCCTCGGTACCTTTGACGCTTTGTGGGCCAAACAGCTTGAGGCAGTGGATGAGCCGAACACCAGTGGCGATGGTTGGAGCAGCGTGTTCCGGCTGGAGGTTGAAGGCCAGGGCTACTACCTCAAGCGCCAGAGCAATTACCTGACCCGTACCCTGCATCGGCCCTTTGGTGAGCCGACGTTTGCTCGCGAGTTTCGCAATATCAGCCGCTATCGACGGCTGGCGATCCCGGCGCTGCAGGCGGCATTTTTTGGTGAGCGCAAGGTGGGCGATGAACATCGGGCGATCTTGCTGACGCGCGCGCTGGACGGTTGGGATGACTTGGATTCGCTGCTGGAACAATGGCCGCAACTGAGCGACGCCGAGCAGCAAGCGATCCTGCGGGCCTGCGGCCAGCTGGCGCGCAAGGTGCACAGTGTGGGCCAGGTCCATGGTTGCTTCTATCCCAAGCATATTTTCCTGAAGGCTTCGGGTGACGGTTTTGCGGCGCAATTGATCGACCTGGAAAAGACTCGTCCGCTGATCTTCGGTTGGCGTGATCGAATCAAGGACCTGGAGCCGCTGTTGCGGCGTGCGCCGCAGTGGTCTGACGAACAGGTTCGACAGTTGCTGGCGGCTTATATTGATCAGCCTGAAGACAGTTCATTGGTTGCCGCCTGGAGCCGGCGCCTGGCGGCCCGCCGCAGCCAAAAGGAGACACGTTGATGCGTTTGTCCGAGCTGCAAAGCGTCGGTCGCACCCCCAGTCTGCCCCTGAGCGTGGAATTGGCCGATGCCGCGGGCACTGGCCAACTGCAACTGCTCAGTCTGTTACGGGTATTGCCGGGGCAGCGCTATGTGGGCGCGGCGGTCTGGCGTGGTCGTCCGGTGCTGGCCAAATTGTTGGTCGGCAGTAAGGCTGCGCGGCATTTTCAGAGTGAACGGCAGGGTGTACGCCTGCTGGCCGAGCAAGGCCTGACGACTCCACAATTGCTGGCCGATGGCCTGAACGAAGGTGAGGGCGGCTGGCTGTTGTTCGAGTTTCTGGACGGAGCGCACAGCCTGGCCGATGCCTGGCAGGCCGTCGAGTCTTTGCCGCCGTTGGCGGATGAGCAGCAGGAGGTGCTTGCCGAAGCCCTGACGGCCATTGGTCAAATGCACGCCAAGGGCCTGTGGCAGGAAGACTTGCACCTGGACAACCTGCTGCGCCAGGACGGCAAGCTGTATTTGATTGATGGTGCCGGTATCCGTGTTGAACAGGCGGGCAAACCACTGTCACGCGACCGGGTCCTGGAAAACCTCGGGGTGTTTTTCGCCCAGTTGCCGAAAAGCCTTGAGCCGTACACCGAAGAGTTGCTGGTGCACTACCTGCTAAGTAACGGTGAACACGCGTTGCCGCTGGAGGCCCTGCAAAAGCAGGTGCGTAAAGTCAGTGCCTGGCGCCTGCGGGATTTCTTGAGCAAGGTTGGCCGCGAATGCACGCTGTTCAGCGTGTTGCGTGGGCCTTTCGCCTTGCGCGCGATTCGCCGCGAGGAAGAAGCGGCAATGCTGCCGGTGCTTGAGCAGGCTGACGCATTGCTTGACCAGGGGCATCTGTACAAGACCGGCGGCGCGGCCAGTGTGGCCAAGGTCGAAGTGGCCGGCCGGCCGCTGGTGATCAAACGCTACAACATCAAGGGTTTTGCCCATTGGCTCAAGCGTTTTTGGCGGCCGAGCCGCGCCTGGCACTCCTGGCGTGAGGGCAACCGCCTGGCGTTTCTCGGCATCGCCACGCCCAAGCCGCTGGCTTTGCTGGAAAAGCGCTTTTTCTGGCTGCGCAGCCGTGCCTACTTGATCACTGAGTACCTGCCGGGCCCGGACATCATCGAGCGTTTTGCGCCGTATGTTGAAAGCGGTGAAGCGCCGGAGGCCGAGTTACTGGCCCTGGATTATCTGTTCGCCGAGCTGATTCGCGAGCGCATCAGCCATGGTGATTTCAAGGGCCATAACCTGTTCTGGCACGAGGACCGTTGGGCGCTGATTGACCTGGATTCGATGTGTCAACACGGCTCCTTGAGCAGCTTCACCTCGGCCTATGCCAAAGACCGGGCGCGGTTCATGCGTAACTGGCCGCAGAGCAGTGCGCTGTATCAGGTGATTGATCAGCGGTTGCCCAAGCAGATTGCCACCCCAGCATGAGCCGACTCCTCTCTCTGTAGCCGCTGTCGAGCCTCGCCAAGGCTCGCCAGCTGCTACAGGGGTTGTCAGAACTGGTACTCCGCTCCCGCCCCTGCATACCACGACCTTCCCGGCGCCGCCTCGTAATAGCGGCCGTTGCCATCCCCGACAATCACTGAGCCGACATACTGGCGATCCAGCAAGTTATCCAGGCGCAAGGTCTGGTGAAAGGTCCAGTGTTCCACTTTCTGCTCAAACCGCGCCCGCCAGTTGAACACGCTGTAGCCAGGCGCCGCGTGTTCCTGGTTGGTGTCTTCGACGTAGACCTTGCTGCGGTACATACCCTCGATGGCGGTGCTCACCCAATCCCGGGGCTTCCAGTTCAATTCGGCAAAGAGTGTGGTTTGCGGTACGCCGGGCAGGTAGTTGCCTTTGTCCACCGGCTTGCCGCCCCCAACGAAGTCGCTGTCGTAGGTGGCCTGCAGGCGGGTGTAAGCGATGTTGGTGCTCCACTGCTCGCTCAGTTGGCTTTCGATGCCCAGCTCAAAGCCTCGACGCAGGGTGCGGCCGGCGTTTTGGTAGGTGGTGCGGCCGTCCTTGGCTGACAGGACCACCAGTTCGTCGTCGGTGGTGATCTGGAACAGGGCCGCATTGACCCGGGTGTCTTGGCCGATCCGTGCTTTCAGGCCGACTTCGTACTGCGTGCTGACCGAAGGCTTGAGGGCAAAGTTGAAACCATTTGAGGTCGTTGAATAGGCCGACTCTGCCTGAGTCGGTGTTTCGAAACCCTTGCCGGCGCTGACATAACCGTGCAGGTCGGGCGTGAAGGCGTACATCACGCTGACCGATGGTGTGTTTTTCTGGTAGGTCTTGCTGCCGCTGTCGTTGCCGTCGCTGAGGAAGTGGTCATCCACGTCCATCTTCATGGTGCTGTGGCGCAGGCCTGCTTGCAGGGTCCAGTCTCCCAGCAGCCAGTTGGCCTGGACAAAAGGGTCGAGGCTGGTGGCGGTGTCGATTTCATCGCGGCCCAGTGCACCTTTTACGCCGTGTTCACCGTTGAGGGTGTTTGAGTAGCCCTGGCGATCATCCTGGCTGCGGTCGTAATCCAGGCCGCTGATAATCGTCAGGTCGCCTGGTACGCCAGTGATGGGCTGCAGCCAGTGGACCGAGCCGCCGTAGAATTTTCGGTCGAAATCCACCACGCCGCCGCGCTTGTCTGGTGCTGTGCCGCCTGGAATCGACAGGTACTGAATCACACTTCGCCGCCCGGTATAGGCATTGACCTGCAAGGTTGCATCGCCGAAGTACCGTTCGTAATTTATCCCCAATTGTTGATGATCAATGCTTTTGCGGGTGTTGTATTCCAGGGCTTTGCTGCTCACCGACCGCGGATCCGCCTTATACGCCTCCCACGTTTGCCCCAGTGGATCCTGAGTGCCGTTCTGCTCCAGGCTGCTGTAGATCAGCGCCAGTTTGCTGTCGTCATCGGGGTTGAGGTTGAGCTTGGCGAAGGTCTGGTCGCGGCGGGCGCTGCTGTGGTCGCGGTAGCCGTCGGTGTCCATGCGCGAGGCGTCGAGGACAAAGCCTGCGCCGTTCGCTGCGCCTTCGGCGCTCAGGTGGTTCTTGCTCAGGCCATCGCTGCCGATCAGGGTTTCGGCGCCTATGCGCGGTGGGCCTTCGCCGTCTCGGGAAAACATCTGGATCACCCCGCCGGCATTGCTGCCATACAAGGTGGCGGCCGGGCCGCGGAGGACTTCGATGCGGTCAGCGGTGTCGAGATTAAAAGTGGCGGCCTGGCCCTGGCCGTCCGGGGTGCTGGCGGGGATGCCGTCGGCAATCAGCTTGATGCCGCGCACGCCAAACGCCGAGCGCGCGCCGAAGCCGCGGGAGGAAATCTGCAGGTCCTGGGCGTAGTTCTGGCGATTCTGTACCACCAGCCCAGGCACGCGGGACAGGGCTTCGGAGGCGTTGATGCCCAACTGGCCATCGCTGATCTGCTCGCGGCTGATGCTGTCCACGGAGTACGGCAGGTCGAAGCTGGGGCTGGCACTGCGCGAACCGGTAACCACGCTGGGGTCGAGAATCAGTGGGGATTCGTCGGCGTGGGCGCTGCTGCACAACCCTAAAAGGCCAGGAAGCAACATCGCGAAACAAGTGGGGGTAACAACGTTCATGAGCAAGCCAACATCCATGATGCGCAGCGCTGGCGCGGAAAAAAGCGCAAGTTTAACGATTCAGCAAGCGTTTGCCGATTGATCTTCCCATTGTTTGCCTGCGTACTCGCATTACGCAGCCCTGGGTTAAGCTGCCGGCCTTATGTCAAAAGGAGCTACTCGTGAATCCAGCAAAAAACGTCCTGCTCGCCGCGATTGCCCTTTCAACTGCCGGTTGCGGCACCATCAATACGGTATTTAGAGAAGACGCGGTGGCGAGCCAGAACCTTAAGGACTTGCGTAGTCACTGTGAGAATGTCCCGCGTGTTTACAGTGGCGTGGTGTATGACTTCTGCTCCCTCAATGGCGAACCCAACAGCAACAAGAGTATGGAAAACCAGCAGATCGCCTCGGTTCCCTGGGTTGCCATTGATTTTGTCACCTCAGGCATCCTCGATACGCTGGTCCTGCCTTACACGATCTACCGCCAGAACAAGGACGGCAGTATCGAGATCTTCCGCTAGCCTCGCAGTGACAACCGGT
>Ga0302228_10003386_pt1 | contig 10409 bp, 8 predicted proteins | sample II_Palsa_N1_2_FD_193519 | JGI IMG/M metagenome (GOLD analysis project Ga0302228, IMG submission 193519) | Peat permafrost microbial communities from Stordalen Mire near Abisko, Sweden - II_Palsa_N1_2 | ecosystem: Environmental > Terrestrial > Soil > Palsa > Peat permafrost | place: Sweden...
CTACTTCGAGTGGGTGCAGGACCGCATGGGCTACTTCTGGACCGAAGACGAAGTCAACCAGCGCCTCGATCGCATCATGATCGACAGCTTCAACGACGTCCTCCACTTCTCCATCGCCCACAGTGTCAACAACCGCATCGCAGCCTACATGCTGGCCATCGACCGCGTAGCTCACACCACCAAGCAGCGCGGAATCTACGCGTAACCGCACGGCCCGGTCCCAAACTCAGCCACCACGAAAAGGCCCCGGTAATCGCCGGGGCCTTTCCTTGATACCTGTTCCCTAATCCTCGACCGCTGCTCTTATGTGAGAATGACAGTATTCGCGGCTTCTCATTCGCCGACTGGCTCACCATCTCGTGAATCTGCCCAACTCCATAACGCTGACCCGTATTGCAAGCGTCCCGCTGCTGATCTGGGCTCTCTCCCCGCGCTTTCCCTGGCAGGGCGTTCACGGCGAGCAGGAGCTCATCGCCTCCGCCATCTTCATCACCGCCTCCGTCACCGACGGCCTTGACGGCTTCCTCGCCCGCCGCCGCGGCCAGATCACCACCCTCGGCATGCTCCTCGACCCACTCGCCGACAAGCTCATGGTCACCGCCGCCTTCATCCTTCTCGTGGCCTACAACCCCCACGTCATGAAGCCCTGGATCGCGGTCCTAGTCATAGGCCGCGAGTTCCTCGTCAGCGGCCTCCGTTCCATCGCCTCCAGCGAAGGCTTCACCATCCAGGCCAGCGACCTCGGCAAGCTCAAAACCGTAGTCCAGATCGTAGCCGTCGTAGCCGCCATCCTCAACCATCGCTGGGATACCTGGCTCATTGGCTGGTTCCCCATCAGCGTCAAGCTGATCGCCATCACCGCCACCTACTGGATGACGATCCTCTCCATCATCTCCGCCACCGACTACTTCGTAGGCTTCTGGAGAAAGATCGACCACGTCTCCACTGGCACCCGCCGCCGCAGCTCCGTCCTAAGCCGCAACAAGAAGCCCATCCCCCCCGTAGAAGTAACCGTCCGGGACTAGCCGACCAGGATCCGTTGTCATTTCCGTAGCTCTTGCCGTTGCCCTTGTCGTTGCCGTTGCCCGTTTTTCGCCGTCATCCTGAGCGCAGCGAAGGACCCCGCATTCCGAGGGTGCCAAAGGAAACCACCCATGCCGGAATACGCGTACGTCTATATCCTCGCCAGCAGCTTCAAGCACCTCTGCATCGGCTTCACAACCAACCTCGAACAGCGCATCTGGCAACACAAAAACCACACCTTCCCCGACAGCTTCACCGCGCGCTATACGATCGACCACCTCGTCTACTTCGAGCGCTACGGCTTGATCACGCGTGGAATCGCGCGCGAAAAGAAACTTAAAGGCTGGCGACGTAGCAAGAAAATCGCTCTCATCGTTGCAAACAATCCCGACTGGACCGACTTAAGCAAGGACTGGGGCAAGCCTCTCGAGGCGCCGGCAGTAACCAGCTAACCCACCCAAAGCAAAAGGCCCCGGCAATCGCCGAGGCCTTTCAGTACAAACCAACCTAAGCGTGCCCGCGCTGCTCGCGATGCACAAAGTGATACGGCGGCCAAGGCCCTGAAAGCTGCATCGCGCAGTCCTTCAGTTCCAGCGTCACCGTGCTGTACTTATTCTGATACCGCTCCACGGTCTTCTTCTCCACCAGGTGAGCGATATCCAGCAGCATCTTGCCAGACTCCATCCGTTTGCAGGTCACTTCCTCAGCCACCGGCAGAAACATCCGGTGCATCTGCAACGAAAGCGCCCGCGCCCGCGACTGCCGCTCTCGCTGCCGGCTAGCCGACTCCCGCAGGTGCGACAAATATTCCTGTCCCGCCGCCTGGAACGTTCGCCCCGCGCCCTTGGTCTCCGGGCAGATGTCATCCACCACAACCTTCAGGTGCATCTCCGCCATGCCGCGCAGACGCTCGACGTTGGCCATAAAGTGCCGCTGGTTCGATCGAACCGACCGCCGCAGCGCCTCATCATCCTCAAACGTTGTGCCGAACCGGAACGGCAGCACCGTCGACTTCGCAAAGCAGCCCGAAATCACTCGAGCATGCTCCCGTGCCGCGGATTGTCCCTCCGCGGTCACTAGCTTCGCAGCGTCTTCCGGTAGATGTTCTGATACCACCACAGCCAGATCGGCTGCGGGAAAGAGAAAGGCTTGATTTCCGAAAAGTCCTGTTACCCCTGTAAGTGGCATCGGCCTTCTGTGTCGGCCTAGCTCAGAAAATGCATTCCGTTCGGTGATGCAGTATGCGTACCAAGCCATAACGTTTTGTCGCTCCTGAGTCTTCTTGCGTCCGCCGGTCAGCTCTCTACAATCCTGCCGATTCCTGCGGTTTCTTGTCTGCTTCTTGATGAACAGTACAATTCTGGCCGTGCGATCAACCCCGCGGGCAGTGCTTCAAAAACAGTGCAGCTGGGATTGATCCGACGCAGATACTATGCTCATCCAAATACGGTTGGCAAGCACTGTGTGCAAGAACCGTCCCAATAATCGAGCTTCCACCGAACCACCCCCACTCAATACCCAAATCCCTCCTACAGCCGACTTCGCGGCCCGTTCCCTGCTAAACTGAGACGATGCGCGGGCGGTGGGCCCGGCAATCTCTTTGTAGTGCTGAAGGACGGATCGTTCGTGGATAACGCAACTAAGCGTCAGTTGAAAAAGCAGGACCAGTTTGTCGCCCTTACCGAAGCCGGTGTCCATTGGACAGAAGAGCACCGCCAGAAGGCCATCATCGGGGCCATCACCGCCGTCGTAGCGATCATCGCCATCGTCGCCGGCTATTCCTTCTATCAGAGCCGCTCCGCCGCCGCCTCCACCGCCTTCGGTCAGGCCATGGAGATCTACCAGGCCCCGCTCTCCGCCACCGGCGAACCACCCGCCCCCGGCGTCAAGACCTACGCCGATGCCAAGTCCCGCGCCGCCGCTGCGAACGCCCAATTCCAGCAGGTAGCCAATCAATACGGCCTCACCACCCCCGGCCGCCTGGCCCAGTACTTCGTCGGCCTCACCTACATCGACCAGGGCCAGCTCGGCCCCGCCCAACAGGCCCTAGAAAAGGTAGCCTCCGGCTGGGATAGCGGCCTCGCCGCCCTCGGCAAAGATGCCCTCGCCGACCTCTATCAGCAGACCGGCCAGGACGCCAAAGCCATCGACATCTACACCGAGCTGAGCAAAGGCAAGTCCAGCACCGTCCCCGCGGACCTCGCCCAGCTCCAGCTAGCCGAGCTCTACCAGGCCCAGGGCAAGACCGATCAGGCGCGCCAGATCCTCGCCCTCCTCAAAGATAAGAGCAAGGACGCCACCGGCAAGCCTGGCGCCGCCGCCGAAATCGCCACCCAGAAACTGAACCCCGCCCCCGCCGGCGGAGCTGGAATCCCTCGGTAACCAACTCCATCTCTTCGCAAAACAAAATGCCAGGCTCGCATCCCATGCGACCCTGGCATTTTTCTTTTGCGCGTCTCCGCCGTCTCCACCCTCTCGCCCGCCGTTCGCCTATCTCGGATCCTCCAGATGCGTAGCCGTCGACTGCCGACTGACATGCGCCGTCAATCGATCCGCAATCGCGCTCGGCGATCGTAGCTCCGCCACCGTCGACCATTGGTCCTTCCGCTTCGTCTCGTCCTTCACCGGCGGAGCCCACCCCGGCAACTGCAGCCGCAGATAACTCGCCAACACACTCGCGTGCGGCTCATACAACAACCGAATCGCCTTCAGCCGCTCTCTCGCTCCCCAGTCGCCGCACAGAGAAAATCCCGCCTGCGCCAGCAGGTCGCACAGCCTCGCGAACTCATCATCCCCCAGCCGCTGCGGACCCTCCCCGCTCATTCGCTGCTCCGCTTTCTCCAGCCGAAATACATGCCCCAAATCCACCAGCGTATGCCGCCCAATCGCAAACGTAAGCTGCGCCTGCCGCGTGCTCGGCCCCTCAATAGTCGTAATCAGCAACGCGCACGTATCCAGCACCGCAGTCAGCGCCGCCAGCCAGCTCTGGTTGTCGTGCTGCGACCGGTAGTAGCAAAGAATCGGATACGAGATATGCGTCTCAAGCATCTGCGCACACCACTTCTCCCACTCCGCCAGCAACGCCGTGAGCGCATGGTGTCCGCCATTGAAGTTGTGCCGAAACAACAACTCCCCCGCCGTTGGTGGAGACCCCGCCCGCGCGTCCAGCAGCGCCACCTGGATCTCGCGCGCCGAGAACGCCGTATACAGCACCGGCACATACCCAATCACCAGCGCCACAAACCCCAGTCCCGTTCCCGCCTCCGCCACAATCAGCAGCCGCGCCGCATGCGTCGCTGGCTGCACATCTCCCAGCCCCAGCGTAAATAAGGTCGTTCCACTCACATACACGCAGCTGCGCAGCCATTGAAACGCCGTCACCGGATTCGTCGGATCGTGAAACGGCATACCCAGCCCGAAATAAATCAGCGCATACGCCGACATCAGCAGCGTCGCCCACACGCCGAACAACAGCAGCAGCGCCGACGGCCCATAGAAGCTGTACATCTGTTCGCGGCTCCGCTTCACCGGCCAGTGTGCTGCCAGCCATCTCCATGGACCCCATGTCGCCACAAAGAACAACCGCGTTATCCGAAACCGTCCCACCGGTCGGCGCGGCAAAATAATCGTCTGAAACGCATCCAGCAACACTCCCGCCAGAAAAAGACAACCGAACATGACAGCTAAGACATGCATGTCAAAGACTCTAACGCGTCCCGGGCGGAAAAGATGAATCATCGAAAAAAATCAGGCGCGGCCACTAGCTTTTCCGCACGCCCAGGGTCTAACATTCAGACAAAGACATGACGCTGAGCTGTTCAAGCAGCGGCCCCTTCCCACGCCGAAACGATCCAGATTTCCTCAATGCAGCAGGGCCCGAGGTGTCTCATGAAACAGCGTGTATTGGTCGTCGACGATGACCACCTTGTAGCCGATACCCTTCAGCTCGTCTTCAAAGTCAACGGCTATGAATCCGAAGCCGTCTACTCTGCCGCCGATGGCCTGGCCCGCGCACGAACCTTTGCTCCCGGCCTCCTCCTCTGCGACATCTCCATGCCCGAGCAAAACGGCCTGCAGCTAGCCGAGGCGCTCCACCACGAGATGCCCAACTGCAAGCTCCTGATGCTCACCGCCTACGCCAGCAACGCCATCAAGGTGGAGCAGCATATCTCACGCACCCGCCGCCCCCTCAAGCTCCTCACCAAGCCTTGCCGCCCCGAACTCCTCCTTCACGAAGCCCAGACCCTCCTCCAAACCGCCTAAAAGCGCCGCCGCACAGCAAACTAGATCAGCAAGAGCCTTTGCTCTTCTTTCTGTGATTCCCCTTGGGAATCTGCTGTGGCCCTCGCATTTGCCTTTGCTTTCGTAGCTGTCATTCCGAGCGCAGCGAGGACCCCGCTTCTCGTTCGTGCAGCGAGCCCCCGTCCTTCCCTCGCCTCCACTCTCGCCGTCTGCGCAGGACTAAAATCGTCTCTACGATGCCCGACGACGTCCCCAGCTTCGCTGACCTCCGCCGCACCCGCTCTCGCAAACCAGCCGCACGCCCCACCGCTCCTTCCCTCTTCGACGTAACCCCAGAACCTCCATCCGACGTCACCCCCGCCGACATCCTCGCGGAACAATCCCGCTCCCTAACCACGAACTCTTCTCCCGCACGCTCCAAACTCCCACCACCCTCTCGGGACCGCCCTGAATCCAAACCCTCGCCGTCCGCGCAGGACGTGTTCACCGTAGGCGAGCTCGTCCGCCACATCCGCAACCTCGTCGAGCGCACCCACGGCCACGTCACCGTCGAAGGCGAAATCTCCAACTGGCGTCCCGCGGCCAGCGGCCACTGCTACTTCACCCTCAAGGACGCGGAAGCCCAACTCTCCATCGTCCTCTTCCGCCGCCAGGCCACCCTCCTCCGCTTTCGTCCCAAGGATGGCGACGCCGTCCGCATCTCCGGCTCGCTCTCCATCTACGAATCCCGCGGCCAACTCCAGCTAGTCGCCGAAACCATGCAGCAAACTGGCCTAGGCGCGCTCTTAGCCGCAACCCAAGCCCTCAAAGAGCGCCTCCGCCGCGAAGGCCTCTTCGACAACCAGCGCCCCCTCCCACCCTTCCCCCACTGCATAGGAGTAGTCACCAGCCTGCAAGGCGCCGCCCTCCGCGACATCGTCAAGGTCTGCCGCCGCCGCCACGCCGCCGTCAATCTCCTCATCTATCCCGCCGCCGTGCAAGGCCCAAACTGCCCCGCCGAAATCGCAGCCGGCATCAACTGGTTCTCCACCCATCCCAACCACGCCGACGTAGTCCTCGTAGCCCGCGGTGGCGGCTCCTGGGAAGACCTCCACGGCTTCGACGCCGAGATCGTCGCCCGCGCCATCGCCGCCTGCACCCTCCCCGTCATCACCGGCATCGGTCACGCCACCGACACCACCATCGCCGACGCAGCCGCCGACCTCCACGCCCCCACCCCCTCCGCAGCCGCCGAGCTCCTCACCGCCTCCCAGCACGGCATCGCCGACCGCCTCGCCCGCCTCCACTCCCGCCTCACCCGCTCGAATAGCTACAACCTCCTCCGCCTCCACCAGCGCCTCTCCACCCTCAACGCCGACGCCATCCTCCGCCGCGCCCGCACCACCTTCGAGCGCCGCGCGCAACACCTTGACGACCTCTCCGACCGCGCCGAAACTACTCTCCTCCGCACCCTCCGCCACCACCACGCGCGCCTCGCGCAACTCGAAGTCCGCCTCCGCCGCCAAAACGCCTCGCTCCGCCTCGCCAACGACCGCCACCGTTTCCAATCCCTCCAGCAGCGCCTCCACTCAGCCCGCACCATCCCGTTCCAGCAGGCCCACACCCGCCTGAACCGCGCCACCTCACGCCTCGAAGCTCTCAGCCCCCTACGCGTCCTCGAACGCGGCTACGCCCTCGTCTACGCACCCGACGGCACCCTCCTCCGCAACGCCACCCAAGCCCCTGCCGGTACCGCCATCACCGCCAAGCTAGCCAAAGGCCGCCTCCGCGCCAAAGTAACCTCCACCGATTAGCTTCGCGACGCCCCGCAGCGATTGCTTCCGCGACGCCCCGCAGCGATTGCTTCTAGGTACGCCAAGGCTTCAGCCTTGGCCTTCCGCGGCTAACAGAGGACGGGCTTTAGCCCCGAGGGTATGCTCTCTTCTCATGACAACCCCGCGCTTGAAACAATAGCGGCTTCAATAAATCCCGCCACCCACACGCGACGACCGCACCACCCCACCCACCACCGTGTACGCATACGGCGCCGAATCCCCCGTCCATCCCTTCACATCGAACCGCCCACCCGCCACAACCTTCACCGCATCCACCGGCCCAAACTCCAACCCCTCGCCCTTCTTCACTCGCGCAGGCGTCCCACTCGCCCGCAGAAAATAAGCCGCCCCCTTCCCAACCACCTTCGCCTCACCAGACGCCTCCACCAGCACCGCCGTCTCCTGATCAATCCCAATCCCTTTCAGCTCCCCAACCTTCCCCTCTTCCAGCACACGAGCCATCATCACCAGCAGCCGCCCCATCCGGTCCCGCTTCACAAAGTGCGAGTCCGTAATCGTATCCGCCAGCAACGGATCATCCAGAAACCCACGCACCACCACCACCTGGTGCTGAAACGGATCCGCCAGCGCCGCCTTCGAGCTCAAATTCTCCTCATCCTTCCCATCATTCTGTGCCGAGTAAATGAACTCCCCCTGCACCGCCAGCCCCGCACTCGTCCCACCCACCGGAACCCCGCGCCGTATCGCCGCATTCACCGCATCTTCCACTGGCGTCCCCTTCCAGAAGTTGATGTACTCAGCCTGGTCTCCACCCGCGATAAAGACCGCCTCCGCCTTTCCAATAATCTCGGCAACCTTCACATCCGCTGCCGCCGCCCGCGACGGAATCACCAGCGTCCCCACGGAATTCATCCGGCACAGCCCCTGAACATACGGGTTGTAATCGTCGCCACCATGGCTGCGCAAAATAAGAAAATCCCCACCCCCGGAGTGTGCGCACATCCACTTGAACGCCTCATCCAAATCTGTCCCGCCGCCCATAAGCGCAAACCCCGCCTGCGTCTTCGCCACCGCATCCGCCGGACTCCCTACGCGAACATACGTATACGGCTTCACGCTCTGCGCCTCAACCACCCGGGACCCGCAGGCCAGGGACCCGCAACCAAGCAGAACGAAACTAATTATCCTCAACAGTCGCGCCACAAAAGAAAACATCTTCATGTCCACCTCGCCAAAGCGCTCGCAGAAAGGAGCGCAGGGTCTTGTTCATCTCCTACGGGCTTCTGATAAAAAGATTCTAGGTTGCAAATCACCCGGGAGACTGCTCCTGCGCAGGATTTGCAGAGACACCCCCGCTCAACAAACCCCCATGCCAGGCCCGTTCACGATGGACATAGCACCGCTCGCGAAGCCAGCCCCTTGGTCGGCTATTAGGTATCCGGAGGTTTCAACCTCATGGAGCGAGCCTATAAGGTACCCACGGCCGCAGCTTCATTGAACGAGCCTCTAGACACCACAGCTTCAGCTTCATTGAACGAGCCTCTAGGTACCCCAAGGCTTCAGCCTTGGGTCTCACAACATTCGGCCGAAGGCCCTTCCTCGCTGCCGCAGGCCGGAGTGAAGCCGCAGGCGAAACGACAAAATTGCCTTCCTTCGCACCCCCACAAGCCATTGCGCCACGCGAAGCCCCTCGCCGTCCGCGCAGGACCCTGTCAAGCCCCCGCGAACGCCCAAAACCACCAAAACCCCTGTCAACACTGGCGATAAATCTTTCAAAAACCTGGCATAGTTACCCTACCCAACTTGATACACTTGAAGTAGAGTCGAAATTCCAGAACGCTGCACCGGCAACCGCCGCTGCAGCTTTCACATTTAAGCCGCTAACTCCAATAGAAGCAAATAGATACCCATAACCAATTTAGAATGAGTCGCTTGAAAGCAGCCTTCACTAGCCAACCTGCACATTCCAAACGACTTCACTACGCAAAAAGTGAAAGCAGGGGGAGGGGGGGTAGGTGGCACCCATCCGCCGCCGTCCACCAACGCCGGCACTAGCCCTTACCGCGCTCATCCACTAGCATCATGAGTTGGAGCATCAAGCGCCTCAAGGACCAGCATGCGGAAGTTGTTTGGAACGGACGGAATACGAGCGGTCGCGGGCGAAGCCCCCCTGGACAAGCGCACCATCTACGCAGTTGGCGTAGCCCTGGCCACCAAGCTCGCCGAAGCCCACCATCCCGTCCGCATCGTCATGGGCATGGACACCCGCGAGAGCTGCCCCTGGATCGCCGCCACCCTCACCGCCGGCCTCCGCGCTGCCGGTGCTGACGTCGCCTCCGCCGGCGTCCTCACCACCCCCGCCATCGCCTTCCTCGCCCGCAAGCACGGCTTCTCTGCCGGCGTCGTCATCTCCGCCAGCCACAATCCCTGGCAGGACAACGGCATCAAGATCTTCGCCCACGACGGCTACAAACTCCCCGACGAAGTCGAACTCGGCATTGAATCCGAAATCACGAAAGTCCTGGCCACCAACCCAACCGTCCCCGAAAACCCCGCCGTCCCCGAGGTCAACGAGTCCTACCGCGCCGACTACATCCGCTTCCTCCTCACCGCCGTCCCTGGCATCTCCCTCGACAACCGCCACATCGTCCTCGACTGCGCCAACGGCGCCGCCAGTTCCGTCGCCCCCCAACTATTCGAGTCACTCCACGGCACCGTCGACGTAACTCACGCCTCGCCCGACGGCCGCAACATCAACGAACACTGCGGCGCCCTCCATCCTGAAATCGTCGCCGCCCAGGTCAAAGTCTCCGGCGCCTCCATGGGCATCACCTTCGACGGCGACGCCGACCGCGCCCTCTTCGCCGACGAGAACGGCAACGTCGTCAACGGCGACGCCATCATGCTAGCCTGCGCCCGCGACCTCCAGGCCCGCGGCGAGCTGGCCAATAACCTCGTCGTCGCCACCACCATGTCCAACATGGGCCTCGAAGCCGCCTTCGCCCGCTCCGGCATCCGCATGCTCCGCGCCCCGGTAGGCGACAAGTACGTCCTCGAAGAGATGCGCAACTCCGGAGCCTCTCTAGGCGGCGAGCAGTCAGGCCACATCCTCTTCCCCGCCCGCGCCACCACCGGCGACGGTCTCCTCACCGCGCTCCTCGTCCTGGATCTCGTGCACCGCAGCCACAAACCCCTCGGCCAACTCATCGCCGACCTGACCAACTACCCGCAGATCATCCTCAACGTAAAGGTCCGCGAAAAACTCCCCCTCAACACCTTCCCAACCATCGTCGCCGCCATAGCCGCCGCCGAAGCCGACCTCTCCACCACCGGCCGCGTAGTCATCCGCTACTCCGGCACCGAAGCCCT
>Ga0302228_10003387_pt1 | contig 10408 bp, 11 predicted proteins | sample II_Palsa_N1_2_FD_193519 | JGI IMG/M metagenome (GOLD analysis project Ga0302228, IMG submission 193519) | Peat permafrost microbial communities from Stordalen Mire near Abisko, Sweden - II_Palsa_N1_2 | ecosystem: Environmental > Terrestrial > Soil > Palsa > Peat permafrost | place: Sweden...
ACGGATCGGGGGATATTCAAGAAATCCTGCGACCTGAAAGTCCCGTTGTGAATCCATAATCGACTCGGACGTTCATGTCGCAGAGTTTCTCAGCACACTTCGGTCGGTCCCCTCTACCCTTTGGGGAGAGGGTTAGGGGCGAATCCAAAGCCGATCACTTAACTCAACAACACCACCCCACCCGGCAACTCCGTGCACTTGGCACCATAGGCATCACGAATCAGCAACGCCACACCCGCCAACTGGTTGAGGTTGAAACGCGCCTGCACCCGTCGCTTGCCCAGCTCGGCATTGAGCAGCACCAGCATTCCCGGGCGATAACGGTTGATCTCGTCAATCACGGTGTTCAGGGTCGCGTTGTTGAATACCAGCACCTGCTCACGCCAGGCGATCACCGCCTGGGTATCCACGGTCACAGGCTCACCCAGCCCGGCGGCGTCGTAGGTCAGTTGGCTGCCACTGCCCAGGCGAACACTGCGCCCGGCGACCTGCACCAACAGTGAACCGTCGATGCAGGTCACGCAGACACTGTGGTCGGTATTGCGCAAATTAAAGCGCGCCCGAGCCGCAGTGACCCAACCGGTGCCCGCCTGGACCCTCAGCGGCTGCACGGCACCGGCCATCACCTCAACCTCGCCTTCCAGCAACTCGATGCCTTCTTCACGACGGCTGATGCGGGTCTGGGTATTGAGCTCCAGGCTGACACCATCACCCAGCTCGACCCGGCGTTGCTCGCCCACTTCGGTGCGATAGTCCGCCGTGAGCCCGGCAAAACCACCGGGCACTGTGACCCGCACCATCACCAGTGCGGCCGACGCCGCAATCGCACCGCCCAGAAAGGCACGCCGCCCGAAATGACGCGGTTGCTGTTGCTCAGCGGCAACTGCCAGTTGCTGCCACAACACCTTGGCCTGCTCGAAAGCCTGGGCATGTTCCGGGCTCTGGGCACACCACTGGCGCAAGGCCTTGGCATCGGCGACGGTGGCCTGGCCCGAGGTCAGGAGAACCAGCCAGTCCCGGGCTTCGCCGCGTCGCTGGCTGTCGGGTGTATCGCGAGCGGTGGGGAGGCTAAAAATGTTCAAGCGCGCAGGTACTCACGGATTTTTCCAGGGACTCAACACTTAAGACGGTTTTCCGGCACCGGGACCGAACCGCTGGATCACTTTTCTTTCCAGGCGCTGTGCGCAATGCCCCAGGGCCGCCTTGATTTCCTTCTCGACCATGCGCGTAGAAATGCCAAAACGCTGGGAAATTTCCAGGTGCGGCGCCTCTTCCAGCCGCGCAGCGATGAGGATCTTGCGTCGCCGTGCCGGCAGCTCGTAGAGGGCCTTGACCAGGGACTGGATTTCTTTCTGGCCACCCACCACCCGGGACGGGTCCTGGGCTTCATCCACCGTTTGCAGCAGCTCTTCGACTTCACTGCCAGTCAACAAGCGGGCATCCGCCTGGCGCCGGTCGGCGGCAATGTTCAGGGCCATGCGGTAGAGATAGGCATTGGGTTGCAGCAGGTTTGGCGGTTCGTCCATGCGGTCGACCCGCAGGTAGGTTTCGTGCAGGACATCATTGGCCAGGTCCTCCGACCCCAGACGCTTGCGCAGGCGCACCCTGAAATCCTCGTAGGACGCCAGGAACAACCTGACCATCGGACTGTGCCCGGTGTCTTTCATGCCCCCGGAACTCCTTCCCCTGCTGTGCATTCCATGCGTTTTCCTGTGGTGTCGGGCATCAAAAGCAAGGTAACCGGCAAGCGCAACGAGCTGGGTGCCGGACGTTCGACTTGGGTACTGGCGAGGGTGCGTACCAGTACCTCGTCGCGCTGAAGATCACCAGTTGAGGTGACCAGGAAACTGTGTTCGATGAGACCGTCATGATTGACCCACACCTGAACCAGGGCGCGAAAGCTGCCCGGGCGGGTCTGCGGCGAACGGCACAGACTGCGCTCGATGGCCTGCTGCAAGGCCGTGGCGTAGCTGCTGTTGATCCGCGCCGCGCCGCGCGCCTTCGGCCCCCGAGTCGACGCAGGCGTGCTGACCTCGGGTACCTGCAGGGTGAACGCATCACTACGGGCATAACGCGCCATCAAGCCAGTTCCTGTCAGTAATACGCCCAAGGCCTGCGGTGCACTGTAACGCCCGTGCACCCCAATCGAGCGCCGTCCCCGCGTCAGTTCACGGTCCACCAGCACCGCCATCCCGGTGGCCCGGCTGAAGGCTTCCAGGGCAGGCGCCAGGTTCTGTGCTGGCAGGTCCAGATTCATCAAGGCCGGCACCTCGACCGGCGCCGCACGCACTGCCGTCGGTAACGCCAGCAACAGCAGGAGCAGGCAATGGCCCGCGAAAGCCGCGTGCCACCAAGCCCCCCGCTCGACCTTTGCTCTGCATCGCTGCACGGCTGACGTGTCCTAGAAAACCGTCATCCTGAGGCCAGTTTATGAACCTGATGTTACGGTGATAGCAAAAAAAACATCACCGTTTCGCCAGGTGCCGTGCACTACACTTGCCCGCTATAACGGCCTACTTCTTCGAGGCCGCACGGAGGCGAAAATGAAGCTGCTCCCAACCCTTGCCGGCCTGCTGCTGTGCGCAGGCCTGCCGTTGATCGCCCACGCCGAAGAGGCCCCGAGCGGCTGTACCGAGGTCAAGGTCGATGGTTACAAAGCACCGGACTATGGTTGCCTGAGTCGGCAGATGGGCAACGACCCACAGGCGGCCAAGGCCGCACAGAAGAATAAAGAAGCGCAGAACGTACCCATCGAAAAGCGCCCACCCAATCAGGTCGGCCTCTCGACCCCGGCCGCCACCAGCGTGCGCATGGGCAATACCTTCGGCACGTCGGTCAAACCGCAGCGGCCATGATCAATGGCTGCCCTGGCGCCGATACAAGGTCAGCCCCAACGCCAGCAGCACGAGGATGCCCGCGCAACTGCGGTTGACCCACTGCATCACCCTGGATGAAAACCTGCGCATAGCGTGGCGCCCACCGATGGCGTAGACGCTCATCATCACGCAGTCGATCAGCACGCTGATCACCGCCAATATCAGGTACTGCTGGGCAACGGGTTCGGCAGGCTGGATGAATTGCGGCAAGAACGCCGAAAAGAAGATCAACCCTTTGGGGTTCGACAGCCCGACAAACAACGCCCGCAGGAATGCTGAACGGCCACTCGCGGTACTCGCTACCTGAGACGCAGACAACGCCCGGGTCGGAGCACGCCACAACACCCAAGCCAGGTACAACAGATATAGCGCGCCCACCCATTTAACCAGTGAGAACAGATGCTCGGAAGCCTGGAGCAAAGCCCCCAATCCCAGACCCACGGCGCCGATCAACAGCAGGTCGGACAAGGCCGCGCCCGCGATGCCGAAGCCGGCGACCCGCATGCCCCTGGAAGCGCCATTGCTCAACGCCAGGAGCATTGAAGGACCGGGCGTCATCATCACGGCGCTGACGGCGAGGATGTAGAGAAGCAGCGTTGAAAGGTCCATCGTGGCAAGGCTCCGGCGTGGGGGGCGGACGGTCAATGTAGACGACACTGCGCCGGACAGGCAACGCCTGAGACACAGCAGGGAAACATGACCTCAGTGGTTGAGGGCCTGACGAAAATCCCCGGCACTCAGCCCAAAGCGCGTCATCTTGTTGTACAGCCCGCCACGGGACACATTCAGCTGCCTGGCAGCCAGGCGGACATTGCCGCTGGTGTCCTTGAGGGCCGCGATGATCGCGTTCATTTCATGGGTGCCCAAATCCTGGGCGACCAGGGGTTGCAGCCTACTGCCTGGCACAGCCTGACGGGGACGTTGCGTGATCTCCAGGGGCAGGTCCACCACCTGAATCAGCTCGGTCACCGCCAGGTTGGTCGCACGTTCAATGGTGTTTTCCAGCTCACGGACATTGCCCGGCCAACCGTAGGCCGCCAGGATCTCCAACGCCTCGGGTGCGATCCCCTGTACTGACTTGCGCATTGACCGCGCGCAACGGCCAAGAAAATGCCGCGCCAACAAGGGAATATCGTCCCGGCGCATACGCAGCGGCGGCACCGTCAGGTTGAGCACGTTGAGCCGGTAGTAAAGGTCTTCCCGGAAGGCGCCTTCGGCCACCGCCTGGCTCAGGTTACGGTGGGTGGCGGCGATGATGCGCACGTCCACCTGACGGGATTTCTTGGCCCCCACACGTGTCACTTCACCTTCCTGCAAGACCCGCAACAGGCTGACCTGGGCGTCGAATGACATGTCACCTATTTCGTCAAGAAAGATGGTGCCGCCATCGGCCAATTCGAACTTGCCCGCAGAGCCGCCACGAGCCGATCCGGTGAAGGCGCCCTCGACATGCCCGAACAGTTCACTTTGCACCAGATCCCGCGGAATCGCCCCACAGTTGACGGCCACGAACGGCCCGCTGCAACGGTCGCTGGCGTTATGGATCGCCTGGGCGAACAGTTCCTTGCCGGTGCCGCTTTCACCCAGGATCAAGGTGGTCGAATCACTGCGACTGGCGATGCGGCCCAGGTGCAAGGCGTCCTGGATCGCACGTGAAGTGCCCTGAATGGTCTCGAAGGTGTAGCTGGCCTGGGTGCCGATGATCCGTCGGGTGATTTCCCGGATACGCCGATTTTCACGCAGAGACACCACGCGCCCACCCTGCTCCAGTGCGCAAACGGAAACCAGGCATGCCAGATGACTGCGGTCATGCAGCTCGAAGGTGCAGTCCAGGTCCCGCAGCCCTTCCCCGTCGCGCATCAGGATTTCAGCGCTCAGCTCGCTCTGGCCCAGGCGCTGGAACGGGCTACCGAGCAAGTCCCGACCCACGCGAAACAGTTGCCGGGCATAGCCGTTGAGCGCCTTGATGCGGCCCCGCTCATCCAGCACCACCAGGCCCTCATTGAGCACTTCAAGCACGGTTTGCTGTTCTTCCAGCAGGGTTTGCAACGCCATCTGCCGCGAGACCGCTTCGGCGGCAGCCTGGACGGTGCCCAGGGTATGGAAGTGAAACCAACCTGGCTCGGCGGTCAGGGTCAGCATCGCCAGTGTCTTGCCCTGATCATCGCGGATGGGCGCTGCGGCGCAGTGCATGCGCCGTCGACGCAAGCCGGTGCCGAAGTTTTCCTCGGCCAGCACGTACATCAACCGGTCCTCGGTAATCGCCAGCCCGGTGCAGTTAGTGCCCTGTACCGACTCCAGCAGTCGACTGCCCACCGGGGTAAGGTCCAGGCCGCAAAAATACAGGGTCGTGCCGTCGGCATCGGTCAGGTTGATATGGCCCCTGGGGTTGTAGGCCAGTAACCCACGCATGACTTCTGCGGCAGCGGCGATCAACACCCGATTCTTCGTCAGGGTGGCCGACAGGCTGTCAGGCGCGACAAACCGGTAATGGCCATCGTCCGAGTCAAGGCCGGCCTCGACACTGCGCCGCCAGGAGTCCCAGATCACTTGCCTGACGCCGGCCGGCCGCACGGTGCGTCCTTCCTGGCACGCTTGCCATGCCCGGTCCAGCTCGGCAATGGGTTCGCCACTCAAGGACGCAGGCCCCAGGGCCGTAATGTAATCCAGGTCTTCAGCGCTGAAGGCCATGGGCTGTGGGTTTACCGGCATCGACGTTCGCCCCTATGTTCATATTTTTGACATGTCAGTATAGACATGTCTTTTAAATGAACGATTACTTAATAATCAAAATAATAAATACTTAATTTTCAATCAGTTAATAAATGGCATGACGCTTGCTCTGTTGCCCATACCCGCACAGAACGCCTGCCGCGGAGCCATTGAACAACAAGAAAAGGAGTCATCCATGGGTACTACTTCCAAGATCATCCGCCTCGGCCTTATCGGTGCCGGTCGTATGGGCAGCTTTCACGGCCTGACTGCCGCTCGACACATCCCCGGTGCCTGCCTGGCCGCCATCGCCGACCCGACACCCGGCCAGGCCGCTCGCCTGGCGGCGGAGTTAGGTGTCGCGCGGGTCTACACCGACCCACAACAACTGCTGGAAGACCCGGAAATAGACGCCGTATTGATCGCCGCCCCGGCCCGCAGCCATGCCGAACTGGTGATCAGCGCTGCCCGCGCCGGCAAGGCGGTGTTTTGTGAAAAACCCATGGCCATCACCCTCGACGAAGCCGACCGCGCCATCGCCGCAGCCGCTGACGCCCAGGTCGCGCTGCAAGTCGGTTTCAACCGGCGCTTTGCCAAAAGCTTTCGCACCGCCCACCTGGACGTGGTCGCCGGCCGTATCGGTACGCCGCAACTGCTGCGCTCGCTGACCCGTGACCCGGCCTTGAACAACCCGGCCGCTTCGCCGCAATGGGTAATTTTTCTCGAAACCCTGATTCATGACTTCGACACCCTGCGCTACCTCAACCCCGGCGCCGAAGCCGTTCAGGTACAAGTCATGGCGGATGCGCTGATCGCCCCGGCCTACAAGGACAAGGGCTTTCTGGATACGGCCGTGGTCACGATCCGCTTCGACAACGGTGCCATCGCCACCGCCGAAGCCAACTTCCAGGCGGTCTATGGCTATGACGTGCGCGGTGAAGTGTTCGGCAGCGCAGGCATGCTAACCATGGGCAGCCTCAACGACTGCGACCTGGTGCGTTACCTGGCCGGTGGCATCCAGGCCGATACCCAGCGCATGGACACTGACCTACTGCGCGACGCCTACATCGCCGAGCTCAACCACTTTGTCGAGTGCGTGCGTACCGGCGCCAAACCCCTGGCCAGCGGCGAAGATGCCCGCGCCGCCCTGGCCATTGCCCGCGCCTGTATCGAATCCTTCCAGCAAGGCAAGCCGGTGGCCGTGCCAGGAGCCCGTTCATGAGCTTCATACCGTTCAAACTGGCCGTCAGTGCCGAGATGGTCTTCCTCGACCTGCCCTTCACCGAGCGCGTCAAACGGATTCACGCCTTGGGTTTCAGTGTTGAAATCTGGGATTGGACGAAAAAGGACATCGCCGCCCTGGTCGCCAGCGGTGCTGATTTCACCTCCATGACCGGCTACATCGCCGGCAACCTGACCGATGCGGACGATATCCAGCGGCTGCTGGCCAGCGCGCGCGAATCCCTGGGCATCGCTGCCCAATTGAATTGCCCCAGCCTCAATCTGCACGGCACCGGCCTGGGGGATCGAGGCCTACCGGTCAAGCCCGTGGCCCACACCAGCGGGCGCATGTGGTTGAGCGCCTGCAAGACCCTGGAAAAAATCGCCCGCCTGGGAGAAGACGCCGGCCGGGTGTTCCTGCTGGAGAACCTCAACACCGAGGTCGACCACCCCGGCACGCCCTTCGCCCGCGCCGACGATACCCTGGCGTTGATCGAGGCCGTGGGTAGCCCCCACTTGAAGATGAACCTGGACCTTTACCATGCCCAGATCGGTGAAGGTAACCTGATCGAACTGATCCAGCGCGCCGGCAGTGCCATCGGCGAAATCCAGGTGGCCGATGTGCCGGGCCGCAAGGAGCCCGGCACCGGCGAAATCCATTACCCAGCGATTGCCAAGGCTTTGTTCGACATGGGATACACCGGCGTCGTCGGGCTCGAAGGCTGGGCCAGCGGCGACAACGAAACGGCCCTGGAGCGCTTTCGGCAAGCCTTCACCCTGCACCACTGATCTTGATGAATTTCAACTCATAACAACAAAAGGAAACCCATCATGAGCCGCTGCACCTTGTTTTTTGCCACGCTGTTAATGCTCTTCAGCCAATGGACATTTGCCAGTTATCGCATTGGCGTCAGCATCGCCAGGGTCGACGACAACTTCATGACCTATGTGCACAATGGGCTTGAACAGGCCGCGAAGCAAGCGGACGTCCAGCTCCAGCTCGAGGATGCCCAAGGCGATGTGGTTCGCCAGCTCAATCAGGTGGAAGGCTTTATCAACCAGAAGGTCGATGCCGTGATTGTGTTGCCCGTGGACACCGCCGCCACCGCCAACATCACCCGTGCCGCCGTCGCGGCGAAGACACCATTGATCTATATCAACCGCCACCCCGACGAGGCCGTACTGCCTGAAGGCGTAGTCACCGTAGCGTCCAAAGAGATCGAAGCCGGGCAATTGCAGATGCGTTTTCTCGCCGAAAAGCTGGGGGGCAAGGGTCGCCTGGCGATCATCATGGGCGACCTCGCGCAGAACGCCACCCACGAACGCACCGAAGGCGTCAAACAGGTGCTCAAGGACTATCCCGGCATCACCATCGTCGAACAGCAAAGTGCCGAGTGGCAGCGCAACAAAGGCATGGACCTGACCAGCAACTGGCTGCTGGCGGGGACCCATTTCGATGCCATCGTCGCCAACAACGACGAAATGGCCATCGGCGCCGCCATGGCCCTGCAACAAGCCGGCAAAGCCAAGGGCGAGATTGCAATTGTCGGCATCGACGGCCTGCCTGACGGCCTGGCGGCCATCAAGCGCGGGATGCTCGCGGCGTCAGTGTTCCAGGACCCCAAGGCCCAGGCCAGCAGTGCAATGCAAGTGGCGATCAAACTGATCAAGGGTGAGCCGGTGGAGGGGGATGTCTGGGTGCCCTTTCAGTTGATCACGCCGGATCAGGTGGCGGTGTTTGAACAGCGTTACAAATAGAGCAAAACCTCGCACTGCCTCCACCCAGGAGGCAGTCAGACTGTCCTCTCCTCAATGCACCGCCCGCGTCACCAGAAAACTCACCAACTGCGGATCATCCTCCAGTTCAATCGCCTGAACCGGTCGTGGCAGCGCATCCATCACCGAACGCCAGAACGCCTGGGACGCTTCGTCCTGATCATAGAAACGCACCAGCCAATTGGCGTCCCCGCTGGTCAATACCTGGGTGGCAATGGCCCGGCCGATGCCCTTGCGGCGATAGCGTTTCAGAATAAACAAGTCGGCCAATTCCAAAGCGTTGAGGTCCGGCAACTCGCTGGACTCGATCAACAGGAAGCCGGCAATGTAACCGTCGACCAACAACAGATTGGCGCTCCACTGCGGCGCTTGCCAGTAGCGGGCCAGGTGTTCCTCGTGAATGTAGAAACGGCCGTCCACTTCCACGTCTTCCTGCTCCCAGTCGGAGGATTCATAGGCATAGAACTGGTAAAGGTTGCGGATCAGTTCGGCGTGTTCCGGGCCAGTCTGGATCATCTCGACGGTGGTTTCGGGGTTTGAAGGCATTGGCATCTCAGTCAACGAATCGCGAAGTCGCCACGTACCGGGGCGTCTTTTTGGGGCGGCTATTGTTCACAAAACCTGCCCCCAACGCCATCACTCATAACATCGATCGCTGAACCTTTCAGTTTCCTGAATCACTTGCATTTTTCTCATCTTGTTACAAAATTTTCAGCAAGCATCAACTAGACTCGGCGTGCTGGATGAAGCCATCGACCGCGCTGGCGCAAGGTTCCAGCCCTGTTTTCCTTGAATGGAACACCCTCCTCCCTTCTTATTCCCAAGGATAAGTATTTTGACAAATATCTGTTCCAGCGGCCTTGACGTTGGCTTTGCTTCTCTGGATTACCTGCAGATCGGCATCCTGGGCATTATCCAAGGCATCACCGAACTGCTGCCCGTTTCCTCCACCGCGCATATGCGCATCGTCCCGGCCCTGCTCGGCTGGCCCGACCCGGGTTCCGCGTTCTCCGCCGCCATGCAACTGGCGGCATTGGCGGCCGTGGTCAGCTACTTCTGGCGGGATGTGCGGCAAGTGGTGACGGGGAGCGTAGGTGCTGTACGCCAAGGTGACTTCAATAACCAGTGGTTCAAGCTCGCAGTGGCCATCGTGCTGGCCACCATCCCCATCGGTATCGCCGGCCTGGCGTTATCCTCGACCCTCAACGCCTGCAACTCGCCGTTGCGCGGCCTGATGGTGATCGGGATTTCCTGTGTGGTGATGGCGGTGTTGCTGGCTGCGGCCGAACTCAGCGCGCGCCATCAGCGGACCGTGGGTGAGATGCGCCTGCGGGATGCGTTGATTGTCGGGATTGCACAGATCGGCGCGTTGATTCCCGGCGTGTCTCGCTCCGGTTCGACCCTCACGGCCGCGCTGTTCCTGAACTTCAAACGCGAAGAAGCGGCGCGCTTTTCCTTCCTGCTGGGTTTGCCTGCCATCGCCCTCGCCGGCCTGAAAGAGCTGTGGGTGCTGTTCCATGCGCAACTGCCGGCGCAAGCGTGGAGCCACCTGATCTTTGGCCTGGTGGTTGCCAGTGTCTCCGCATTTTTTGCGATCTGGGGCCTGATGAAGTTCCTGGAACGGTTCTCCACCTGGCCTTTCGTGATCTACCGCGCGGTGCTGGGGGTTTTCCTGATTGTGGCGGTCAGCACCGGGTTGTTGAGCTGAGTCCACGGTGGCGAGAGGGCTTGTCCTAATGTGGGAGATGTCGAGCCCCGGCGAGGCTGCGATGGCGTCGGCACATCAAACATTGATGTTGCCTGACCCACCGCTATCGCAGCCT
>Ga0302228_10003389_pt1 | contig 10407 bp, 10 predicted proteins | sample II_Palsa_N1_2_FD_193519 | JGI IMG/M metagenome (GOLD analysis project Ga0302228, IMG submission 193519) | Peat permafrost microbial communities from Stordalen Mire near Abisko, Sweden - II_Palsa_N1_2 | ecosystem: Environmental > Terrestrial > Soil > Palsa > Peat permafrost | place: Sweden...
CAACGTCCGATACCCGCGCGCCGTTCGCGACTCGCTCGAGAATCTTCGGCGCTTGCCGGTTGTTACGGAGCGGGGCGCGCAGATCATGCTCGGCGATGTCGCTGACTTAAGTATTGCCGATGGACCTCCCATGATTCGCAGCGAGAACGCGCGGCTCGCGGGTTATGTGTACGTCGATATCCGCGATACGGATCTACAGTCAGCGGTGACAGCGATGCAACGCGCGGTCGCGGAAAAAGTGGTTCTTCCGCCGGGCTATTCCATTGCATGGTCGGGTCAGTTCGAGTACCTGGAACGCGCATCGGCGACGCTTCGTACCGTGATCCCGGTCACGCTGGTGATCATTTTCGTGCTGCTGTTCCTGACCTTCAATTCGGCGGCCGATGCGTTGCTGCTGATGTCGACGGTTCCGTTCGCACTCGTCGGCGGGTTCTGGCTGATATGGGCGCTGGGTCATGCGGTGTCCGTCGCAACCGCGGTCGGGTTCATCGCGCTTGCGGGTGTGGCGGCGGAGTTCGGCGTGGTGATGTTGCTGTACCTGAAACGTGCGCTTGAGCATCGCCTCGACGCCGGCGCGGTACTGACGGAGGCGCTTCTCTTCGACGCTATCCGCGAAGGCGCGGTGCTGCGCGTGAGGCCAAAAGCAATGACCGTTGCTGTGGTCCTCGCGGGTCTTATCCCGATCATGCTCGGCCATGGCGCCGGGTCGGAAGTGATGCAGCGCATCGCGGCTCCAATGGTCGGCGGCATGGTCACCGCGCCGCTGTTGTCCATGTTCGTTATCCCCGCTGCGTGGTTGTTGCTTAAGCGTCGCCATGTGCGGCGCGCAGTAAAAGCGCGTAGCGAATTCGATGGTCCTCCCGGCACGCAAGTTCCTTCGCATGTTCCTTCTATCCACACTGGAGAAATGAAATGACTAAACTGACCTACGTCGCGTTCGCAATGGGTTTTGCGGTCACTGTATTTGCTGTTCAGCAGTCCGCAGTCGCCGACGACATGGCCGGAATGAAGATGAGTTCCGGTGCAATGAGTCCGTCGCCGTCGAAATCCGCATTGACCGACGCGGAAATCAGGAAGATCGATCCGGTGTCCGGCATGGTGACGCTCAAACACGGCGCGTTGGAAAACGTCGGTATGCCGGCGATGACCATGGCGTTCAAAGCCCGGGACGCTGCGATGCTTAAGCAGGCCCACGAAGGCGATAAAGTGAAAGTGCGCGTTGAGAACGTGAGCGGCACGATGACTATCGTGACAATGCAAAAGCAATAAGCTGAGGGCGCATGACTGAGGACGTATCGCGCACAAACGGTTCTGGCCGGCCGCAAGTGCGCGGTTGAAGATCTCCATATCGACAGGCCGCGCTGGTTGAGCGCGGCCTGTCGATCACAATGGGCCAGGTGACATAAAATTCTGATGGTTTTGCACGTGTGCAAGATCTTGACGCCAAGACATTAATGCGCGAGAACCGCGCGGACAGAGCGCCGCAATCTTCTTTAGAATCGTAGTCAGATCCAGAGTCAGGAACATCCATGTCTCTACGCTACAACGCTGCGTTCACGGCGCTTCTCGCGGCCGCGCTCTTCGGTGCGACGACTCCGCTTGCCAAGAGCCTTCTTGGCACGATGTCGCCGTTCATGGTCGCAGGCTTGTTCTATTTGGGCAGCGGTGTAGGACTAGCCGTTGCTATTGGCTTCCAGCGCGTCAGGCGGTCCCAAAAGGAACGCGCTAACGAAAGCCGGATACAGTTGGCTGAAGTGCCCTGGTTGCTTGGCGCAATTGCCGCCGGCGGTATTGCGGGACCGGTGCTGCTGATGTTCGGCCTGAGCACCACGCCGGCCGCGACGAGTTCGCTATTGCTGAATCTTGAAGGCGTATTCACGGCGGTGATCGCGTGGGTCGTGTTTCGTGAGAATGTGGATGCGCAGATTTTTCTCGGCATGGTGGCAATCGTCGCCGGCGGCGTGGCGCTCTCATGGCAGCCGGGCGCGGCCGGTGTATCCACCGGCGCGCTGCTGGTCGGCGCCGCGTGTGTGTGCTGGGCGATCGATAACAACCTGACGCGCAAAGTATCGACGAATGACGCCATGGTCATTGCCTGCTTGAAGGGGCTGATCGCCGGATCGGTGAATCTTGGCATTGCGCTTGTGCTCGGCGCGCATCTTCCCGGTTTGGGCAGGACGGCAGCGGCCATGTTCACCGGCTTGGCTGGATACGGCGTCAGTCTGGTCCTGTTCGTTGTCGCGTTGCGCAACCTCGGCACTGCGCGCACCGGCGCGTACTTTTCAGTTGCGCCCATCTTCGGCGTGACGCTTTCGCTGATCCTGTGGCCGGATATGCCGGGCCCGCTGTTTTGGGTGGCCGCAGCGTTGATGGTGCTCGGCGTGTGGCTGCATATTCGTGAGCGCCACGAGCACGCGCATACGCACGTGTTGATGGACCACAATCATCGGCATCGCCATGACGAGCATCATCAACATACGCACGATTTCAAGTGGGATGGAGAGGAGCCGCACACTCATCCGCACAAACACGTGCCGGTGACGCATACCCATGGACATTTCCCGGATATTCACCATCGCCACATTCATTGACCGGCGGATTTCTTCAATTTCTTCAATTAGGCATGCGTTGCATCCAGCATCCTGCCAGCGCCGTATATAGCCTTGACGCGACGCAATCCAGCACTCGCGGCTAACGGAGAAACACCATGAACAAGGCAATGCGGAAAGCGATGTTGGCGGGCGTGTCGGTGGCGTTCTTGTGCGGTTCGGCGGCAGTATTTGCGCAGGGTGGCGGCAACGGGAACGGCGGCTCGGGCGGCGGTAATGCGCACAGCGCAGCCACGGCTGGAATGACACATTGGGGCGATCCGGTTGCCACGCCAACAAGTTCCATGCCCGGCAACATGCAAAACCAGGCGATGCAAAACAGTGCCGATATGGGCGCGATGCCGACGAACAGTGCCAAGGGTGTTGAAACGAACGTGCAGTAGGGCAATGTTATGTCAGCGAGCACCGGACGCCGGGAAAGTCCCCGGTTGTCCTCGGCGTGGTGTCGTCGCTGCCAGCCTCGCCGCATTGGCATCACGATTCAGGAACCGGCCTTTGTTTGTATCGACGGCATCGACTTGGTGCAGGAAACCGCGAACGTTTCCGGCCCGGCCGAATATAAACGCTTGGATCCCGTGCGTGACAGAAAGACGTGAAGCATCACCTGCGATACCAGCACGAACCCCTGCGCGGATTTAGCCGACGAATATGTTCCTCCGCCACGCGCTTCGCGATGTAATCCAGAGACACAATTGCGCTTGAACTAAGCAAGGTTCTTCGGCTCTTACTTAAGAAGCGCGGGAGAGAATCACATGCTTAAACCAATCGCATTATTCGCACTTGTTGCTTGTCTGGGCGGCTGTGTCGTCGCGCCGGGTTACGGCTATGGATACGACGGGTACGGTGACCCTTACGCAACGGGTTATGGGGGGCCGTACTACTCCGGTTATCCGGCTGTATATGGCGGCGGTATCTACGTCGGTGGTGGGGGTGGGTACGGCGGCCGCTACTACAACCATGGCGTGAATTGGCATGGCTGGAACCACGGGTACGGCGGCGGCTATCACGGCGGCGGTTGGGGCCACGGCGGCGGCTACGGGCACGGCGGCGGTGGCGGACAGTGGCAGGGCGGCGGCGGGCACAGCGGTGGTGGGCACGGCGGCGGCCGCGGCTAGAGAGGGACGCGCCGACGTGTCAGTAGTCTACTGAGACAGCTTGTGACGCGTCCTGCTAGTCGGATAGCTTGGCGGTAATCGCACATCCAAAGAACGTACTTGACTGCGCCAGGTGCTTATCCCAAAACCCGGCGAGCGGAGCAAGCGCCACGCTTCGCCGCACAAGCTGCACATTCTGGTAAAGCTTTTCTGCTGTTCTCAGAAACCCGGTCAAATTTTCCAGGCCGGTTGTGACTGAACGAAGTCAAACGGCAATCAAAACGGAAATCAAAATACTCAAGCCAGAGCGGTTCCTCGGTCATCGATGAGGGGCCGCTCTGGCTTTCGGTGCTCTGCGTTTTCGTTAAGCCGCAGGCACAACCGCTACGGCCGATGCGGAATCTTGGCTAACCGCGGGCGTCGACTTACTAGCGACGGCAGTTGCGGATTTCTTCGCTGACGAAGCCTTCTTAGCTAACGCGCGTTTCACCGGTGCTTTCTTGGCGGCTGCTTTTTTCGCCGGGGCATCCGCTACTGTCGCGCTCTTGGCTGACGCTTTCTTAGCGGCAACTTTCCTTGCCGGCGCCTTTGCGCTTAGCGTTTTAGCCGTCGCTTTTTTTGCTGCCTTCTTGCTTGCTGGTTTTGTCGCGCTTGCTACAACGGCATGGCTGTCGCTGTGGCCATCGATCAGAAATTTTGTACGGTCCTTGACGTCCTTAATCCAAAGCGGCGGGCGAGCCCAGCCACTCCACGTTTCACCGGTCCTGGGATTGCGATACTTGGCGGGCAGCTTCGGCTTCGCGGCTGCTTTTACCTTGGCGCCAGCCTTGGATGTTTTGCCCGCCGGTCGACCGCGCGGTTTCTTCGTGGATGAATGTGCGTCGATATCAGCGGTGGTCAGTCCATGCTTTTCCATCAGCTTGCGGATGTCGTCGAGTACGGATTGCGCGCGCTTAGCGATCATTGCTTCTGCTTGCGCTTGCAGCTTTTTCAGCTTGACTTGAATCTGTTCCAGAGTCGGCATTATGGTTTCCTTAAGAGTGATTGCCCGCACTATGCCATGCGTTCTCTGATTTCGGAAGCGGGCGATAGGCCCTGGTATTAAAGGCACGCATCTCTTAATACAGTTTGTTTCAATCTATGACAAAAAGACGAGGCTTTTAGGTCTCACGCGTTGAATGCTTAGCGTTAGATTGGCCCGGCTAGCAGCGCATTAAACATGGAAGAAACATGGAAGAAGTGTAGGTCTTTGCCACTCTCCGCTGCGTTATTCAGTCGCACGATTCCGGCATCGATCAGGCTCGGATGTAAATGCACAGGATATCGATGCAAGTTTGCGAAACACTGGGACAACGACCTATCGATCGCGCGAATAGCGAGGGCAAGAACGTCCGGCTGCCATGATTCCGCTAAGGGCGAGCCGAACGCGTGGAGAAGTGATAGAGGTACCCTTGATGGGAGAGATGCTGATTCACGGCCGGGATCTGTTTGACCCGCAAGCTGCTAATGTTGTGTCGCGAACGAGGATCCTGCCAACGCTCGCTGGCGATCTCTAATATCGATGAGGCGGCGGCCGATGCCGCGGCGGCGGACGATGATGATGGTGTCTCGGCGGCGGCAACGGACGGCAGCGACGCACGTAGTGACCATGGACCCAGACGCGCCGACATTCCTGCCGGGGCCGAGCGTCGGCCACCGTGGGAATGGCGGCACTTGCTGCAGCGGCCAACAAGACGACCGCGAGAAATCTTCGCATAAGTGCTCCACAAAAATACGAACAGAACCATGACTCGCCGATGCGCTATCCGGCGATAAAAACGAGCAACGTGATGTCACCCGAGACTGGCGTCTCAAGCAAAGACACATCACCCTGACTACTTCTTCGGGGTCTTCGAAACCTTTGCCGCGGCTTTGACTGCCAATTTCTTAGCGGGTTTCTCCGCAACCTCAGCGGTTGCTTTTGGTTTGGCCGCGGACTTAGCGGCGGTCTTTGGCTTTTTCGGTGCTATGTCGGTGTCGGCAGTCTTGGCTGCCGTCTTGCGCGCAACCTTGGCATTAGGTTCTGCGTCAGCTTTGGACTTGGCCTTCGGTGTTTTGACGCCGCCCTCCCCAGCAGGCGTTGTTTTTGACTTCGCTTTGACCGCTTTCTTTGCGGCCTTCACGGCAACCGTATCTGCTTGGTTTGCTTCATGGGGAGCTATGACAGGGGCGAGTTCTTGTTCTAGCAAGGCGCGTGCTTTCTCCCAATACTCCGTAGACCGTCCTTCAGGACGCCCATCGGCTTCCCATAGATGGTATGCCTGCAAACGAAGCTTTTCTTCCAAAGATTTGTTGTGCATTCCATTAACCATTTCGCGTATTCGAGCGTTTATGTTACAGGAGCGTCGCTCTGCTTGTGAACGGGCGGAGGGCGCATTGAGCGCGCTGGTAGAGCTTGGGATTCATTTGGGCGCAGCGCGTGGTTAGATCTTGCCACGCTATAAAAATGTCTTTTTTCCCGTGCTAGGATGTCTCACGGATAAGTTTGAGGTATCGCGATGACAACCTTATATGACACCTTGTCCGTCCCGGAAAATGCGACGGCCGAAGAGATAAAACGGGCTTACCGGAAGGCGGTCATGCGTTGGCATCCAGATCGCAATGTTGGTCAGGAGCATGCTGCGCGAGCGGCGTTTCTCGACATTCGACATGCTTACGCCATTCTGTCCGATCCCGCGCAAAAGCAGGTCTACGACTCCGTTTTTGCTGAGGAAATGAGGCGGCAGGAAGCAGAGCGGCTGCGTGAGGAACAGGAGCGGGCTGAACGCGAGGCCGCGGTGCGCGCCGCGCAGGAAGCGGAATATGCCAGCCGCGTTGCGCTGGCGATGCGCTTCGCGACGCAGGGCTATAACCGCGACGTCGTCCGCGGCGTGTTGCTAGCCCACGACTGCACCGACGACCTTGCGCGTCGTATCGCCGATAGCGCCCTTGCGCTGCATGTGTCCAGGCAGGCCGAGGCTGAATCGGCGGCGCCAGAAGAGGCCGCTCCAGATACGCACGATACGCACAGCACACAGCAAGAAGAGGACCCGGCACCCGCTGATCGCGCGCGTTCGTTTTCCGATATCTGGTTGCCATTCTGGAACGTGCTGCGCTCGTGACCGCTTGCGCCCGGCAGGTCGCAGTCTTGCTACCTTCTCTGAATCAGAGCCGTCGGGGCCCTCGAAATTCACTCTAAGCGTTAGCGGCGTTGCGTCGGAATGCGTCCGGCCCGGTCGTGGCTTCGATCGTAGCCCGGTCGCCACTTTTCACGCAGCAGGACGCCAGGCCACCGTGACTAGGGGGCAAGATCGTCCCCTGTCACGCGCTCCAAGCGAACCGGATCGGCGCAATAACTGCGTCGCAGGAACATACTCACCATTCAAACCAGCACTACGCAGCGATACAGCGAGATTCAACGCCGCTTCTGCCCTCGCGGGAACGGTCTTAAAATCTGCTGAAAGGAAAAAACGGTCCGGAGACGCCGATGGAGCATGCCTACTTCAAATTGCTGCATCTGCTTTCGGGGCATCCTGCATGGGCTCTCACGGTCGTATTGCTCGCAGCGTTTTTTGAATCCATTGCGTTTATCGGCACGTTTGTTCCGGGGAGCACCGCCATGTTCGTGGCAGGGGCGCTGGTCGGTACCGGTTCACTTAACCTGGGCTGGGTATTCGCCTGTGCCCTCGCGGGGGCCGTGGCAGGCGATGCCGCAAGCTACTGGTTCGGCTGCAGCCACAAGGAAACTATCGCGAAGTTGTGGCCGTTCCGCACGCACCCCGGCATGCTGACGGCCGGGCAACGCTACTTCGAAGCGCACGGCGCAAAAAGCGTGATCTTCGCGCGCTTCATTGCACCGCTGCGCGCGGTCGTTCCCGTCGTGGCGGGCATGATGGGGATGCGGCCCGTGCGATTCCTCGTCATCAACATCGTCTCGGCGCTTGTCTGGGCGCCCGTGCATATCCTTCCGGGCGTTGTCTTCGGGGCATCGATCGAACTGGCCGGTGCCGTGTCCTTCCGGCTCGTCGCGGTGCTTGCCATCCTGGTTGCGGCGACCTGGCTGACGTTCAAGTTGACGAGTCTTGTCGTGTCGCACGCGCGGGCGTGGACCGACTCCTCGCGCCGGAATCTGCTGCTTTGGGCGCGTCATCACCCTGGCGCAATTGGCCGGGTAGTGCTCGGTATCCTCGACCCCAAGCATCAGGCCGCTGCGCTTATCGCCGTGATCTCCGTGCTGCTGCTCGCTTCAGCCACTGTGTTCTTTTCCACGCTGCATGACGTCTCTCGCGGCGACCCGCTGGTTCAAGTCGATGTGTCGGTTTATCGCTTCCTGCAATCATTCCGATCGTCATGGGGCGACGCGGTCCTGGCTGTCCTCGCCACGCTGGGCAGCGTGCCGACACTCACGGCGCTAACGGCGCTGGTTGTCGTATGGATGGCGTTTGAACGCCGCTGGCGCACGGTTGCGTACTGGCTGACCGCCGTCGTGTTTTCCCAGCTATTGATCCTGGCGATCCAGATCACGATCCAGCGCCCGCTTCCGGGCGCGGTCGCGTCCAGCTTGCGCGCGTTCCCGAGCAATCACGTCGCTGCCAGTGTGGTGATCTACGGCTTCCTGTCGTTCTTGCTGGCACGCCGGGTGGGGGCGGTGGCGCGAGTATTCGTCGCAATGGCGACCATCGCCGTGCTGGTTTCGGTTGCTTTCTCGGGACTGTATTTCGGCCACTTCACTTTCTCCGATGCGGTCGGCGGAGCCGCGCTTGCCGCCACCTGGGTCTTTCTCGTTGCGCTTACCGCTGTGTGGCGATACCCCGCGAAACCGGCGCCCCGCGCCATGATGCCGGTCACGGTCCTGGCGGTTGTATGCGTGAGCGTCGTGTTGCAACTCAGGACGAGCCTTGACGCGATGGCGGTCGAACCGACGCCGCCGTCTATCGTGGTGACGCCGTTGCAATGGACGGATACCGTGTGGCGGACCTTTTCTTGCTATCGGTCAAGCATGGATGGTGACCGGCTCGAACCCATCACCATTCAATGGTCAGCAACGGCAGGGGAGATCAGGGCTCAACTGGAGCGCCGAGGGTGGACAGAAGGGTCGCGTTTATCGGCGCATAGCATCTTGTCTCTCGTTTCCCCGGACGTGGCGGCTACGGCGCTTCCCGTGTTGCCGAGGTTGAACAATGGCGAACCATCGGTGCTGGTATTCACGCGCGCTCACATGAGCGCGGACGAGCGCGATGTCTTGCGATTCTGGCCGACGCAGTATGCCGTGTCGCATCGGGGCGGACAGCCGCCCACGCCTGTCTGGCTCGGCTCGCTCGTCCACGAGCGGTTGTTGCGGCCGTCATGGCCGTTCAACGTGTTGCGTCCGGACAAGCGAATCGAGCCGATGATCGCAGCCCACGGGGAGGCATCGCCGTGGCGGGGACTGGAGGTGGCGAGAAGCGCGGGCTGCGGGGGTATTCCGGTGACGCTGGTGGCATCGGAGGGGCAATGAGTCATCAAGCGGTCAAACGAGCGGTGAAATGATGTCGATCCTGCACTCATGAAGCGATGAGCTTTGAACGCAACAAGAAACGCAAGCGGCGGCGATGTGATGCCGAATGCTTCGGGAGGCAAGTACTTGATACAAATACCACCTTCGGCAATTGAGAGCTGGGGAAGCGCGGCAGTCTTCGCCAATGTGCTGGCCACGCGGCTGGGTGTGCCGCTGCCGGCTATCCCTGTGCTTGTCTTTGCCGGTTCCGCGATCGCCGGCGGGAACCTGGTTTTCTCTCACGTGCTGTGTGCTGCGGTAGTCGCTGCGTTGCTCGGCGATGGTGCGTGGTTTTCCGCGGGGCGTATCTACGGCCGCCGCCTGACCGATTTGCTCGGGCGCATGTCGTTATCGCTCGATGCAAGCGTGCGAACCACGCGGTCCTTGTTCGAACGTTTTGGCGTGGCGATCGTGGCGGTGTCGAAGTTTGTTCCGGGACTTGCGCTCATTACGCCGCCGCTGATGGGCACCACGCAGATCGCTCCGGCTGTGTTCGTAGCATGGGATGCGTTGGGCACGGTGGCGTGGGCTTCTTTCTGGTTGCTCGGCGGCGCGCTGTTCGAGCGGCAACTCGGGATGTTGTTGAGCGTGCTCCGGCCCCACGGAGGATCGATCCTCGACGTGCTGTTTACCGCCACCGTTCTGTATCTGACGTATCGATACCTGCTGCGCTGGCGTTTCAGGAAATGGCTGAGTCGCAGGATCGTCTCGCCCGAGCGACTCGACCGGATGATGCGTTCCAGCACGCCGCCTTTGATTCTCGATGCGCGTCCCGATTCGGTCCGGCGCGACGAGTCGTATCGAATCCCGGGGGCGTTGCTGCTTGATGTTGAATCGCTGGAGACCATGGATGCGAATCTGTCGGCGAGCAACATTGTCGTGTACGGCATGTATCCGAACGATGCGACCGTCAAGAAGGTTCGCAAGCAGTTACTCGGGAAAAAGGTCGTGAACGTTCGCGTTCTATACGGCGGCCTGGACGAGTGGGTGCGCCGTGGGTATGCGGTCGAGCCGCTGCCACCGGAGTTAGATTTGTTCTCGGCATCGATGGCGCGGGTTTAGTGCGTCGCTCGCTTGGACCGGTCCATGCGCTTCCTCAAGTGCACATACGCACATTTGTATGCCTGCTTTAGTAGGGATGCGCGTCGCG
>Ga0302228_10003396_pt1 | contig 10392 bp, 7 predicted proteins | sample II_Palsa_N1_2_FD_193519 | JGI IMG/M metagenome (GOLD analysis project Ga0302228, IMG submission 193519) | Peat permafrost microbial communities from Stordalen Mire near Abisko, Sweden - II_Palsa_N1_2 | ecosystem: Environmental > Terrestrial > Soil > Palsa > Peat permafrost | place: Sweden...
CCCTGGCGTGATGATGGTGAGCACAGCCGATATCCGGTGCCTGGGCTTCACCGGAGGCCAGGTCGATCTGCCAGTTATGCAGTGGGCAAGCGACCCGTTTGCCATAGATCAAACCTTGGGACAACGGCCCGCCTTTGTGAGGGCAGCGGTCATCCAGGGCAAACACTTCGTCATCACTGGTACGAAAAATCGCGATCTCGCCTTTAGGGCCGCTGATGATGCGCGAGCCGAGGGTATTGATTTCATCCAGGGCACAGATATCCAGCCAGTTCATATCACGACCTCCAGCTGTTTGACGGGGATGGTGTCGAACTCCTTTTTCAGCAGTGGCTGCTCCAGGCGTTCTTTCCACGGGTCCTGTTCGAACGACAGGGAGAATTGCAGGCGCTCGTTAAGGGCTCGGCGGCGTTCTGGATCCTCCAACACGGCTTTCTTGATGTGTTCCATGCCCACCCGTTGCAGGTAGTGCACGGTGCGCTCGAGGTAGAAGGCCTCTTCCCGGTAAAGCTGTAGGAAAGCGCCATTGTATTCGCGCACTTCTTCAGCGGTTTTCAGCTTGACGAAGAACTCGGCGACCTCGGTCTTGATCCCGCCGTTACCACCGATGTACATCTCCCAACCGGAATCGACGCCGATGATTCCCACGTCCTTAATCCCCGCTTCCGAACAATTGCGCGGGCAACCTGAGACCGCCAGCTTGACCTTGTGGGGCGACCACATATTGAACAGGTCATGTTCCAACTCGATGCCCAGTTGCGTGGAGTTCTGGGTACCAAAACGGCAGAACTCGCTGCCCACGCAAGTCTTCACGGTGCGGATGGATTTGCCATAGGCATGGCCGGACGGCATGTCCAGATCTTTCCATACGCCGGGCAAGTCCTGTTTTTTGATCCCCAGCAAATCGATGCGCTGGCCGCCGGTGACCTTGACCATGGGCACGTTGTATTTGTCTGCCACATCGGCGATGCGGCGTAGTTCTGAGGGATTGGTCACACCGCCCCACATCCGTGGGACTACCGAGTAGGTGCCGTCTTTTTGAATGTTGGCGTGGGCCCGTTCGTTGATCAGCCGCGATTGCGGGTCATCCTTGGCTTCGCCAGGCCAGGTGGAAATCAGGTAGTAATTCAGCGCCGGGCGGCAGGTGGCACAGCCATTCGGGGTGCGCCAGTTGAGGTAGCTCATGGTGCCGGCGATGGTCAGTAAGTGTTGGTCGCGAATGGCCTGGCGAATTTGCCCATGGTTGAGGTCGCTGCAGCCACAGATGGCCTTTTCGCTTTTCGGTTTGACGTCAGCCGCGCCGCCCACCGTGTTGATCAGAATCTGCTCCACCAGCCCGGCGCAGGAGCCGCAGGAACTGGCGGCCTTGGTGTGCTTCTTGACCTCGTCGACGCTGAACAGGCCCTGTTCCTGAATCGCCTTGACGATGGTGCCCTTGCACACGCCATTGCAGCCGCAGACTTCGGCGCTGTCGGCCATGCTCATGGCTTTGTCCTGGCCCTGGTGACCTACGTCGCCCAAGGCATTTTCACCGAACATCAGGTGATCGCGGATCTCGCCAATGGCGTGGTTCTCACGGATCTGTCGGAAATACCAGCCACCGTCGGCGGTGTCACCGTACAGGCAGGCGCCGACGAGGATGTCGTCCTTGATCACCAGCTTCTTGTAGACGCCGCCGATGGGGTCGGAAAGGGTGATGGTTTCAGTACCTTTGCCGCCCATGAAGTCGCCGGCGGAGAACAGGTCGATACCGGTCACTTTCAGTTTGGTCGAAGTCACCGAGCCTTGATAACGGGCAAAGCCTAACTGGGCAAGGTGATTGGCGCAGACCTTGGCTTGTTCGAACAGCGGTGCCACGAGGCCATAGGCGATCCCGCGATGGCTGGCGCATTCGCCGATGGCATAGATGCGCGGATCGTAGGTTTGCAGTGTGTCGTTGACCAGAATCCCACGATTGCAGGGAATGCCGGATTTTTCCGCCAGTTCGGTATTGGGACGAATACCGGCGGCCATCACCACCAGGTCGGCGGGGATCACCTCGCCATTTTTGAACTGCACCGAGCCGACTCGACCGCTGCCAGCGTCATGCAGGGCCTGGGTCTGTTCCTGCAGACGGAAGACCAAGCCACGGCTTTCCAGTTCGGTTTGCAGGAGCTGGCCGCTGGTCTTGTCCAGTTGCCGCTCCAGCAACCACTCGCCAATGTGCACCACGGTCACGTGCATGCCCCGCAACATCAGGCCGTTGGCGGCCTCCAGGCCCAGTAGGCCACCACCGATCACCACCGCGTGCTTGTGGGTCTTGGCGGTGTCGATCATGGCCTGTGTGTCGGCGATGTCGCGGTAGCCGATCACGCCCTGCAAGGTGTTACCGGGAATCGGCAGGATAAACGGTGTCGAACCGGTGGCGATCAGCAGGCGGTCGTACTCGGCTTCGCTACCGTCTTGGGCAATGACTTTGCGTTTGACCCGATCGATCTGCACCACTTTGCGATTGAGCAGCAGCTTGATGTTGTTATCCAGATACCAGCTCAAGTCGTTCAGCACGATCTCTTCGAATGTTTGCTCGCCGGCCAGCACCGGTGACAGCAGGATGCGGTTGTAGTTGGTGTGGGGCTCGGCGCCAAAGACGGTGATGTCGTACAGCTCGCTGCTCAGCTTGAGCAACTCTTCAAGGGTGCGAACCCCGGCCATGCCGTTGCCGATCATCACCAGTTTGAGTTTCTTCATGTCGTTCTCCGCAGTGGCTCGACAAATCGTGCGCAAACAAAAAAGGCGTCCCCGCTAGTTACCTAGCGAGGACGCCTTTGTCCTGGTCCCGTTCTCTCGGGAAGCTTGACCTTCGACGTTGAAGGGGCGGCTATCTGTGTGTTGATGGAAGAACTAATGCAGTGGTTGTGCCAAGTGAGCTGATGCCCGGGTTTGTTGACCATGTGGCGCAAAGCGCGAGAGATTTCGCCCCTTAGCGGTGCAACAACCAGTACAGCAGCACCAGATTGATCAACAACGATGCCACCGCCAGGGTCTGCCAGACCTTGAGCGGTTCTCGTTCCAGCAGCGGCCTGGGGCGTACGCTCAACTCACGGCGCTCGGCCTGCTCCAGTCCCAGCAGCCATTCCTCGGCGGTTTCATAACGATGCTCAGGTTGGGCGGCCACTGCCTGTTCCAGATTTTGTTGTAGCCATTCAGGTAGGTCGGGTCGATATCGACTGGCACTGACAGGCAGGGTGAACTTGGGCCGTTGGAAAGCCTCGATCTCTCCGTAGGGATAATGCCCGGTCAGCAGGTAATACAGGGTCACACCGATGCTGTACAGATCCTGCTGCGGCGTAGGCGGTTCTCCATTAAAGGCCTCGGGGGCGATGAAACTCGGGGTGCCTGGCAGCAGGTGGGCGCGGTCTTCGGAAAGTCCCGGACAGTAGGCCAGGCCGAAATCCAGAACCCGCAATTCACCATCGTCTCCCAATAGCAAGTTTTCGGGTTTGATGTCGCGATGCAGGATTTGTCTGCGGTGCAACCACCCCACCGCACGCAGCAAACGTTCGGCCAGGAACTGCCATTGCGCCAGGGGCAATGGGCCCTGTTGCTTGAACAGTTCGGCCAGAGTCTGGCCCGGATATTCACGCATCACATAGTACAAATGCTGACGGCCGCTGGCGGGGTGGACTTCAGGAAAAGCTCGTCCGGCGACCCGGCGCAGAAACCATTCCTCCGACAGCAAGGCTTGTGCGGCCTGGGGGTCATCGTCGAGGCTGGCCGGCAAGGTCTTTAATAGCCAGGGCTGTTGCTGGGCATCGCGCACGCGGTAAAGCAGGGACTGTCGACTTTGCCCCAGTACGGTCTCCACGTGCCAGCTTTCGAAGCGTTGCCCGGCTTTCAAGAGGGGGGGCAGGGGCCATTGGCGCAGTTGTACCAGAGCATCGCCGAGGGTGGCGGCGCCCAATTGGTCGATACGCACCAGCAGGGCGCTGGCATTGTCCTGGCTGCCCGCCAGATGCGCCGCACTGACCAGGGTGTGCACGGCGAGGTTCAGGTCCGCCTGTTCCTGCAAAATGGTGCTGATGCTGTGATCGCCCAACGTCGCCCAGACACCATCACTGAGCAGCAAAAAACACTCACCTTCACGCAGCTCACCGTCGAGAAAGTCCACTACCAGATGTTGATCCAGGCCCAGGGCACGTTTGAGCACATGCTGCATGCCCGGTTGCTCCCAGACATGTTCTTCGCTGATGCGCTGTAGGTCGCCGTCCAGCCAACGGTAGACACGGCAGTCGCCGACATGCGCCAGGGTGAAGCGCTGCCCGCGAAACACCAGGGCGCTGAGGGTGGTGAGCAACGGCAGGCCGCCACCGTTGGCTTGCAGCCAGCGGTTCTGTGCCAGCAGCAAACGCTCCAGGGCCTGGGCCACGCCCCAGGTTTGCGGTGTGGCGTAGTAGTCCAGCGCCAGGGCCTGCAAGGTTGAACGCGCAGCGAGGCCGCCATCGGCACATTGGCTGACGCCGTCGGCGATTGCACATAAATAGCCTTTGCTGGCGGCCAACTCCGGGGCGGGGGTAACCAGTCGCAAGGCGTCCTGGTTTTCTGCTCGCGGTCCTGTGGCGCTGGCTTGGGCGACGCTCAGTTGCAAGCTCATCAGACTCGCGCAGCGGTGATGGCTGCCGAGCCCCAGGTGGTTCTCCAGCGACGCTTGACACCATGCAAGCCGAACCAGGCCAACACGCCGAGGCTGGCAAACAGCCAAAGTGCGAGCTGATAGCTGCCGGTGCTTTGCTTGATCGCGCCCATGCCCGCTGCCAGGGCAAAACCGCCGATGCCACCTGCCATACCGATCAGGCCTGTCATCACACCGATCTCCCGGCGAAAGCGCTGGGGCACCAGTTGGAAGACCGCACCGTTACCGGCTCCCAGCCCAAGCATGGTGCAGACGAAAAGTGCGAGGGCAGCGTAGGAACTCGGCAGGTTAAAACCCACCGCTGCGATGCAGATCGCTGCCACGCTGTACATACCCAGCAAGGTGCGAATGCCACCGAAGCGGTCAGCCAGTGCACCGCCCAGAGGTCGCATCAGGCTGCCACCAAAGACGCAGGCGGCGGTGTAGTAACCGGCTGTGACCGGACTCAAGCCGTATTGGTCGTTGAAGTAGCCGGGCAGGGCACTGGCCAGGCCGATGAACCCACCGAAGGTCACACTGTAGAAAAACATGAACCACCAACTGTCACGGTCGCCGAGTGCCTTGAAATAGTCAGCCATGGACTTGGCTTTTGGCCGTTCGGGCGCGTTGCGGGCCAGCCAGGCGAAGATGATCAGGGTCAGGATCAGCGGAATCAAAGCGAAGCCGAACACATTGCTCCACCCAAACGCGGCCGCCAGCACCGGCGCCAGCAGCGCTGCAAACACCGTCCCGGAGTTGCCGGCACCGGCAATGCCCATGGCCTTGCCCTGATGCTCGGCGGGGTACCACTGGGACGCCAGGGGCAGGGCGACGGCAAAGGACGCGCCGGCCATGCCGAGGAACATTCCCAGCAGCAACGCTTGTTCATAACTGTGAATGCCCAGTTTCCAGGCGACGAACAAGGCCACGATAACGATGACCTGGCCAATCAGCCCGGCGGTTTTGGGTGACAGCTTGTCTGCCAGCATGCCCATCAGAAACCGCAGGACGGCACCTGCGAGGATCGGCGTTGCCACCACCAGGCCGCGCTGCTGGGTGGTCAGGTGCAGGTCGGCGGCAATCTGTACTGCCAGCGGGCCGAGCAGGTACCAGACCATAAAACTCAGGTCGAAATACAAGAACGCGGCAAACAAGGTCGGGGTATGGCCGGATTTCCAGAAGCTTGATTTCATCACGCACCTCAGCGGTAAGGGGGCTTGTAAGAAGGCCTTGTGATGGAGCAACTGGTTAAGGCCGCTCCACCGGCCCCGGGTTATGGGGCCAAAACGAAAAAACGCCGCCACCGGGTTCGCGAGGGCAAACCGGGTGTGCGACGTCTTTGTCGTGAAGGGGCAACCGCCGTTGGCTACCTGTGGTGATTGTGTAGCAAGACCTGAGCCAATATCGCCAGCGGGGGATGTGTCGATCACCTGTAGCCGCTGGCGCAGCCTGCGATCGGCTGCGCAGCAGTCGCCAGGGTCTTGAAATTGCTGAAGGTCCTTCGGCCCTTATCGCAGCCTCGTGCCTCGGCAGCGGCTACAGCAGGCTAAATGTATGACCTGACAGGGCTCTTGTCTGGTGACATGCAAGACGGTATCTACACGGGCTTTTCAGCCGAGCAATTCGCTCATGGCAATAATCTGTTCTGCCACCTGGATCAGCTTCTGCTGCCGGCTCATGGCCTGGCGGCGCATCAGGGTGTAGGCCTCTTCCTCATTGCAGTCCTTCATTTTCATCAATAGGCCCTTGGCCAGTTCGATGCGTTTGCGCTCCGCCAACTGCTGGTCCCGGGCCTGTAACTGCGCGCGCAGGGCCTGGTCGCTCTCGAAGCGGGCCATGGCCACGTCAAGGATCGGTTGCAGGCGCTGGGCCTGGATGCCTTCGACAATATAGGCACTGACCCCGGACTTGATTGCCTGACGCATTACCACCGGGTCGTGCTCATCGGTAAACATCACAATGGGCCGTGGCTGGTCGCGGCTGACCAGCACCACTTGCTCCATGACATCGCGGCCCGGTGACTCGGTATCGATCAGGATCACGTCCGGGCGCACTGTTTCGACTCGTGCCGGCAGGTCGATAGTCAACCCGGATTCGTCGATGACTTCGAATCCGGCCTCGGTCAGTGCTGCCTTGAGGCGCCCGACTTTGCGCGCAGTGTCGTTGATCAGCAGGATTCGCAACATAAGGTCAGCCTCCTGTCAGCGCCGGGCGAGCTGGGCGGTATTGTCGGCCATGGCATGCAGGCGGAAGCTGCGGGCATAGCCGGCCGGGTCCGAGCCGTCCCAGATCCTGCCGTCGATCAGTTGGCTGCTGCGCATTTCCTGGCCCCAGGCGGCGATGCCCAGGGTGGTCGCCGCCTGGCGATAGATCTCCAGTTGCTGGACCTGACGGGCGACACCGAGGTAGTCCGGGTCTTCGCGCAGCAGGCCCCAGCGGCGGAACTGGGTCATGAACCACATGCCGTCGGACAGATAAGGCAGGTTGACTTCGCCGCCACCGTGAAAGCGCAGGGCGTGGGGGTCTTGCCAGTGGTTGCCCAGGCCGTCGTCATAGTCCCCCAGCAGGCGCGGCTCGATGTAATCGAGAGGGGCATCCAGGTACTCCCGGGCGGTGAGCAATTGCGCAGTGGAACGACGGTTTTCAGGGCTTTCTTCGATAAAGCGACTGGCCTCCAGAATCGCCATCACCAACACGCGTGCGGTGTTGGGGTATTGCTCGACAAAGGCCTGGGTGCAGCCGAGGACTTTTTCCGGATGATCCGGCCAGATGGTCTGGGTGGTGGCCAGGGTGAAGCCCTGGTTTTGCTTCACCGCACTGGCACACCACGGCTCGCCGACGCAAAAACCATCAATCCGACCGGCTTGCAGGTGCGCAACCATTTGCGGCGGTGGCACCACCACGCTTTCAACATCCTGTAACGGATGGATACCCTGGCTGGCCAGCCAGTAATACAACCACATGGCGTGAGTGCCTGTGGGAAAGGTCTGGGCGAAGGTGAGTTTTGTTCGGCTTTGGTGCACGTGATGAGCCAGTGCCTCAGGACTGCTCACCCCCTGCTGCTGCAGGTCGTGCGACAAGTTGATGCTTTGGCCGTTCTGGTTCAGGCCCATCAGCACCGCCATGTCGGTGGGGGCGATACCGCCAATTCCCAGGTGCACGGCGTAGATCAGCCCATACAGGCTGTGGGCGGCATCCAGTTCGCCGCTGACCAGTTTGTCCCGCAGATTAGCCCAGGAAGATTGACGCTTGAGGTTCAGGGTCAGGCCATAGGGTTGGGCGAAACCCTGGGTGGCCGCGACCACCAACGAAGCACAGTCGGTCAAGGCCATGAAGCCCAAATCGAGGCTGCTCTTTTCCGGGGCATCGCTGCCGTTGACCCAGGCCAGGGGATTGCCCGCCTGGCTATTACCCACAGAATCACTCATCAACGCCTACCTTATTCAGCAAAAAAAGCGTCGTTCCTTCGAGTGGCTATGCAAGCCACTGGAGGGTAACGACGCCTTTGTCCTTGAGCCCGCTCCGTCGTTGGCGAGGGCTGCGATAAACAAGTCAAAGCAAGGCACATGCCACGGGGACGAGGGGGCGGGGCTGCGTCAGCTTTTGATCAAGATTGAAAGCACTGTGGCTCTCACTATGCCCGCTCCTTCATGCCAGGCCACGCAGGAAAACCCATCGTGCACGTCGATCAATTCGCAGCGATTTACTGCCATGTGTTCTTGCGACGTTGGTGGCTTTGTTGGCTGCTGATGCTGGGCAGCACACCGGTCCTCGGTGAGGTTTATCAGGCACGGGATGAAAACCTGCACACGTTCTTTACCGCATTGTCGGTGCCATTGGGTCAACCCATCGTTGTCAGCCCGGCTGTTGCCCGCAAGCACATCACCGGGACGTTCGATTTCAGTGCGGCACAACAGACTCTGGAAGTGACGGCTGTCCAGCAAGGCTTGATCTGGTACAGCGACGGGCAGGTGCTCTACCTCTATGACGCCGGTGAGGCGAAAAGCTCGGTGGTTGTATTGCGTCATATATCGGTCGACAGGCTGCGCGGGTTCATGCGGCGCTCGGGGCTTAACGAGGCGCGTTATCCCCTGCGCGCGAGTGAGGCGCGAATGTTTTCTGTTTCTGGGCCGGCGAACTATGTCGATCAGGTGCTGCGTCTGGCCCAACTCATGGATCGGCAGCGTGAGGAGTTGCGCACGGGGACACAGACGATCGGGGTGGTACAGGTGCTCAACACACATGTCGCCGATCGTCAGTACGGCATGGGAGGCGAGCAGGTCAACGTACCGGGCATGGCCTCGATGATCGAAAAGCTGTTGGCCGCCGAACAGAAGAATACTTCCCCGTCACCGCCAGGGTTGCTGGCTGATAAAGACATCTCGGTGATGGCGTATCCGGACACGAACAGCCTGTTGATCAAGGGGAAGCCGGAGCAGGTACGTTTTATCGAGAACCTCGTGGCGGAGCTGGATGTGCCCAAGCGGTCAGTAGAGGTGTCGCTGTGGCTGGTAGACGTGGACCGCGATGAGCTCAAAAAAATAGGCATGCAATTGCACAAGGAGGCTAGGACCGAGGGCACGGCTGCTTTTGCGACTCGGGCTCTGGCGCCCCTTGAAGATAGCGCGTTCATGAGCCGAATCACGGCATTGGAGCGACGGCGTCGGGCGAAGGTGGTGACGCTGCCCGTCATCCTGACTCAGGAGAATGTCCCCGCAGTTTTTCATGACAACCAGACCTTCTACCTGCCTCGGCCAGGGACAGACAGCGATGAGTGGCAACCGGTCGTTTACGGTACCCAGGTCAGTGTTCTGCCGCGTTTTGCCGAGGGCAATGAAATCGAGATGCTGCTTACCATCGAGGATGGTCGCCAGTTGGACAAGCCCCGTCGTGGTGACAAACCGCTGGCAGCGCTGGGGCATACGGGGATCAATACCGTTGTGCGCGTGGCCCAGGGTAATCGGTTGTGGGTCGGTGATTTTCCACGCTCAGCCAATGGTGCGGTGCGTGGCGCGTCGTTCGGGCCGATGGCCAATGGAGCGCGTTTGTTTGTGATTCAGGTCAAGGCTGTCGGGGACATCAGTATTGGGCCTGGGTATCCGCCACCTCTGGCGCCATCTCATTATCAGCGTGTGAAGCGCGCATTTGTTCGTTCAACCGAACTATGACGAAACGTCTTACGCGTCCTGTCCAGTAAACCTCAAATTTATGGGGTCTTGCCTACCGTATGGTATCGGGGCGATTTCTATAGTTACCGCATGTCTGGCAGACCCGTGTTGAACACCAGGGAGCCCTGAATGTCGATTGGTAAGTGTAGAGGTTTGAATGGACGATGTAGCTGAGGGTTTGGCGCCTGCGCCTGTGACCTTCGGTCGCTGGACGTTGTATGGCGATGGCAGGCTGACAGGGGGTTGCACGGATATTCAGTTGCCTCCCAAGGAGTGGCAGGTGTTGCGCTTGCTGCTCGCATCGACCGGTGTGCTGGTGACCAAGGATCATTTGCTGGAGCGAGCCTGGCCCTCTGGCGAAGTCGCCGAGGAGTCACTGACTCGCTGTATCTATTCACTGCGTAAACACCTGCGTGAGGACAAAGGGTTTATCAAGACCATCTATGGCAGGGGCTACCGCTTTACCTGTCCGGTAGCAGCCAGGGTGGCTGATCACGTGCCTGTGGCGCCCCCCATGGTCCATGTCTGTTCGACCTGTGGACAGGTGAGCCATTGGGAGCCCTGACTTGAGAGGGGCCA
>Ga0302228_10003411_pt1 | contig 10363 bp, 10 predicted proteins | sample II_Palsa_N1_2_FD_193519 | JGI IMG/M metagenome (GOLD analysis project Ga0302228, IMG submission 193519) | Peat permafrost microbial communities from Stordalen Mire near Abisko, Sweden - II_Palsa_N1_2 | ecosystem: Environmental > Terrestrial > Soil > Palsa > Peat permafrost | place: Sweden...
CAGCGCCGGGATCAGGGTGGTGAAGGTCTCGTTCAGCGGGTAGTTGTAAGGGCCCATGCACAGCGCCACACCCATGGGCACGCGGCGGATTTGCCCAAGGGTGTCCTGTTCCAGCTCGAAACGGCTGGAACGGCGATCGAGTTCCTTGAGGGCGTTGATGGTGTCGGTGATGTAGTCGCAGGTGCGGTCGAACTCTTTCTGCGAGTCCTTGAGGTTCTTGCCGATTTCCCACATCAGCAGCTTGACCACCGCGTCCCGCTGCTCACGCATGCGCCGCAAAAAGGCTTCGACGTGCTGGATGCGCTCGACCACCCGCATTGTCGGCCAGGCACCTTGGCCTCGGTCATAGGCACGCACGGCGGCATCCAGTGCGGTCAAGGCGGTCTCGGCATCCAGCAGCGGCGTACTGCCGATGATCACCGGGGTGTCGCCATCGGGGCCGTGCAGTTGCACCGGGCTGCGTACCTGGGCCAAGGGGCCGGTCCAGACCTGCAATTGGCCGTCCACCAGGTAGTCGCGCTGTTCAATGGGCGCGGCCAACCGGTATTGCTCGGGAATGTCGGCGGCAGTCGGAAACAGATGGGCGAGCAGGTTGTCGGTGGTCATGTCGCTACCCCAAGGCTGATTGCAAGATATGTCTAGAGATTCACCCATCCAAGGGCTCTGTTGCAAGGCCTGTGCGCTTTCCACTACGCATAGGCATGCTGTGGCGGGTAAACTGTGTGGCTTTCTTGAAGGAGTTCATATGAGCCACTACCAGCCGGGCATTCTTGCCGCACCGGTGCCGTTGCAGGCACGCCATTTGTTTTTTGCCCTGGAATCGGTGGATGCCGTGCCAGCTGCATTCGATGCGCTGGTGCAGTTGACGGATGCTCAGGCAGTAGTCGGTTTCGGCGAGCCGCTGGTCCATGCCCTGGGTGCGCGGATTGACGGGTTGCGGGCATTCCCCCACGTCAGCGGTCCGGGTGCCGATAATCCGTCCACCCAGCAAGCCCTGTGGGTCTGGTTGCACGGTGTGGACCGTGGCGAATTACTGATGCGCAGCCGGGCCTTTGAAAAAGCCCTGGCCCCGGCCTTTCGCCTGGTGCAGATGACCGAAGGTTTCCGCTACAAGACCGGTTTCGACCTGACCGATTATGAAGACGGCACCGAAAATCCCCATGACGACGCAGCGGTTGAAGCGGCAGTAGCCACCGGCGGCGCCAGCTTCGCCGCGATCCAGCAGTGGCAGCACGACCTGGATGGCTTTGCCGCGTTGCCGGCGCAAGAGCGCGATCACATCATCGGCCGGCGCCATGGCGACAACGAAGAACTGGACGATGCGCCGGAGTCGGCCCACGTCAAACGTACCGCCCAGGAAAGCTTTACCCCGGAAGCCTTTGTGGTGCGCCGCTCCATGCCGTGGGCCGAAAATGGCCAGGCCGGGCTGATGTTCCTCGCCTTTGGTCATTCTTTTGATGCCTTTGAGGCCCAATTGCGCCGCATGAGTGGGTTGGAGGACGGGATCGTCGATGGCTTGTACCGCATCAGCCGGCCGCTGACCGGTGGTTACTACTGGTGCCCGCCGCTCAAGGATGGGCACCTGGATTTGAGTGAGGTCGTGGTGGGCTGAAGTCCAGGTTTGGTCTCTGATTTCAGAGGCACCCACTGCCTTTGTTCGGGACGGGTACTTGCTGGAGATGCCAGCCAGGGCTACGCTTTTTTAACGCTTTGGATCGGAGGGAGTATCTGCTCAATAGGAGCTGAAGTTGTATCTGTCAGGCGCAATGAACAGCGGTGTCAACGGGATGGTTGCCGTTGATGACCTGTTCCCGGCTCTCAAAGGAGTTCCAACATGACAGATAAGCACCGTGAGTTGATAAAAGAATGGGCCGATGCCTGGTCTACCTCCTCAAAAGACAGGTTTCTTGAAATATTTTCAGACCGTTGTGTTTATGAAGATGTGGCCGCCGGAAAAATCATGGAGGGGAAGCCTGCCTTGGGCGATTTTTTCGACTTGATTCGAGCGGCATTGCCCGACTTCAAGGTGATCGACGATTTGATCAGTCTTGGCCAATACGGCGGGACGATTCAATGGCACATGACGGGAACCCACCAAGGCGAGCTCTTTGGCAGGCCTGCGACACAGAAGCAGATTCTGGTGCGCGGTGTTTGCGTCATTGAAATCGATAACGATGCAATTAATCAGTGTACGGATTACTACAACATGGCGAAGCTGTTCCAGCAGTTGGGTTTCAAGGACCTCTGAGTGGTGGGTGGGCCAGCCTCAACGGGGCTGGTTCCTGCGCGCGCCATCTGAATAACCCTCACCGCAGATGAAAAGTTTGACAGCCAACCCGTTATCCGCTGAAAAAATCCGCCGCTGCCCGTAATCTAGACGCCTTTGCCAAGCGCGCGGATCCGCCATGCCTTCAGTTGTCGATGGGTTACCCAGCCACAAACGTCTACCGGCGGTGATCGCTATTTCCCTGGGGATCGGCATGGCGACCCTGGACACCGCCATCGTCAACACGGCGCTGCCGACCTTGGCCGCAGGCATTGGCACCGATTCCGCGTCGGTGATCTGGGTGGTCAATGCCTACCAACTGGCGATCATCGCCACGGTGCTGCCGTTCGCTTCCTTAAGTGATGTGTTGGGACATCGCCGGGTGTACCTCGGCGGCTTGTTGCTGTTTATCGTGTCGTCGCTGTTTTGTGGGTTGGCCGACTCGCTGCTGACCCTGACTGCTGCGCGCGTGGCCCAGGGCCTGGGGGCGGCGGCGATCATGAGCGTCAATACCGCGTTGTTGCGGTATATCTACCCTTCAAAAATGCTCGGTCGAGGGTTGGGCTATAACTCACTGGTGGTGGGGTTGGCCTTTACCCTCGGGCCTACCGTGGCCTCGGGAATTCTGTCGGTGGCCACCTGGCACTGGCTCTACTTGATCAACGTGCCGCTGGGGCTATTGGCTTTGGCCCTGGGCCTGCGTTCGTTGCCGGCGATTCCCATGACCGGGCACGCCTTTGATCGTTTCGCGGCGTTGTTGTGCACGGGGCTGTTTGCCTTGTTGGTGTTGGGCCTGGGTACAGCGGTGCATGGTGCCCAAGGCGCGCTGACCTTGGGCCTGGTCGCTGTGGCGCTGGTGTGCGGCGCTTTGCTGATTCGTCGCCAGGCCGGTCATCCGGCGCCAATGCTGGCCCTGGACTTGTTCAAGCGGCCGGTATTTGCCCTGTCTTCATTGACGGCTATCTGCGCGTTCAGCGCCCAGGGATTGGCGTTTGTGTCCTTGCCGTTCCTGTTGCAGGCCGTGCTCGGTCACAGCCAGGTGGCCACCGGCTTTCTGATGACGCCCTGGCCGGCCGTGGTGGCGGTGATGGCGTTGGTGGCGGGGCGCCTGGCAGATAGGGTGTCGCTGGGGTTGTTGTGTGGGATCGGCCTGCTGATGCTGAGCGTCGGCATGGCCGCCTTGGCGACCCTGGGCAATGACGCCACGGCCTTCGAGATTGGCTGGCGCATGGCGTTGTGTGGTGCCGGTTTCGGTTTCTTCCAGTCGCCCAACCTCAAGGCCCTGATGACCAGCGCGCCCTTGGCCCGCAGTGGCGGGGCCAGTGGCATCGTCGCGATCTCACGGTTGTTGGGGCAGACGCTCGGTGCCTCGTTGGTGGCCCTGTGTTTCCACCTGTCATTGAGCAGCGGTCCGCAATACGCGCTGTGGCTGGGATGTGCGTTCGCCTTGGTGGGCAGCGTCGCCAGTGGTTTACGCTTGTTGCAGTTTGGTTCCAAGGACTGATGGGACCTTGTAAAACACTGAGTGAGAACGCTAACGTTGCAGCCCTGATATTTCTGAATGTTTCAGCTATATGCCCAGCCTGGTTCAACGCACCGCTGATTCCACCTCACGCCGCGCCGCCCTGACCCTGGGTTTGTGCCTGCCCAGTGACGTAGTGCTCTACCTGTTATTGCCCATGGAATCCCAAGCCTTTGGCATTACCCTGGCCCAGGCCGGGGTGTTGCTGGCGGCCAATCGGCTGGTGCGGATTTTCGGCTATCGGCATGTGCTGAACTTCTATGCCCGCCGCGGCGATCGGCTGACCTGCATGCTGGCGGCAGGTGCGGCGGCGGTGTGTGCCCTGGGCAATTCATTCCTGTGCGGCTTTGCCGCGCTACTGGTGCTGCGGTTGGTCTGGGGCTTGTGTTTTGCCGCGTTGAACCTCTCGACCCAAGTGCTGGCCACTTCCGAACCCTTGGGCGCCGCGCGTCGGGCCGGGCGCTCCCGGGCGTTGATCGCCCTCGGTCCGATGCTGGCGTTGCCCCTGGGCGGTTTGCTGACGTTATGGGCCGGGCCACGGCCGATCTTTCTGATTCTGGCGGTGTGCTGTCTGGTGGGGGTGTGGATGGCGCGCGGATTGCCCACGGCTGGCCATGATTTGCACGGTACACCCGGCCGGCGTTTTCGCTTGCCCGACAGCGTAGCGGTGTGGTCATTTATCGAAGGCGTGGCCTTGGACGGGCTGTTTATTTTCGGCTTGTCGATCCAGGCACAAAAAATCCTCGGCGGCGATGCGGTGTTGATCGCCGGTGGCTTGATGGCCTTGCGTTATGTCTCGGAATTGCTCCTGAGCCCCTTGGGCGGGCGCGCGGCACAGCGGTTTGGCGCGACGTCCATGTTGCTGCTGTTTTCCTTCTTGAGTGCCCTGGCCCTGGCGGCGTTCGGCAGTTATTGGGTCATCATCGGCGCTGCTGCAGTGCTGGTGTTGCGGGCGCTGCAGTTGCCGTTGGTGACGACGCTGGTGGCCGAGCGCAATCCAGGGTCCATGCGCGTCTCAGCCTTGGCGTCCAATGCTGTCTGGCGCGATATTGGCGCCGGGCTCGGGCCGTTGCTGGCGGGTTTGCTGCTGCCGGTGGCATCGGCGCCCTGGGTGTTTGGCGTGGCCGGAGCGGCGATTGCGGTCAGTGCGGTGTTCTGCTGGCGGGCAAAGGTCTGAATCAAGGGTTTTTCATCGCCACCAACCAGGCCGGGTCGAGACGTTTCTGTTCGGTCTCGATCCCCAGCGTTTCCATCTTCTCCTTGTGCGCTTCGATTTCCCGGACCAGTTGCGCCTGGGCACTGGAGTTGGCATCCAGCTCATGCATCTGCGTCAGTCCCAAGTGGTAGAAACGCAGCAACTTGAGTGCCGACGGGTTATTGGCCTGCACCTGCTCGGTGACGGTGTGCATCACGTTGGTCACGCTCATCAGGCTGCGCTTGAGCCGCCAGCCGTAGATCGCCGGTGCGAGCCAGGGTTGCGACCAGAAGGGGCCGCGCACCAGAGCTACGGTCAGCAACACCCCGGCCATGACCCCACCCACGTTGAAGCGGAAATTGTCCCCGCCAGGTTCGCCAAACAGCATCACGGCCAGGCTGGACAGCAGCATCGCCAGGGCTACAAACACCACGGCAATGATCAGCGTGCTGCGACGGGTCTGCTGGCGAAAGGTTGGCGGGTCGCAGGGTTTGATCTCGAACATCCGGGGGCAGTCTCCATGGGGCGAGCAGGGGTATAGCGAAGCCCGGCATCATCGCATGCTTCGTGGTTCCAGGTGACGGGCTTCCCTGTGTTCAATCTCCAAGCCTCTTCGGGGGTGTCCAACTGACGTCGGTGATGCCGTATTTTTCCGCCCATGGCCGACTGGTCTTTTTGACCCGCTCATGCCCCGGTCGACCGATACGGGTTACCTGAGCGACCCCGGCATCGCAGGCGGCCCAATGCCATGCTTCTGCGTTATTCATCAAGTCGGCACGTACGACAAACGTCTTGGGTTCACCGTGCAGCAAATAGTGGATGGTGTAGATCGTTGCGGTGCTCATATTACCTCCCTGTCTTGTACTGAATGGATCCAAAATGGTGCAGAAAGGTTCAGAAAGTTTATGACCCACAGGGACATGTTTTGATGTAGGTCACGATTGGCAAGTCTCAGCCTTCAGGGTATTAGTGGCGTCTTCACCTCATGCTCAAGGATCGCTTCATGTTTGAGGAATCCCCCCGTCTGACCCACAGCCGCTTGTACCTGCAGCGCCTGGGGTATGACACGCCGCCCGCGCCGACCCTGCAAACCCTCAAGGACTTGCAACTGCGCCATGTCAGCACCTTTGCCTTTGAAAGCCTGTCGACCCTGCTGCAGGTGCCGGTGCCGATCGACTTGCCCAGCGTAGAGCAAAAAGTCCTGTTCGATGGGCGGGGCGGTTATTGCTACGAGCTGAACCAGATGTTCCTGGCCTTGCTGCAAGAATTAGGCTTTGACGCGCGGGGTATTACCGGGCGGGTGGTGATGGGCGGGCCGCCCGATGCGCACACAGGGCGCACCCATCGCTTGAGCCTGGTGACCGTCGACGGGGTGCGTTATGTCAGCGACGTCGGCTTTGGTGGCATGGTACCGAGCAGCCCGCTGCAACTGGACACCGAAGCGCCCCAGGCCACCGCCCACGAACCCTATCGCCTGAGCCTGCATGAAGGCAGCTACACCCTGTGGGCCCAGGTCGCCGGGGAGTGGCGGGGGCTGTATGTGTTCGATTTGCAGCTGCAGTCGCACTTCGACTATGAAATCGGTAACTGGTACGTCTCGACCCATCCACAGTCGCCTTTTTTTGGCACGCTGAAAGTGGCGCTGCTTGCTCCGGGCCTGCGTCGCACCTTGAATAACGGCCACTACGCTGTTCACTACCTGGACCGCGACAGCGAAAAACGCGCGATCCAGAGCGTGGATGAGTTGATGGCGCTGCTGCAAGACAGCTTCGATATTCGCCTGCCCCAGCATCCGCAACTGCGTGAGCGTCTTGGCTGCTTGCTGACTGCGCCCTGAGAACTGCGGGGTGCTCGCGCCCCGCAACCCTGGCCGCCGAAGCCCCCCTTTATGTCCCCCAATACCCTCAACGCCCGGGCGCCGCTGCCTTAGTGTGGATCAGGCTTTCCACACAATAAGAGAGAGGGTGGCTATGTCGGCAACAACCCCTTGTCGCCTCGTCCTGCTGCTGGCCTTGATTGGCTTGCTGGTGGCCTGTGGCGATGGATCGAAACCTGCCCCGCAACGTGCTACATCGGCCAGCGCCATGCCCACCGACCCGGCGTTGGCCCAGGTGTACGACACCAGTTGCAAGATGTGCCACGGCAACCCGGCCTCCGGCGCGCCGCTGACGGGCGATGGCCAGGCCTGGAGCCCGCGCATCGCCCAGGGCGCGGACACCCTGCTGGACCACACGATCAATGGCTACAACGGCATGCCACCCATGGGCCTGTGCATGCAGTGCTCCGAGGAGCAGTTCCTGGGGCTGATCAGCTTTATGTCCGGTCAACACATCCAATAACAACAACGGGGTAGCGGGCATGGCAACGGACTTTTCACGGCGGCAACTGTTGCAGCGTTCGGCGCTGGCGGGGGCGTTTCTGGCGTTGAGCAGCAACCCGGTGCTGGCGCAACTGGCCCGCGCGCCACGGCTGATTCCCTGGCGCAACTGGTCGGGGGCGCAAAACTGCCTGCCCCTGGCGCGCCTGGCGCCGAAGAACCTGGATGAACTGGTGCAGGTCATTGGCCAGGCCCCGGGCAAGATACGGCCGGTGGGCGCGGGCCACTCGTTCAGTGCCTTGGTGCCCACGGATGGGACGTTACTGTCCCTGAGCTTTTTCAACGGGCTGCTGGATCACGACCCCAAGACCTTGCAAGCGACCTTTGCCGCCGGCACACCGATGTCGCGCATGGGCCCGGCCTTGAAGGCCGTCGGCCAGGCCTTGCCCAATATGGCGGATATTGACTACCAGACTTTGGCCGGTGCTATCTGCACCTCGACCCACGGCACCGGCGTGGGTTTCACCTCGTATTCGGGCTGCGTCACCGGCCTGCAACTGGTCACCGCCCAGGGCGAGGTTCTGGACTGCGATGCCCAGCAGCATCCCGAGGTGTTCAACGTCGCCCGGGTGTCCCTCGGCGCCCTCGGTGTGATGACTCAGGTGCGCTCTCAGAACCGTGCGCCGTATCGCCTGCGGGAGCGGCAATGGATCGCCAAGACCGAAGAGTTGTTGGAAGACGTAGAAAAAAACACCCGGGAAAACCAGCACTGGGAAATGCTCGTGGTCACCCATTCCGATTACGCCTTATCCATCGCCCTGAATGAAACCACCGACGCCGAGACGCCGCCCATCGACCCGGCCGAGGCGGGCGGCAATGAGTTCGTCTCGATCATCGAGAAACTCGACAAATATGGCAGCGACTTCCCCGAGGCCCGGCGCACCTTGCTTAACAGCCTGCGCTATTTCGCCAGCTTCGAGGACCGGGTCGCCGAGTCGTTCCAGGTCTACGCCAACGTGCGCAACGTGCGCTTCAACGAGATGGAATACTCGGTACCCGCCGAGCACGGCCCGGCCAGCCTGCGGGAAATTCTCAAGCTGATCAGCGACAAGGACCTGCGTACCTGGTTTCCCATCGAGTACCGCTACGTCAAGGCCGACGACATTCCCTTGAGCATGTTCGAAGGGCGCGACAGCTGTTCGATCTCCGTGCACCAGCACTACACGATGGACCATCACAACTTTTTCGCCGCCGTAGAACCGATTTTCTGGAAGTACGCCGGCAGGCCTCACTGGGGCAAATTGCACACCCTCAATGCGCGCAACTTGCAGGCGCTTTATCCGCGTTGGGAGGCATTCACCCGGGTGCGTCAGGCCCTGGACCCCAGCGGAAAATTCCTCAATGCGCACCTGTCATCGATCCTGGGAGTGGCCTGATGAATCGCAGAAATTTCATGCTCGGCACGGTTGGGCTGGGGGCATTGGTGGTCGGCGGTGCAGCCTTGCTGCGCCCGGGTGATCGCGGGAGTCCGTACAGCGACTATTTCCGCGTATTGAACGAGGAACTCAAGGCCCATGGGCCGATGCGCCCGGTGATGCTGATCGATCTGGACCGCCTGGATCACAATATCGATGTGGTGATGCAGTCGGTGCAGCGCGGTGGCAAGCACCTGCGGCTGGTGGAGAAGTCCCTGCCGTCGCCGGGATTACTGGCCTACATCGCCAAGCGTGCCGGTACCCGGCGCCTGATGTCGTTTCATCAGCCGTTCCTCAACCACGACGCCGAGGTTTTCCCCGACGCCGATATCCTGCTGGGCAAGCCGTTGCCGGTACGTTCTGTCGAGCTGTTTTATCAACTGCACAAGGGCACGTTTGACCCTGCGCGGCAGTTGCAGTGGTTGTTGGACACCCCCGAACGCTTGCTGCAGTACCTGGCGTTGGCCCAAGGGTTGGGGACGAAGATGCGGGTCAATATCGAGCTGGATGTGGGCCTGCACCGTGGCGGTATTAGCGACAACGCCATACTGGGGCAGATGCTCGGGATGATCAGCACTCATCCGCAGCACCTGGAGTTTGCCGGGTTTATGGGCTACGACCCATTTGTCGGCATGGGTGTGCCGGGGATTCTCGGTTCGCCCCAGACCTTGTTCGACAAGGTCATGCAGCAATACAACGGCTATGTCGACTACACCCGTCAGCAGTTTGCGCCCTTGTGGCGTGATGGTTTGACGCTGAACACGGCGGGCAGCCCGACTTATCGTATTCATGAGCAGGAGCGTCTGAGCAGCGAAGTGTCGGTGGGGACGGCGATGCTCAAGCCGACGCACTACGACTTGCCGTCGTTGAGTGAGCATGTGCCCGCGGCCTTTATTGCTACGCCGGTACTGAAAAGCACGGGGGTGGTGAATATTCCGGCGTTGGATGACAAGTCGCGGTTGTTCTCGTGGTGGGACCCTAACCAGCGGGCTACGTTCTTTATCTATGGGGGGAATTGGTTGGCGGAGTTTGAGTCGCCTGTGGGGCTGCAAAGCAATGAGCTGTATGGGCGCAGTTCTAATCAGGAGATGGTGAATGGTTCGCCCAGGGTTGCCTTGAGGGTGGAGGATCAGGTGTTTTTGCGTCCGACTCAGAGTGAGTTTGTGTTGCTGCAATTTGGGGATCTACTGGCGATTCGGGATGGAAAAATTGTCGAGACCTGGCCGGTCTATAGCTGAAGCAGCGCGGTCAAATGTGGGAGCGGGCTTGCTCGCGAATACGGTTGTAGCCGCTGCCGAGGCACGAGGCTGCGATGCGTGTCCGCAGGACCGCCCTTGGGGCCGCTACGCAGCCATCGCAGCCTCATTCTTCGGCAGCGGCTACGATCAAATGTGGTTGTAGCCGCTGCCGAGGCACGAGGCTGCGATGCGTGTCCGCAGGACCGCCCTTGGGGCCGCTACGCAGCGATCGCAGCCTCATTCTTCGGCAGCGGCCACGATCAAATGTGGTTGTAGCCGCTGCCGAGGCACGAGGCTGCGATGCATGTCCGCAGGACCGCCCTTGGGGCCGCTACGCAGCCATCACAGCC
>Ga0302228_10003412_pt1 | contig 10362 bp, 6 predicted proteins | sample II_Palsa_N1_2_FD_193519 | JGI IMG/M metagenome (GOLD analysis project Ga0302228, IMG submission 193519) | Peat permafrost microbial communities from Stordalen Mire near Abisko, Sweden - II_Palsa_N1_2 | ecosystem: Environmental > Terrestrial > Soil > Palsa > Peat permafrost | place: Sweden...
CGCCGTCCTCGCGGCTTGCTTGCGCTGACCCGCGGTGAAAGCCGCACGGGCAGTGCTGAGGGGAGGCCGACGGGGTGACCCGTCGGCCTTACCCGACAGCATGAGGTCACCTACCTGGCACTACGGCACACCCTGCTGAACGGGCGGGTGCTGCGCTCCAAAGACCCCGCCGGACTGGAACAGGAGATCTGGGCGCTCCTGGTCACCTACCAGGCGCTGCGCCGCGCCATGGTCACCGCCGCCGAATCGGTGCCGGGCACCGACCCCGACCGGGCCAGCTTCACCATCGCCCTGCAAGCCGCCATCGACACCGTGACCACGGCCGACGGCATCATCCCCGGCGCCGGCGGACACGGCCGGATCAGCCGCGCGGTCCTGGACGGGCTGCTCGCGCCCCGCCGGCCCCGGGTCAGCGTCCGCAAGGTCAAATCCCCGCTCTCCCGCTGGAACAAGGCCGACCCGTTCCGGCCCGCGCGCAGCACGCCAGTCACAGCGATCAGCGTCACGCTCCAAAACGCCCAGGCACAAGAACCCGCGACACACCGGCCAGAATCCTTGACCGCGACGCCCGGCCCTTAACTACCCAGCATTGGGCCTAACCCCGGCCCAACCCGGGCTTCCGCATGTTCCGGGTAGTCCAGCACGAATGGGAAGAGGCCGGGATGCACTTGCGGTACCTCTGGGCCAAGCACCCAGAGATCGCGAGCGGGAGCGTATCCCGGGTTCCACGCTGTCTCGGTCCGTGCCAGCCCGTGTCACTTGCCGGGCTCTTTTTGAGCCTTGGGCGACTGCCCGGGCCTCTGCTTTGGTCACATGCCCTGTTACACCAAGGGCCTTCTCCCATCGGAAGAAGGCCCTGACCTGCGGAAACTAGTAGCGGGGGCAGGATTTGAACCTGCGACCTCTGGGTTATGAGCCCAGCGAGCTACCGAACTGCTCCACCCCGCGTCGCGTGTTCTTACTTTATGAACTTCCGGTGTACTAAGCAAATCAGCCGGGACGGCCCAGGTCAGGGCGTCAACCAAGCAGAGCGGCGGCGGCGCTCAGTGCCCGGGGCTGCCGCGGCGCCAGACGACGAGGGCGACGGCCACGATGATGAGGGCGCCGCCGATCAGCATGGCGGGCGTGAGTCGCTCGTTCAGCAGCGTCGCGCCGAGGATGACGGCGACCACCGGGTTCACATAGGGGTAGGTGGCCACGGTCGACGTCGAGAGGCGGCGGACCGCGACGTTGTAGGCGGACAGGGCGAGGATCGAGCCGGGCCCGATGAGGAAGGCCAGCGCCAGCCAGGACCGCGGCGCCACGTGGGAGATGTGGAGCGAGCCGAACTCCCCCGTCACCGCGGACAGGACCAGGATCGTCACGCCGCCGGTGAGCATCTGCATGGCCGTCGCAAGTGGCGCGCGCTGGGGCAGCGCCAGGCGGGTGGATGCGATTGTGCCCAGCGCCCACGACAGGCTCGCCACCAGGATGATCAAGATCACGCCGGCCGACGCCCCGCTGGCGGACGCGCCGTCGCCCAGGCCGGCCAGTAGGGCCACACCGGCCAGGCCGACGATCAGGCCCGCGAGCGGCAGCCACCCGATCCACCTGCGGCTCAGCACCGCGTCCAGGACCAGCAGCCAGAGCGGAACAGTAGCCACCAGCAACGACGCGAAGCCGGACGGCACCGTGCGCTCGCCGACGGAGACCAGGCCGTTGCCGCCGAGCAGGAGCAGGATGCCGACGACCGCGCAGGCCAGCCAGTTGGCTCGGCTCGGGCGGTCCGCCGCGCGAATAGCGGCCGAGCCGCTGCGGATCGCGAACGGAAACAGGATCAGCCCCGCGATCAGGTAGCGGGCCCCGGCCAGCAGCAGGGGCGGGATCGTCTCGACGCCGACCCTGATGGCTAGGTAGGTGCTGCCCCACACCACGTACACCACCAGCAGCGCCGCCCAGCCGCCGAGCGACGAGCGGCGCACCGGGGCGTCCGCGGGGACCTGGCCGACTGGGGCTGTCGGCCTGGCAAAGGTGGAAAGGTCGCTCACTGAATCCAGCCTGCCCGCCGACGGCGAGCGTCGCGAGCGACTTTAGCGCCATGCAGCGCACAAATCCTGCCACTAGCTTGGGCGCCGTGGAACGACGTCCGCTGGTGAACCGGAGGACGCCGGTGAACGAGGTGAAACGCATCCGATGGATTGCGCGGAACGCAGGGGCCGATGGACGGGGCTGCGCAACGCGGCGGCCGGCTGATGCTGGACGCGGATGCCGCGCCCGGTGGGTACGCTGGCCGCGTGCTGCGCCGACTGAGCGCGAGCCCCTGGACCAGGGCCGGGCTGCTCGCCATCGCGCTCGGCTTCGCCTGTTACGGACTGGTGTCGCAGTGGCCGCAGGTGCGAGCCGCGGTGGGGCAGCTGGCCGCCTACGACGTCGTCGGCGCGGTCCTCGCGGTGGTCGCGGGCCTCGGCTGCATGATGCTGGCCTGGCGTGCACTCCTAACCGATCTGGGCTCGCCGCTGTCGCTGCCGGCCGCGATCCGGGTCATGTTCCTCGGACAGCTGGCCAAGTACGTGCCCGGGGCCCTGTGGGCCGTCGCGGCACAGGTCAGCCTGGCCCAGGACTACCAGGTCCCGAAGAGACGAAGCGGGACAGCCAGCCTGGTCAGCATGGCGATCACGCTGGTCGTCGGGCTGGTCATGGCCGCCGTCACCTTGCCGTTGGCGTATGCGAGCGCGCTGCGCCAGTACTGGTGGGTACTCCTGTGCATCCCGGTGATCCTGGCCGGGCTGTACCCGCCCATCACGAAGTTCGGCCTGGATATCGTGCTCCGGATCATCCGGCGGCCAGAGCTGGAGAAGCCGCTCAGCCTGAGCGGGATGGCTCGCGCGGTCGGCTGGACGGCGCTGGGATGGGTGTTCTACGGACTGCACGCCTGGCTGCTGGTCGGCGACATCGCGGGCAGAAGCCTGCACATCCTGCTGCTGTCGGCAGGTGGCTACGCACTCGCGTGGGCCGTGGGCTTTCTGCTCATCCCGTTCCCGGGCGGGATCGGGCCGCGGGAGATCGCGCTGATCGCGGCGCTCTCCCCGGTCATGGCCCGGGGCCCGGCGCTGGTCATCGCGCTGGCGTCCCGTGTGGTCATGACGATCGGTGACCTGGTGTGGGCCGCGCTGGCAGCTGCACTCAGCCGCCGCGCCGGGCGGGCGCCCGCTCCGTACGCAGCGGACCGGGTGGCGTTCCCCGCGAACATTGGGGAGAACACAACCAAGATGGGCGGGCCGCCCCCCGCGGCTTAGCGGAGCCCCCGTGGCTTAGCGGAGCCCCCGTGGCTTAGCGGAGCCCCCACGGCATAGTGGGGGCGGCCGCCACCCCGCGGCTCAGCGGGCGGCCGACTCTGCGGGCTAGCTGGGGCGCGGGCCCCGAGGCTGGGCGCGGCGGGCGGGTCCGCGCGTCAGCGGGGACGCCGCCGCCAGGCCCGGCGGCTCCCGCTCGGGCTGTTCGGCGAAACTCAGCAGCGCCCCCAGGTAGGCGTCCCAGTAGCCGCCCGGATCAGCCGCCTGGACCGCCGCGCGCAGCCGGGTCGCCTCCCCCGGCGCGCTGATCCGCAGCAGGGCGCGGAGCAGGTCGTCCTCGTCGCCGGGCTCGCACACCACACCGTCAACGCCGTCCCGGACGGCGTCCGCGAGCGTCCCTGCCCGGGTGGCCACGACCGGCACGCCGTACTCGAACGCGAGCCAGGCGTTCTGCGATGAGGTGGCGGTGCGGTACGGGAGTACGAGCGCGTCGGTCCCGGCGAACAACCCCGGGATCTGGTCGGCAGGCACGTAGCAGGGACGCAGCGTGACCCGGCCACCCAGGCCGAGCTGGCCGATCAGGGCCCTGGTCTCCACTTCCGCCTTCCCCCAGAACTCCCCGGCCACGGTCAGCGTGACGTGCCTCGGGGCCCGGGCCACCGCCCGCAGCAGCACGTCGAGGCCCTTGTAGGGGCGGACGATGCCGAAGAACAGCAGCCGACAGGGGCCCGGACTCCCGCTCCGGTCAATTTCGGCTAGGTTAACGGCGCCCGGCTGCCGGTTCAGGGTGACGGCGGGTGCGGCGGCCGGCAGGTGCGGCGGCATCCGTGCCACCCGCACCTCCGCGTCCGGGGCCAGGGCGCGCGCCCGGGCGGCTTCGGCGAGCGAATGGGTCAGTGCCGCCCCCGCCCGGCGCAACAGCAGCCGGGTCAGCTGCTCATCGGCCGGCCTGCTTTCGTGCGGCAGCACGTTGTGGCAGATCACCACCGTGCGCCGGGGGTGGCGGCCTGGCCGGCCGCCGCGCAACCCCGCCATGATGGCCAGGTACGGGATGGCCTGAGGGGGGATCAGCAACGCGAACACGATGAGGTCCTGGTCACGCAGTCGCCTTCCCGCAGCGACCCACCCGGCTGGATTGCGCCAGGACAGATCCCGCCGGGTGCCCGGGAACGGCTCACCCTCCGGCACGTCGACCGTCTGCCGGCCACCGGGGTACAGCCCAGCCGGGTACTGCCTGTTCCACGACTCGAGCACCACCTCGTGCCCGGCCTCGGCGAGCCAGTGGGCGAGCTCAGTGGTGTGCCGGGCCCCGCCGCCCTTGTACGGGTGCGCCGGGCCGATCAGCGCGATCCGCACGGCTCCCGCCCGTCGGCCGGGCCAGGGCCACGAAGAGAGGCCAGGCGGCTCTCCGGCAGATTCCGGCGAGTGATCACGAAATGAGGATAACTGGACGTCACGTGTCGCCGCGGGATCTCACGATCAGGTCGGCGAGCAGGGCCATGGAAGCGATGATGAGCCCGGTCACGAATATCAGCACCGTGTTGATCGCGAAGTAGAATGGGTGCACCACCGTGTCGTAGACGCCCTTGAGCAGGCCCAGCGCCAGCAGGAAGAGAGCCACCGGCATCAGGACCTTAAGCGGGTTGAAGTACATCACCATCCGCAGGACCTGCAGGATGTACCGGTAGGCGTCGGAGAAGAACCGGAACTTCGACACCCCGGCCCGTTTGGCGTAGTCGATGGGCACGTACACCACGGCGTGCTGGTTGGACAGGAACGCCAGCGTGATCGTGGTGACGCAGGAGAATCCGGGCGGCAGCAGTCGCAGGTACGGCTGGGCGACCTCCCGGCGGAACGCGCGCAGCCCAGAGTTCAGGTCCGGGATCTCAGAGTTCGTGAGCTTCTCGGCCAGCTTGCGGATGAACCACTTGGCGGGCACCCGGGCGACCTTGTGCGTGCCCTCCTCACTGGTTCGCGCCCCCACCACCTGATCGATGGCCGGATCGGCGTCGAGCATGGCGACGAGCTCGGGGATGCGCTCGTTCGGGTAGGTCATGTCGGCGTCGGTCCAGACGACGATCTCACCCTTGGCCTGCTGGGTGCCGATCTGGCGGACCGTCCCCGCGCCGCCGTTGCGGCGGAAGTGCACGACCCGCAGCCGCGGCAGCTTCGGCTCGGCGGATTGCAGCCGCTCCAGCGTGCCGTCGGTCGAGGCGTCGTCCACGGCGATGAGCTCGTACGGCAGCCCGCTGATGTCCATGGCCCGGCTGATCCGCTCCAACTCGAGCAGCACATGGTCCTGCTCGTTGTAGCAGGGCAGCACGATGGACACGTGCGGCGCACGGTCGTCCAGCGGCGCCCCTCGGTAGTGCAGTTCTGGCTTGGGCGGCGGTTCCGGCTCCCGGGACGGCAGGGGGGCGAACGGCGACTGCGACGGGTAGGAAGGCTCGTACCCGAACGTCCCCGGGGCGGGCGGAGCGTCGTAGGTCGGCGCGGTGCCGTACGTGGGGGCGGCGTTGTACGAGGGGGCTGTGTCGTACGGCCTGGGCGCGCCGTATGTGGGCGGCGCGTCATACGACGGCGGGGTCTCATAGCCGGGCCTTCCCGCGTAGCCTGCCGACCGCCCGGATCCGGGCGGATCGTAGGAGTAGGACGGCGGCCCGGAATAGCCCTGCTCTCCCTGGTAAGACCCATGGTCCGGATAGAGCGGCTGCTCGCCCGAACCGGGATAGCGGGGCTGCACGCCCGAACCCGGATAGCGGGGCTGCACGCCCGAACCGGGATAGAGCGGCTGCTCGCCCGAACCCGGAAACTGCGGCTCCGCCCGGCCAGGCTGGTCAGCAGAATAGCCCTGACCAGGGGGCATAGACGGATCAAGCGGATAGAACTGTTCCGGGGTATACGGCTGCTCGGGCCCCAGCAGCGCATCCAGCGGCACCGTCCCATCAGGCGGAGCATGCCGTCCGTTTGCGGGCGCTTCCGGTTCCGGGTGCCCGTGTTCGGGCCAGCCGAACGGCCCTGGTTCCTGTGGAGTGCTCACGCCCGGCGAGAATACTCCGCTGCCTGGCCCGCCACGGCCCCTCCGGTCAGGCTGCCCGGCTGGGACATCCAGATAACGAAGTGAATCAGCCACGTTCTGCTCGGCGGCGAGGTCAGTTGGTGGGCGTCCTGGCTGGTCAGCAGGTTGAGCACCTCGTGCGCGCTGCCACCGTACGCCGCGAGCTGCGACTGCTGCCCGGCCAGCAGCACCGGCCGACGCCCGGCTCGCTCGATGCCGGCCACGTCTGCCGCCACCGACGCCGCGGTCGGGCTGTCCATGCTGGCCGTCGGGGTCGCGCAGTTGCTCCTGATCACCTCACTGAACCGGTCCGCCGTCAGCGGGTCAACGATGATGACCGAGGCGTTCGGGCCGATGTTGCCGCACAACTCGCGGACGGCCTTCTCCTCGCCCGCTCCGGTGCGCTTGAGCGCCAGGCCACGCGCGGTCAGCCGGGTCGACCCGGACTTCGTCTTTGTCGTCCCCACGCCGAACGTGGTCACGGCCCCGGGAATCAGCAGGGCGAGCACGCAGCACACTGCGACGACCGACGCGGCCAGGTGGCTGGCCCCCAGCAGGCGCCCGCGTTCCTTGATCCAGGCCGACGCCCAGACCGCGGCCAGAATCAGGCCCGGCAGCACCACCGGGACCAGGCGCCGGCTGGCCCACGGCTGGTCCGGGATAATGCCGGGACGCCAAAGGACCGTCACCGTCACCCAGCCGATGATCATCAGCGGCAGCGCCCAGATGCGCGCGGCGCCATTGTCCCGCCAGGTCAGCAGGGCCTGCAGGCACCGCCGGGAGAGCAGCGCGATCCCGATGGCGCCGAGGATCACCGCCGGGACGCCGACGTACCAGATCACCCAGTACAGGCTGTCCTCGGCGTACGTGCGGGTCGGGTCGATGGGCAGGTGCGCGAGCTTCTGCAGTTCCGCGATGTAGCTGATGGTCGCGGGGTCGGTCTCGCCGCGGACCGTCTGGAAGTAGGGGCGGGCGGCGAACCCGATGAGCGCGAGCACCGTCAGCGCCGCGACGGCCTCCGGGAGCCACCGAACCGGGCGCGAGCGGACGAGCGCCCGCAGCCACGAACGGGTCCGGGGAAGGCTCAGCAGTCCCATGGCGACGACGGTGACCGCAACCACGCCCAGGGCGATCATCGCCAGCGGCCGCAGCGACGGGCCGATCGAATCCAGGTAGGGCCGGGACAACAGGTAGCCGTCGGCGAAGCCGTACGCCGCGCCGATGAAAAGACCGATGCCGAACGGAACGCCTTGGGGGCGCTTCCGGACGAGGAGCACCCCGAGGAAGGGCAGGGCGGGCAGCAGGTCGCTGAGCCCGTCGATCCGGATCAGCAGGGTTAGGCCGATGCTGAGGCCACCGAAGAAGGCCAGCGTGACGTTTGGCGCGGGGCCATCCCGCCACGAGGACGGCCCCGGATAGGTAGCGACGTGCCGGCCGCCGGTCAGGATGAAGGAGTCGGTCAGCATGCACAGACCGCCGTAGAGCATGAGCTGGGCCAGCGTCTCGCTGAACGTGGCCCGGCTGGTGTACTGCTCCGGCAGGCAGACGGCCAGGACCAGCGCCGCCGCCGGAGCCCAGCGCGCGCCGACCAGCCGCCCGGCCAGCCCGGCGAAGGACAGGATCGCGAGCGCTCCGAGGATGGGGGCCATCGCGGCGGCGCCGAGCGGGCCGCCCGCCCACACGCCGATGGCCAGCACCATCGGTAGTCCCGCCATGAACTGCGGCACCACCGACGAACCGACCTGGAAGAAGCCGAGGCTGCTGAACGTGAGGCCCTGATGGGCGCCGCCGAAGGCCTGCAGCGATTCCGGGATGTGGGTCGAGCCGTGCCCAGCGATCCAGTAGGCGAACTGCAGGTAGGTCGCCGGGTCGCGGAGCACGATGATCTGCTGAGAGTTCTCGGTGAGCTGCCACACAGCGAACCCAGCCGCCACCACGAGCGTCCCGGCCAGAGCCCACCACGGCACATCCACCGGCGGGCGGTCGCGGCCGGGCCCGGGCTCGCCCGATCCCGGCTTGGACTGTGCGGCCGCCTGGCCAGGGCCGCGGGACACGGAGCGGCTCTGGTCCCAGGCGTCCCGGATACCGTGCGGCCAGGCCGAGGGCAGTTCCCGCAGCGTCATGACGATCAGCGCGACCGCCAGCGGCACGGAAATAACGATCATCGGGATGCCGGCGAACCGGCCGGCCAGCAGGAGCGGCAGGCCGGAGATGAGCCAGGCCATGACCAGCAGCGAGGGCAGGATCGTCACCGCGGCGAACAGCATCCCTGGTGCCCAACGCCAGTTGGCGCGGCGGCGGCTGGCCGGGCGGAGCGCGAGACGGGCGGCATTGCGCAGGGCGCCTGTGCCGGTCCGGGCCGCGCTGAGAGTGACCGCGCCCCCGCCCGCAAGCCCGGCCGGTCCCGGGCCAGCCCCGGCGGACGGGTCCTCGCCGGGGAAGCCATCACCTTCGGAGCCGGGAGCCGGGACCCCGTTGACGTCCCCCGGCCCGTCGTGCTCGGGGTCACCGGCCGGGTACGTGAGATACCCGGTATCGGCGTCGGCAGCCGTGTCCGGAAGGTCAGCGTCGCGGCCGACCGCATCCTGCTCGGCCGTGTCTCCGACGGCGGTGTCCTGAGCGGAAGCGTCTGTGGGAGCCGAGTCCTCCCGGTAGGCGTCTTCGCCGGCCGCGTGCGGGAGATGAACGTCCTGGGCGGGAGCGTCCTGGGCTGGAGCGTCCCGGGCGGGGTCCTGGGCGGGAGCGTCCCGGGCCGGAGCGTCCCGGGCGGGGTCGGCGCCCGCCGGGTCCGCCGCCTCGGAGACCTCAGCCGGATCCGCCGGACCGGCTGAATCAGCCTCCCCGGTCGTTTCGGCCGGATCGGCCGCGTCAGCGCGGTTGCCCGCGTCAACGCCGCTGCCCGACGGGCGGAGTCCTCGGCGCACGGACCCACTTTAGAGGGACGGCCAAGGGGCCGCCACGCACGGCCACGGCGCGTCCCCGGTCTCCCCGGACCGGGCGCCCGGCCACCGGGGGCCGCTGGAGCGGTGAACTACGGCCGTGGGCGGTTGGCCGGGGGTGGTTCGCACATACCACCGGCGAGGCCGCCGTTCCGCACCGTGCCGGGGCTGGGGTACGCCATGCACTGGAAAGCAGCAGATGTGCCGTGGCCGGCACCCGCCAAACCGAGCACGACATCGGTCCGTAAGTACCTTTGGGCGCATTTTGCGCGGATCCCGTTTCGGGACGCGATAAACATGAGGGCACAGCAGCGCAGCTGGCCGTAAGACATTTCTGGCGCGCAGCCGGCGGCGGGTCTCTTCCCGGACCACCGGCGCGGCGCCAGGCACAGACTGCTAAGGGGCATCCTGATCACGCCCTTCCCCTGCCAGTGAGAGATCCAGGAAGGCGATGAACCGCACCTACAGTCTCGCCGAGCCAGACCTGGGCGATCCGCGCCCGTATCGTGCGCCGCGGCCTGGCACCGCGCCGCGGCCTGGCGACGGACCCTGGCCTGGCGACGCACCCTGGCCCGGCGACGGGCACGATGCGCAGTTCGGCGATGGACACCCCTCAGACGGCCTGAGCCGCGTCAGCCTCCGTCCGGAAGGCGGGGACCTGTCCAGCGCCGCCGGAAGGTCGCGGAGGCGCGCGGCCGGGGAGAAGAGACGCCCCGGCCGCCGTCGGCCTGGCTCCTCAGGTCCCGGCGGACGGAGACCGGATGGCCCGGACGGCACCGGGGACGGCACGCCACCGGGCAGGTCGCGCCGCCGCAAGATCCTGCAGTGGACATCGCTGATCACCACGCTCGTCCTCGTGGCGGCCTCGCTGGCCGCCTACGCCGCGTACCGCAACGTGGTCGGCGGTATCCGCCAGGTCGACGTCACGCACCTGCTCGGCAAGCGGCCGCCCCAGTACAGCACTGCCGCGATGAACATCCTGGTCATTGGCTCCGACAGCCGGGCCGGGACCAACGGCCAGTTCGGGAGCGCTCAGGCCATCTCCGGCGCCCGGTCGGACACGATGATGCTGCTGCACATTCTGCCTGAGCGC
>Ga0302228_10003413_pt1 | contig 10361 bp, 7 predicted proteins | sample II_Palsa_N1_2_FD_193519 | JGI IMG/M metagenome (GOLD analysis project Ga0302228, IMG submission 193519) | Peat permafrost microbial communities from Stordalen Mire near Abisko, Sweden - II_Palsa_N1_2 | ecosystem: Environmental > Terrestrial > Soil > Palsa > Peat permafrost | place: Sweden...
CGATTCCGAAGTTCGCAAACGAGAGTGCCGCATAATTATACGAACTTCGGAATCGGGACGCTGGCTTTGCATGAAACTGTCCGTTCGTATTGAGCGCTGGCCGTTAGCCGGCGCCTTCACCATCAGCCGCGGCAGCAAGACCGAAGCCGTCGTGATTGTCGCCGAACTCGACGATGGCGTTCACCGCGGCCGCGGCGAAGCCGTTCCCTACGCACGTTACGGCGAAGTTCCGGAGGGTGTGCTCGACACCATTGAAGCCTTGCGTCCCGCGGTCGAGCGCGATCTTGATCGCGTAGCGCTGCAGACGGCTCTACCGGCCGGCGCGGCGCGCAATGCGCTCGATTGTGCGTATTGGGACCTCGCCGCCAAGCAATCGGGCCGCCGCGTCTACGAATTGGCAGGTCTCGGCGCGCCGGGGCCGGCCAACACCGCCTATACAATCTCGCTCGGCTCCGTTGCGGAAATGGCTGCCGCGGCCGAACGCTCAGCGTGGCGACCGTTGCTCAAAGTCAAGCTTGGCGGCGAAGACGACGCTCAACGCGTTGCCGCGGTACGCCGCGCCGCGCCGCGAGCGGAACTGATTGTTGACGTCAACGAGTGCTGGTCCGCGGACAATCTCGCGGCTAATTTTGCTGCCTGCGCCGATGCCGGTGTGACGCTGATCGAGCAGCCATTGCCGCAAGGCGCCGACGAGCTGCTGAGAAATTGCGAAAAGCCGATGCCAATTTGTGCCGACGAGAGCGTCCACGATTGCGCAACTCTGGCCTCACTCGCGGGCAAGTATGACGCCGTGAATATCAAGCTCGATAAGACCGGGGGGTTGACCGAAGCGTTGGCGCTTGCCGCCGAAGCTGAACGCTGCGGCTTCCTGATCATGGTCGGCTGCATGGTTGCGACGTCGCTGGCGATGGCGCCGGCGATGCTGCTCACTCAGCGGGCACGCTTCGTCGACCTCGACGGCCCGCTTTTACTGGCGTCGGATCGCGCCGAAGGGCTTCGCTACGAAGGAAGCCTGGTCTATCCCCCGGCGGCGGCGCTTTGGGGGTGAGTGCAGTGGATTGCGGCTACCGCGGTTGTGGTGTTCAATCGTTCCACTGGAGTCGCAATGGCGAAAAATCCCCGGCCTCCGGAAGCATCTCGCGAGCCGCCGCGTGACCCGCAATACGACGCTATTTATGCCGAGATCGTCTCCACTCATCACGGCCGGCGCTTTCTTGCGGAATATGCCCGACGACACGACTGCACTGCGCCGCAGAGCCTCGTCGGCACGATCGCGCGCATCGAGGCGTCGTTCCGCGATCTTCCGCCAACGCAAGCGCCCGCCTCACTGATTCGCAGCCTGCTCGATCTGGCGGAGGCGATTGAGCGGCTGGAGGCGGCGGTCGCGACGCGGCCGATCGCCGAGGGCCCGCGCGAGACGGAGGCACTCTTGTATGTTGCACTGGACTCCGCCACGCGCGAAATCAATGCCGTTATCGAGGGCAATAATGCATCGACAGTGCGCAGCCTGCGCGGGGTGGCCCTGCTGCGCGACGTCAGACGCCGCGTCGGTCACATGGTTGCGCTTTTGATGGCGATCGTAACGCCCGAGCTCGTATCGGCGACCGAAGACACCGATCCGCCCGACGTGCAGATCAAAGCAAAATCCGAACGCCAGCCGTCTCAAAGCCTGGCAAAGCGCGATGCACTCACGCCGCTCTCGGCGTTGAGCGAAGAAGAACTGGTCGCGCTGTTCAGCTAGCGCGCTTTTGCATTCGCATCTTCTCCGATTCGCGCGCTCGGCGCCAATCGGATTTCTGCGCATGTCGTTTTTATTAATTCTTTGTTAAGCACGTATGTCATCCCATAAGTCGATTCGGCAACCGGCACGGAAGTTGCTTTTTGATGAGGTGATGCGGCTCAACAACTGAAGACCAGGCGGTGTTGTCTCCAAGTCAGCTGGACCCTTTGTTGTTGGTCCGCATGCGAAGAACTTGTGGAGGCCATAATGCACAGATTCACCGGTCCCTTGGTGGCGGTCGTAGTGTTGTGCATGAGTCAGTTCGCGCCCGGTAGCGTTTCTGCGCGTGACGACGGACGCTACGCCAACGAACCCTTGCACGCCTGGTTCGATCAACTGGCGAGCGGGAAAGGCTTATGTTGCTCTTTCGCCGACGGCGTGAAAGTCGAGGATGTCGATTGGGATACGAAGGACGGCCGCTATCGCGTCCGTCTGCAAGGCGAATGGATCATCGTCCCCGAAGCGGCGTTGGTGATCGAGCCGAACCGCTTCGGTCCGGCGGTAGTGTGGCCCTATCTCGACGTGGAGGGGACGACGCAAATCCGTTGTTTCCTGCCCGGCGCTGGCGCCTAAGCTCAAGCGACCAGACGGGAGAATACCTCCGGGTCGACGTTGCCACCGGAGAGAACCGCCACGGCGACTTTGCCGACGACGTTGACCTTTCCGGTCATAACCGCGGCCAGCGCCACGGCGCCTCCGGGTTCGACCACGAGCTTGAGCTCGGCAAACGCAAAGGCGACGGCGGCCGCAACCTCGTCATCGCTGACCGCCACCCCCGCTCCGACCAGCGATTGGTTGATGGCGAATGTCAGCTTGCCGGGCGTGCGCGCCATCAGCGCGTCGCAGATGGTGCCGCTGAGTTCGGCATTCTGCTCGCGGCGACCGCTGCGGAATGAGCGGGCGTGATCGTCGAAGCCCTGCGGCTCGGCGGTGTAGAGCGCGGCATCGGGAACGCGCGCGCGAACGGCAAGCGCTATGCCGGCGGTCAGCCCGCCACCGGATGCGGTCACAACGACGACGTCGGGCGTGAGCCCGAGATGGTGTAAATCATCGACGATTTCGCGACCGGCGGTGCCTTGGCCGGCAATGATCAGGGCGTCATCATAAGGCGGCACCAGGATTGCGCCGCGTCGCGACGCAATATCGCTTGCGATCGCTTCGCGGTCTTCGCGGGCGCGGTCATACAAAACGAGCTCTGCGCCCAGCGCCTCCGTGCGCTCGCGTTTTGCGCGCGGCGCATCGCGCGGCATCACGATCACACACGGCATGCCAAGGAGCTGCGCCGCCGCCGCTACCCCCTGGGCATGGTTGCCGGATGAGAACGCTACGACGCCGCCGGCGCGTTGGTCCGGCGGGATGGCGGCGAGCCTGTTATACGCGCCGCGGAACTTGAACGAGCCGGTGCGCTGCAAGGTCTCGGCTTTGAGAAACACGCGTCCGCCGGTCAAGGCGTCGAGCGCTGCGGAAGTGAGCAGGGGCGTGTGGAAGGCGACGCCGGCGAGGCGGCGGGCGGCTTCGTCGACATCCGCCGCGGTCGGCAAGGAAGCAGGGCCATCCATACGCTAACGGTAGCGCCGCTGTCGCGCCGTAAGCAAGCCCACTTGCCGAGGGTTTAAGGCTAGCGAGCGGTCGGGCGTCTGCGACGACGAACCCCGCCTTCGCGACGCCCTCGACGGAGATCGCCTTATTGATCGAACCTACCGGCGGCGTGGGCGAGCATGGTGTAGACCTTGCCTGTATCGGATGTGAGGTAGGTCCGCGCCACCGCGCCCCCTCGTTCGCCGCGCGAGACGTCTTCGAGCAGCCGCTCGAATTCCTGGATATATTGTTCCACGGTCTGCCGGAACTCGGCATCGCCGCGATATTTGCGGCGGATCTCGTCGAACGCGCGCTGCCCTTGCGGGGTGTAAAGGCGCCGATTGAATAGGCCTCGCTCTCCTCGCTTATAGCGCTCCCACAATTCGGCAGCAGCGCCGTTATCGATCATACTTGCTACGTCGACGGCGAGCGTCTCCAGCGGGTCGACTTGTTGCGGTCGCTCGTCGCCGCGTGGAACCTCGCGCGCGGCCGGCGGAGGTGCGATCGGCGGACTTTCTTCACGTGAAGCCCGCGTCAGAAGATCGCTCAGCCAGCCGCCACTGCGGGTGCCGCCGCCGTTTTGCTGCGCGCCCGGTGCGGAAGGGCGGGCCGGTGCGCCGGTAATGTCGCCGCGGATTGCGGTCTGCGCCGCCGAGGTTATGTCGCCGCGGGACGTCCGTGCCGCCGGACGGGCCGCCGCGCCGGTGTAAGCGGGCTCGGGTTCGCGCCTCGAGGGTTCAGAACGCGTCGGCTCGGCAGTGTCGAGCGAGCGGCCGTGCCGCGCAACGATGCGGTTAAGCTCGGCCAAGGCTTCGATCTGGTCAACGATCACGCGGCGCATTTGCGCGGCGCTCTCGGCGGTTTCTTGCGGCAGCTCGAAGATGCCGCGACGCAGCTCCGCCCGGGTGGCCTCGAGTTCCTGCTGCATCTCCGCGGCCATTTGCTTGAGGCCTTGCATGATTTCGGTGAAGCGCTGGGCGGATTGGTTGAACAGGGTGTTCGCTTGCGAGCTCGCTTCCTCGTAAACGGAGCTCATCGTCTCGCTGGTGCGTCTGCGCTCTTCCTCCGACGTGTTGCGCACCACCTCGAATTGCTGCTCGATGGTCCGCACGCTGTCATTGCTGGTTTGCGCAATGACTCCGGCGATTTCGCTGGCCCGGCTCGCGGCCGTGTCAAGCGACTCGTCAAGTACGGTGGAGAAGCGCTGCAGCCGCTGTCCGAAATCGTCGGCGCGCGAGTCGAGTGCAGTTACCAGCGTCTCGATGCTGGTGCGGCGCGCCGACACCGATTCCTCGGCGCGGCGATTACTCTTGTCGAGCAACTCCACCGCTTCCGCGAGCGACCGGCCGTGTTGGTTGAATTGGCCGGCGAGTTCGGTAAGTTCGCGCAATGCCTTACCGGTCACGGCGTTGAAGGCGCCGGCGTGCCGTTCCATCATGCTGGTGGAAGCGTCGCTCTTGCTGTTAAGATCGTTCATGGCGGCGACGAACTCGGAGACGCGCGTCACCATCGTGCGCTCGAGCGAGCTCATATTTTCATGGGCGCCGCTGAGCACCTCCTGCAGCAGAATATTTGCTTCGCGCAGCCGCTCGAACAAGCCGGTGGTATCGGAACGCAACATGCCCTGGGTCTCGAGCATGTCGGCCAAAGTGGCCGAGGCTGACTGCTTGGATTGCTCGATCGCCGACTTGGTCGAGCTATGCAGGTCTTCGAGCGTGCGCGTGACCGTGGTTCGCGCGGTTTCGCTCACGGTCTGAGCGCCTTCCTGCAATTGTCCAAGCGTCCGGGTCATGGCGACGGTCGCCGTTTCACTGGCTTCGTTGATGAGCCGGGCGATCTCCTCGCTGTTATCCATCATCGTTTGGGTGAAGACGAAGCTCTTCGCCTCGATCGATTTCACCGCCTGATCGGTGATGCGGCTGACCTCGCCGGCAAAGGCCTCGCCTTTGCCGGACAACGCCGCCAGCAGGCCGTTCGATTTTTCGTCGAGGATGCGCGACATTTCGCCGACGTGCCGCGAAACGGTGGCGGTGAACTCTTCCGCCCTGCCGGTAACGTTGCGCGCAACGTCGGCACTTATGCCGGTAAGCGTGCGCTCGGCCTCCGCCGCGCTGCGACCGATCGATTCGGTGGTCTGGCTTGAGGCGCGGGAAACGTTTGAACTTATAGCGGTGAGGGCGCGCTCCGCCTCGGTGGCACTGCGACCGATGGCTTCGGTAGTGGCCGCGGAGGTTCGAGATATGAGCTGTGTCGCGGTCGACGTTGTCGCGCCGATCGAATCATTAGCCGCCGTGGCACTCTGATTGATGGTGTTGCTCAGCGCGCCGGCGCTGCGGTTGAGCGAAACGGTCGCTTCGGCGGCGCTGCGATTGAGCGCCTCGGTGGCCGCCGCGCTTGCGGCCGCGCTTTTGGTCAATGCATCGACGGTCTTGGTGGCGAGCTCGCCCAGCGCGGCCTCGGCGTTTCCGGCATTGGTTTTGATCGCGGTCGACAGCTCTTCCATCCGGGAATTAAGGAGATCCGCCGCAGCCCGGCTGCGCACGTCGATTTCCTGGGTCACCGCCTGCGCGCGCCCGACCAGCAGCTGTTCCAAGTGGGCGATGCGGCTGTCCAACGTGTTGGCCACCCGGAGCGCTTGCGTTCCCAACGTCTTGTCGATGTCGGCGGCACGTTCGCTGATGGCGCTGGTCAGCTGTGCGCCGCGCGTGTCGATGACGTTCGTCACCTCGTTAGCGCGCTCGCTTATCGCCGCTGTCAGCTTCTCCCCGCGCGCGTCAATGACCCCGGTAACGTCCGCGATGCGCTTGTCGACCGCGGTAACAACTTCGCGGCCGCCGTCGGTCAGCGTCTTGGCGATGTCGAGGACGCGGGCGGACAGAGCCTCGTTCAGAGTAGCGGTGCGCTGATCGAGGGTTTGCTGGAACTGGCCCAGCCGGTCATCAAGCCCGGCAGCGATTTCGGTCGCCTTCGCCGTGACCCGGTTATCGAAGCTGTCGACGTAGCTGCGCATCGACTCCGAGACGTCTTGCGTACGCGCGCCGAGCCGCTCGACCAGTTCCGAGCCGTAAGTCTTCACCGTTCGATCGAATTCGGCGAGATGCCGGGTGATCAGGTTGCCGAGCGTCGAAGAATCGCGAGTGATCTTCTCGCCGAGTTCGGAACCGGAATGGTTCAGCATTTGCTCGAACGCGGTCAGCCGCGTCGACAACAATTCCCGCAGTTGGTCGCTGTGGGTGGTGACGACGTTGGCCACGTGCTCCGCGCTTTCTTGCAACGTATCGGTAATGGCGGCGCTGCGCGAATTCAGCGATTCGGAGACGCTCGCGGCGCTCGTCCGCAGCGCCTCGGTCACCTCGGTGCCGCGCGAAATGAGTTCGTTGGCGAGACGATTGCCGGAGTCCTCGAGCCGCTGCGCCACTTCGTTGGTGCGCTGATTGAGATCGATGATCAATGAATCGCCGGACGCCCTCAGCGTCGAGTTGACCGCGTCGGCGCTGGTGGCGATTGTGTCGGCAAGCTGGCTCGAAGTGTTGACGATGGTATCGGTGAGCTCCTGCGAGCGTCCGACCATCATGTCGACGATGGCGAGCGATTTTTCCGAGAAGCCGTCGGTGACCTGATCGAGCCGCGAAGTCATCATGTCTTCGAGGCCGCGCGCGATCTGCGCGAATTCTTCGCCGACGTGGTCGGTCTTGAAGTTGAGCCCGGCGGTAAGTTGGTCGGCCGCCGCAGTGATGGCGGTAGCGGTGTCCTCGCTTGCGGTCTCCAGGCGGACCAGCAGATCTTCGCCGCGCTCGCTCAGCTGCTGGATCATATTGTCGCCGATCTGGCCGAGCGCGACGGTGATGTGCTCGCCCTTCTCGGCCAATGACTGCGTAATGCGCTCAGCCGCGGCGTTGACCTGCTGGCCGACAAGATCGCTGATGGTGGAGAGGTCCTGCGTTAGGTCGATATGCACATTGCTGACCGCCGAACGCACCTGTTCGGCTTGTCCGACCAGCGTGTCGCGCTGGTTGGCGAGCTCTTGCAGCAAGCCGCGGATACGGACCTCGTTATCGCTGTAAGTGCGCTCAAGCGCGGCAACCTCATTATGAACCAGCGCCTCGAGCTCGCTGGCGCGCGCGAGCGCGCGCTCGACGCCATCGCCCATGGCCGCCACCTCGCGGCGGACCGCCTGTCCGACGGTCACGACGGAATCACGCGCTATTCCTTCGGGCTCGCCAAGCTTCAAGGCCACTTTCGCCATGGATTGCGCGATGACGCGCAATTCCTGCGCGCGCCACGCCATATGGGCGACGCCGAAAAAGAAGATAATCGGCAACAGCGCCGCGGCGCCTAGCGCGACGAACAGCGCCGTCGGCGAGTGACCGGGAGCGAGCGTGCTGCTCAGGTCCGACAAATAGAACCACCCCAACGCGGCGCATCCGATCAGCCAGGCCGCGGAAAACAGCGAGGCGACGACAAATGAGGTGCGGGCCGGGCGCTGCTGCAGAAGCTGAAGCACTTGGCCAATCGACTGTTGGTCGTCGTTGGCGGGGAAGGCGTTGGGGTTGCTGCTGCGGGCGCCGATTTCCTCCGCGTCGAGCACCTTTTTGCCGAGAGGAGAAGGAGTCGATTTGTCCCACCGGTCAGCGTCGCCGCCGGTAGCGCTGGCGGTATCGCCGCGCTTTCCCGGTCCGGCCTCGTCGTCGCGAACCTTGAGCGCTTCCTGAATCGCAGACAGCGCTGCTTCGGTCGGATCCGCTACCTTCTTGGTGGTATTGGCCATGTGGGTCGTCGCCTCGCATGTTACGCCTCAGCACTTCGGCCCAAGCAAAGCCTAGGCCGCGCCAAGGCGCGTAATCGTCTAAATCCTCATCGGCCACACACTTGGGCGGCCCGCCCTCACGTCATGCTGCCGTAGCGCATCCTATCGGTCTGGCGCATCAAAAGAAACCCGAATGGTAACCACCTTTTAATCATCGTTAACGATTTGGTTACCATGATTGAATTGCCCTTTCGCATCAGCCGGAAAGGTCATTTTCCGGCCAACAATAAGGCCCCGTCTGGGGGCGCCCGGCGGAGGCCGTGCCGATGCCGCCATAGGCGCAGGCTGTCGCGCCCACACAGACGCGCCTGGTCGAGGGGTCGTTTCGCCAAAGGGAGTAAGAAGTTACTCACCATCGCAGCGAACCGAGGCGTCTCGATCGCGGTCCCGGCAGCCCGGATTTACCCGGCTTTCGGAACTACAAGAGGAAGATACCGCCACCCACGAAAAAACCAAAGCAGGCGGGAGAGGATGTCATGACAAAGCACGGGAGGGCGGCTGACGACGTCCTTGATGAGTGCCACCTGAGACGGATGACGCTAGGCGATCAAAGCCTTGAACGAGAGGTTTTGCAGGTTTTCGCCCGCCAAATCACGCTGATGCTAAAGCGAATCGCGTGCGCCGAGGCCACTCACGCGGCCGCGGCGGCGCACACGCTCAAAGGCTCCGCGCGAGGGCTGGGCGCCTGGCGCGTAGCCGAGGCGGCCGAACAATTGGAGCAGGCCGCTACTGGTCTTGGTAATTTGAGCGAGGCCATCGCCGAGCTTGAGATCGCTTCCAATGAAGTGCGCAGCGCCATCGAAGCGCGTCTAAAGGGCGGGGCTACCGAAACCCTCGCGCTCTACGGTCACGCCAGCTTCTATCCCGCCGCGTAAAGGGTTGCAGCTGGCGCGGCGCTGCGGGAGCAGATAGAAGATCCGGGCGGGTCCCTATCGTCGCTTCTTCGCAGTCTTGGCCGGCATCCTCTGCAACCTTATGGTCAAAATCACTTTTATCGACGCGACAGGCGTTGCTCGAACGGCCGATGGCGAGGTTGGGTCGACCGTCATGGAGACCGCGATCAACCACGCGATCCCGGGAATCGAGGCCGAATGCGGCGGCGCATGCGCGTGTTCGACCTGCCACGTTTATATTGATCCCGCTTGGCAGGAAAAGGTTGGGGAACCGTCGCCGATGGAAACGGATATGCTCGATTTCGCTTACGGCGTTCAGCCTAATTCGCGGCTGTCGTGCCAGATCAAGGTGAGCGAAGAGCTCGATGGCCTCGTGGTGCGCACCCCAGAACGGCAGGCTTAGCCGGTAAGAATCCGAAACCGCCGAATACAACCCGGCCATTGATGTTCGGAACAATCGGGGTTTGTTGGCACTTCCCCCGGACCGCCGAGCGGGCTAGACACACGCCAACTGTGCGGACTTTGTCCGCCGGCTTAAATCTCCACCACATAACGAGCGATCGCGGATTTCAAATGAGTGAGACTATCAAAACGGACGTAGTGATCATCGGTGCGGGTCCGATCGGACTATTTGCGGTGTTCGAGCTCGGACTGCTCGACATGAAAACGCATTTGATCGACATTCTCGACAAGATCGGCGGACAGTGCGCCGAACTCTATCCGGAAAAGCCGATTTACGACATTCCCGGCATTCCCTTTACCAGCGCGCAAGGGCTTGTTGATGCGCTGCTGCAGCAAATCAAACCGTTCAACGCGCAATTTCATTTGAACGAGATGGTCGAGAAGGTCGAAAAGATCGGCGATCCGCTGTTTCGCATTACGACCGACCAGGGCAAGACGTTCGAAAGCAAGGTCGTGGTGATCGCCGCCGGCGGCGGCTCGTTCCAGCCGAAGCGGCCGCCGATTCCCGGCGTGGAACCGTACGAAGGCACATCGATTTTCTATTCAGTGCGCAAAATGGAGGCGTTTCGCGGCAAGCGCCTGCTCATTGTCGGCGGCGGTGACAGCGCGCTCGACTGGACGCTCAATCTTGCGCCGATCGCCGAGCACTTGACGCTGTTGCACCGGCGCACCGAGTTTCGCGCCGCCCCCGACAGCGTCAACAAGATGATGTCGCTGGTCGGCGAGGGCAAAATCGATTTCTTGCTTGGCCAGGTGACAGCGTTGCACGGGGACAACGGTCAACTCAACAAGGCGACGATCAAGACCAACGACGGGTCCGTCATGGAGCTAGCCTGCGAGG
>Ga0302228_10003423_pt1 | contig 10338 bp, 6 predicted proteins | sample II_Palsa_N1_2_FD_193519 | JGI IMG/M metagenome (GOLD analysis project Ga0302228, IMG submission 193519) | Peat permafrost microbial communities from Stordalen Mire near Abisko, Sweden - II_Palsa_N1_2 | ecosystem: Environmental > Terrestrial > Soil > Palsa > Peat permafrost | place: Sweden...
TTGTGAAAATACCGCTCGCCATTGTCCGGTTGCGTCGTGATTACCTGATGGTCGGTGCCCAGGAACGCCAGCGGCGTCGGATCTTCCTTGGAGTACTGGGCGACGATGATCGTGCGTCGCGGATCCCAGCGTTTGCCGCTGGTTTTTTCCAGCCAGGCCATGAAGGCGGCGCTGTCGCCTTGACGCGGGAAGTCCTGGCTTTCGGCGACGTAATAGAACGGTGCGCCGTTATTTTGCAGGTACATCGGCAGCTTGTTATCCACTTCCACCATGACAAATTTCCACTCGTCCCAGGGGGCGCTTTTAACGGCTTGGGTTTGCACATCTTCGGCGAAGCGGGTTACGCCGCCGTTGCCGTTGGTCCATGGGTAAATCACCCCGAGCACCAGCAGCATGACTCCAGCTGCAATGCCGAACCCCCATTTCCAACCCGGCCCGCTGATCTTGCCGGACGCACGTCTTTGGGCAATACGTTCGCTGACCCACCACGCCGCCAATAATTGGGCGAACGGCACCAGTGGCAATACGTAGTAGCTGCGACGGCTGCCACTGGCGGTGAAAAACACAAACAATAGGCCCAGACCCCAGACGAGCCAGCGGGTGTTGGGTTCAGTCTTGCGCCAGTGTCGCACCGCCAGCCACAAACCGAGTATCCAAAACGGTGCCCACGGCAAGGTGTAGGCCGGGAGGTAAATCAGGTAGGTGTAGATCGGCCCCATATGGTCGAAGGGGTCGAAGAAGCGCACCACGTTTTCGCGGAATACCAGTTCCAGGCCGCTTTCACCGTAAGTTGGCGCGCCATAGAGGCGAGACAGTACAAAGGGAATCGCATAAAACGCTCCGGCGATCACCACAGCCAGCAGCAGGCGCGGGTTGAGGTGGCGCTTGTAGCGCTGTTCGCTGAGCAGGTGCGGCAGCAGCACCAGGCCTGGTAACACAAAACCGATCAACCCCTTGAACAGTGAAGTGGCTGCCAGCAGCAGGAAAAACACGGTGTAGCGGCCCAGCCGCGTATCGTCCGGCCCGCGCCAGTACCACCAGACTGCTGCGAGCACACCGCATACGGTCAGCACATCCGCCGTGGCCACCCGGGCCCAGAAGATAAAGTAGAAGGTGGTCGCCAGCATCCAGCCGGCAATCAGCCCGGTGCCCTTGCGGTACAGGCGTTCGCCAATCAGATAGACCAGCCAGATGCTCAGCCAGGCCGCGATCACCGAAGACAGGCGCAGTGACCAGGGGCCGAGGCCGCCCATCATGTTGGCTGTGGCTGTGATCAGCCAATAAGAGGGCAGGGGCTTGTCGTAATAGGGAGCGCCCTTGAGGTAGGGATCGAAGTAATCACCACTTTGCAGCATTTGCAGGGCGATGTTCGCCCAGCGGGTTTCCGGCCCCCACAGGTCACGACTGCCCAGGCCCAGCAGCAGGATCACGGCTGACACGCCAAGGAGCAGGAGCAGCGCCCCTCGTTCGGTTTTCCAGAAGCTCATGGGGCGATTCCAATGCAGGTAAGGAGGGCGGATCAAATGTGGGAGCGCAAGCACCCCCACATTAGTACTGCTGTGTTACAGGGATTGCGGGTAAATGATAATTTCCAGATTGCCCTTGTAATAACGCTTGCCTCCCGGCGGCAGTTGCCCGGCTTCACGCATTTCGCTGGTGCTCTTGACTCGCATGATGACCCCCACCGAGCCTTGCCGGCGGGCTTCGGCCAGCCAGGACTGGACGCTGTCCAGGTCGACCTTGCGGTAGGCTGAGTCGGGGTAGCTGAGGCCATAGCGCAACTCGCCGACGGTGTCATAGAACGTCACCTCGGGCCGTCGCAGGCGCCAGGACAGGGCCGATGCGGAGTCCAGTTCATTGCTCAGCAGGGCGCGGGTCTGCTGCAGTTCGTCCAGGTGTTCAAGGACGAACTGGTCGGGCATTTCGTTATCCGTTACCACGGCCGGCATACCCACGGGCAGCAGGGCGACCAGCAGGCCGATGCCCAGGGCAGGCATGGCCCACAGGGTCAGCGGGCGCAGCACCTGCAACAGATTGACCAGCATCCAGCCCATCAGCACGATGTAGGCCAGGGACAGGCTGAACATCTCACTGTGACTGTTGCCGTACAGCGGACGGTCGATTTGCAGGTAAATCAGGCCGGTCATTGCCGTCAGGCCGATCAGGAAGTTGAGCAGGCCGTTGATGAACAGGGTCCGGGGTTTGGCGCGGGTCACCAGGTCGATCAGGGCATGCCCCATCAGCAACGCCAGGGGCAGCAGGCACGGCATGATGTAGGTCGGCAACTTACCTTTGCTCAGGCTGAAAAAGGCCAGGGGCAGCAGCAACCACAGGGCCAGGAAAACCATGGTCGGCTGGCGTTTTTCCTGCCAGGTCTTGATCAGCGTCGCTGGCAGCAGTGCGGCCCACGGCAGACTGGACACCACGATTATTGGCAGGAAGAACCACCACGGCCGGGTGTGTTGTGCGTTGTCGGCGGCAAACCGGCGGATGTGCTCATGCCAGAAAAAGAAGCGCCAGTAGTCGGGCTCCTGGGCGTGCACCGCCAATGCCCATGGCAGGCATATCACTGCGGCCACCAGCATCGCCAATGGGCCGTAACGCAGCAGTTCCCCCAGTCGGCGCTGCCAGATCATGTAGGGCAGGGCGATCAACACCGGCAACAGCCAGGCAAGAAATCCCTTGGTCAGGAAGCCCATGCCGCAGGCGACACCCAGCAGCGCCCAGAATGTGAGCCGGCTGCGTTGGGTGCGGCTGTCGAGGGCAAACCACAGCGCTACCAGGCTCAGGTTGACCCAGAACGTGAATTGCGGGTCGAGGTTGGAGTACCCCGCTTGCCCGGCCACCAGGCCAAAGCTCATGTAAAGCAGGGCACAAGCAAAGCTTTTGCGTGGGTCGTTCCACAGGCGGCGGGCGATCAGATAGGCCAGCAATACGCTCAAGCCCGTCGTCAAGGCCGAGGCGATACGTACCCCGAACAGGTTTTCGCCAAACACAGCCTGGCCGAGCGCGATCAGCCAATAGCCCGCGGCAGGTTTTTCAAAATAACGTACGCCCATGAAGTGTGGAGACACCCAGTTGCCACTCATGAGCATTTCCTGGCTGATCTGGGCGTAGCGGCTTTCGTCTGGCGTCCATAGACCATGCAGGCCCAGAGGCAATAGGTAGAACAGGGCAAATGCCAGTAACAGCAAGGGCAGCGGTTTGATTCGTGTCATCAATAGTGCTCCCCCAGGCAGTGTTGGCGGCAGACCGACGTGAGTGTCGAATCCGCCAAAGAGCAGGTGCCGGGGTTTCTCGGGAGGGCCAGGGGGATCAGGGATAAAAACTCAATATAAAAAACACGCACAGAGAGTCATTCCTTAAACAGTCTGTTAGTCGTCGGGGATAACAAAGAGCCACGCATTGCAGTCAAGTCGGTGCCGGGTGCGATGTCCAACAGCACACTGAAATTCTTCATCATGTCTAAAAACACTATTTGTTAGCTAGCTACTAAAGTACCCAGGGTAAACCGGTATTCGAACAGGAGAAGATGCCATGTCATGGCTGTCTTCTTGCTGAACAAACGGGGTGTTATTAGATGTAATTAAGTGTTTAAAGTTGTTTGAGCGCGGCCGGCCAGTCCTTCGTATTCATGATGCCCAAGGCTTTGAGTTTGCCATTGGCACCGACCTTCACGAACAGTGCGCTGCCGTATTCGGCGTGAGCGGCACGAGGGTAGCCGAGCGCCTTCTCCAGGTCGCTGATGCAGGCACTGTGGGTCACCAGCAGCAGGTTGCGCTTGTCGGCCTTATGAGCAATCAACTCCTGCGCCATGGCGCTGCCGCAGATGGCCAGAGGGCCAGGGGATAACTCGGTCTTGCCGAACATGAAGAGCGAGGTCTGCGCAGTGCGGGTGGCCGGGCTGCTCAGCACATCAGTGTTGCCCATGCCCAGGGTTTGAAAGGCTTTGCCCACGGTGGTGGCGGTGACCGTACCGGCAACGGTCAGGCCGTCGGCTGGGCCCAGGCAAGGGTTGCTGGAACGGTCGCAGCGCTCCTCGTGGCGTATCAATACGATCAGGTCGCCGTCGCGCCAACTGGACACGACGCCCGAGCTGAGCATGCGATGGCCCACGCTCAAGTCTGGGGGCGTGGATGGCCATAACATTACGCCAGTCACCAGCACGCCAATAACGGCAATGCCCGCCAGGCTGAGCCAGAGCTTCTTGAGTCGTTTTACCGAAGCCCAGCGTGAGCGGGGTTTGGGCAGGATCAGGTCAACCACACTATTCACCATGGGCAGCTATCGGTAGCGTTGAATGAAACAGGCACAACTAACAGGCGCAGGTTTGCAACGGAGCAAGAGCCTGTCACAGCGCTGCTGTCTTTTTGCTGAACATCCTGATGTAAAAAAATATTTAGACACGGCAACTAGCAAGTTGCAGATAACCGATTTGTCATCTGCGCATGGGGGGCAATTTAAAGTGCGAGAGGTTGGCGGCTAGTGAAATGAATGTGAAAAAATTGCGGTGTTTCATTGGGGTCTCTCCTTTGGCCCTGTGTTGTGACATAAAAATGTGACAACCGTTATTCTCTGCCTTCAGTCCAACGGCAGGTGGGTACTCAAATGCTGCAGGTGCAAGGTGTGTTCAAGAGCTACGGTACTCCCTCGGGGCCACTGGTGGTTTTGACAGGTGTCGACCTTGTCCTCGGTGAGCGTAGCAGTCTTGCGTTAATGGGCGAGTCCGGAAGTGGAAAAAGTACGTTATTGCATCTGGTGGCCGGGCTTGACCAAGTGGATCGAGGCACTATTCAGGTCGGTGAGCAGCGTCTGGACCGCATGACCGAATCGCAACTGGCCCACTGGCGTCGCACCGAAATTGGCTTGGTGTTCCAGCAGTTCAACCTGATCGGTAGCCTGCGGGTGGAGGACAACCTGGCCTTTCAGGCGCGCCTGGCAGGGCGTTTTGATCCGTTGTGGCAGGCGCAACTGGTGGAGCGTCTGGGCCTGGGGGATTTGCTCCAGCGTTACCCCGAACAGTTATCCGGTGGCCAACAACAACGGGTGGCGGTGGGGCGGGCGCTGGCGTCCCGGCCAGGGTTGCTGCTGGCGGATGAGCCCACCGGCAACCTCGACGAAGCCACCAGCGATGACGTCCTGGACCTGCTGCTGGACCTGTTGCACGACAGCGCCACGAGCTTGCTGATGGTCACCCACAGCCCCCGAATCGCCGCACGCCTGGACCGGCAGATGGTGTTGCATCGCGGTCATGTAGTCGCGGCGCAGGCGCGCTGAGATGCGGGTCGTCTATTGGACATTGCGGGCGCTGCTCAGCCATTGGCGCCGGCATCCGGTGCAGTTTTTCAGTGTGCTGACCGGGCTGTGGCTGGCCACTGCGCTGTTGACCGGTGTGCAAGCCCTCAACAGTCAGGCGCGTGACAGCTATGCCCGGGCCAGTCAGTTGATCGGTGGTGAGCCCCAAGCCAGCCTTGTCGCGCCGGATGGTTCGAGTTTTTCGCAAGCGCTGTTTGTCACGCTGCGCCGTGCCGGGTGGCCGGTGTCGCCTGTGGTACAGGGCCGGGTGGTGCTCAAGGGGCATGAAGAGCAGCGTGTGCAGTTGATGGGTATTGACCCGGTGTCGTTGCCTGGAGGCGGATCACTTGCCGGGCAGACCCTGGACCGCGGGCAGATGGTCGCCTTCTTCAAACCGCCGGGCCGTACCTGGATCGCTCCAAAGACGCTGCAAGCGTTGGGCCTGCAAGAGGGCGAGCAACCCCTGACCGCCAGTGGCCAACCTTTGCCACCGCTGCTGGCACAACCCGACATGGCCCCCGGCCTTTTGCTGACCGACATCGGCTTTGCCCAACCGCTGCTGGACATGCCTCAACGCCTGTCGCGGCTATTGCTGGACAAGGCCTTTGCCGCGACTCATCGCGCCTTGCCGGCAGAGATGAGCGGGCAGCTGCAACTCAAGGCCGGTGAGGAAAACAACCTTGCGCGCCTGACCGAAAGCTTCCACTTGAACCTTGATGCCCTGGGCTTTTTGTCCTTTGTGGTGGGGTTGTTCATTGTCCACGCCGCCATCGGCCTGGCCCTGGAACAACGACGTGGCCTATTGCGCACCTTGCGCGCTTGTGGGGTCAGTGCGCGGGCGTTGATCCTCAGCTTGAGTATCGAACTGGGTGGCCTGGCCTTGTTGGGTGGGTTGGCAGGAGTAGCCAGCGGGTATCTGCTGGCGAGCTTGTTGTTGCCGGATGTGGCGGCCAGCTTGCGGGGACTGTACGGCGCCGAAGTGGCCGGGCAACTGAGCCTCAGCCCGTTATGGTGGGCCAGCGGCCTGGGTTTGAGCCTGCTCGGTGCGTTGCTCGCCGGGGCCAGCAGTTTGTGGCGGGCGGCGCGGCTTCCGTTGTTGGCGCTGGCCAATGCCCAGGCCTGGCACCAGGCTCACGGGCGCTGGTTACGCCGTCAGGGTTGGGTGGCTGCTGCGGCCTTGTTGATTGCATTATTGGCGCTGTGGCTGGGCGACAGCCTGATCAGTGGTTTCGTGCTGATGGCGGCCTTGTTGCTGGGGGCCGCGCTTGGTTTACCGGTGTTGCTTAACGCCCTGCTCAAGGCAGTACTGGGTCGTAGTCGCTCGGTACTGGGTCAATGGTTTCTCGCTGACTGTCGTCAACAACTGCCGGCCTTGAGCCTGGCGTTGATGGCTTTGCTGTTGGCGCTAGCGGCCAACATCGGCGCAGGCTCCATGACCTCGGGCTTTCGCCAGACCTTCAACAATTGGCTGGAGCAACGGCTGACCGCCGAGCTGTATGTCAACCCGCAAAATCCGGCCCAGGCCGAGCAGTTGCAGCAGTGGTTGGCGCAACAGCCTTTGGTGCAAGCGGTGCTGCCTACCTGGCAAGTGCCGGTGCAATTGCAAGGTTGGCCGGCGGATGTTTTCGGTGTGGTGGATGATCCTACCTATCGTCAGCACTGGCCGTTGCTGCAAGCCGTGGCAGGTGATCCGTGGGATCAGTTGGTGCAGGGCGATACGCTGATGCTCAGCGAGCAACTGGCACGTCGGTTGAAAGTACAATTGGGCGATACGGTGACGATCCCGACGCCACAGGGTGCGTGGTCGCCGACGGCGGTGGGGATCTACGCCGACTATGGCAATCCCAAGGGGCATATCCTGGTCAATACCCGACATCTATTGCAGCACTGGCCAGGGTCATCCCCGGCGCGTTTCAACCTGCGGGTAGTGCCGGAAAATGTGCCGACGTTGGTGCGTGAGGTGCAAGCCCGGTTTGCCCTGGAAGACAGCCGTATCGTCGACCAACAGCAACTCAAGGGGTGGTCGAGCCAAGTCTTCGAGCGCACGTTTGCGGCCACCGCCGCTCTCAACAGCTTGACCCTGGGCGTGGCCGGGGTGGCGTTGTTCATCAGCCTGCTGACCCAGAGCCAAAGCCGGCTCGGCCAATTGGCGCCGTTGTGGGCGTTGGGCGTGACGCGGCGACAATTGATGTTGCTCAACCTGGGGCAAACCTGGCTGTTGGCGGTGCTGACCCTGGTGCTTGCATTGCCTTTGGGTTTGCTCCTGGCGTGGTGCCTGGATGTGGTGATCAACGTCCAAGCCTTTGGCTGGCGCCTGCCGTTGCAGGTGTTCCCCTGGCAGTTGGCCCAGTTGCTGGGGCTGGCACTGCTCGCCACGTTGTTGGCCTCGGCCTGGCCGCTCTGGCAGTTGTACCGCAGTCGCCCGGCCGATTTGCTGAGGACCTTTGCCCATGAAGATTAAGTGCCTGTTGTGGGCTTCACTGCTGTTGCTGAGTGCCTGCGATAAGCCGGCACCGCCTGATGAGGAGAGCTTCGCCGGCCTTGGCAGCGATGCCGCAGACTTTGCCCAGGTAGTGCCCGGCAAGATCTTCAGTTTTCCGGAGGATCACGGCCCCCATGATGGTTTTCGCATCGAGTGGTGGTACATCACCGCCAACCTGAAGGATGCCCAGGGCAACCCCTTCGGCGTGCAATGGACCCTCTTTCGCAACGCCCTCCAGGCCGGGCCGGTGCAACCGGGCTGGCATGACTCGACGATCTGGCTCGGCCATGCCGCCGTCACCTCAACCTCCAGCCACTATGCCGCCGAGCGCTACGCCCGAGGCGGGGTAGGGCAGGCCGGCGCCCAAGCAGTGCCCTTCAATGCCTGGATCGACAACTGGAGTTTTGCCACCCGCCCAGGTGCTGAGAGCACCCTGGCCGACATGCAACTCAAGGCGGGCGATGGGCATTTCAACTACGACCTGCACCTGACGTCCAGCCGGCCACTGATCCTTCAGGGCGACAACGGCTACAGCCGTAAATCCGACCAGGGCCAGGCCTCGTACTACTACAGCCAGCCGTTTTTCCAGGCCAGCGGCAGCCTCACCCTCGATGGCAAAACCTATCAGGTCAGCGGCCCGGCCTGGCTCGACCGCGAGTGGAGCAGCCAACCGTTGACAGCCAACCAGACCGGCTGGGACTGGTTCTCCCTGCACCTGGACAGTGGTGAGCAATTGATGTTGTTTCGGGTGCGCCAGAAAGAAGGCGCGTCCTACCTGACCGGTACCTGGATCGACAAGCAAGGGCGAACCCAGACGTTGCACAATCAAGACATTCAACTCACCCCGCTGGATCGTACCCGGATCGACGGACGCAGCGTTCCTACGCGTTGGTCGTTGAAAGTGCCCAGCAAACAACTCGACATCACCACCGAAGCGGTGAACCCGAAGGCGTGGATGAACGTGAGCATTCCGTATTGGGAAGGGCCGGTGCGGTTTGAGGGTGGGGTGGGGTATTTGGAGATGACGGGATACTAATGTGGTGCCCATCCTGGCCTGCGGGCTCCTTCTACAATGCCCAAAATCCCAGTTGACCGAGGCTTGCGATCAGCTTCAAGCGCGAAGTCTGCCAATGACTCAATGTTTGTATGTGTTGTTCCTCCGCATCAGCGTAAGCCGTTAATGTATTGAGCACCTCAACCATGCTGCCGACGCCGGAATGGTAGCGCCCTTGTATCACCTCAAGGGCTTGGCGCGATTGTTCCACCAGCTCGCCGGTACGTTGCAGGCTTTGGGTCTCTGTGCTCAGGGTCTGGTAATGGGTCCAAAGGTCCAGGGCGACCTGCTGTTCGGCGTTGGCCAAATTGGCTTGCTCTGCTTCGACGCGGGCCTTCGCGTTGCGGATCTGGTAGGTATGTCCAAACCCGTCAAACAGGGGGACGGTTAGTTGCAGACCGATACTATGGCTCTGCTCACCCGTATCGCCATTTGTCATGCTACGGCCCTGTGACAAGTCGGCAGTGAATACCACGCTGGGCAGTCCTGTTGCTCGGACCTCCTCGACGGCAGCATTGGCAGCCTGGAGCTGTGCCCGAGCAGCAAGGAGAGCTGGATGCTCCTGATGAGCCTGCGTCAGTAACTTATCGATGGCTTTGACGAAGTGGGTGTCGGGCAGAGGTGTCAGGTCTACGGCCAGTTGCAAGGGGGTGTTCGGCGACAGTCCCATGCGCAGGGCGATGGTGCCTATGGCATTGCGCAAAGCACCACGATCGCGAACCTCTCGCAGGCGGGCCTGGGACAAGGCTGTCTGCGCTTGTAACCGCTCGGAGATGGCTGAAGTTCCTGCTTTGTATCGCGCGTCGGCGGCTTCGAGGTTTTCTGCTGCCAGTTTGGCAACGTGTACCGAGGCTGCCAGGCTACGCTCAGCCGCCTGGGCGTCGTAATAGACCTGCGCCGCTTGAGCAAAGGCACCCTGCAACGTAGCGTCTTGATTGGCGTTGGCGGCTAGCAGCAATTGGTGAGCGTTACGCACGGCAGCGTTGCGTCGACCAAAGTCAAAGAGTACCCAGCTCAGTTCCAGACTGGCAGCGTTATAGCGCCGATGTGCGCCATCGAAACGATCTGTCTGGCTGCTGCTCAGACGTCCATCCAGGCGTGGCAGATAGGCTGATCGGCTGAGGCCGACCTGTGCGGCCTGAATTTTGGCATGGGCCCAGCTCAGCTGAGTTTGGGGATCCTGGCAAAGAATTCTCTCAATGACTTCGTCGAGAGGTAGTTGTTTGGGCAGCCTACCAAACTGGCAGGCCACGTTACCGCGTAGGTCGTCATACACTGCCTGGTGGCGCACGCCTTTGGTGGTACCCAAGATATCTGGTTCGTAGGCTTCTACCGACAGCGAACACCAGAGCAGGCTGGCCAGTAGTCCATGCGGCAGCTGTCTCATGTCAGATACTCGGTCGTAACGCAGGAGGCTGCTGATACCTCTGTCTGCGCCCGATGCTTTGTGCGCTGGTCCAATACCAATTTTCCGGCATCCAGCCTGATGATGCGATCTGCCGAGGCG
>Ga0302228_10003435_pt1 | contig 10305 bp, 9 predicted proteins | sample II_Palsa_N1_2_FD_193519 | JGI IMG/M metagenome (GOLD analysis project Ga0302228, IMG submission 193519) | Peat permafrost microbial communities from Stordalen Mire near Abisko, Sweden - II_Palsa_N1_2 | ecosystem: Environmental > Terrestrial > Soil > Palsa > Peat permafrost | place: Sweden...
GTCCTTCATAATTCGCAGTCTGTTGGGGGCGTTAGCTCAGTTGGTAGAGCAGCGGACTCTTAATCCGTAGGTCGAGTGTTCGAGTCACTCACGCCCCACCAAAGAATTCAAGCAAAAAGCCCGGTCCTCGTGACCGGGCTTTTTGCTTTCCGGGATTCGTCTTGGCACTGCGTATCCACATCCCTCGGGCGCAACTTCACGACAACGTGCTCCAAGGCAATCTACTACAGGCTTGTTGCTGACAGCCTTCCGCCTCGCCTAAAACCCTGCTCACCCAGCCCTCGCCAAAACGCGGCGTCCCGATCGGATCAACTCGCCCGCCTCAATTCCCTTGCATCTTCCCAGAATACTGTATAAATTCACAGTGTGTATGTCCATACAGGGGTAGAGCAATGAACCAGCTTATCCGCATCCTGAACGACGACGACCGCGAGACACTCGCCTGGCTGTGCAAGCATGCCGGCGACGCTCGCGTGGCTGCTGCCGCACGACATCTGGGAGGCAACGGAAAACCGTATCTGTCCGCGGTGTGCCGCTACCTCGGCGTACGTCCGCCCATGCCACGCCAGCACTTTCGCCCTATCGAAGACTGCACGGTCGGCGACACCCATCTCGCCCAGATCCGCCAGTTGCTCGCACAGCGCTGCCTGCCCCAATCGAAGCACCTTTGAAGCAACGCACCGCCCCACGCTCTAAGGAAAATAAGATCATGACCACCGCCACGGCCTTCGATGAAGATGTCCGAAACATCGATCCCATTGCCCTCGAACGCGCGCTCCGCAGCGCATCGCTCGACCTTCAGCAGGTCATTGTCACGGTCGCGAAGCGTCATCTGAATAGCGGCCGTCGCGCCTACCCGATCGGCGGTGGGTTGCCGACGTGGCGCACCCTGCAGACGATCGACGAACAGGTGTTCGAGAATCCCGGCTTCCGGGCGAGGAATAAAGAGCACGTCAGGGAGATGTTCGTCCGCTTCGGCGACAGCCGTCTGGCCGGCTCGGATCTTGATGAGCCCGTCGACTGGAGACGCGACGATGACGACCTGCCCGTGGTTTATCTAACGGTCCGTTCGCTGATCCAGTCCGATTCGACGGACGGTGGTGGGTCGGACTAAGGGGAGCGGAAAACAAGTTTCGTAGCGCGGATCACGTTGCGCAGAGCAACTGATCCGTTTCGCTTCGGCGTGGCGTCGATGAAACCTGTGCGGCTGCGCCCGGCCGGACGCAGCCTTCGCCATGCTTACTCGTCCATCATCCGGACTTTGACCTTCTTGCCCTTCACCTTGCCAGCGCTGAGCTTGCGCAACGCATCGCGTGCGATGCTGCGTTCAACGGCAACGTAAGTCGAGAACTCCGTCACGTTGATCTTGCCGATCTGCGAGCCGGCGAAACCCGCTTCGCCGGTCAGCGCGCCGAGCACGTCGCCCGGGCGGATTTTCTCCTTGCGGCCGCCGAGAATCTGCAGCGTTTCCATCGGCGGCAACAAGCGCTCGTTGCTGGTCGAGGTCAGCTCCGATAGCGGATGCCACTCCACCTCACGCCCCTGCGCCTGCTCGAGACTGCCGACACGGCCCATCTCGTTCATGCTCGCGAGACTGAGCGCCCAGCCCTCCTGATCGGCGCGGCCCGTACGGCCGATGCGGTGCACGTGCACCTCGGGATCCGGCGTCACATCGACGTTGATCACCGCTTCAAGCTGCGCGATGTCCAGCCCACGGGCGGCAACGTCAGTCGCCACTAGCACCGAGCAGCTCCGATTCGCGAACTGGATCAGCACCTGATCGCGCTCGCGCTGATCGAGCTCACCATGCAGCGCGAGCGCATGAAAACCCTGCGCACGCAGCACGTCGAGCAGATCGCGACACTGCTGCTTGGTATTGCAGAACGCCAGCGAGCTCACCGGGCGGTAGTGATTCAGCAGCAACCCGACCGCGTGCAGGCGGCCGTCTTCCGTCACTTCGTAGAAGCGTTGACGAATCTTGCTGTTGTCATGCCGTTCTTCGAGCTTCACTTCCTTAGGATTGCGCAGGAATTGCTGGCTCAGCTTGACGATACCATCAGGGTACGTCGCGGAGAACAGCAGCGTTTGCCGCTCCTTCGGGCACTGACGCACGACGGTCACGATATCCTCGAAGAAGCCCATGTCGAGCATACGGTCGGCTTCGTCAAGCACCAGCGTGTTCAGCGCGCCGAGCGCGAGACTGCCACGCTCGAGGTGATCCATGATGCGCCCCGGCGTACCGACGACGATATGCGCGCCTTGTTCCAGGCTCGCGGTTTGCGGACGCATCGGCGTGCCGCCGCACAGCGTCAGCACCTTGATGTTCTGTTCGGCGCGCGCGAGGCGGCGGATTTCCTGAGTGACCTGATCGGCCAGTTCGCGCGTCGGGCACAGCACCATGGCCTGCACGTCGAAGTTGCGCGCGTCGAGGCGCGCCAGCAGTGCGAGCGAAAACGCCGCGGTCTTGCCACTACCGGTCTTCGCCTGGGCGATCAGATCGTGGCCAGCCAGCGCGATCGGCAGGCTCGCAGCCTGGATCGGCGTCATCTCGACGTAGCCGAGCTGCGTGAGATTGGCGAGCATCGCCGGCGCCAGCGGCAGCAGATTAAAGGGAGCGCCCGGGGGCGCGGTGGCGGTCGTGAGACTGTTCATGTGTCGAAGGCTCGGCTGGGCTTACTGGAGGGGACGGCCATCGATCTGCTCGTAGACCACCGAGCCATCGTCCGCGTCGAAGCGCTCGACGTAATTGCGCGCGCCGCACATCGGGCAGCGGAACAGGAGCCCTTGGCCCTCGTTCTTGATGACAACGTCTGCCTGCTCCCACCGCGCTTCGCAGGACTGGTTTCTACACTTGAACACGTTGATTCTCCAACTTCGATTCGTTTAATGGTGCGGCCCTGCAGCAGGCGTCGCGCGTGCTGTAGGGCAATTGGTCCGAGCGGGTCAGCGCCCGCTCAACCCAGATGGGTATGCCGCGAACGGGGGGCGCTCACTTCCATGTCGGTGAGCCCGTGGACGATGCCGCAATCCTCGACAGCCCGTTCGGTCTGGCATTGCTCGCGCAGCGACGTTAGTTGCGCCTTGAGTTGCTTGAGCTCGTCGATCCGCGTATCGACATGCGTAATGTGCTCGTCGATCAGCGTGTTGATCGCGCCGCAGCCGTCGGCTGGGGTGTCGGTCAGACGCAGCAGGGCGCGGATCTCGTCGTGAGTCATGTCGAGCGCGCGACAGTTGCGGATGAAACGCAGGCGTTCGACATGGCGCGCCGCGTAGCTGCGGTAATTCGCTTCGGTGCGGTCCGCTTCGGGCAACAGGCCCTCTTTTTCGTAAAAGCGGATGGTTTCGGTGGTGCAGTGGGCAATCTTCGCGAGTTCGCCGATTTTCATGGAGCCTCCGGATTGCGTCCTTGACCTTGTAGTGGCTTCAAGGTGTTTACTAGACCACAAATCCAGCCAGGAAGCCACCATGCCTAACGCCAGCCACACAGAAACGCACCGTCACGAGCACGGGGAGTCGTGCGCTCACGCCCATTCGGAGCGGGTTTCGTCGCATGAACATGATGATGCTGATGTGGCCATCGTCCAGGAGGATAAGCACGTGCATTCCCGCGATAACGACTACACCGACGCCTGCTGCTCCATCCCCCCCGTCGTACTCGCCACGCTCGCTGGAACCGAAACCATCGGCGCTAGCGTGCGCACCTCGATCCGCATCATGCAGATGGATTGCCCGACCGAAGAGGCATTGATCCGCAAGAAGCTGGGCCGCATGCCCTATGTCCGCAGCCTCGACTTCAACCTGATGCAGCGCGTGCTCACGGTCGTGCATGCCCCCGAGGCGCTCGCTTCGATTCTGGCGAGCCTGCGCTCGCTCGATTTCGACCCTCAACTGGCCGACGCAACCGCCCCGCCGACGAACCCACCGGCCACGCCGCACAAGCCGTGGTGGCCGCTGGCCCTCGCTGGCGCGGCGGCCGTGGGCTCGGAAGCGGCTGGCTGGCTCGGCGCGCCCGCGTGGCTCGCGGCGGCGCTGGCGATCGTCGCCGTGCTGTCCTGCGGCCTCACCACCTACAAGAAGGGCTGGCTCGCGATTCGCAACGGCAACCTCAACATCAACGCGCTAATGAGCATCGCGGTCACCGGCGCGCTAATCCTGCGCCAATGGCCGGAAGCGGCGATGGTGATGGTGCTGTTCACGATTGCGGAGTTGATCGAAGCCAAATCGCTCGACCGCGCCCGCAACGCCATCAAGGGCTTGATGCAGATGACGCCCGAAGAAGCTTCCGTCCAGCAGCCCGACGGCAGTTGGCGCGCTGTTGACATCAAATCGGTCGCAACGGGCGATATCGTGCGAGTGAAGCCGGGCGAGCGCATCGGACTCGACGGCGAAATCGTCGCAGGCCGCTCTAGCGTGAACCAGGCGCCGATCACCGGCGAAAGCCTGCCGGTCGATAAAGCCGAGGGCGACGCGGTGTTCGCCGGCACGATCAACCACGCCGGCTCATTCGACTACCGCGTGACCGCAGCCGCCAGCAACACCACGCTCGCGCGCATTATCAACGCAGTCGAAGAAGCCCAAGGCTCCAAAGCGCCCACGCAGCGCTTCGTCGACCGGTTCGCCCGCGTCTACACGCCGATCGTGTTCGTCGTCGCGCTGGCTGTAGCGATAGTTCCGCCGCTGCTGTTCGGCGGCATCTGGCACGACTGGGTCTACAAGGCGCTGGTGATGCTGGTGATCGCCTGCCCTTGCGCCCTGGTGATTTCCACGCCGGTGACGATCGTGAGCGGCCTTGCAGCCGCCGCGCGCCGAGGCATCCTGATCAAGGGCGGCGCGTATCTCGAGCAGGGCCGAAAGCTGAAGTGGCTCGCCCTCGACAAAACCGGCACGATCACCCACGGCAAACCAGTGCAGACGGACTTCGAAATGCGTGCGGACGATGTCGCGCTCGCCCGCTGCCGCGGCCTTGCAGCAAGCCTTGCCGGCCGCTCCGATCATCCAGTGTCACAGGCGATTGCGAGCGCAGCCAAAACCGACGGCATCGCGTCGTCAACGGTCGATGGGTTCGAAGCGATTCCCGGACGCGGCGTGCGCGGCATCATCGACGGCACCTTGTATCTGCTCGGCAACCACCGCCTCGTGCACGAACTCGGTCGCTGCTCGACGGATCTCGAAGCGCGCCTCGATACGCTCGAACGTCAGGGCAAAACCGTCGTCACGCTGATGGACAACGAACGCGTGCTGGCCCTCTTCGCCGTTGCCGATACGGTGAAAGACAGCAGCCGCGCTGCGATTGCCGAGTTGCACAAGCTGGGCGTGCAAACGGCAATGCTGACCGGCGACAACCCGCACACCGCGGACGCTATCGCCAGTCAGGTTGGTATCGATCAGGCACTCGGCAACCAGTTGCCGGAAGACAAACTCAAGGCCGTGGAAGGGCTGTCGGCCAACGGAGTGACGGTCGGCATGGTGGGCGACGGCATCAACGATGCCCCTGCACTCGCTCGCGCCGACATCGGCTTCGCGATGGGCGCGATGGGTACCGACACCGCTATCGAAACGGCGGACGTCGCCCTGATGGACGACGACCTGCGCAAGATTCCGCTCTTCATCCGCCTCTCCCGGGCGACACATTCGGTACTGGTGCAGAACATTACCCTGGCGCTCGGCGTGAAGGCGGTGTTTCTGACGCTCACGTTGATGGGCTACGGCACGATGTGGATGGCGGTATTCGCCGATGCAGGCGCCAGCCTGCTAGTGGTGGGCAACGGGTTGAGACTCCTGCGAAAGTAAGTGCGCCGCAGGCAGTCAACGGCAGCTCGGGAGCGAGTGCGCCCCACGCCTCGCGCTCCCCGTCCAATCATCGCGACCTCCACGCTGTCCGGACTGTTCAATTTCTGAACACTCTGCACACCCCTGCTCCGAAACAGCACGTGCCACGCTGAACACATTGAACAGTTTCAGCAGCGAGGTACATCGGTGGTGCCCCACCTGGCAAACCTGAGTCACCTATCACGTTCATTGGCACGCTTCTGGCGTATTCGAGGGGCGGCAAGCGGATCGCCGCGCCGGGTATTCCACCATTCGAACATGTGAGGAGCACACAGATGAACCACGCAGAAATGCAGTTTCTGACCACCGAATTCCCGTACAAAAAGCAATATCAGAACTTTATCGGCGGTGAATGGGTGAAACCGGTTGGCGGCGAGTATTTCGACAACATCTCGCCCATTACAGGTGAACCGTTCACGTCGATTCCGCGTTCGCGCGAAGCCGACATCGAACTCGCACTCGACGCCGCGCATCGAGCCAAAGTCGCATGGGGCAAGACCTCGACGACCGATCGCGCCAACATCCTCAACCGCATCGCCGATCGCATGGAAGCGAACCTGCAGCGTATCGCCGTCGCCGAGACAATCGACAACGGCAAGCCGCTGCGCGAATCGATGGCTGCGGATATCCCGCTCGCCATCGATCACTTCCGCTACTTCGCAAGCTGCGTGCGCGCCCAGGAAGGTTCGATCTCCGAGATCGACAGCGAAACCATGGCCTACCACTTCCACGAACCGCTCGGCGTGGTCGGGCAGATCATCCCTTGGAACTTCCCGATCCTGATGGCGGTATGGAAGCTCGCGCCGGCGCTAGCGGCCGGCAATTGCGTCGTGCTGAAGCCCGCAGAACAGACGCCCGCTTCGATACTTGTTCTGCTCGAACTGATTCAGGACCTGCTGCCGGCCGGCGTCATCAACGTCGTGAACGGCTTCGGCCTCGAAGCAGGCAAGCCGCTCGCGTCGAACAAGCGCATCGCGAAGATCGCCTTTACCGGTGAAACGACCACCGGCCGCCTGATCATGCAATACGCGAGTCAGAACATTATCCCGGTGACGCTGGAGCTCGGCGGCAAGAGCCCGAATATTTTCTTCGCCGACGTGATGGATCACGACGACAGCTTCTTCGACAAGGCGCTGGAAGGCTTCACAATGTTCGCGCTGAACCAGGGTGAGGTCTGTACCTGTCCGTCGCGCGTGCTGATCGACGAGAAGATCTACGACCGCTTCATGGAACGCGCGCTCAAGCGTGTTGCTGCGATCACGCAAGGGCACCCGCTCGACAGCAAGACCATGATCGGAGCGCAGGCTTCGCAGGAGCAGCTCGAAAAGATCCTCTCGTACATCGATCTCGGCAAGCAGGAAGGCGCAGAGTGCCTGATCGGCGGTGAGCGCAACACGCTCGACGGTGAGCTGAAAAAGGGCTACTACGTGCAGCCTACAGTGTTCCGCGGCCAGAACAAGATGCGCATTTTCCAGGAAGAAATCTTCGGGCCGGTGGTGTCGGTGACGACCTTCAAGAACGAAGACGAAGCGCTGGAAATTGCCAACGACACACTGTACGGTCTCGGCGCTGGTGTATGGAGCCGCGACGGTTCGCGCGCTTTCCGCATGGGACGCGGTATTCAGGCTGGCCGCGTGTGGACCAACTGCTATCACGCGTATCCGGCGCATGCGGCGTTCGGCGGCTACAAGCAATCGGGCATCGGTCGTGAGAATCACAAGATGATGCTCGATCACTATCAGCAAACCAAGAATCTCCTCGTCAGCTACAGCGACAAGCCGCTCGGCTTCTTCTGAGCCAGACGTTCCTTGTGAGCGGGCCGCATCGTGCGGCTCGCTTTCTTTTCTTCAGCGGGGAGTGTTATGGCCGATAAGGAAGTGGAACGCGTGATTGTGACGCCTGCAGCGGTGGAGTTGATCGAGAAACTACGGGCTGAGCATGGGCCGGTGTTATTTCACCAGTCCGGAGGATGCTGCGACGGCAGCGCGCCGATGTGTTTTCCGGCGGGAGAGTTTATGGTTGGCTCATCCGATGTGAAACTCGGCACGATTGCGGACGTGCCGTTTTATATGAGCGAATCGCAGTTCGAATATTGGCAGCATACGCAATTGATCATCGACGTCGTGCCAGGCAATGGTGGGATGTTTTCGCTTGAGCGGCCCACGGGGATGCGATTTCTGACGCGCTCGCGGCTCTTCGAAGATGATGAGAATGCGTGGCTGGAAACGCATCCGGTTGAACGGGCGGATGCTTGAGAGGATTGCATTTTGACGGGAGCGACGCGCTGACGTAGCGCTCGGCGTGAAGCTCCGCAAGCGTTGCTGGAGCATGTGGTGTGCACGTGTGTAGGTCGCTCCGCTTTACTCGTTGCCCAGCGTCGCAGTTGCCATCGATGTTTCCTGCGTCGCTTCAAGCAGTGCGTCGCTATCGTCTTTCAGCCCCACCCCAGTCAGCCCTAGTCGGCGCGCGTGCGTCAACAAATAGTGCAGCTTGTGCGCCGCGCCGGCATAGCTCAACCCTTCGGGACGCACGTTCGAAATGCAATTGCGCTGCGCATCGCTGCAGCCCACTTTCGGCGCATACGTCAGATAGATGCCAAGGCTATCCGGCGAACTCAAACCCGGACGCTCGCCAATCAGCATCACCACTAGCTTCGTGCGCAGCAGTTGGCCGATCTCGTCGCCAAGCGCCACCCTCGCCTGCCGCGCGACCACAACCGGTCCGATCTTCCAGTCACCAAGCTTTGAGCGCACCGCCTGCAATAGCGGAATCGACTGCTTCGCGGCAGCGAGGGCCGATAAGCCATCGGCAATCACGAACACCACTTCTGGCGGTTCCACTGCAACCTGCTCAAGTGCCTCCCGACTCTCGTCCGACAAACGCCGGCCCAGATCCGGACGGCGCAAATAATGCTGCCGGTCCGGCGCGGCGCTATGCACGCCGAGCGTCGTGAAGCCGTTGGCGCGTAACTGCTCGTGCAGCGACTCCGCGTCCAGCGGCTGATGCACCGCGTCCCGAGCTTGCGCATGCGACAGATTGAACGCCAGCAGCGGCGCGGTCGGCAGGCTGTTGCCCGCGCGGCCCAAAGCGATGCGCGCATTGGTGAACTGACGCAACGCGTTCCATGGATTCTTTTCGAGGAAGTCCTTGCTCATGCGATCCCCATCCATTCATGCGCGCTTTCGAGCAAGGGCTGCCGGGTGGCTCCGTTGAGCAGAATGCCGCGCGTGTCGGTAATCTGCATCGACTCCAGCCACTCTTCGAATTCAGGCGCGCGTCTTAGTCCCAGGATCTCACGCACGTATAACGCGTCGTGGAATGACGTGCTCTGATAGTTCAGCATCACATCGTCCGCGCCGGGTACGCCCATGATGAAGTTGATCCCCGCAGCGCCAAGCAGCGTCAGCAGGTTATCCATATCGTCCTGGTCGGCTTCCGCGTGATTCGTATAGCAGATGTCACAGCCCATCGGTACGCCGAGCAACTTGCCGCAGAAGTGATCCTCGAGACCGGCGCGTGTAATCTGCTTGCCGTCGTACAGATATTCCGGACCGATAAAACCGACCACTGTATTGACGAGGAACGGATTGAACTTGCGAGCCACCGCATAGGCGCGCACTTCGCAGGTCTGCTGATCGACACCATGATGTGCGTTTGCCGATAGCGCGCTGCCCTGCCCCGTTTCGAAATACATTACGTTATTGCCGACCGTGCCTCGATTCAGCGAGAGCGCCGCTTCGTAGGCTTCCTGCAGCAGCGCGAGCGAAATGCCGAAACCGGCGTTGGCTTTCTCGGTGCCCGCAATCGACTGGAACACCAGATCGACCGGTGCGCCTTTGTTGATAGCGGCGATCGTATTGGTAACGTGAGTCAGCACACAAGATTGCGTGGGCACCTGGTAGCGCTGCCGGAAGTCGTCGATCATCAGCAGCAACGTGGTGATCGCAGCAAGGCTATCGGTGGCGGGATTGATCCCGATCATCGCATCGCCGCAGCCGTACATCAGGCCGTCGAGCATCGAGGCGGCGATGCCTTTGACGTCGTCGGTCGGATGATTCGGTTGCAGACGCACCGACATATGACCCGGCAAGCCCACCGTATTGCGAAAACGCGTGATCACCGGGCGCTTGCGCGCCGCGGCAATCAGATCCTGGTTGCGCATCAGCTTCGACACCGCGGCGACCATTTCTGGCGTCAGTCCTGCTGCGATTCGAGTCAGCGCGACGGCATCCGTCTCGCTGCTCAACAGCCAGTTGCGGAAGTCGCCCACCGTCAGGTGGGAGATTTCGGCGAAGGCTTCGGGCGAGTGATCGTCGATCACGAGACGCGTGACCTCGTCGCTTTCGTAGGGAATCAGCGCCTCATTGAGGAAGGTGCGCAAGGGCACCTGGGCAAGCGCCATCTTGGCCGCGACGCGTTCTTCCTCGCTGGCCGCTGCGACGCCTGCAAGCTGGTCGCCCGAACGCAGCGGGCTCG
>Ga0302228_10003436_pt1 | contig 10305 bp, 8 predicted proteins | sample II_Palsa_N1_2_FD_193519 | JGI IMG/M metagenome (GOLD analysis project Ga0302228, IMG submission 193519) | Peat permafrost microbial communities from Stordalen Mire near Abisko, Sweden - II_Palsa_N1_2 | ecosystem: Environmental > Terrestrial > Soil > Palsa > Peat permafrost | place: Sweden...
ACGCTCAGTATACCCAGCCCTTCCCGCTTGAAGTGCTTCGCCAGCTGTCCGGTGACCCTTCGCAGTTTGCAGGTATCGAGTCGATTGGGTGCGGTCGCTGTCGGACCGGGTCCGGCCCAATGCGGGACGTCCGACAGCGCCGCCTACATCGTTGACATTCGATCGATGAAAGATCAACTTGCCTTTCGCGTTCAGGTTAATTTAGGATGCGAACAGTCCTGTTAAGACAGCAAGCACACGTTCCGATGTAAATCCCTTTTCGGCCGCACTGCCTTTTATCACCGTCACCCTCATGGGTGACGTCGGTTTTGCACGGACAAGGATTTTCTAATGGAACACTGTCAGACCACGGGTGCAGCCGCGCCCTTATCTACGCTCGCCCACTCCGAAGAGTGGTTCGGCGCTTTTCGCGACTACTGGTGGAACGCCGATTTTCTTGACTTAATGGCCCGTCGTTGGCAACTGGCGCAGCATCAGAGCCTGTTGGACATCGGGTGCGGCCAATGTCACTGGAGCCGCTTGCTTGTGCCACGTATGGCTGTCGGCGCGCAAGTGGTGGCCTTTGATCGAGATGTTAAATGGGCTTCGGGCGACCCTTCAATTTCGACGGCGTTTGCAGCGTTCGGTGCGAGGGTGCAGTTTCAACAGGGCGATGCGCATGCATTGCCATTCGACGACGACAGCTTCGATGTAGTGACCTGCCAGACTGTGCTGATGCACCTTGCTGATCCAATTGCGGCGTTGCTGGAAATGCGTCGCGTGGTGCGACCTGGCGGGATTGTGATCTGTGCCGAACCTTGTAATCTGGCGCAAGTTGCCCTCGCAAACGCAACGACAACTGACCTTTCGATAGACGAGCTGTGTGACGCGTTTCGGTATGCGTTGCTTTGCGAACAGGGTAAGCGTGCGTCTGGAGAAGGCGGCCTATCAATCGGCGACCGGCTACCGCGTTTGTTTCAATTGGCCGGTTTGTCTGGCATCCAAACCTATCTTTCGGATAAAGCCTCACCGGTCTTGCCTCCTTATCAGGATCACGAAACCCGCGTGAATCTGGCGGAATTGATGGCCGCACACGAAGACGCACGCGCGGGTTTGTGGGAGAGCCAGGTTGACGACTGGATCGCGGCACTTAATGACGTCGAGGCGCAGGCATTGGTGGCGCGCATCCACGCAGAACGTCCTGAAGGCCAAAGGAAGTTGCAGGCAATGATCGAAGCCCAAAGCTATTGGGACAGTGGTGCGACGCTGACTTATCTGGTATCAGCAAGCAAATAACGGAGACGAGCGCGGGCGCATCGCCCGCGCACTCGGCGAACCGGGATTGCGCGACAGCGGAGCCGGAGAGGCTCAGGCGGACAACCCCCTGAGCCCTTCGTCGTCGGACCGGGTTCGGCCATTTTGAGATGTTCGACACGAGACAGCCAATCGTTAACAATCGGCGCGTAGGTGCCCGATATGGCGGGCACGATAAATCGGACTCTGCCACATGGACAAGAATGTACACGAGCTAATAGCTGAGTTGGCCGAACGAGGTGTGCAGCTACCGAAAGGTACCGTCAGAATCGGCGGTTTTGGCGATTCTGAGGCGCTTTCAGAATCGCTCGTGGCTCTCATCCTCGCTGGCATAAAGCGCGGTACTTGCAGCCTGGTTTGGTCTTGGGATTTCGACGGCGAGACCCTTCCTGACGTCGGGGACATGGAGATCGTGCTTGATTGGCATGATCGGCCAATGTTCGTGCGACGAACCACGGAGGTGGAAGTCGTCCCGTTTGATGCTGTGACCGCCGATTTCGCAGCCTGCGAAGGCGAAGGTGATCGTTCGCTATCGCATTGGCAAACGGAACACTGGCGATTCTTCACCGACGAGTGCCAGCGAATTGGCCGGACGGTTGATAAATCGATGCCTCTCGTATGCGAGAGATTTGAGGTCCTTCACACGTTCGCTTGAACACGCGATCCGAATGGACTGCTGCCCTGACCAAGCATCACGCCAGAATCGCGTGCCACAGATAGCGTGTCGACAAAGAACGACTGGTAAGGGTCATTCGAGAGCGTCGTAGAAGAGCCCTCGCCCAATATTTTCCGTTCTATATTATCCGCTGCGTTTTCAAGACTTTCTTCGGAGCATTCAATGCGAATCAGGACCACTTATTTGAAAGTGAAGGACATGCAGCAGAGCGTGAGGTTCTGGGAGACTCTACTGGAACGCACGCCGAACCGTAAGTCGGAGAAATGGACGGAATTTTCCGTAGGGGAAGTCCGCTTCGGGCTTTTGCTAGATGATTTCGGCGACGAGTTCACCGGCAGCGGGTGCGTACCGGTATTCGAATTCGACGTACCCGATTTGCATATTTTTTTGAATCGCGCCAAGGCACTCGGAGCAACTGTCGTTCTCGACGGACTCAATGACGAAACCATGAAGAGCATTGTTTTGACTAGCCCCGACGGTCACGAATTCGAACTTTGCGGTTGCCATGACTAGCTCCTTGTTTATCTCCGTCGACCTCCCTAGACAGTAGCCTGCCAGATACAGCCCGTCGACAAGCCAAGCCCAATCGCCGACAATTAAATCCGCCATCATTCCGATGACGTCCTCAACAATATTGACCTCTCCAAATCTGCCTACGTCGTTTGAAACGGACCGCCTCGTCGTCAGGTGTCCTCGGTCTGGTGACGGTCCCGACTTGTTTGACGCGACCGTCGACGCACTGACGGAACTGAGGCGCTTCCCAGCGTCGTTGCCATGGGCGCTCGAAACACCATCAATTGATACGTCCGAATCGTTTTGCCTTGCGGGCTCCGCAAATTTTCAAGCCAGAAAGGACTTTCCGTTTTTGTTTATCGATAAGACGTCGCGCATGGTTGTGGGTAGCGGCGGTCTTCACCGGCCAAGATGGGCCGTCCCAGTTTTTGAACTCGGTTTCTGGGGAAGATCGTCGCATGTCGGGCGCGGCCTGTTCAGTGAAGCCGCCGACGGCTTGGCAAATTATGCTTTCGTCAATTTCGGGGCAATGCGAGTCGAAGCGATCTGCGACGATTTGAACGAAAGAAGCATTCGACTTTGCGAGCGCATCGGAATGCAATTAGAAGGCGTGTTGCGGCAGGAACGGCGCGCTCCGGACGGTAGTTTGCGAAACACGCGAATCTACTCAAAACTAGCTTGAACTTGCGCTCGGGTAAGGCGCCCCTCGGCCACAAGCGATCGTTGGCCTGGTCAGCGGTTCACCGATCCGCCTGCTGGACTTCGAGCGCCAGCTAACGATTTATCGCGCCAATCCGGCCATGCGTAGCCAGGTCACAAGCGCAACAGGGTCACGCCGGTCATCGGCAAAGCCGATCACGCCGTCTGGACGCACCGCGAAGAGCGCTTCTGTGCCTGGTTCCCAGATCGCGCTTGCGTGGTTGAGCGAATCCACAAGCGTCGGCACGCCGCCGTCCTCCGGCACCGCAATGCCAGGCGACAGCACACGGACCGCGTGAACACCAGCGGCGGCAGCGAGGCCGACGTCGAGTACCGGCCCCCAACCTTCGCCAAACGCCAACAGCGTGGCCTGCGGTCCGCGAAAGACGTCGAACAGGCGCAATGACCTGCCCTCGCGATCGACCAGGCCCGGCACGTCTGGCGCACGATCACCGGCGCGCAGGCTACCAGGCGCCGAGCGCAGTTCGTGCGCAAGCGGCGATTCCCGATAGCTGATGCCGAGTTGGGACGTGTCCTCCGTTCGCGCGATGAGGCCCTGCGTTTTCGAGGAAAGCGTCGTGGCAGCCAACCGCGTCGAAAGTTCGAGGACATGTCGCGCCACCGGTAGCCGCTCGGCCTCGTAACTATCGAGCAACGCACTGTCGGCCCCCCGCTGCACCGCCGCCAGCTTCCAGCCAAGGTTGAAGGCGTCCTGTATCCCGGTGTTCATGCCTTGTCCGCCGGCGGGTGTATGCACATGCGCCGCGTCACCGGCGACAAAGACGCGCCCCGCACGATACCGGTCGACCATGCGAACGTTCGCACGCCACAGCGAAGTCCAGTCCGGCCTCGACAGGCGGATGTCGCTGCGGCCCGTGTAACGCTCGACCAGTTGCTGGAAGTTCTCCAGGGTGGGCGAATCGGGCGATTTCGGACCGATTGCGATCTGCAACTGGAATGCCTCGGTACCGGCCAGCGGCGCCATCGCAAGAAAACCTCCGCCTTCAGGGCGCCACACGTGCCAGTGTGCACGGTCTACCCCTTCGACATGCAGGTCGCCGACCAACATGCGCATGTCCTCATGCGTCTCGCCGAGGAAGCCCAGCTTGACGATGCGCCGCACGGTACTGCGCCCGCCGTCGCAACCCACCAGCCAGGCCAATTCGACCTCGTCGGTGCCTCCGGCGTGCTCGAGTTTCGCGCGCACGGCGTCGTTGGTCACTTCAGCGTCGACGAGCGCCGTTCCGTATTCGACGCGACCGCCGAGCGCTTCAAGGCGGCCGCGCAGCACGGCTTCGGTGCGCCACTGCGGGATCAGGACGGGTGCTGGCCAAGGTACGTCGGGTCGTTGAGCGGGCACGGGGCGAGGCACGTCGAGAAAGCCGCCATCGGCCGTGTGCTGTCGATAGGGCAAGCCGACAAGGCCCGAACTCACAATCTCATCGACAATGCCCAACCGGTCGAACACTTCGAGCGTGCGCGGTTGCACACCCTTGGCGCGTGAGCCGGCGAAGGGGCCTTCAGCCGAATCGACGATCCGGAACGAAACCCCTCGCACGGCAAGCTCACAGGCGAGGGTCAAGCCGGTTGGACCTGCCCCGACGATCATGACAGTGGACATCGATGTGATCTCCGTTAAAAGTAAGGAGGCGCAACCAAAACGGACCTACTTGATGATGACTAGCGATACGCTAACTGAGACTTGGCCGTCAGTCTTTTGCGAGTGACCGCTTCGAGAACGTTCACGAATTCCGATGCTGCAGGAGAGATATCTGTACCGGTGAGAATGCGCAGTTCAAGCGCCGGCAATCGCGGCAGCTCAGAATCGAGCCGTCTTATTCCATCAGGAATGCCATGCATTGTCCGGACAGTCACGCCGAGGCCAAAACGCACTGCGGCCCATAAGCCAGACAGGCTTGGCGTCGTAAGGGACAAACGCCAGCGGACGGCGGCCGCATCCAGTGCCTGAAGGGCGGCTTGCCGGAACAGACACGGGTGATTGAAAAGCACAAGCGGAAGACCGTCCTGATACCCGAGAGCTACCTCTGCAGCATCGTCCCGCCCGAACCAGAACATCGGCATGGATGCGAGCAGTTCACCCGACCTCGCGCGCCCCGCTTCCGCAAACGCAAGCGCGATATCGAGCCGTCCCGCCCTGACCTCTTCCTCCAAGGCAAAGTTACGCCCCGCGCGGACCTCGACATGCACGTTCGGCTGCAATTTCGAAAAGCAGCCGATTGCATCAGGCATGACATCCTCGAAGAAATCCTGCGGCAATCCCAGCCGGATAGCCGGCGCCGCGACCGTCGCACCCAGCGTCGCGCCTGCTTCGTCATGCATGGCAACGATCCGCCGCGCATACGCCAGAAGTGTTTCACCTGCCTCGGTAGGCACAAGTCCCCGGCCGTTGCGCTGGAACAGGATGTGGCCTGCCTGTTCCTCAAGGCGTTTCAACTGCATGCTGACGGCTGATTGCGACCGCCCGAGCTGGACAGCTGCACGCGCGAAGCTGCCCAGTTCGGTGCCGACCACCATGGTACGTAGCGCTTCGATGTCGAAATGTGGCCTCATCTATCTGAATCCTTGAAGTGTCACTTCATATATATCCGTTAGACGAAATGGTAGTCGTTGATCAGAATCATGGGCAACTAAAAAAGGAACAAGCCATGAATACATCGACGGCTATTGGCTTCATCGGCATTGGCACCATGGGCGAGCCGATGGCAAGCAATCTTGTCCGCGCGGGCATCCCGCTGACGGTGTGGAATCGGTCAGCGGAACGTTGCGAACCTCTGTCGCGAGCTGGCGCTACGGTCGCGCAGGAAGCGGCTGACGTGTTCGCGAGATGCGACACGATCATCCTGATGTTGGCCAACGGTGCGGCCATTGATGCCGTGCTTGGCCGCGGCACGCCCGAGTTTGTTGCGCGTGTCGCAGGGCGCAGGCTGGTCGCCATGGGAACGGTGTCTCCGGGTTATTCGGAGGCTTTGGCGGCAGATATCCGCGCAGCCGGTGGTCACTATGTGGAGGCGCCGGTCTCCGGTTCACGCAAGCCGGCCGAAGCGGGACAGCTTGTCGCCATGCTCGCGGGCGACGATGAAGACCTCGCCGCTGTCCGCCCGTTGATGGCGGCGATGTGCCGGGAATGTTTCGAATGCGGTCCGGTGCCGTCAGCCTTGCGCATGAAGCTCGCGGTGAACGTCTTTCTGATCACGATGGTCACCGGCCTTACCGAAGCTGCGCATTTTGCTGAGCGTCACGGTCTCGATATGGAGCGTTTCGCGGCCATTCTCAGTGCCGGTCCGATGGCGAGCGATGTATCTCGAGTCAAGGCCGCGAAGCTGGTACAGCGCGACTTCGCTCGCCAGGCCGGCATTTCCGACGTGCTGAAAAACAGTCGGTTGATCGTCGAGGCGGCCCGCGAAGCCGCGGTTGCAGCGCCGCTCATGGAAACATGCTTCTCACTCTATGGCGAAACCGAAGCCATGGGCTTTGGTGAGGAAGACATGGCAGCCGTCGTCCGGGCATTCGAAGCGCGTATGTCCAATCGGACCGGATCGGTAATAAGTTCGGCAACCTGATTATGTTGTCGTGCACAAAAATGGATTTATTTTCCGCATTTTCATTGCGCCTCCTTCGCACTCTTGATGAAATTCTATTCAGTCATTCCTGTTGATATTTTGTAAATAGATGATATAAACAAAACCACGCATCGGTCTGCATCGACAACGCTCATTAAAGCGGGCGCAATTATGCAAAGGAACGTGTGGAGTCTCGGTTTTGGCGGGATAGCAATCCTCACCGGTGCGATGCCGGTGGGCGCGGATGCCGCGTGTTCGGCGACAACGCCGGTCAGCAATACCACCGTTACCTGCTCTGGCGCAGGCATATCGGCCGTCGTTGCCGCGACGGGAAGCACCAACGTCACTATCAATATCGACTCAACGGCAACTGGCAGTTTCTCATTGCCAGGAACGCCGACACCATTCACGGTTGAAACCTCCAGCGCGATCACCAACAACGGCACGCTCTCCCTGTCCGGCAACGGCACAGGTGTGGCGAACCGCGGTGCGGTACTGATCGGCATGAACAACGGCAATACGATCACCAACGGCGCGACAGGAGTAATCTCCACGACGGGTGCCTACAACGACGGTCTCGCAGCGAACGGTAACAACAACACGCTGATCAACAACGGCAAGATCACAACGACGGGCAACAACTCGTATGGCATGACCGCCGCGTGGGGGCAGAGCAACGCTGGCGCTTCGGGTAATACCCTCACCAACACAGGGACAGTCTCCACGGCGGGCAGCAACGCGCGCGCCGCGTCGCTACTGGGTGGTAGCGGCACGATTAACAACAGCGGCACGCTGACCTCGAGCGGCAAGGACAGTCCGGCTGTCTACATGCAAGGCAACAACGACACGCTGATCAACAGCGGCAAGATCCAGACTACAGGCACCGCGACGAGCAGCGGCAGCGTCGACGCGGTCGTGTCGAACACCCTCGGTACATCGTTCACCGCGACGATCACGAACCAGGCGGGTGGGCAGATCATCAGCAACAACGGCATCGGCGTGCGCTCGACCAACGGCAATACGACGATCACGAACGCCGGGCTCATTCAAGGAGGCGGTGGCACCGCGATCAAAGGTGGCAACGGCAACGTCACCTTGAACCTGCAGACCGGCTCGCAGATCATCGGCACAGCCGATGGCGGCGGCGGGACGAACGTGGTGAACCTGCAAGGCTCAGGCACCGCGTCGAACGCATTCGTCAACTTCCAGAGCCTGACGATGGCGGGCGACGACTGGACCTGGGCGGGCACGGGCACGTTCTCAAGCGCCCTCGTGCAGAGCGGCACGCTGAACCTGACAGGCACGCTCGGCACGACCACGGCATCGGTTGTCGCGACGGTCAACAGCGGTGCGACCCTGCAGGCCAATGCGTCGAACCTGCCACTCTCGGTGACAGATAACGGACTTGTGCGCTTTCAGCAGGACAGCGCGGGCACGTACACCGGCCTGATCGCCGGCGCGGGCGCAGTGGAGAAGACCGGCGCAGGCACGCTGAGTTTGTCCCCGGCCGCGGCGGGCGGCAACACCTATTCAGGCGGCACGACGATCACGCAAGGCACGCTGTCAGTCGCGGCGGACAATGCGCTTGGCGCGTCATCCGGCGGGTTGACGTTCAACGGCGGCACGCTGCAGTTCGACAGTGCGTTCAATCTCGCGTCGAGCCGTGCTCTCTCGATCACCTCGAACAATGGCGCGATCGACACGCAGGGCTACGACTCGACGATCACGCAGAACATCACAGGCGCAGGCTCGCTGACGAAGCTCGGCTCCGGGGCGCTGACGCTTAATAGTGCGAACAGTTATATGGGTGGCACGAACGTGAATGCGGGCACGCTTATCGTCGGCGACGGCACGAGCGCATCGGCGGCGCTGTCCGGCGGCGGCCCGGTAACGGTCGCCTCGGGCGCGACGCTTGGCGGCTACGGCAGCGTGACAGGCAACGTGACGAACAGCGGCACGATTTCCGTAGCGAATGCGCTCGCCAGTCTTTCGGGCAGTTCGACCGGCAACTTCCAGATCAACGGCAATCTGACGAATGCGGGCCTCGTGCAGCTCGGCGGCAGTGGCATCGGCAATACGTTGACGGTCGCGGGCAACTATGTCGGCCAGAACGCAACGGTCGCGCTGAACACGTATCTGGCCGGAGACGGCGCAGCGTCGGACAAGCTGGTGATCAATGGCGGCGCGGCAAGCGGTACGAGCGCGCTGAAGGTGACGAATGTCGGCGGCCCTGGTGCGCTGACCCCCACGGACGGCATCCAGGTCGTGCAGGCAACCAACGGCGCGACGACGGCCGCGAGCGCATTCACGCTGACCGGTGGATCGGTCAGTGCGGGCGCCTACACGTATTACCTCGCGAAAGGCGGCACGTCGGCGGGGACGAGCGACAGTTGGTATCTGCGCAACACGGTGCCGCCGAAGCCGCAACCGCTGACATTGCAACCGGGTCAGCCTGGTCAGCCAGCTCCAACGCCCCAATCACCTATCGTCGCGGAGGGCACGCCGCTCACCATCGCGCAGGCCGTTGCCGATGCCGCCCCCGGCGCCGCAGAGGTCCCGGTCTACCGGCAGGAAGTGCCGTTGTACGCCGAAGCGCCAGCCGTCGCCCGGCAACTCGGACTGCAGCAGATCGATACGTTCCACGATCGCCAGGGCGAGCAGGGACTCCTGACCGGGAACGGCCAGATGCCGGCATCGTGGGCACGCGTTTGGGGCGGCTACAGCAACATGCAACAAAAAGGCGACGTGGCGCCGTCGTTCGACGGCACGGTGTGGGGGATGCAGATCGGTCAGGAGCTGTATGCGGACAACAGCACTAGCGGCCACAGCAATCACTATGGATTCTTCCTCGGCTTCTCGCGCGGGGTAGGTGACGTGAACGGCTTTGCACTCGGTCAACCGGATCTGGGCGTCGGTACGCTGCAAGTGAATGCGTACAACCTGGGCGGCTACTGGACGCATGTGGGCCCGGGCGGCTGGTACACAGACGCAGTGATGATGGGCAGCGCCCTGACCGTGCGTACGCTTTCGAACGATGGGGTGAACGGCTCGACGGACGGCAATGCGTTCACGGGCTCGGTCGAAGCGGGGTTGCCGATCGCGCTGGGGTACGGGCTGACGCTGGAGCCGCAGGCGCAACTGGTCTGGCAATGGTTGTCGCTCGACCGCTTCAACGATGGAGTCTCGGACGTGACGTGGAATAACGGAAACACGTTCCTCGCCCGGGTTGGCGCACGGCTGCAATGGGCATTCGATGCGGACGGAATCGCCTGGAAGCCTTACCTGCGGGTGGGCGTGCTGCGGTCATTCGGCGCAGACGACGAGACAACTTTTAGCGGGACGACGACGCTGGGCACCCAGGTCGGCCAGACAGCCGGTCAGATCGGCGCGGGGTTGGTCGCGCAACTGACTAAGCTTGGCAGCGTATACGCGACAGGCAGCTATCTCACCAACCTCGGTGGCCAGCATCAGCGCACGGTTACCGGCAACGCCGGCGCTCGCTGGACCTGGTAGCGCCCCACCCATAGTTCTTAAAAGCAATCA
>Ga0302228_10003441_pt1 | contig 10299 bp, 12 predicted proteins | sample II_Palsa_N1_2_FD_193519 | JGI IMG/M metagenome (GOLD analysis project Ga0302228, IMG submission 193519) | Peat permafrost microbial communities from Stordalen Mire near Abisko, Sweden - II_Palsa_N1_2 | ecosystem: Environmental > Terrestrial > Soil > Palsa > Peat permafrost | place: Sweden...
AGCCTTGTGCCTCGGCAGCGGCTACAACTGCGGGTGAGCCTACAAAATCGGTGAGATAAGCCGTGCGATCCGCATGCCCAGTTGTTGCAGGCGGTGGGTCTGGCGGTTTTCTTCCTGGCTGATCTCATGGGCCAGAGCGAAGTCGTCCAGCAGCATTTTTTCCACTTCGCTGGCAAAGGTCTCATCCACCGTCAGCAACATCACTTCGAAGTTGAGCCGGAACGAGCGGTTGTCCAGGTTGGCACTGCCGATGGCACTGATCTCGCTGTCCACCAACACCACTTTCTGATGCAAGAAGCCCGGCGTGTAGCGGAACACTCGCACCCCGGCGCGCACCGCTTCAATGGCGTACAGGCTGGACGCGGCGTAGACGATGCGGTGATCAGGTCGCGACGGCAGCAGCAAGCGCACATCCACCCCGCGTAATACCGCCAGCCTCAGCGCGGAAAATACCGCTTCATCGGGGATAAAGTACGGGCTGGTGATCCACACCCGCTCGGTGGCCGCATGAATGGCCTCGACGAAAAACAGCGAGCAGGTTTCATAGGGATCGGCCGGGCCGCTGGCCAGTAATTGGCAGAGCACGCCGTCATCCGGGTAGGTGTCTGGAAGGAGCAGCGGCGGCAGTTCCCGCGCCGCCCAGAACCAGTCTTCGGCAAACGACTCCTGCAGGCACGCCACGACCGGGCCGCTGACCTGCACGTGCGTATCACGCCAGGGTGCCAGGGGCGGGCTCTTGCCCATGTATTCGTCACCCACGTTGTGGCCGCCGACAAATCCGGTGATGCCATCGACCACGACGATCTTGCGGTGGTTGCGGAAGTTGACCTGGAAGCGATTGAGCCAGCCACTGCGGGTGGCGAACGCCTTAACATGCACCCCGGCATCCCGCAGCGATTGCACATAGCTGTGAGGCAGGGAATGGCTGCCGATACGATCGTAGAGCACGTAAATGGCGACGCCTTCGGCGGCTTTTTCCTTGAGCAGGGTGTGCAGTTGGCGCCCGAGTTCATCGTCATGAATGATGAAAAACTGAACCAATACTGCAGTTTTCGCCGAACGAATTGCCTCGAAAATCGCGCCGAAGGTGGCATCGCCATTGATCAACAAGCGCACCTGATTGTTCGCCAGGCAAGGCATACGGCCCAATTTGGGCATCGCCCGCAAGGATGCATAGGCGCGGGAGTTACGAGCGGTCAGCGCTTCCTCGACCCAAGGCCGCCAATTCAATTCGGTAATGGCTTTGTGCATTTCCTGGTTGGCCTGACGGCGGGCCTGAATATAGGCGTCGAAGGTACTTCGACCGAAGATCAGGTACGGGATCAACGTCAGGTAAGGAATGAACATCAAGGACAGGGCCCAGGCAATCGAGCCTTGGGCGGTCCTGACGGTCAGCACCGCGTGGATGGCGGCGAGGGTACCCAAAAAGTGCAGCGTGGCAATGAAGTAGCCGAGCAGGTGCGGGCCAAAAAAATCCATGGAGAACGTTACTCCTGACAATCCAATGCGTAACAGACCATGTTCGGCCATGAATGTCGCTATTTTATTTGCTGTGCAACACTGGCGGCTTTGCGGCGTCTAACGCCGACAATTGTCCAGGAGTTACCCGATGAAGGCTCGTCTGCTTGGTTTGGCCATGGTTATGGGTTTATCGCTGCCGGTGGCGGCACACGCGCAGATGCTGGCGCCTGGCTTGTGGGAATTGACCACCAGCAACATGAAAGTCGATAACCAGTCCCTGCCGGACCTGTCGCTGATCCTCGGTCAACTGAAGCAACAGATGACCCCGGAACAGCGGGCCATGCTGGAAAAGCAAGGCATCACCATGGCCGGCAAAGGGGTCCAGGTCTGCCTGACACCCGCCCAGGTGGCGTCCGATTCAATCCCGCTGACCGACCCGCAATCAGGCTGTAAGCAGGAAGTGACCGACAAGACCGGCAACCAGTGGAAATTCCGTTTCAGTTGCCCGAAAGCCCAAGGCACTGGCGTGGCGACATTCCAGAGTCAGAAGGCATTCACCACCACGGTTAACGGTACGTTCAATGCCACAGGCATTCAGCAAAACGGCAGCCTGGACACCAGTGCGCAATGGCTGGACAGCAACTGTGGCACCGTCAAACCTCGCGCTTAACGCTGGAAATACAGAGGCAAGCCCTGGCAACTGTCGTGCACCCGCGCGTCGTGCCAGGCCAGGTGGCCGGAGACCAGGGTGGTGCTGACGCTGTGACGGAAGCTGCGTTCGGCGAAAGGTGTCCAACCGCAGCGGGCGAGGATCGGCTGGCTGCTGACAGGCTTGCCCTGGGGTTCGGGTTTGATCAGCACCAGGTCGGCCCAGTAGCCTTCGCGCAGGTAGCCACGATCGGGGATGGCGAACAGGTCGGCGACGCGGTGGCTGGTTTTTGCTACTAACGTGGTCAATGGCAGCAAGCCGTCGGCTACCAGTTCCAACAGTGCCGGCAGGGCGTGTTGCACCAGCGGCAAACCCGAGGGCGCCTCGCGGTAGGGCAGCTGTTTTTGCGCCCAGGTATGCGGCGCATGATCGCTGCCAATCACATCCAGACGGTCATCCAATAAGGCCAGGCGCAGGGCATTGCGGTCGGCACGGGTCTTGATCGCCGGGTTGCATTTGATCTGGTGGCCGAGGCGTACGTAGTCGCGGTCATCGAACAGCAAATGGTGCAAGCAGACTTCGGCGGTGATGCGTTTTTCCGCCAGGGGTTTGTCTTCGAACAGTACCAACTCCCGCGCGCTGGTGATGTGCAACACATGCAGGCGAGTGCCGTGGCGGCGGGCCAATTCCACGGCGAAGGAAGAGGAACGATAGCAAGCCTCAGCGTCGCGAATCAGGGGGTGCGCCACGGCAGGAATATTGTCGCCGAACCGATCCCTTAGGCGTTGCTCGTTGGCCAGGATGCTTGGCGTATGCTCGCAATGCGCCAGGAGAATGGTTGGTACCTCGGCGAACAGACGCTCCAGAATTCGCGGATCATCCACGAGCATATTGCCGGTAGAAGCACCCATGAACACTTTGACCCCGGCCACTTCGCGCGGATCGAGGGCGGCGACGGTGTCCAGGTTATCGTTGCTCACACCAAAGTGAAAACCATAGTTGGCCACTGAGTGCAGGGCGGCACGGCGCTTTTTATCGGCGAGTGCTTCCAGCGTTAGAGTCGCCGGTCGGGTGTTGGGCATGTCCATGAAACTGGTGATACCACCGGCCACGGCGGCGCGGGATTCACTGTAGAAGCTGCCTTTGTCCGGCGCGCCCGGTTCGCGAAAATGCACCTGGTCGTCGATCATTCCCGGTAGCAGCCATTGGCCTTTGGCGTCGATTTCCACGGGGGCGTTTTCGCCTTCGATGCTGCTGGCGATCTTTTCGATGCGGCCGTCGGCGACGAGCAGGTCGGCGTCGAATTCCTGGCCTTCATTCACCAGGCGGGCGTTGCGGATCAGCAGGCGGCTCATGGTCAGAACTCGTTTTGCAGGGCTTTGTAACCGCGCACCAGGTCGACGTTGGTGCGGGCCACATCTTCGGAAAACTCCGAAGCGCTGACGCTTACGGGTGGGAACTGCGACAGGTCAGTGTTGGGGCCGATGCGAGTGGTGGAGGGTACGTAGAAAGCAGCAGGCAAGTCGCGTCCGTCGACGACCGAGTTGTGACGCACCACGCAGCCATCACCGACCGCACAGTTGAACAGCACGCTGTTGAAGCCGATAAACACCCGGTCACCGACGGTGCAGGGGCCGTGGACGATGGAACGGTGGGCGATGGAGGTGAACTCGCCAATGGTGACGGCGGCACCGGACTTGGAGTGGATCACCACGCCGTCCTGGATATTGGAATTGGCGCCGATGGTGATCGGGTCCATGTCGCCGGTTGCGTCGACTTCGTCGGCGCGGATCACGGCGTAGGGACCGACGAAGACGTTCTCGCCGATGATGACCTTGCCGCAGATGATGGCGGTTTTATCGACGTAGGCTGATTCGGCAATGATAGGCAGATCGCCGGAAGGGTTCTTGCGGATCATGCGGCAGGTTCCTTGAGAGGCGCGGTGATGATGTGTACTTCGCCGCCAGCGATGGCGTTGTAGAAACAGGAGGGGCGGCCGGTATGACAGGCCGGGCCTTGCTGGTCGACGATCAGCAGTACCGCATCGCCGTCGCAGTCCAGGCGCGCCTCCACCAGTTGCTGGCGGTGACCGGAGGTTTCACCCTTGCGCCACAGTTGCTGGCGCGAGCGTGACCAGTAGCAGACTTGCCCGGTGGCCAGGGTTTCATTGAGGGCCTGGCGGTTCATCCAGGCCAGCATCAAGACCTCGCCGCTGCCGCGCTGCTGGGCGATGGCGGCAATCAGGCCATCGTTGTTCCACGGCAGGGCATCTAGCACCGAGTCGAGGGGAAAGCGGCTGCCCAAGGCAGCCTCTTCCAGATCGAGCATGCTCAGGGTCATGGCTTGCTCAGGGCGGCGTACAAGGTGTTGAGGTTGTATTCGAACAGCCCGATAAAGGTGCTGGCCGGGCCTTCTGCCGCCAAGGCATCGGAGTACAGCGTGCCGCCGATGTGGGCGCCACTTTCGTCGGCAATCTGCTTGAGCAGGCGCGAGTCCTTGATGTTTTCCATGAACACCGCTTTGACGTGGTCGTTGCGGATCTGAGTGATCAGCGCGGCGACTTCGGCGGCCGACGGCTCACGTTCGGTGGACAAGCCTTGAGGTGCCATGAAGTCGATGCCATAGGCCTGGCCCAAGTAACCGAAGGCGTCATGGGAGGTGACGATACGGCGATTACCGGGAGGCAACGAACCCAGCTTGGTCTTGGCTTCGGCCAGCAGGCGGTAGATCTCCTTCAGGTACACCTGGCTGTTGTGCTGGTAGTCGGTCTTGTTAGCTGGGTCGGCCGCGATCAGCGCATTGGTGATGTTGCTCACATAAATCTCGGCGTTGGCCAGATTGTGCCAGGCGTGAGGGTCGGGGATGGTGTCGCCGTCTTCCTCCATGGTGCGGGCGATCACGCCTTTGCTGGCGGCGACCACAGTGGCTTTGGTCTCGGTGCTGGTGACCAGGCGATCCAGCCACGGCTCGAAACCCAGGCCATTCTTGATGATCAGTCGGGCCTTGAGCAGAGCCTTGGCGTCGTCGGGTGTCGGTTCATAAGTGTGGGCGTCGGCGTCGGGGCCGACCATGTTGCTGATCTGAATATGATCGCCACCGATCTGGTGGGTCATGTCGTTGAGGATGCTGAAGCTGGTAACCACCTGAAGCTTGTCGGCCGCCTGGGCAGTCGCGAACGACAGCGCCAGCAAGACACTGAACAGCACGAGTAGAGCGCGCATCGTGAAACACCTCATTGGGATGTAAGCAAAGGTGGGCGGCGCAACAAACCGTGCACCGGACCGAAGACCACGGACAGCAGGTACAAGCCGCCAGCCACCAGCACAATCGCCGGGCCGCTGGGCAGCGAGTAGTAGAACGACAGCAACAAACCAAGCCATACCGACAGGCATCCAAGCACCGCCGATACTGCGATTAATACCGGCAGGCGTCGGCTCCAGAAGCGTGAAGCAATGGCTGGCAACATCATCAAACCGACCACCATCAAAGCGCCGATGGCCTGGAAGCCAATCACCAGGTTCAGCACCACCAGGGTCAGGAACACGCCATGGGCCAGTGGGCCGAGACGGCTGACGGTTTGCAGAAACAGCGGGTCGAGGGTGTCCAGCAGCAGCGGTTTGTAGATCAGCACCATGGCAATCAGGCTGAAGCCTGAGACCCAAAGCATGCCGGTCAAGGTCGGACCGTCCACGGCCAGGGCAGAGCCAAATAGCAGGTGCAGCAGGTCGAGGCGCTTGCCGGCGATGCCGAGGATCAGTACGCCGCTGGCCAGAGAGATCGGGTAAATGGCGGCGAGGCTGGCGTCTTCCTTTAGTCCTGTTCGACGGGTTATCCACGCCGCCAGACCCGCCATGCTCAGGCCGGCTCCGAGGCCGCCGATGGTCAGCGCCGGCAGGCTCAGGCCGGCGAACCAGAAGCCCAGCGCCGCGCCGGGCAGGATGCCGTGGGCCACAGCATCGCCGATCAGGCTCATGCGGCGCAGGATCAGAAATACACCGAGTGGCGCTGTGCTGCAGGCCAGGACCAGGCCGCCAAGCAAGGCACGGCGCATGAACACAAAGTCGTGAAAGGGCAGCCACAGGTGGGCGGTGAAGTGCATCAGGCCACCTGCGTTTGCGGTTGCTGAAGGATCAAGTCTTTGCTCGGCGCCAATGTGCAGCCGCTGCTTTTAATCAGCAGTGCCTGGGGAATGTGTTGGCGTACGGCGGCCAGGTCATGGCACACCACGACCAACGTGCGGCCCTCGGCATGCCAGGCGTGGATGTGTTTCCACAGCAGGATTTGGCCTTGTTCGTCGAGGGCGGCGTGGGGTTCGTCGAGTAGCAGTACTGGCGCCTCGGCCAAGCTCATACGGGCGAGCAGGGCACGTTGCAGTTCGCCGCCGGAAAGGGCCATCAACGGTCGGTGCTCCAGACCGCTCAGGCACCAGTCTTCCAGCACCGCTTGCAGGCGTTGGCTGCGTTGTTGCGGTGTTTGCTTGCTGCCCCAGAAGCCTGCGGCCACGAGTTCCTGCAGGCTGATGGGGAACTGGCGGTCCAAGTGTTGTTGCTGGGGTAGAAACGATAGGCTGCCACGTCGTGGAACACCCAGGATGACTTTTCCAGCGAGAGGCTTTTGCAAGCCGGCGATGACTTTCAACAGGCTGCTTTTGCCGGAACCGTTGGCGCCGATCACGCCGGTGAGGCTGCCTTGGGCCAGTTCGAAATCCACCGCCGGCGTCAGCGGTTGGCCGGGCGCGCCCCAGCGCAGTGCTTTGCAGGTGATCATTTGGAGGGTCTCGTCCAGCGGCTTTCAGCCACGGCATCGTGCGCGTGCAGGCTTTCGGCGTGGATCACTTTCAAATGGAAGGCTTTGACTGCATCCGAGCGTTTCAAGGCGAGATTAAGGCGTCGGGCGGCGTCTTCGCAGAACATCAGGTTCTGGCCGTTGGCCAAGGCGAAGGCTTGTTCGTCCGCGCGCTTTACGGCGGTTTGCACGGCAGTGCCGAGGGCCGCTTCAGCGTTGTTGATCAGTTCCGTCAGCGGCAGCGTCTGCAGGTTGTCTTGCAAATGAATCTGTAATTGCGCGTTGCTACGCTGGCTGTGGGGCGTGGCGACGATGCCGTTTGCGCTGCCGAGCCAGGTCAGGACGTGTTCAAGCTGTAACGACGTGTTGGCGAAGTCCTCGATAAATTGCTGCTGAATCAACTGCCTGGCGAGGGCCGCAGAGCAAGGGCAAGTTGAGGAGTAGGTAACGTCAATTTTTAGTTCCACGTGGAACATCTGGTTTTCCAGGCGCGCTTCGATGCTCACCGGGTAGGTCTTCCAGCCAGCCAATGGGCTGACCAAGGCTGGCCGTTTGAGCAGCAGGTCCGCATGAATTCGCAGGTACGCGTTGTGGGACAAACCTTCGTGGCTGTCGAGGAAGCGCTGTAGCACCCGGCGCAACAGGGCAGGTGTCAGGCTTTCTTGTTCTAGCATTTCCAGCGCCAGATACAGTCGCGACATATGAATGCCGCGCGCCTCGCCGTCGTCCAGGCTGACACCGGCATCGGCTTTGGCACTCAGGTGCTGGCCGTCAATCCGGATGGGAAGGGCAATGCCGCACATGCCCACCCATTCGAGCGGCAAGGCTTGACGTGAAGCCTGCGCGGCGATGTCCGGTAGAGTCAGCGCATTCATGAAAGGTCCATCGTTTGAAATAAAAAGACATGTTATATTATAACTATTGAGTCGACGATGGTTTTTCTACTTCAGTCTTTTATTCAGTCATGTCGAGTACGGATGCTCCCCCATTCGCGGTATATGTCATGCACAGACGTCAACTCCTCAACCTGCTGCTGGCCAGCGCAGTATTCACGTTGCCCTTCGGCGTTTCGGCCACGCAGATTCGCAATGCCCGCCTATGGCGATCGGATGACAAGTTGCGGCTGGTGCTCGATCTCAGCGGGCCGGTGCAGTACAAGACCTTTTCCCTGACCGCGCCGGAGCGGTTGATCATCGACCTCTCCGGCGCGAAGCTGAGCGGCGATTTCAGCCAACTGGCATTGGCCAACAGCGGTATTACCTCGATTCGCTCCGGGCATTTCGGCCAGGGTGATACGCGGATCGTTCTGGACCTCGCCACACCGATGCAGCTCAACAGCTTTCTGTTGCCACCGCAGGATGGCCAGGGTCATAGACTGGTGCTGGATCTGACGAGTGCCAAGAAGGTGCCTCTACCGATCGCCGCCGCTGCAGCGCCATTGGCTGCGCCGGTAGACAAGGCCCATCCCAAGCGCGACATCATCGTGGTGGTCGACCCCGGTCACGGTGGCAAGGACCCAGGTGCCATTGGCTCCAAGGGCGAACGGGAAAAAGATGTGGTTCTGTCCATCGCCCAGTTGCTGGCTAAACGCTTGAAGCGCGAGAAAGGCTTTGACGTGAAACTGGTGCGTAACGACGACTTCTTCGTGCCGTTGCGCAAGCGGGTGGACATTGCCCGCAAGCACAAGGCCGACATGTTTATCTCGGTACACGCCGATGCGGCGCCACGGCTCACTGCCTCTGGTGCGTCGGTCTATGCTTTGTCTGAAGGCGGCGCGACGTCCGCCACCGCACGCTTCATGGCACAGCGGGAAAACGGTGCCGATCTGTTGGGCGCGACCAGCTTGCTCAATCTCAAGGACAAGGACCCGATGTTGGCCGGGGTGATTCTCGACATGTCGATGAACGCCACCATCGCCGCCAGCCTGCAACTGGGCAGCACGGTGCTGGGCAGTTTGGCAGGGATCACCACGTTGCATCAAAAGCGCGTGGAACAGGCGGGATTCGCAGTGCTCAAGTCACCGGACGTGCCGTCGATCCTCGTGGAAACCGGCTTCATCTCTAACGCTCGGGACAGTCAGCGACTGGTCACGGCGCGCCATCAACAAGCGGTGGCAGAGGGTTTGTTTGAAGGTTTGCAGCGTTACTTCCAGAAGAATCCGCCGGTCAATAGCTATATGGCTTGGGCCCAAGAGCAGAAGAAAGGTCAGGTTTAACAACCGGTAATTCGGCTGCACGTGAATTTGGCGCTGGCCCCTCCGGAACTGGAAAACCGGTTGATAGTGGTCCAGCCCACCCGCCGTGTGTAGCCGACCCATGCCTCACCATCGGACGCCAATCCGGTAAAGAACGTCAGCTGCCCATAGCGGCTGTTGGTCTGCGCCCAATAACGTTTGCCGATTACCTCGAAACCTCGCAGATACGTGGTACTGCCGACGGTGGCGACGCTATAGGCGTTGCCTTCGGGGTCCACACACGACAGCAGGTTGGCGCTGCGGGTGCAGTTGGCCAACTGACTCGGCGCCTGGGCGCTGACGTGGGTCGCAGCTACCAGCAACACGCCGCACAACAGGTATTTCATAGGCTTTCTCGGGGAGTTGATGGGCTCAAGCATTGCGCCCTTCGTCGCAGCGAGCAAGCGAAGATTGGCTTATTTGCATTGTTATACTATAACATTAAATAAAGCCTGATTCGTGAACCCTCCCATGACTGAACAAGACCTCCTCGCCCAATCGCCCAACGATTACATGAACGAAGCCCAGCAGGGTTTCTTCCGCGAGCTGTTGCTGGCCCAGCGCGATGAGTTGCAAGTGCGTATTGATGCCGAATTCATGGTGTTGCGCGAGCAAGAACCCAGCAGTGACCCCGCCGACGTCGGCAGTGCCGAAGAGCAACGCCAGTGGCAATTACGCCTGCTGGAGCGCGAGAAAAAGCTCCTGGACAAGATCGACGACGCCCTGGAAAACCTGGCCCGTGGTGAGTACGGCTGGTGCCGTGAAACCGGCGAGCCTATTGGCCTGCAACGCTTATTGCTACGCCCTACGGCCACCCTGTGTATAGAAGCCAAAGAACGTGAAGAGCTGCGCGAACGCCACCGACGGGCGATTTGACCGGCCAACCTTGATGAGGACTACCTGATGCCTAATCGTCTCCCCGTTACTGTGCTGTCCGGCTTCCTCGGTGCCGGTAAAAGCACGCTGCTCAACTATGTCCTGCGCAACCGCGAAAACCTGCGGGTAGCGGTGATCGTCAATGACATGAGCGAAATCAACATTGATGGCAGCGAGGTCCAGCGCGACGTCACTCTCAACCGTTCCGAAGAAAAACTGGTGGAGATGAGTAATGGCTGCATTTGCTGCACCTTGCGTGAAGATTTGCTCGAAGAAGTCGGAAAGCTCGCCAAAG
>Ga0302228_10003446_pt1 | contig 10285 bp, 4 predicted proteins | sample II_Palsa_N1_2_FD_193519 | JGI IMG/M metagenome (GOLD analysis project Ga0302228, IMG submission 193519) | Peat permafrost microbial communities from Stordalen Mire near Abisko, Sweden - II_Palsa_N1_2 | ecosystem: Environmental > Terrestrial > Soil > Palsa > Peat permafrost | place: Sweden...
GCCGATGCCCCCCAGCCCGTAAAATTGGCGGCTTGGCTTTCAAAATGATGGGCCGTTAGCTCAGTTGGTAGAGCAGTAGACTTTTAATCTATTGGTCCCGGGTTCGAATCCCGGACGGCCCACCAGTTTCAAACCCGCATAGCCAAAGGCTTTGCGGGTTTTTTTTGGTCAAAAAATGCCTTGTAGCGTGTTGGTCAGAGGTGCTTTTCGGCACACTTCCACTACAGGCTTATCTTGGCAACATGGGTTAAGACGCCTTCCGGGACTCGGCGGGCACGCATGCGGAAGCAAGGTCAACTCTCTGCAGCCAAGACATTTCTCATAAAGCGCGATGCCAATGACTCGTCACACCACAACGAGGATGAAGTGGTGCGCGGTGTTCTGATCGATCGAGCTGTATCTGCGCTGGTGATTTTTTTCTGCGCGCGATCGCTAACTTGCTGAAGTCAGCTCGACCAAAAAGGTCAACTCAACCTGTCGAGCGCTCGCAGCCAGAGTGGACAATCATCGGTATAGGCTGAACCTACAGCACTACCCGCCATCGCCCCGGCTCGCCCTCGAAGAGTGACGAGCTTTAGTTCACGAACTATGGTCAGTCTTTTCCCGAGGTTTGTTTTGATGGCGCTGTACGCCACCTTATAGTGCCTGAAGAAATGCCTTCAGATCTTGTCGTTCCTCAATGCTTAGGTTGAGCGGATAGCCGGCTTGCAGGCTCCGGTAATACACCTCCCGGTCGATTGCTTCGTTGAGTGTTGCTACGCTGCCATCGTGCATGTACGGAGCTGTCAACGACACGCCACGCAGCGAGGGCGTGCGGAAGAGACCGATGTCGGCCGGATCTTGCGTCACGTTGAAGCGCCCGAGCTGCGCTTCGTCGGCATGAGTGGCCACGCGATTACCGATAGCGGCACCGTGGAGCGAGCGCTGAATGGTAGCTTCTGTGAGTGCGGGAAGATTCTGATTGACCTCATCAAGTCCAACACCTGTGCGGTGATAGGCATGATCCGTCAACATGGCTGGGGAGCCTTCCAACCGATGGCACTCCGAACAGTGGCCTTTGCTCTTAAATATCGCCAACCCAAGTTGCGCACGGAGACTCAGTGCGGTGTGGTCGCCCTGCGTGGCATAGAGGTCGTAGGCGCTTTCGGAGGATTTCAAGGAACGGATGTAAGCCGCCAGTACGCTGGCAACCTGGTCAGGGCTAATGCCCGACTTGGGATTTACAAACGCTTGCGCAAACGCCTCGCTGTACCCCACGTTCCGTTCGATCTTCTGTATCAGTTCCGCTTGGGTGTGCAATCCCATCTCGACTGGATTGGTGAGTGGATCAAGTACCGCCTGTTCTAGGGTGGTGCGACGCCCATCCCAAAAGAACGAGTTATTCCCGGAGATCTCGATGGTAGCCAAGCTGGGTGTGTTTCGGGTACCCGTGCGTCCATAGACACCGATGGCCACGCGTCGACCGTCGGTATACGCCTTTTCCGGAATGTGGCATGAGGCACAACGGACCGTGCCATCGACGCTCAACTGAGGGTCGTTGAAAAGCTGCTTGCCCAGTGCAATGCGCACGGACGTCTGCGAGATCGCCGCGGGCTTTCCGGCGGCGGAGTGACTTTTCAACACGACGGCCGACAGGATCGCCGATAGGGCGATAAGCCCTATGAGGCGTGGAACATATCTGTGCGACGACTGCCGCATGGCCCCTGTCACAAGAATGCGGGCTTACATCGCGACAAAGCGCACGGTCGCGCCGCTCGGCTTGAGAGCATTGCCAATGGTGGCCTGCTGGGAAGCGTCGCTGACCACCAACACGACAATGCCCTTCAGCGCATCCGCTTTCAGAGGCTTAGCCACATCGGCAATAAACAAGGTCGTCTGCTTCGCATCGGGACCGCCCAAGATCAGCATGCCACCGGGCATCAGTATCGGCCCGATGCTATGGACTACGGAGTCGGTTTCATTCTGGCGACGCGCATTCGCCGCAATGCTATCTCCCGCCGGGATCACGTAGATGTACGGTCGCATGGCGACATCGTGGCCGTGCAGCTTGCCTACTTCGGCGAGATAGTTGCCCCAGGTGTTCTCATCAGCCGTGTTAGCGGGTCTGGTCGGGCCGGCTGGGGTCATCGATGTCGAGCCCGCTGACGTCTGGGACGACGTCTGATGGTTGCAACCTGCCAGGCTAAGGACCAACGCACCTAAACACACCAGCCATCCGGATCGAATCATGTGTCCCCTCAAGTACTTCAGTAGGTCGAAACCGCGGTCATGGCGATCCGGCTGCACCCGAATGCACGACCGCAAGGTAGAGCATTAGACCGTACTCGCGGCAAAGGTGACCAGCGGGTTCTTCATCAGGCAACCACGGCATGATTTTGTGATGCTATTGACGGAGTAAGTCCATGCACCTCAGAGTGCACGTAGGGGAAGCCCGCGACAGGGCATCACGCGTTGAGATCAAGCCAGCCGTTTCCAAGGAGCGGCGCAAGGGACGTGCGTATGGAATCGCGGGGCATCGGCAGGCGTACGGAGAGTGAAAACAACGGGGAACATGTCAGCATCGGGCGGCGAACGTTACGCCAGCCCGGCATGTTCTTGCGAGCCCTAACCGGCTGGCTGCTCTGTGGAACCTTGCTCTGGTTTGGCCTAGCCCAAGCGCAGACCAGCTACGTACATGATGCCAACGGACGCGTCGTTGCGGTTACGCAAAGCAATGGCACCACGGTCCAGTACACCTACGATGCTTTGGGTCACCCGGGCCAAGTCAGTGCGCCTCTGCCAGTTGGACAGTTGGCGATCTTTGCCTTTACACCCACCCATGGTGCGGCCGGCACACTGGTCACCCTCGACGGTCAAGGTTTCAGCAGCAGCGTCGCCAACGATAACGTGAGCTTCACCGGCACGGTAGCCGCCGTGCTTTCCGCGTCGGCCACGCAGCTAGTGGTGGCCGTACCTGCTGGCGCGACGACGGGCCCTATCAGTACGACCGTCGGCGGCCAAACGGCGGTGAGTGCTACGCCTTTCGTCATCGACGATACCGGCGCACGCCCCACCATTTTGCAGGTCACGCCAGTTGTCGCGGTGGGGAGTACGGTCACCGTGACCGGGATGCACCTCGATCCGATAACCGGCGATACCGCTGTGCAAATGGGCGGACTCGACATGCTGTTGGTGTCCTCGCTCACCGACAACCAACTGCAGTACACCGTGCCAAACAACGCGGTGAGTGGTCACGTCGCGGTCGATACCCCGTATGGCACGGCGATTAGCGCTACCCCGGTTGCGGTACTACCCAGCAGTATCGTCAGCGAAGCCAATGGCGCCCCTACCGGTTACCTCGCGACGAATGGAAACGCGATCAATTTCGGCGGTGGAGCAGCGGGCCAGATCGGTATTCTGACCTTCGATGCTCACCAGGGTGACAACCTGGAATTCGAATTGAGCAACGTCACTACGGCGGGCGGGGTGCAGGTTCAGCTCTATAGCCCTTCAGGTGTGGAAGTTGAATCCTTCGCTTGCAATGCCAACGCTGGTCCGAGTTGCGATCAATACTTTTGGAATCTTGCGGCGGGAACATATTCGATGGTGGTTGTGCCCTCTGGAAGCGGCACGCTCGGTTTTACGGCACAACTACAGTCGGATGTGATCGGACCGGCGCTAACTGCCGGGACACCTGTTGCGGTAAACATGGGGATGGGGCAGGTCGAGCGATTTACGTTTTCGGCCACCGCGGGCCAGACCGTGAGCCTGGAGCTTTCGGGCCTGAGTACAACCCCCGCCGGGCAGTCCATTCACGCTGTCGTTTTCGCCCCTGGAACGATCACCACTACCAATTATTTAACTGTGCTCACAACGAGTGGTTCGGGCGTCTTGAACTTGACCAATTTACCGGCGAGCGGTACCTACACAGTGGTCGTGGACACCGGTGGCATCGGTTTCCCGGTTACGGCGCAACTGACCTTGCTGCCCGGTGCCGGCGGTACGGTGACAGACAACGGTGTAAGCCAAAGTTATAGCGCCACGATCGCTGGGCAAAATGGTTATCTAAGTTTCACCGCCAATGCGGGTGACAACCTGGAATTGGAGTTGAGTGATGTCATTGCGGCCAGTACGGTGGAAGTACAAATCTATAACCCTTCAGGGACGCAAGTCGCGTCCTACATCTGCGGGGCCACCACCGGGCCCAGTTGCGATCTACTGCTCTGGAATCTCGCGGCGGGAATGTATTCGGCGGTAGTGGTGCCCGCCGGAAGCGGTATGTTCGGGTTTACGGCGCAGCTGCAGCCGGATGTGATCGGGCCCACGTTGACGCCCGGAACACCCGCAACAGTGAACTTGGGGATGGGCCAGGTCGAGCGATTTACCTTTTCGGCCATCGCCGGTCAGACCATCGCATTGAATCTCGCGGGTGTCAGTACAACCCCATCTGGGCGGATCCTTAACGTTGGTGTCTACGCTCCGGGAGCGGTCACCCCCAACAACTACTACTCGTTGCTCACAACGAGCAGTTCGGGCACCTTGAACTTGCCCAATTTGCCAGCGAGCGGCACGTACACGGTGGTTGTGGACACCAATGGGATCGGTCTTCCGGCGACCGCGCAACTGACCTTACTGCCCGCTGTCACTGGCTCGGTCACAAGCAACGGTGCCAGCCAAAGTTATAGCGCCACGACGCCCGGGCAAAATGTTTATCTAAGTTTCACGGCCAATGCGGGTGACAACCTGGAATTGGAGTTGAGTGATGTCACGGCTGGTGGCGTGGAAGTACAAATCTACAACCCTTCGGGAACGCAGGTCACGTCCTATACCTGCGGCGCCACTCTCGGGCCCAGTTGCGATCAATATCTTTTCAATCTTGTGGCGGGAACGTATTCAGTGGTGGTGGTGTCTGGAGGGACCGGCACGCTGGGCTTCACGGCGCAGCTGCAGCCGGATGTCATTGGGCCTGCGTTGACGCCTGGGGTACCCGCGACGGTGAACCTGGGGATGGGACAGGTCGAGCGATTTAGCTTCTCAGCGACCGCCGGCCAGACAGTGGCTTTGGGACTGTCTGGCGTCAGCACGACCCCTTCCGGACAATCCCTCTACGTGGTCGTCTTTGTACCGGGGACGGTCACCACCACCAACTACTACGGTTTCTTCATCACCAGCAGCTCGGGTTCGTTGAATTTGCCTAGCTTGCCATCGAGCGGCACTTACACCGTGATCGTGGACACCGGTGGCATCGGCTTTCCAGCGACAGCACAACTGATCCTCACCACGCCATAGATGTAAAGGCCCTTCCTTCTGGGCGACATGGGGCTGGCATTCAATTCAAAGGAACGATGATGAAGGTGAAATGGATGCGTGGGCGTGCAACACCGATAGCAGCGCTGTTTAGCATGGTTGCACTCAGTGCGGCAGCCGTTTCGCTGTCCCAACAGTCACCACTTGAGCGTGTGACAAGTGGCAGTCGTGCGTTTGTGTTGCCAGCTTCCGCCGAGGTGAGTCAGACGCTGCTGTCGGATGGCCGTGTCCTGGAAGTTCATGGTTCGCAGGGCATCGCTTACCTGGTTGACGGCGACCGGCGTCAGGCTGTGCGTCTGCCCGAAGCACGCCGCTTTGCTTCCGTCACCGTCATGCCAGGCGGGGAGGTATTGCTGTGGGGCGGTATCGATGCGCGCGGCCTTATGCTCGAAAGCGGTGAATGGTTCGATCCAGCTACTCAGCATTTTGTGCGTACGGGAGCATTGGGTCTTCCAGTACGGGCCGGGCACACCTTGTCGGTGCTAACTGACGGTCGTCTGCTGATGACGGGCGGCTGGTCGGAGGACCCCACGAACGCCACCACCGCCGTGCTGTGGCAAAACGCTTCTCGCCAGGCAATCTCGTTATCGGATGCATCCACGACGGAACGCATTGGAGGCAAGGCCGTGTTGCAGGCCGACGGCTCGGTACGCGTCGCTGGCGGTGTCGATAGCCAGGGGCACGCAGTTAGCCGCGCATGGCAGTTCCAACCAACTACATTGCAGCTAAGCAACGCGGTGACGCCCGTCGCAACTCCCGCGGCAATGATCACAGATACGTTGCCGGCCAGAGACAACCCGACCGCCTCAATCCACGGCCCGTTGGTATTGCGCTTTGCGGTGCCGATTGACTTGCGGCAATTGAACACTCGCACGGTAACGTTGCTTGGCCCTGAAGGTAGCGTGGCGGTGCATGTCGTTGGTGCCGAGAGCGGCCGCCTCGCATTCGTGCAACTACCGGACGATTTGTACCCGGGTTCGCGCTACACGTTGTTCGTCAAAGGTCTGCATGCTGCCGGTGGCGATGCGGTACCGTATACCGCGGTCGGTTTTACGACGGCGAGCACCGATGCGACCGGCGTAGTGGTTGCGGGGTACGGTGGGCGTCCCGCACCGGAGGTACCCGGGGGACAACAGCCTTCTCAGCCGCCGCTCTACGTGCTGGCCGGCGGCGGCCATGCCCCCTGCAATGACGATCAGCTCTGCCGCCCGCATGATTTTATTCGCGATGGCGCCTGGTATCCGGGCAAGAACAATGCTCCGGACTTCACCGGCGCCCATTGGCGCTTGTATGCGCCGTATCAAAACTTGCCCGACACGCACGCCCTGGAAGCCAGCGTGCCTCAAGGCACCACGGCCCTGATCGGCCAGGTACGCCAGGTCGATGAAACACCCATTGCCAATGTTGAAGTAAGCATCGGCGGCAACAAAGTACGCACCGATGCGCACGGTGTATTCGTGCTGAAAAATCTGCCCGCCGGTCGACAAGAACTATTCGTGGACGGTGGTTCGGCCAGCCATGGTGAAGTGAAATACGGTCGTTTCGTGGTTGGTGCAAGCATCAAAGCCCAGGCCATCAGTCACATGCCGTTTGTGATGTATTTGCCGCGCATCCTTCCACGTGATGAGGTCACGCTGCCGGCGCCGACCACCCGCGAGGTAGTGCTGACCCACCCGGATATGCCTGGCCTGGAGCTTCACATTCCGGCCGGGGCCGTGTTCAAGGATCGCGATGGCCATGTGCTCACGCACATCGCACTCGTACCCACGCCAGTCGATCACGCGCCGTTCCCGCTGCCCGACAACTTTCCGATGTATTTCACCATCCAGCCAGGCGATGCCGTGGTCGAGGGGCTCACCCCCGCGGCAGCCCAAGGCATCCGCGTGGTGTATCCCAATTACGGCCGTGCCAAGCCGGCGAGCGAGGGAGACTTTTGGGTCTACAGCGTCAAGGAAGGATGGCAGATGTATGGGAGTGGTCATGTCACCGCGGATGCCAAGCACCTGGCCCCCGATTCGGGGGTGACTCTGGCCTGGGCATTGGGTGCGGGAGCATCGCAAAACAGCACCAACCCACCTACGCCCCAGAAGCCCAACAATTGCGCTACAGGGCAGCCTATCGATTTGCAGACGGGCATCCTGTTCCATGAGTGGAATGATCTATCGATCCGGGATGTCTTGCCGCTAGCGCTCACGCGGGCATATACATCGGGCGATCCTAATTCGCATGTCTTCGGCATCGGCGGCAACGCCAACTTCGGCCTCTACTTGTATAACCCAAGTGGCGCGGCGGCCGTCACCACCTCCACCCTGGTGCTGCCGTGTGGCGAAGGCATCACCTTCAACCTCGTCAGCGGCGCGGCAACGTGGCCGTTTCCTGCAGGGACCGTGTGGGAGCATACGGGTACCAATTCGGCTTTTTACGGTGCCACCCTCCAATTCCTGCTCGACAACACCAGCATCGGTGCACACTGGATCGTAACGTTGAAGGACGGCACGCAATACGCCTTCACTCGTCACGTCCCCAATTCGCTGTCGTGGATTCAGGATCGCTATGGCAATCAGATCCAGTTCAATTACAACGGTGGCCTGCTCGAGCAGGCGATATCACCCAGCGGCCGCACGATCACGTTCAACTACGACGGAAGCAATCGCGCTATCAGTGCAGTGGATAACAGCGGTCGCGCCATCAACTATGCCTACAACACGGCCGGTAGCCTGGCCACGGTGACCTACCCCGACCAGACCACCGAGCAGTACACCTACGACAGCGATCACCACATGCAGACCATGCAGGATCGGCGGGGAACGGTATGGGTGACTAACCAGTATGACGCCAACGGCCGTGTTACGAAGCAAACCTACGCAGACAACACCAGTTACCAGTTTGCCTACACAACCAACAGCAGCAACGTGGTCACTTCCACCGCGGTGACCGACCCCAACGGCAACCAAGAGCAAGTAGCGTTCGATCCGATCAGTAGCTACCCGTCCAGCATCACCGAGGCCTACGGTACCCCGCTCGTACAGACCACCACGTTCAACCGCGAGGCATCAGGGTTAGTCGACAACGAAACGGATGCGCTTGGTCGCACCACGGCCTATACCTACGATGCCGTGGGGAATGTGCTCAGCTCGACGCAGCTGTCGGGCACGTCCAACGCCATCACCTCCAGCTTTACGTATACCAGCAGCTACAACCAGCTCGCCTCGGCCACCGATCCGCTTGGCCACACCACCAACTTCACGTACACCAACGGCTGCCTAACCCAGATTGCCGATGCGCTAAGCCATAGCACCACCATTCAATGCAACAGCGCCGGTCAGCCGACGGCGGTGCAGGACGCCTTGGGTCATACGGCTACCTTTGCCTATCAGGGCTATGACCTGCAAAGCGTCACCGACGCCCTGAGCCGCACCGTTAGCTACGACGTGGATGTCCTGGGCCGGCGCATCGCCACGCGCGATCCGCTGGGCAATGTCACGTTGACGCAGTACGACACCAACGACCGCGTGGTATCGACGACGGACGCGCTCAGCCAGACGACCTCGATGAGCTACGACGGCAACGGCAACCTGTTGAACGTGGCGCTGCCCAACCAGGGTGTGATCAACTACACCTACGACAACCGCAACCGCCGGGTCACCCGTACTGACGCGATGAACCAGAGCGAGTCATGGGCCTATGACGGCCTGGGTAACATGCTCACCCACACCGATCGCAAAGGACAAATCAACGAGGTCAGTTACGATGCGTTGAACCGGCGAAGCCTGGTTTCCTATGCCGATGGCTCGGGCATACAGGCCCACTACGACGCGGGTAACCGCCTGACCAATCTGGTCGATACCCTTTCCGGTGCTATGAGCTGGGGCTACGACGGGCTAAATCGCGTGACCGGCACCGCGACACCAAATGGCAGCGTCAGCTACACCTACGATGCGGACGGTCGGCGTATCAGCATGACGCCAGCGGCGCAGGCCACGGCGAACTACACGTACGACAACGCCAACCGCTTGACCGCCATCGCCCAGGGTAGCGAAATGGTGCAGTTGGCCTACGATGCAGACAATCACCGCACCGCACTGACATTGCCCAATGGCGTGACGGCGAACTATGGCTACGACAACGCCAGTGAACTTACCGCCCTCACTTACGCCCAAAGCAATGGCACCAGTCTGGGTAACCTGACCTACGGCTATGACAATGATGGTCGACTCAGTATCAAGGCGGGCAGCTTCGCCACCGACGTCCAGCCCACCCCGACGACGCAAGCACCGGCGTTCGATCTCAATGATCGGGAAACCAGCTTCAACGGGCAGGCGTTCAGTTATGACGCGGACGGCAATTTAACGAGTGACGGCGTGAGTACCTATACGTGGAATGCACGCAATCAGCTGACGCAAATAAGTCGCGGTGGCGCCGTCGAGATGAGTTTTGCCTACGATGCGATGGGCAGACGCATCAGTAAGACCGTTCAAGGTGGTACGCCGATGCAGTTCCTTTACGACGGTGCAAGCGCTGTCCAGGAGACGCAGGGCAGCACGATCAATCCGATCCTTACGGGGCTAGGGGTCGACGAGCGCTTCGCACGTAATGACGTCACGGGCCGCACGTACTTGCTCACCGACGCACTGAACAGCACGATCGCGCTGACCGACTCCACCGGTGCGATCAGAGAGCAGTACAGCTATGACCCGTATGGCAACGTGACGCCGAGCGACACGGCGACGGGATTCACGAATCCCTACCAGTACACGGGGCGGGAGGCGGACAGTCCGGGCCTCTACTACTACCGAGCGCGCTATTACAGTCCGATGATGGGCGGTTTCATCAGTGAGGACCCGATCACATTTGGTGGTGGGCAGTTGAGCTTCTATGCCTACACCGGTGGTGATCCCATCATGTATCGGGATCCAAGTGGGCGTGAATTCATCACCGCTTTGATTGGTGCTGTGGCGGGCGGTGTAGCTGGCTATGAGGCTGGAGGTTGGCGAGGAGC